>JGI24695J34938_10000053_pt1 | contig 90544 bp, 71 predicted proteins | sample TergutCo191P3_FD_34938 | JGI IMG/M metagenome (IMG submission 34938)
TACAAATTTTTGCGGACATTTCACCTCTCCCTGATTGATTATTTAGTTAATTATACAATGACATGGTGAAATTTGTCCACTAAAATTTTAACTAAAAGTGTTAAAATTTTCCGCTCCCTGTTCTGTTGTTTTTTCCCTGCCGGCCATGAAAAGACCGATAAGGAGGGCGATATCCGTTTCGCCAAGGGAGGCGGTTTTTATATTAATGTAACTGCCCTCCTGCTCAGGGGGATTTGCGAAGAGGATCGAAGTTAAAATAAAAAATGAATTATTGGCGGAAGAGCCTTCGCCCTGTACAGGCAGGAACATCGCAGCGTAAGTAAGGGCGGTTGAAATATTACGCGCGAGTGAAACGCTTTCAAACTGAAATTTAAGCTCCGCTTTGTACTGTTTTTTTTCGGAAGAATTTCCTCCATTAGGGGAAGCGGATTCCTGAGACGGAGAGAGATTTATATAAAGTTTTTTCGCAGGGATCATGATTGGAATTCCGTTTCTGTCCAGCATTTCATTAATGAGAGGTTCAGGATCGTTAAACCAGCATGAAAAAGGCGAATTGCGCCTGAAATCCGCGAAACCTTCAGGGTATTCAACTCCAGCCGCCGCTGCCACAGGGTTATTATTATCGGGAGTCTTCAGCCAGGAAGCCGCGAAAATCCGGCTTGCGTTTAACGCTACAGAAAGCATATTTGATGCAGAAAACCAGTAGGTAAAACCCTGCTGAGCGCGCTGCCTTTTCCACTCCCTGCTGAAGTTAAAAGCCATCGCCGCGCCTGAACTTGGATAGTTTCCCCATGCCGTTACCTGATACTGCCTCCCGCTCTCCTTCGGAAACAGCGCGGCCGCGGCGTAACCTGTTTTATCGAGCATTTGTTTAACCTGTTTGCTGTTCAGTTCGGCGACAGGCAATAAATCCAGAATAAAACGCATTTCATTTATATCTGCGAAAAGATAAACGGAAGCGCCAGAGTCAAGAGGAACCGTTGTGTGCAATTGCTCCTCATCCGTGACTTTCGGCGAAGTTTTACATGTAACAAAAAACAAAAAACAAAGAACAAAAAATGCCGAACGGCGGATAATTGACAATGAATAATTCGCGATTGCCAGTGGAAAAAATATTATTTTTATTTTTCCAATATCATTATTCATAATAATTTTTCGTTTAATCATTACCCATTGTTCACTGTCATTTGTTAGCTGCTAATTGAATTTTAACATGCCATGTGTCTTCTCCGGCTTCAAGGGGGATTTGACCTTCTGTTTTAACCCATTCGGTTTTGACCGCGAGAGTTTCCGCCGCAGCGCTATAGCCGAAGCGATCCCAGGCTTCTTTAAGGGAATCTGAGCCGTGAATGTAAAGTTCAATTCTGTCTGTAACAGAAAGACCTGTCTCTTTGCGGGTATTCTGTATGCCCCGAATCAGATCGCGGATGTCGCCTTCCATGCTCAGTTCGCGCGTTATTTCCGTATCAAGGCCGACAGTCAGGGTTCCTTCGTTAAGTACGCGCAGGTTTGCCTTTTCCCTGCGCCTAATATCAAGTTTACCGGCAGTTATCTCCAGTGTCCGCAAAGGGCCGCCTTCACACGGAATGTCTATCGAAAGGGATGAGCCTTCGATAACGCTTTGAATTTCATCATGGCTAAATTTTTCGATGCGGGATGCGGCGGCTTTCATGTCCTTGCCAAGTTCTTTCCCCAACACGCGGAAGTTGGCTTTTACTTCATATTCAACAAGGTCTTCTTCCTTATCCGAAAAGATCAGTTCCTTTACATTGAGTTCTTCGCGGATAATGTCGGCCATTTCCATTAGCGATTTTTTCTCATCCTGATTGCGCGTAACAAGCTCCGCCCTGCGCAGCGGCTGACGCATTTTAATATTGTACTGAGAGCGAAGGGAACGCCCGATTGAAACCGCAGACATTACGGACGCCATCCGCGACTCAAGCTGTATATCGCGGCGTTTTTCATCAGGCGCGGGAAATTCCGCCAGGTGCACAGATTCCGCGTCGTTTTCCAGTTTTAAATTCTGCCAGATTGCGTCAGTTGTAAACGGCATAAAGGGAGCGGCTGTTTTAATCAGTATCTTCAGCGCTTCGTAGAGCGTTCCGTAGGCTTCGAGTTTGTCGCTGTCAATTTCGCGCCCATTGCCTGCGATGGGACGCCAGAAACGGCGGCGGGAGCGGCGTATATACCAGTTATTGAGGAGGTCAATAAACCTTAAAATTGGATCGATAGCGCGACTTAAATCATACGCGTCAAGCGCGGCGCTTACTTTTTCCGCAAGGGTCTGCGCTTCCGAAAGAATCCACTGGTCAAGAAGATTGACGCAATTAACGGGAGCGCCGTTAGCTGCAACCTTATCAATATTGGCGTAGGTGACAAAGAAACTGTAAGCGTTCCACACGGGGATTATAATGCTTTTCATTACCTCGCGGACTCCTTCATCGCTGTAACGAAGATCGTCGGCTTTTACAACAGCGGAATGCACCAAAAAGAGGCGAAGCGCGTCCGCACCGAAAATGTTTATAACCTCGTTAGGGTCCGTATAGTTGCGCTGGCTCTTGCTCATTTTCTTGCCGTCGGACGCCAGCACAAGACCATGGCATATACAGTTATTGAACGCTGGTTTTTTGAATAACGCTGCGGCAAGTATTGTGAGCGTGTAGAACCAGCCGCGAGTCTGATCCAGCCCTTCACTTATAAAGTCCGAAGGAAAATGGTTATCAAAAAAATCCTTGTTTTCAAACGGGTAATGATTCTGCGCGTAAGGCATTGCCCCCGACTCAAACCAGCAGTCAAGAACTTCAGGCGTCCGCGTCATTTCTGAACCGCATCCTGAGCATTTAATTGTAATTTTATCGATAAAATGTTTGTGAAGGTCTTCAGGATAAACTCCTGATAATTCCTTCAGCTCATCGCGGCTGCCAACGCAGATAATTTTTCCGCAATTCCCGCATTTCCAGATCGGAAGCGGGTTACCCCAATAGCGGCTGCGGGAGATCGCCCAGTCACGCGCTCCTTCCAGCCACTTACCGAACCTGCCGTCCTTGATATGTTCGGGAACCCAATAAATTTTATTATTGGCGTCTAACATATCTTTTTTTATTTTTTCCACGCTGACAAACCACGAGCCAACCGCGCGGTAGATGAGCGGGCTTGAACATCTCCAGCAGTGTGGATAGGAGTGAAGGATCTGATCGCGCAGGAATAATTTACCTTCCTGTTTTAATTTTTCGATAATTGCCTTATCAGCGCCTTTTACAAAGAGTCCGGCAAAATCCGGCACTTCACAGGTAAATTTACATTCAGCGTCCACAGGGCAGACAACCGGAATACCGGTCCCCTTCAGCACGCGCGCGTCGTCTTCGCCGAAACCGGGCGCCGTATGCACAATTCCGGTGCCGTCTTCTGTCGTAACATAATCGCCAAGGAAAACACGGAAAGCGTTAGGCGCATCTTTAAAATATGGAAACAAAGGCTCGTAACCTATACCTGCAAGGTCCGCACCTTTTTTTCGCCAGATTATTTTATAGTCCGCTTCATTTTTAAAATACGCCGGCACGCGCGCTTCTGCCAGTATGTAATTTTGGGGAGTAGGGAAGGTTTCGATTAACACATAATCTATATCTGCGCCTAACACAAGCGCGAGATTTGAAGGCAGCGTCCAGGGAGTAGTTGTCCATGCCAGGAAATAAGTGTCGGGAGGCATCGAATCTAACACTTCCCCATTCCCTGCTCCCGGCTCCCCATTCCCGACTCTTGGCTCCCCATTCCCTACCTTAAACCTGACAGTAACCGCGGGATCATGGACATCCTTATAGCCGCCAAGATTCAACTCATGATTGGAAAGAACAGTAGCGCAGCGCGGACAGTACGGAAGAATGTAATGTCCTTCGTAGAGCAAACCTTTATCCCACAGCGATTTCATTACCCACCAGATGGTCTCCATATAAGACGGCTCCATGGTTTTGTAATCATTGTCGAAGTCCACCCAGCGGCCCAGGCGGGTGATGGTTTGACGCCATTCTTTCACATAACGCAGGACGGAAGCGCGGCAGGCCTCGTTAAATTTTGCAATGCCGTATTCTTCTATTGCTGTTTTTGAAGCGAGACCAAGTTCTTTTTCTATCAGATTTTCGACAGGCAGGCCATGACAATCCCAGCCGAAGCGCCTTTCAACTTTTTTTCCCTTCATGCTCTGGTAGCGCGGAATTATATCCTTTATTGTACTGGGAACAAAATGCCCAAAATGAGGCAGCCCTGTAGCGAAAGGCGGTCCGTCATAAAAAACAAACTCCTCTTTCCCTTCATGCTGCGTAACAGATTTTTTAAAAATATCGTTCTGTTCCCAGAATTCAAGGATTCCTTTCTCCAATTCCGGAAAATTTACTTTAGCGTCAACCGGTTTATACACACTTCTCTCCCTGTCTGACATCATAATGCTTTTATACTGTCAGTAATAATTATGTTTAGAACAATATGACATAAAGGGGGATTTTTTACTATATATTTTTAAGGTAGTCTGTTTATAATGTGTTCAAATTATATATAGACCTTAACCATCTCTCTCGATTAGAATACGCACCGCTTCTACCGCAGTTTTAATTCCGCTTTCTGTATCATGGCAGCGGGGATTGTCCAAACCGGCTTTTTCACGCTCCTGATTCCACACAACATTAAGCACGCAGCCGGCGCGAGCGCCGAGTATTTGGCTGACAATGTAGAGGGTTGCGCTTTCCATTTCAGATGCGAGACAGCCTGCTCTTATCCAGGCATTCCATTTGTTTTTTAAATCGTAACCCGCGGGCATTCTGTCTGGATTATGCTGGCCGTAAAATGAATCCTTGCATTGTACAATGCCGGCATGCCATTTTTTATCCAGTTTTTTCGCCGCTTCTGTAAGAGCATTGGTAATATCAAGATTGGCTACAGCGGGAAACTCAATCGGGACATACTCTTTTGTCGTCCCTTCCATACGGATAGCTCCTGTTGCGATTACAATATCTCCGCCAATTACCGGAAGCGCCATTCCTCCGCATGTGCCGACCCTGATAAAATTACGCACGCCTGTCGCGAAAAGCTCTTCCACAGCAATTGCAGTCGAAGGACCGCCCATGCCTGTAGAAATAACCATGATCGTTTTACCTGATAGTTCACCTAACCATGTTGTATATTCGCGATTTTGGCAAAAAAAACGCGGTTTATCAAGAAAGGAAGCAATTTTCTCTACCCGGCCGGGATCGCCCGGGAGTATCGCGTATTTGGCCTGGTGAGAGTCATCAAAGCCTACGTGGTATTGTTTTTCCATGCAATAGTCCCCTTATACAGTATTTTTATTCATATACTGAATATTCTTTGTTAATTACTATCGGCGTCCGCGGCGCGCTGCTCAGGCTAAAGCCTTCGCGCTTTTTATATCGCGTTGGCTTTTATTCCGCGCCGGCGCGTTTTGTTTTTTCATCCACACCCTGCGGGTGCTTTATCGGCGCCCCTTGTCATACGGTATCCCCTCTGCTCTGGGCGCTTGGGATGTTTTTGAGCTGAAGGCCAGAACTATAAGAGTAGCAATGTAGGGAATCATTTTATAGATATAGGCGGGGATGGAGATAGCTCTCATGAAGTCGATGCCGGAATAGGATGAGGAGATGGCTTTCATCAGGCCGAAGAAAAAGGCGGCGGCGAGGATGCGGCCGGGTCTCCATTGGCCGAAGATTAATACCGCGAGAGCAAGAAAGCCGTAGCCTGAGACTTCGGGGTTAAACTCAATTGATGTCGGGATAACGAATACCAGGCCTCCAAGACCGGCGAGCGCGCCTGATATCATAACACCCGCGTAGCGCATGGCGTACACATTGATTCCGGCGGAGTCTGCCGCCTGTGGATGTTCGCCGCAGGAGCGCAGACGAAGGCCGAAACGGGTTTTATAAAGCACCAGAGCTGAAATAACAAGGATTAAAAAACCCAGGTAGGTGGTGATGTATGTATTTCTGAAAAGCAGCTGACCCAATAGCGGAATGTCACCTAACAGAGGCACTTTGTTAACTCTGAACTGGTTTATAAACGGAATCTGCTGTACAGTGCGGATCATCCGCGCGATAAAAATCGCCAGAGCGGGCGCGAGCATATTTATCGCCGTGCCGCTTATTATCTGGTTGGCCTTCATGTTTATGGATGCGTAGGCGTGAAGGAGCGAAACCGCGACGCCTGTCAGCGAGGATACCAGTACCGCAAGCAATAATACACCCTGACCAGGAATAAATTTCTGTACAACATTAATGAATAAAATGCCGGTAAACGCGCCCATGATCATGATGCCTTCAAGCGCGATATTTATTACGCCTGACCTTTCAGAAAACATTCCTCCAAGAGCTACAACCAGAAGGGGAATTGAAAAAAACATTGTTTGCTGAACAAGAAAATACAGTATGCTCATAAATCGTCTCCCCTTCGTTTTCTGAGCGAGTTGAAAAATTCCCTGACAAGGAGGGCGAAGGCGCTGAAGTAAATAATAACAGCGATAATAATTTCGATAATCTGCGGGGCGAAATTATACAATTGCATATTAAACCCGCCCACATTGAGGTACGAGACCAATAGGCCTGAAAAAATTATTCCAATCGGATTGTTAAGCCCCAGTAAAGCGACAGGAATTCCGTTGAACCCTTCCTGCGCGAGAACATCCACAACATTGATGCTTTTACCGGAACCTGCCAGGTATAAAAGAGCGCCTCCGACTCCCGCCATCGCGCCGGCGATAACCATGCTAAGAACTATGCTGCGTTTTTCGTTGATCCCGGCGTAACGGGCGGCATCGCGGTTAAAACCGCAGGCCTTAAGCTCATAACCAAAAGATGTTTTTTCCAGGATAATAAATATCAATACAGCGAATAACACCGCGACAAGAATACCGGAGTTCGCGCTTGATACGATAAAACCGTCCCTGAAAATATTATCCATACCCATCTTGGGAAGATTTGCCTTGGCGGCAACTCTCATACTCTGATTTCTAAGCGAATCATAGGCTGTCTTTGTAATGAGAAAATTTACCAAATACATGCCGATGTAGTTTGTCATTATGCAGGAAATCACTTCATTCACATTGAAAATCGCCTTGAAAATGCCCGGAATTGCGCCCCAAAGCGCGCCTGCCAGCATTGCCGCCAGAAGGGCGGTTATCCAGTGCAGATGCCCCGGAAGAAAAGCGCATTTAACGCCAACAATGACTGCCGCGTAAGCGCCGACAATAAACTGTCCGGCGGCTCCGATATTAAAGAGTCCCGTTTTCGCGGAAAATCCTACGGAAAGACCGGTCATAATAATGGGAGTGGCAAAATACAGAACCTGCCCAAGATCATTCATTGTAGAAAAGCCGCTTGTAAGGATTGCCCAAAAACCCTGCGGCGCCTGGGGAGCGTTGCTGATAAGCAAAATTATAAACCCGGCGAAAAGACCGACCAGAATCGCGGTAACAGAAGAGAGCGCGTCAGCGAATGAATCTGAAAATTTTATTTTCATGCCGGCCTCTGTTTCGCTGAGCCTGACATATAAAGCCCAAGATCCTGATAAGTTACATCCCTGGGACGGACATCGGCTACTATCCTGCCTTCAAAAATAACAAGTATTCTGTCGCTGACATCCATTACCTCATCAAGTTCCAGTGATATTAAAAGCACGCCCTTGCCCTTGTCCCGTTCCGCGACAAGCTGCTTGTGAATATATTCACATGCGCCCACATCAAGCCCTCTTGTCGGCTGAACCGCCACAAGCAGGCGTGAATCTCTTGATATTTCCCGCGCGATGATTGCTTTCTGCTGATTGCCTCCTGACATACTTCGGGTAACAGTGTGCGCTCCGTGACCAGAGCGGATATCAAAAGAAGAGATAAGTTTTTCTGAGAATTTATAAATTTCATTAAAGTTCAGAAACCCTCTTTTCTGAAAAGGAGCGGAATAATAATTCTGAAGCACCAGATTGAAGGCAAGGTTGTAATCCAGTACAAGCCCGTATTTATGCCTGTCTTCAGGTATATGAGCCATCCCTCTTGAACGGATATCGTTACGTGTAATTTCCTTTCCTTCCAGACAAACACGCCCTCCGTCCGGTTCAAGCATTCCAGCCAGAGCGTAAACAAGTTCCTGCTGGCCGTTGCCGTCAATTCCCGCGATGCAGACTATCTCTCCGGCGCGTACATCAAAACTTGCCTCGTTTACAACCGCTATTCCGTGAGCCTTGCTTTTTACGGTAAGGTTTTCAACTTTTAGGATGACATCTTCAGGCTGTCTTTCAGTTTTTACAATGGATAGATTTACCTTTCTGCCAACCATCATTTCTGACAGTTCTTCCTTGGTAACAGACGCGACATCCACAGTGCCGATGCACTTGCCCTTGCGCAGTACAGTGCAGCGATCGGCGGCAGCCTTAATTTCATTTAACTTATGGGTGATAAAAAGAATCGACTTACCTTCCGCCACAAGATTTTTCATTATATGCATCAGCTCATCAATTTCCTGCGGCGTTAGAACCGCGGTAGGCTCATCGAAAATCAGAATTTCATTTTCACGGTAGAGCATCTTAAGAATTTCTACGCGCTGCTGCATCCCTACTGTAATGTCAGAGATAAGAGCGTCAGGATCAATTTCCAGTTTATAACGTTTTGATAATTCAACTACCTGTTTACGCGCGATGTCCAGTTTTAATATGCCGTATTTAACAGTTTCCACGCCCAGAATTATATTTTCAAGAACTGTAAAATTATGAACCAGTTTGAAGTGCTGGTGGACCATTCCTATCCCCAGCTTCCTTGCGTCATTTGGTCCCAGGATTTGAACTTCTTCGCCGTTTTTTTTAATTACGCCCTTTTCAGCCTGATAAAGACCGAAAAGGATACTCATAATGGTGGACTTACCCGCTCCATTTTCACCCAGCAGCGCGTGAATCTCGCCTTTTTTTAATTGAAGGGTAACATCATCATTCGCGACAATACCGGGAAATACCTTGGTAATCCCATTCATCTCTATTAGGTAGTCCATGTATCTCCCGGTATAACCGCCGGCAACGCGAAACTGCGGCCGGCGGCTCGATCTGTATTTAGTTATCTGACCTCTGTAACTCTGGTTATGGTAACGGGGACCACTCTCGGGCTTCCGTCATCGGCAAGGGTTTCCATTCTTGGGACTGTGCCGTTCACCAGCTTTTGGAAGATGGTGGTGTAATCGGATTGGCTGAATGTCCGGAATTTGGATGTTGACATTGGAAGTCCTACGCCATTATTAGTAGCGGCGAAAACCAGTGTTTGTCCGCCTGGAAATCTGCCTGCATAGAAAGCGGTAATACAATCATAAACCGATGCGTTTAATTGTTTCATTGCCGATGTGATTACAGTCCGGGATTCACCTGATTGATCCACGTCAACGCCGATTACAACTTTCCCGGTCTGCTCGGCTGCCGCCATTACAGAGTTGCCAACCGCTCCGCCGCAGGCAAAGATTACTTCAATCCCGCTGTTGTACCAGGATGCGGCCAATGTTTGAGCTTCGGGCGTCGCGACAAACCCGCCGGTATAATGGTAATTCATGGTAACAGCGCCGGCAGCCAGTCTGAGTTCCTGTGCGGCATATTCTGCACCCTGTACAAACCCATAACCGAAACGTACTACAGCCGGAACCGCCATTCCGCCTACGAAACCGAGTCCTCTGTAACCGTCTTTAACAGCAGCGTACCCCGCGAGGAATCCCGCCTGATCTTCAGCATAAAGAACGCCTACTGTATTATTTGCCGTTTTAAAGGTTGAATAGTCCGGGTTATGCGGCACGCCGTCCAAAAGGATAAAATGCACATTGGGATAACGATCCTGTGCGACATAAATCGGGGTTTCAAATAGGAAACCGGGCGTTACAATTATTTTCGCGCCGCCCCTGACAGCCAGATCAATAGTCGCAAGATAGGCATTGTCGCTTTGTTCGGCAGGCTGGTAATATTTGTGGGTAATGTTCTTTTCCCTGGCGTATTTTACCAATCCTTCCCAGGCGCCCTGGTTAAATGATTTGTCGTCAATTGTGCCAATATCGGTAATAAGCGCAAGCTCAAAAGTCTCTGCCTGAGGGGCAGCGGCTTGCTGCTGCTGTTGCTGCCTGTTTCCGCCTGCGAAGATATTTAATGCTCCAAAAAACACTAAAACGACCGAAATCATCATAATACTGATTTTCCTCATAAATTTAATCCTCCAAAATATAATTAATCTTAAAACCAGAATATTAAGGAAATGAACAGGTGTCAAGTGTAAGTTCTGAACATTTCAACCTGCCGGTCATAATCATGTTCGCTGAGGGTATTGGGCCGCATCCGCAATACGGCAGCATTTTACAAACTCCCATTTGCTCTGTAATGCTGCGGCTGCCTTTTGTGCAATATCTAGGTTTTCAAAGACTCCAAAACAGGTAGACCCCGCTCCGGAAAGGCTTGCGTATACTGCTCCCAATTCCTGTAATTGGGAAATAATTTCGTTATATACAGTTTTTTCCCGTTCTTCAAATACCGGCAGAAAATCATTAAAAAAAGAGAAATTAGAAATAATATATGAAGAAGTCGGAGGGCGAGCGTTAAATTTTTCGGATTTCCGGTATTTATCCAATAACATAAAAGCAGTTGCCGTATCGCTGGGAAAGCCGGGATTAACCAGTACAAAGAAAAGACAGGGCGCTTCTATTGGTTTGATTAACTCACCGCGGCCTGTTATAAGAGCGGCGGGAGTTTCATGAATGAAAAATGGCACATCGCTGCCAAGTAAAGCCGCAAGGTCAAGGAGCGTATTACGGTTTAAAGGTCTGCCCGCAATTTCATTTAAGGTTAATAAAGCCGCTGCGGCATCGGAGGAGCCGCCGCCCAGTCCGCCGCCCATGGGAACATGTTTTTCAACTTTTATCCTGAATCCCTGGTAAAAACATGTTTTATCCCTGAACAGAGTCAGCGCTTTATATATGATATTACCCTCTAATGGAATAAAATTTTGTTTTTTCCCATGAAAACCCGGCCATTCCATGACTATTTCAACGGTATTAGATTCTGAAACGGGTTCAAAGTGAAGGATATCGCCAAAATCCAGGGCTAAAAAGATACTTTCCAGGTTATGAAAACCATCCGGCCGCCTGTCCTTTACCTCCAGGTGAAGATTTACCTTGGCAGGAGCCAAAACAGTTACTTGCATCATGTTTACAGACACATAATAAGACTATCAAAAACAAAGGCGACAGTCACCCATTGACAGCGGCGGCGGACTCAAAAAAAACATATAAAAAAAATAAAAAACCTGTTGACAAATTTATTATTCCTCCCTTATGTTTCTAAAGGGGGGTCTTTATGGCTTCGCCACTCAGTTTAGATTCAAAAAAAGACCAATATCAAGGGAGAGCATTATGGTTCTGAACGGAGCTATGGAACAGGAAGAGCTGGCGCTAACGCCGGTTGAAAGTCCTGAAACATCCGCTTACGGAGCGGATGACAGAGATATGCTTACAAGTGAGCCGCTCATAAATGAGCTGCCGGTTTTCATCTTTGGCGATGATGATGATTTTGAAGATGACGACTACGATGACGACGATGATGACTACGAAGACGAAGATGACGATTATGAAGATGACGAGTTAGAAGATGAGGACGATGACGATGATGATGAAGATGACTATGAAGACGAAGAAGATGACGATTATGAGGACGAAGACGAGGATTGGGACGATTTTGACGAGTAAAACAGCATCATCAGGGAAAGGTCAACGAATTCACGGGTAAAAACGGTTTAATTCAATCAGGTAACATTATTCGTGGTATTCGTTGACTGTGATCTCTGCCACAGCCTTTCAAGTTCGTAGAAATCGCGGGCGCGTTTATTCATCAGGTGGACAATGTATGAGCCAAGATCAATCAAACGCCATTCATCGTCTTCGGTTTTACGGGATTTTCCCAGTACCGGTATATCCTTCTCGCGGCAAAATTCCATAATGCAGCGTTCAAGGCCGTCCATGTGAATTTTACTGGTAACGGTCACAACAATGAAAAAATCTGTCCAGTCGCTCATCGTGCGCAGGTCAAGCACGGAAACATCCTGTCCGTTATGTTCCCGCAAAAGCGCGCCCAGCGCTTCAGCCTGATCCGCCTGATTTATTACATCAGTTTCCGGTAACATATCTTCCATCGAAGTTCCTTCCAATGATCAGGGTAAAATCCGCAATGTATTTATAATTTTGAATGCTCTGCTCGTCTTCATTTTCGTCCGGCACATAAAATTCACGGCGGATATTGCTGCACTGGATAATATCGGCGAATGCTATCGCCATGCCTTCATCGCCTGTACGCTGAACAATAACGGTGCTTTCGTAATTGCTGTGATCCGCGTTGCCTATTGAAATAACATCATAACCAAAACTGCGCAGCATTTCCGCGGTCCTTCCCGCAAGACCGCTGACTGCGGTGCCGTTTAATACCTCAACAGTCACGGTACGCTCGCTCAGATGATTTTCTGTCTGGCGGGTAAGCGTTCCCAATGTCTGGCGAACAATCTCTTTTACAAGACTGCCGTCCCAGTGCGGAATAATCAGCATCTGGCCGGATACTTCCCTTAGACTGCCGCCCACAGACTGAATATTGGTGCGTTCAGTATCAATATTAATAAATTCATCAAAGAGCCGCACAAGCGTGCGCTGATTCATATCTGTCCTGAAGAACGAATAGTACAATTTCGCAGCCGCAGGTTCCTTAAGCCTGTCGTTCATTCTTATCCAGCTATTGAGCAATCCCAAAAAGAAACGCTGCCTGCGAAACACTTCCAGTTCGCGATCTTCACCGGGAAGGGTATATGTAGCATAAGCGCCCGCTTTATCGCCGTCCAGAACAGTTATGCCGGATGGAAACAGGATAAGCTGCGAATCATCCCTGTACGACACCCTGGAAGGAATGAAAATTTCTACCCCTTCCAAAAGATCAACCATTGATATTAATTTTTCTTTTGTAATAACAATGGAAAAATTTAAATCGATTCCGAGGAGTTTTTCAATTTCATTTTCATAACCGGTTATCCGTCCGCTCTCATATACCCTGTCTATGCGGTCAACGCGGTTAATTCTGGAAATCAGCAGCCCCAGCTCCCCTGGTATATCAAAAATGGCGGCGCGCTTTGTCGCGGGATAATACATTAAAACATAAGCGCTCAGGGGAATTTTTTCATCTTCAATAACAAATAAAACATTTACTACGCGATTGCCCGATAATGCTTCATCTACAGGATTGCTTCGCAGGGTATACACAGCAGCGGCAATTCCCACAATAATCAGAATTAATATCGCTATAAGCAAAAAACGCGAAGCGTCTGTTTTTTCCATTCTCAACTGTTTTTTTCCTTCATCCTGTTCATCAGCTTCTTTGTTTCTTCGGATAAATCAAGTCCCCTGGATTGCAGCTTACTGACAGTTTTTTTCAGTACAACATAAAGAATGCTGTCCAGGTCTTCCTCATAACACATTCTCCTTAAATCCATATCAATGCTTCTGGAAACCTCGGTTTTATCGGCAATATATATTACCTTTGCAAGCGGTCCCATGTTTTCCTTTCCCGCGGTGTGTGCGATTATCGCTTCCAATACATCTTCATTATGAATACAGAAACGATTCCTAAGCAATACAGCCGCGGCTCTGCCGTGCATAAGACCCGGTTTTTCCTTTTCAAGAGAGGTTATTTCCATATCATCAGTTTTTGCGAGTTTTAATATCTGCTTACCGTCAAGCTGTTTGCCGAGATCATGCGCAATTCCGGCAAGATACCCGGCCATCGGATCAAGGTTAAAACGGCGGCAGAGATCGCAGGCAAGTAAAGCGGTATTCTTGGAATGCAGAAAGCGATCAACTGTGAGGGTTTCACGCGCCGTATCTTCTACGAGCATTATAAGCTGTTCGCTTAACTGATCTGCGGAAATTTCAGTTCGTCCTAAAACAGGCTGAAGGTCGAACTGATGCGATGTCAGATTGTAGAGCCGCCTGTCTTCAATAATGGCCCTTACACCGGATGGCACCAAAGACCGCCATGCGCCTCCTTCGCCGATTCTCTGCCGGATCACATGGGAAGAAATTTCCATGACATCGTTTTCTATTAGCTTGTGCGGATAGGGAATATTTACAGGAGCTTTATCAAGCCTGCGGGCGATAACAATGTCTGCCAACTGAAGAATTCTTTCGCTGTCCCGCCATTTTGGAAAATCATCTGCGAGATCATCGCCTATTATCAGCTCTGGTTTTCCATCAGGCAGAAAGCGTTCAATAATATCCTCAAGAGTGTTTACAGTATAGGAGACTCCTCCCCGCCTGATCTCACAAGTATCTATCGCGATGCGGCTGTCGCCGGTAACGGCGGATGCCAGCATATCAAGCCTGTCATTCGCGCTGCTTTCCGTGTTCTCTGTCGCGAGTTTAAAAGGGGAACAGTGCGCGGGTATCATTACAATCCTGTCAAGTTTCAGCGCGCAAAGAGCCGTATCGGCCAAAAAAAGATGCCCCAAATGGACAGGATTAAAACTGCCGCCAAGTATACCCAGTTTCACAAATCATCTCCTTCAAAGTATAGTGCCTCTTCGGACATTCCGTCTTCTGTCTGCGAAGGCAGCTCTTCTTCAGCTAACGTTTCTTCTGTTATGCGCAAGAGAACCCGGGTCAGCTCATTTATCCCGCCGCCTGAAAAAACAGAAATGCCCGTTATTTCCTCTTCAGGATATTTTGCCGCAAGTTCCGCGAGCCTCCCTGATGCCAGCCAGACGTCCGCTTCTTCCAAATCGGTTTTTGTTCCGACAATGATCCGTTTCTTTTTAATAAGCTTGTCAGAGAAAGAGTTAAGCTCATTGAGCAAAATATCAAAAGCTTCAAGGTAATTGCTGTCTGAAAGATCTATAAGGAAGGCAAGAGCCTGGGTGCGCGAAATATGCTTTAAAAAACGAAGCCCAAGCCCCGCTCCGGCTGAAGCGCCTTCTATCAAGCCAGGAATGTCAGCTATGATTATATCCCGCTCTCCTGCGGTTAATACTCCAAGATTGGGGATTTTGGTAGTAAATGGATAGGCGGCGATTTTAGGCCTTGCGTTTGTAAAATGATCAAGGAGGCTGGATTTTCCCGCATTGGGAAAACCTACAAGTCCTATATCGGCGATTATCTGAAGTTCAATTTTTAATTTAACGGCAATGCCCGGTTTTCCGGGAAGAGCCTTAACCGGCGCCTGATTCACAGATGATTTAAAGTGAATATTTCCCCAGCCTCCGTTTCCGCCCTTTAAAAACAAAAAATCTTCTTTCTCATTGTTAAGCGAAAAATCCTTAATCAGCGTTCCTGTTTCAACCTCGCGTATCAGAGAGCCGGGCGGCAGCGGAATAATTACATCTGCGCCGTTATGACCGTAGCGCCCGCCGTTTCCGCCATCCCGGCCGTTTTCAGCCTTAAAATTACGTTTGTACCTTAAATGAGCGAGGGTGCGTAAATTACGCCTGACAGTGAAAAGGACATTGCCTCCCCTGCCTCCGTCCCCGCCTGACGGCCCTCCCCTGGGGACATACTTTTCCCTCCTGAAAGCCGCGCAGCCATTACCGCCGCTGCCGGAGGAAACCTCTATAATCGCTTCGTCCGCAAACTTTTCCATGAAAACAGGAAATGGAAACTGCTGCTCTTATAACATTATTGAATTACAGAGGCGAGTTTTCTGCCCCGGCGCTGGTGGAAGTTTACTTTACCGTCGGTAAGGGCGAAAAGGGTGTAATCGCCGCCGCAGCCAACGTTTGTTCCCGGATGGATTTTGGTTCCACGCTGACGGGCGATAATTGTTCCCGCTTTCACTACAGTGCCATCCGATGCTTTAATTCCCAGATACTGGGGGTTTGAATCTCTTCCGTTCTTAGCGCCGCTTCCGCCGCGTTTCCGTGCCATTTAAGACCTCCTGGTAACAACAATTAAATATTTTTAATTGTAATTTTGCAATTATCCGGGTATTCCTGAGCAACGGATTTTAATCCTTCAAGCAGAAAAACCCCTGCGGCAAAAAGAAAATCCTTTCCCTTTCCGTCATCCTGTGCTTCTAACCCGGTTTCCAGCCACATTTGACCTTTATCCGGCGCGCCGCCGCGTATTATAATCCCCTTTCTGTTTGAAAGGGCGTTGAAAGCTGTCCTCATTAAAACAGAAACAGCCGCGCAGACAATATCAGACCCGGTTTTACCGGCTCCGGCATGACCTGCGGCCCTACAAGCCCTTAAAACTCCTTCGTTGTCAAGAGCCGCTTCAATTTCAATCAATTAGGTTGATATTTCCTGATTTTTTAAGCTGAAATTTCAGCAATTCTGATTATTGAGTACTGCTGACGGTGTCCCTGCTTGCGGCGGTAATCTTTTTTGGGTTTATACTTAAAAACAATTATTTTCCCGTCTTTTCCGTGAGATTCCACAACCGCGGACACCCTGGCGCCCTCAATGTATGGGCTGCCTACTTTAACTGAATCACCTGAAACCAATAACACCGTATCAATATTGACAGAAGCGCCCGGCTCTGCGTCAATCTTGTCTACCTTGAGCAAAGCGCCTTTCTCGGCTTTATATTGTTTCCCTTTAAATTCTACAAGAACGTACATCATCTTCTCCAAATTTCATCAATGGAATTTATATATATAAAATAAGGAAAATAGTCAAGTAGCCCGAACTCTGCCTTCCAGCCAATTAACAGAAATTATTTATCATTTTCCTATAGTCCGCCCAGCATACTGCTGACATTTATCATTTCCGGCATCTGGGAAAAAACAGGAGGTTTCTTGCCTGCGGAGTATTTATCAATATCCAATATCGCAGTTAATAAACTGTTTAATAAATCCGCGAAAACATCCAGGTTATGCGGAAAATTATTGGCCGCCATATCTCTGAGAATTTTATCTGAAGCGCTGGATGTTGTGCTGATCTTGTTTTTAAGATTGGGAATCAAATTACTGCGGGAAAGATCAACAAAACGGGCGCACGCGGCTATGGACAGGTATAATTCATCCAGATGAAAACCCTGATAACGGAACAATTCCAGTTTTTCAGTAAGAAATTCAATCCGATCCCACGTGGGTTTATCAATTTGAAGCTGGAGCATCAAGGGACGCAGGAACCGGTTAGAGATATTTGTCTTATAATGTACGCCAATCTGTTCGATAAGCCTGATAACATGAGCGTCTTTGATCCGATCCAAAACACCTCTCTGTATTTATATACTACCATTCCTTTAACAGATTGACAAGTAATAAACTACAAAATAATATTTCTCATGCGCTTTTATACTTTAAGTGTTTTCATTTTGGCCATTTGTTTAATTTCCTGCGGCGATAATACCGCGTTAATATGGACTGATCGTCCGGAATTCGCGTTTTATAGCGAGTATTTCAATACAACTCAAAATCAATACAAGGTTACAGTAAGGTATTTTGAATATCCGGCCGCAGAACTGGAAAGGACTGGTATAGATCCTGACATTGTAGTCGGAAGCTGGCTTAAAAATTCTTCCACAGGCGCAAATTTCAGACCGCTTGATAATTTATTCGGATCAAAAAAACTTGCAGTGAGCGCTTTTTATTCCAGCCTCCTTACAATTGGCAGAATTGAAAAAAAACAATACCTGCTGCCGGTGTCATTCAATGTTCCGGCATTGATTTTCTCCAGGGACAAAGAACAGGGACTTTCAAATCAGTTTACCATAGGTTTTAATGAAATAAAGAATCTTAGCAATGACTTTAACGCCAAAACAAGCGGCGCTTATACACAACTGGGTTTTTCACCGTTATGGAGCAGCGATTTTTTGCTAGTCACCGCAATACTGTTTGATACATCGTTTAATGAAGCATCCCCTCTGATTTGGGATAACGGCGCTCTGGAACAGTCCATGGATTTTATTTATAACTGGACGCAGGAAATTAACAGCGGAAATCAGGGTGAAGAAGATTTTACATTTAAATATTTTTATGTGCCGGCGGAAAATTTAATACAGTCTGGGCGCATTCTTTTTTCATATAAAAAAAGCAGCGATCTTTTTACTTTAAGCGGCGATAACAAAAACAACCTGGATTTTCGCTGGATCATGGATAAAAGCAGAATCCCGATTACAGAAGACATTGTATATTTAGGCATTCCAAAAAAAGCAAAGTCTCAAAGGGCGGCCAGGGCTTTTATACAGTGGTTTTTCCGTGTGGAGAATCAAAATCTGCTCCTTGAGTTCAGCAAGGCCAACAGGATAAACGAAACAGTTTTTGGAATCTCGGGCGGTTTTTCCGCCCTTAACCAGGTAACTGAACAGATTTTTCCCCGGTATTATCCGGAACTTTTAGGCCGCATGCCGCCTTCAGAGTTTCTCATGCCTCCAAACATTCTGCCAGGCAACTGGGCTGTACTAAAAGAGAGAGTCATTCTCCCGTATATTTATGAACGCGCCCGCAGGGAAAACGCGGATGATCTGTATCCGCTTGACAGACGCGTATCAGACTGGACGCGGATGAACCGTTAGATCAAAAAAAATTGAAGTATTGGCGATGTTCTTTATAAAATATTAATTATTTATTTCCGATATTGAAAGCAGGAGACTGTTATATGAGTATCGGGACTGTTCCATATCAACCTTTCCCCACTGTTGGTTATGCCATGAACGCGGCAGGCAACGGAAAAATGTCTCTTCCTGTTTCTCCCGGAATGGTTATCTATTCTCATTTTAAAAATGTATCAGGCACTCCGGCCCCGGAAGGAACAACCGGTGTAAATATTTCCAGATTAAAAATACTTGACACATTGATTGAACAGTTAAAAACAATGAAAAAGCAGCCCTCTGTTATGATGAACACCGAAGATATGGGCGTAATAAATCAGAACGATGAACAGCGGATAAACGCCCTTATTGATCAATATCAAAAACAAATCAGAGCGACCCAGGCTGCGAGTGTCTATACCCCGGCCGCTCCCGTCACTGGAATGCTCTTTAGCATCAGCGTCTGAAGAAAAATCACTCCCTATGCGTGTGCGTAAAACTCAACAAGAATAAAAACATTTATTAAATCAATTCATAACTTCTTCTCTGTCGGCCAGAACAATGTCTATAGTGCTTTCCCTGTCGCCGCGGATTATATTGACCTTTACCGTATCTCCGGGCTTGTTTGCTTCAAGAGCTGAGTAAAGATCCGCCAGAGTGTTTGTTTTCAGGCCGTTAACTGCAATAATTATGTCGCCGCCCAGATAAATTACGCTGCGGCCGTATTGCACAGGCTCTGAACCCTGGCGCAGTCCGGCTCTTTCGGCAAGCCCGCTTCTGCGGGTTCGTGAAACGAGAAGGCCGGAATCGACAGGCAGCCTCGCGTAACGGACAAGGCTTGGGAAAAGCTGCACCACTGTCGCGTCTATCCAGCCCCGGCGGACTTTACCGTATTGCATTATTTCATTGACAACGCGTTTGGCGGTATTTACAGGAACAGCGAACCCGATGCCGACAGAGCCGCCGGAAGGAGAATAAATCATTGTGTTAATTCCTATCATCCTGCCCTGAGTATCAAGTAAAGGACCGCCTGAATTGCCGGGGTTAATCGAGGCGTCGGTTTGAATCATATCGCGTATTATCCTGTTTCTTGATGTTTGAATTGGCCTTCCCAAACCCGAAACAATCCCCACTGTTAATGTCCTTTCAAGGGCGAATGGGTTGCCGATAGCCAGCACTTTCTGTCCTACTTTTAAATTAGTTGAATCGCCGTAAAGAATTGTCTGCAATTCCATTCCCTGCGGAGGATCAAATTTCAGCACTGCCAGATCATTTTCCGGATCTGTGCCGATTACTGTCCCTTCAAACTGGCTGCCGTCGGAAAGGCTGACAAATACTCTGTGCGCGTTTTCTATTACATGGTTATTTGTAAGAACAAAACCCCTGATATCAATGATTGAGCCGGAACCGGAACTGCCTTCCTGCGGAACCGGTTCCAGGAACCAGTTAATCGCCATGGTTTCTGTAGTAACGTTGACAACTGCGGAATTCAGCCGTTCATAAATTGTAATATTCTGACGTTCATCTTCGGAATAGGGAACCAAGTCGGCTGTGTTAATAATATTGTATTCGGTCTGCATGAGTTTAAATTCAGGCGTATGTTCCGTCTGCTGCAGGCTGACAGGCTGAACATTTTCAGAAGGCGACAGTTTTAAAAAGCCAAAACCTACCGCGAATAAAAGAACAATTAACGCGCTTAAAACCGAAAAAAATAAAACCTGACCGCGGCTGTATAACCTCATTATAATTTCCTCCCCATTCTCCGTTGATAATAACAGTATATATGATATTATATCAAAGATAGACCGATAATAAAAGTAAATATGTCAATTTTTTATGTAATTTTATTTTTTGTTGTTAATATATTTCCGGTTTACAGCCTTGATCTGCCGTCAACAAAAATCGCCGATGATTCATCTGTCAGGATCAGGCGCAACGACTGGTTTACAGAGAGCCACTCAAGGCTGCTCGCGCGCCGTCCGGTTATTGAACAGCTTCAGAACGGCGAAAGGGTGCAAATCCGCGCGACAGAAAACGCGTCTGAATTTATGGTGTTATTTTCCCGCGAACTGATACAGGGCCGCATTGAAACAGAAAATTCAGCAGCTGTTACGCGAAGAGGAACAAACCAGTTTCCGGGCTGGGCTCAGGGATCATGGATGCTTACCCGGCGGAAGGATAACGGTGCACCGACGCGTTTAAGAATATTTCCCAGAAGCGATCCAAACACCTACATTGAATTCTACCCGTTCAATACGGAAAAATGCCTGATGGACGCGATTCTTTACGGCGGCTATGTAGTGCGTTCATTGCCGGTCGCGGTTCCATTTGAGCGTCTCTATACAATGCAGCTAAACGACATACTGAAACTGGTCTCAGATAAATTTCCGCGAAAATATTTTGATCCCGATCCTGTGTACTACGGCGGCAGCCGCAAATTTGTGTCGCAGGTTCGCGCTAATCTTTCCGGCCTGCGGTTTGCGGATGACGGCGCGATTGATGAAAACGGAAACTATGTTTTAATTGATTCGCTTCGCCAGCAGAACCAGTCTTCTGCGGGTCTTAACTGTTCCGGTTTTTTAAAATGGATGATAGACGGTATCCTCCGCCCTGTTACCGGCAAACGGCTTCCAATCGCGCAGCTTAAAGCGCCGTTCGGCGACCGCGGCTCTTCATTTACCGCTGTCTGGGAAGAAAGATTCGATCCTTATTTCGGTCTTGACTGGATAAGAAACCTTGCGGCGGAAGCCAACGGCACACTGCGTTCAGACATATTCCGCAGTCTGAATGAATTTGAAGTAAGAGCCGATAATTTCTCTTCGGTACTGATAAACGACAGGGGAACTTTTGTTACACGATCTTATCCTGGTTTTATGAACGAAGCAGGATACAGTTTTGAAGGACTTCATTCACTGCTCTATACACTCGCGATAGATGAACCTTTTAGTTTTTACCTTGCCGCGATAAACACAGAAACAGGTCCCGCGACAACCCAGGATAATCCGCGCGGCGCTCCCCGCCTGCGTCAATACTTCCATGTAGCCGCTCTTGTACCTTATTTTGATGAATACGGCGTATTCAGAATCGCGGTTTTCGAAAGCTCCGCGGAAAATTCATTTGAATCATTCAGAAACCGCTACCCCGGCCATTTTATTAATTTGGTGCAGGTTCCAATACCATCCGCTTTTAGTCCGTGAAAACTGTCAATATTGCTCAGGATTAATCTGTAAAACCATACCCTGATACAGTTCCTTTGGCTGCACCCTGATTTTTAATTTTTTCTCCATGGAAGCCAGAAGGCGCATTTGTACAGCGTCCGCGATTGTGATCATAATGCCGCGTTTCCCGGCGCGGGCGGTGCGGCCGCAGCGATGAATGTATACTTCACTGTCAGACGGTACATCAAGGGCGATAACATGAGTGATACCGGAAATATCAAGACCTCGGGCGGCGAGGTCGGTGGATATAAGCACATCAACTTTACCGCTCCGAAACAAATCCAGCGCCTCTTTGCGCTGTCCGCCTGATAAAGGTTTTTTACCAGCTTTTCCAAAAAGAGCGGCCGCGTTTACATGATGATACTGAAGGCGCGATAAAACCAGAGCCGCTTCATCGCCTTTACCGGTAAAAACGAGCGCTTTTATGCGCTTCTTTTTGGCTTTCAGCGCGGCCAACAGTGATCTAAGAGTCTGTGTCTTTCTACGCTTCTCGCTGAATATCGCCCAATGATCAATGCGCTCCTGAAGAATTTCATGATCATCGCTTTCAATAATTTCAGCCGTATTAAAAAGCGGTCCTAATTGATCTCTAGTCTTAACACAGACTGTCGCAGAACAGGCTGCTACAGTGAAGCTGGAGTCTTTATCTTTCATTCTGGCACGATCAATATATGCCAGAAGTTCATTTGTCTCTTCAATACATTCCTGTGCTGTTAACCGGTCCGCTTCGTCAAGAACAAGAAAGCGCAGATTGAATAATTTTAATTTTCTCATTTTGGCAAGAACAAGAAGTCTGCCGGGATTCCCGACAATAATAACCGGTTTAATTTTTTTAAGCGTGTCAATTTGCTTTTCAGGATTTACAGAGCCGATAATTAGCGCCGACTGCATCTGCGCTTCAGTAAATGACGCCGAAAGGAAATCAACTTCCGCCTTAATCTGAGAACATAATTCCAGGGTTGGTGCGCATATTAACGCGGCGGGCGCGTTAAGGCGGCTTCTGTCACAGGCGGCCAAAATGTGCAATACAGGCAAAAGGTACGCGAATGTTTTACCGGTGCCGGTAGCAGAGCGAAAAACGGCGTTTTTTTCAGCTAACAGCGCGGGGATGACTAGGTTCTGAACATCGGTTGGTTTTTCTATTGAACGTTCCTTTAATTTGTCTGTCAATGCCGGATTAATGCCCAGGTCATTAAAAGTATTTATTTTAATCAATTTTCTTTTACCCTGCTTTCCGGTGAACTTTGCAGTTTGAAAAAATTAATAAATTTCTGCTGCCGCTGTTCCCTCCGTTCGCGGCGGCTCAGGTAAAGATCCAGCTCTTCAACCAAATGAGCGTATTCTTCAAGCGGCGGATGCAGATGCCTTGATTCAGATGCTAATCTGCGTTTTCTAAGTTTCGCGTTTTTGTTAAACTGCCTGGAGTTCCCTTCTACTTTCAACAGGCGTTTTTCAAATTTGTCCAGAAAATTCAAATCCGCTTCATTATCAATTTTATCGAAAGCGTCAAACTCGTATTTAACAACTTCGTCGCTGCGTATCTCGCCTTTGAAAGCCCGGTACAGATTCAGTTTAACGCCTTTTTTCATATACGCAAAACGGCCCTCTTTCTCGAAGCGGCGGATGCTCACCATAATGTACGCTGAGTTAAGAAAACGCAGGTTTCTGAATACCGAAGCCCTCTTTACAAAATCATTATCTTCGGCGACATAAATAGTCTCATCAAAACCGCCTGCTCTCAGAAAAAGCCGCTTTGTTACAAAGATGCAAAAACCAAACGCCTTTGGATCCAGCCATAAATTAAGGAGGACTGCGAGATTCATCAGCCTGTGAATAACCCTGTCCAGCCGGTAATCGGAAAGCGGTTTTATCTCGCAGGTAGCGAGATCGATAAACCTGTCCTGCATTTCATCATATACATTGCGGATAAACCCCGGCGGTATAATGACATCGGCGTCAAGGAAAAATAAAAAATCTCCCTTAGCTACAGATGCGCCGGCGTTCCTGCCTGCGCCAGGTAAACCGCCGTCTACAATGCGGCAGCCTTTGGATAACGCTATCTCCTTTGTTCTGTCTTTTGAACCGGCATCCGCGACAATTATCTCATAATCATCAAACTCCTGAGCTTTGATACTGTCCAGGAGACCCGGCAGTGTTTTTTCTTCATTCAGGGCTGGGATTATGATACTAACATTCATATTTTTCTAAACAGTATAAACCATGAAACTGTTCAAAACAAGACAAAGAAAATTGATAATATAAAAAATGAGGAGTTAACGATGAACTTTATTAATAATCCTTGAATAAAAATAATGTAACATTGTTTACAATCTCTGAATTAACCTTGATTTTAGATAAAAGCATCTATCATTTTTTGTTTTAATTTCCAATTTGCTACAGAACGCTATTTAAGAATTGTCTTGTGCGGTCGTTTTCGGGATTGGAGAATATCTGGCCGGGAGTGCCGATTTCAAGAATTTTTCCCTCATACATGAATACTACCCTGTTGGCTACTTCACGCGCGAAACCCATTTCGTGAGAAACAACCAGCATAGTCATGCCCGCCTTTGCAAGCTGTTTCATTACGGCAAGCACTTCGCCTACCAGTTCAGGATCCAAAGATGATGTCGGCTCATCAAAGAGCATTATCCTCGGTTCCATGGCAAGAGCGCGGGCAATGGCGACACGCTGCTGCTGGCCGCCGGATAACTGCGCTGGAAATGTATTGATTTTATCGCCAAGGCCCACCCGTTCAAGTATACTGACTGACTTTTCCTGCGCTTCATTAAACGGAAGTTTGCGGACATTGAGCGGAGCAAGCATTACATTTTCCAAAGCGGTCTTGTGAGGAAAAAGGTTAAAACGCTGAAAAACCATTCCTACTTCAAGCAGAATTTTATTGCGCTCATCATTGTGCATTTTTACGCTGTTCACGGCGTTATGGCAGTCAAAAAGCAGTTTGTCTTCTATGTATATCTGCCCTTCATCGATGGATTCCAGCCTGTTAAGGGTGCGAAGATATGTAGACTTGCCCGCTCCGGAAGGCCCTATTATGCAGACTACTTCCTTTTGCTCCACTGTAAGCGAGACGTTTTTAAGAACATCAAGCGGTTTTCTTCCGTTTCCGCCGTGAAAAGTCTTGCATACACCTTCGGTTTTTACCATTGACATGTAACGTTCTCACTCATATACCGAATATTTTTTCTCCAGCTTGTGAAAGCAATAAGAAAAAACGGCGGTAATGATCAGGTATAGTATCATTGCCGGAATGTAAACAAGAGCCGAGCGCGTTGAGCCTTCTATATTCCTTGTAGCCTTGGTAATGTCAACTAACGCAATCATGGATACCAGAGACGCGTCTTTGAGCATCATAATAAATTCATTTCCTACAGGCGGGATTAGACGCCTGATTGACTGCGGAATAATAACAAGCCGCATGGTCTGACCGTAAGACAGTCCCAGTACGCGGGATGCTTCAAACTGTCCCTTGTCGATGCTTTGAATTGCGGCTCTGATAATTTCCGCGCAATAAGCGGCGCAGTTTAATGTATAAGCAATAAAAGCCGCCAGAAAACGGTTATTGATTGTCAGAACAGGGGCAACCATCGGCAGCGCGTAATAAACGAAGAACAACTGCATTAACAGGGGAGTTCCGCGGAAAAAGAAAACATAGGCGCTGGAAAGCTTATTGATTACATAATTCTTTGACATTTTTCCCAATGCAAGAAACAAGCTCAATATCAGTCCGGCGCCTACAGAAGTAACTGTTAGCCCGATAGTAACCCTAGCCCCCAGCAGAAGCTGAGGAGTCCATGAAAAAATTACTGTCTTTAGAGTTTCCATCCGGTAAAATTACCGTACTGCGGAAACCAGATCCATGCCGAAAATTTCCCTGGAAATCCTTAACATGGTTCCATCATTAAAAAGCTCATCAAGCGCTTTGTTTATCGCTTCGGTAAGGGCATTATTTCCCTTTCTCATGCAAATACCGAATTCTTCTTCGCCGCCCTGCCAGACAATTTCAAAAGGACTGTCCGCCTGGCTGACATATTCATAAGCGACAAGCAGATCGGTCATTATGGCATCGACACGGTTAAGCCTTAACTCATCAAAACAGTACATTACCTTGTCATATTCATAGGTAGTAAATTTTAAGCCTCCCGAGGCAAGTTCTCCCATGTAATAATCGGAGGTTGTTTCATCCTGATAGGCTACACGAAGACCGGCAAGGTCCTGAGGCGAGCGCACCCGGCGGGTTGAAGCCTTGGGAACCACAATGGCTAATGTATTTTGAATATAAGGCTTGCTGAAATTATGCGCCGCTAAACGCGCCGGATTTATCGTTACAGATGAAATAATACAGTCAAACTTACTGGTGTTTACAGCCGAAAAAATACCATCCCATGCTGTATCAACAAATTCAACCGTTAACCCCATCTTCGAGGCAAGGGCTTTTGACATTTCAACATCAAAACCGACAGGAGTTCTGCCGTCCGGTCCAAAATATTCCATTGGTGGATAACCAATTTCCATACCAACCATGAGTACGCCCTGTTTTATAGTTAAGCCGCCGGAATCCCTTCTGCCGCCGGCAAAAAGCACACCACTTGCCAATAAAACGGCAAAAATTACTAAAATTGCTCTTTTCATAAATTCCTCCAAGAATTAATACTATGTAATTATACAAAAGTCCAAAAGTATGTCAACAGGAAAGCTTTCATCAAACCATTTGATGACAAATCACTCACAAAGAGAGGACTAAAACCATATACATTTGGCAGTATTTTTAATATTAATGATATTATCACATAGTCAGGAACATTTTTTTTTGAAAATTAGTAATGGAAGCTTCACTGTAAGTACATGTATTTTTTCATAGTTGAAATAAATATTTCAACACCGTTTAAACAGGCAGTTTGTATTCAAAACCTATAAGTTTTTATACTAATTTTTATATTAATAAAAACGGGGAATAAAATCATCCGGAAAAAATAAAACTTTTTCTTTTAATTGAGGTTGTTCCATAAACTGAACAGCCTCAATTTTTTATTTAAATTTTATCATACAGATATGAAAAAAGAAAAAAATTAAAAAAAACGGTTCTTTTGAAATAAATTTATTGACATATATAATATTGTTAGTTACGATAGAAAAAAATAATATATTATAGTTTTTTTTAAGAAGCTCATGTAAATATGGAGTATTGCAAGAGGATAATTTGTTTGGCATTATAATTAGTGTCTGTCCACAAAGTCGGTTACTTTGCGGACAGACCTTGCATTTTCTCGCCTTCAAACCTTTGGTTTGCAGGCTGCGAAAATGCTGTTTATATGGAAGTCTGTCTATAATGTGTCCACATTATAGACAGACTCTAATTATTGTCAGGAAGCTATGCAACAGGAAATTCAAAATTTAAATATTGTTTTTCATTTCAAACGAAACCGGTTAAATCAGTTATTCACGGAAGCCATGAAATATCCTGTAATTGTTGTATGCGCCGGTGCAGGTTACGGAAAAACAACCGCAGTTCATGATTTTGTTCAGGAATACAAGGCAACTACAGTATGGGTACAATTATCCGAACGCGATAATGTGGGCGGGCGTTTTTGGGAAAATTTTACCCACAGTATGACATTGATAAACAACGCGCCGTTCGCGACTTCAGTAAAGAAACTTGGTTTTCCGGATACACAGGAAAAATTAAAGCAATATCAGAATCTGCTGCGCGATCACGGAGATAAAAAGCGCCGGGTTATCGTTTTTGATGACTGTCATTACATAGAAAACTCAGCAGTAATCCGGTTTGTAGAAGAGGCTATCCGCGGTTTACCGGTGGGGACCACCCTGTTTATGATTTCCCGTTCGACTCCCCGCATTAATATCGCGAGCCTTGTTTCAAGCGACCGTATATACAATTTCAGCGAAAATGAACTCCGGTTTACAGAAAGCGAAATCTCGCAGTATTTCAGGGGGCATAATATATCGCTCCAGCCGGACAGCCTGCGCGGGATTACACAGGACACAGAAGGCTGGGCGTTCGCAGTCAACCTGATTGCAAGGTCATACAGTAAAGCGCCAGGTTACGAAGGTTATTTGCGCAACGCGATGAAATCCAATATTTTCCGTTACATGGAAATTGAAATTTGGAACATAATATCTGAACGCCTGAAGAATTTTCTGGTGCGCCTTTCCCTTATCGATCATCTTTCGGTCGAACTAATCGCACTTTTGGCCGGAGATGACACGGAACTGATGGCCGATCTGGAAAAACAAAACGCTTATGTGCGCCGCGACAGCTATATAAACGCATATCTTATACATCCCCTGTTTTTAGAATTTTTGACCACAAAACAGGATCTTCTTTCACAGGAAGAAAAAATTACGACATATTCCATCGCGGGGGAATGGTGTAAAAGAAATAGTTTTAAAATAGACGCGCTGTCGTATTATGAAAAAATAGGGGACTACAGATCCATAGTCTGGATGTTTATAGGTTCGGCATCCCAGATACCTTATGATATAGCGTGTTACACTGCGGCAATACTGGAACGGACTCCCATTGAGGTATTCGATAAAGTGGAATATCTGGCTTCAACTCACATGCGCTCAATTATGTGTCAGGGTAAATGGGAAGAAGCGGAAAAATTGGCGGAATTCTATGAATCAAGGTATATAAAACTTCCGGAAGATGATCTTTTCAGAAGACAATCGTTAAGCAGCATTTACTATTGCTGGGGTATTACGCGCAGTTCATTGGGCTTAATAAACGATGTATACGATTTTGATCTTTACTTTGAAAAAGTCAGTAAATGTTATAAGGAGCCGGTTAACTCAGGTAAACTAATCAGTTTTGCCACCGGACCCTGGGTATGCTCTGTCGGTTCATCAAGGAAGGGCGCCATGCAGGAATTCTTAAGCGCCAATAGCAGAACAAGAATGCATTTATCAAAATGTTTTTTAAATTATAACGGCGAAACAGACGACCTTGCCAGCGGTGAACTTAAATTTTATCAGGGCGATATTCAGGGTTCAGAAGCGCTGATTAACAGGACTCTGAACTACGCGAGGGACAAAAAGAGATCATCAACCGCGAACAGGGTATTGTTCTACACCCTGCGGATTGCAATCGCCCAGGGAAATTTTTTAAAAGCTCAGAAGACGCTGAAGGAACAGAACGCTCTGCTGGATGACGAAGATTATTACTACAGATTTGTGGAATATGACATAACCGCATGCTGGTTTTTCAGCACCATGGGATTACTGGAAAATGTTCCCGAATGGCTGAAGGAAAATTTTTCGCTCTATGCCCATACCAGTTTTATTGAGAATTACGGCAACCAGATGAAAGCGCGTTACTGTTACGCGTCAAGAAATTATCCTCCCCTGCTTTCATACATCCAGGATATGAAGGAGAGGGAGTCTTATTTATTCGGAAGGATAGAAATGCTGGCAATTGAAGCCTGTATTTATTATAAAATGAAGGACAGGGAGAAAGCGTATAAAACGCTTGAAGAAGCGTATAATGCAGCGTCGCCGAATGAAATTCTTATGCCCTTCATCGAGATGGGAAAAGACATGCGTACCCTGACAGCCTATGCTTTAAAGGAAACTGACGGCTCTATCCCGAAATCATGGCTGGAAGGCGTCAACCTGAAATCCGCGTCTTACGCAAAACGCCTGGCTCATGTCGCTACCGAGTATAAACGGGCAAACAATATTTCAGACGACATAGCCATTTCCCAGAGGGAAAGTGAAATTCTAACAGATCTTTCCCACGGCCTTTCACGCACGGAAATCGCCGACAGCCGACAGCTTTCAATTAATACTGTAAAAATGGTAATCAATAACCTTTATATGAAACTTGGAGCAGAAAATCTGGCTGAAGCCATCCGTATCGCTGCGGAACGAAAAATTGTATAAACGGTAAATAATATCTGCCTCGTAAAAAGTCACTCTTTAGGAGTAATTAATTCCTGGGACATGTTTTAATTAAGAATATTTTTAAAAAAAATGAAGAATTTACTCAATTAATAACTATCAAAACTAAATGAAAATGGACATTAGTGTTGTATTTTGGTTGCCATCCTGCGCATCTCATGGTAAAATATTTCAAAACAAAGTATTTTGAACAAAAAATGAGGTTTAATAACATAAATTTATGAGCTTCCTTATGACAGGTAACATATTTTATCCGAAACATAAATCAATACATGGGAAAGGTTAAAGGAAATGAATGGAATGAAAAAGAACAGCATTCTTATTGTAGATGATGAAAATTTTAACCTAAAATATTTAAACAATATTTTAGGCGAAGAATATGTAATTTATACCGATACAAGCGGATTGGGCGCGATAGAAAAAGCCAAAGAATTAAAACCAGACCTAATACTGCTGGATATTATTATGCCGGAAATGGACGGATACCAGACGCTCCGCGAGATTAAAAAATGCGAAGGTATTCGCAATATACCGGTTATTTTTATTACCAGCCTGAACAGTCTGGAAGATGAAGAAAGAGGGCTGGATCTGGACGCGGCGGATTATATACACAAACCATTCAGCGATAAAATTGTAAAACTAAGGATAAGGAATCAAGTAAACATAATAAATCAGTTCCGTGAACTTATAGAAATACAGCAAAAAAAGGAAGATCAGGCCAAATCGGCGGAAATACACAATGAGAAACAAACAGCAGCAAATGGTGTTTCAAACATTCAGCAAATTAAAACATATAATGAACGTCTTCTGCCTGATGCAGTGGAATCATCGGCAGAAAAAAAATCCCAACCAGACAAAAATGAAAAACTGAAAAACGCGAAAGATAATGCCGCAGGCGGCTTTTTGGAAAAAATCCGTAAAATACAGGACATTGATACGGAAATCGGAATGACGCGTTCTTCCGGCAAGGAAGAAGTATTTCAGAAAATATTGTGCATTTTTCAGAAAAAGATAGCGCCTGAGTGCAGCAATATGACAGCATTTTTTTACGCCGGAGATATAAAAAATTTCTCAAATTCCGTACACGCGCTAAAAACGCTGCTCGCTACCATCGGAGCCATGAAACTGTCCAAAGCGGCATTGGAACTGGAAATAGCTACAAAGAAACAGGATATTAACAACTGTACGCAGCGATTCCACAAATTCAAGAAAACACTGCTTTCACTGGATAAAAAGTTATCTGCCATTTTACCGGAAACTTAGAATTTGTCCATAAAACAGGTTAGTGTCCTGTTATATTCAAATATCGGAATGAAATGTTAAGTTAAATCCTTATGTAATAAGGATTTAACGCATATTGTTATATTGGAAACCGAATATAACAGGACACTAGTTCAAGGATAGACGCGGATTTTAATGTGATGTATTAAAACAGCATTCAAACCTATGGTTCACATGCTGTTTTAATGCTATTATTAAGATAGTATATCTGTAGCAGAGCTGTTCGGTAACTTCAGTTATTGAGCAATTTCACTGGAATTTTTTTCATAAAAGACAGACACTGTTAAACGGGGAAGAGGTAAGATTTTGATTAATAAAAAAAACACGCGCGACAGCGTATCCGATGATAAAAAACAGCCGCAGCAAATCACAGAAAAAAAAAGCATTAAATCAATACAGGCAAGAATTTTCATTGTAATTATCACCGCAGCGATTTTCACTAACATTGCGTCTCTGTGGGTCGGTTATACTTTACATACGCAAATCGATCTTAATAATATAACCGGCAGTATTTTGATCATGGGAGTGATTACCCTGATTTTGAGCATTTCGGCCGCCATTATAGCCGTTTCATTCTTAAAACGCCCCTATGAAGAAATAGATCATCTGCTCAGAGAAGCTGAAATAGCGTCAACGGCAAAAAGCGATTTTCTTGCCAGGATGAGCCATGAAATAAGAACGCCGATGAACAGCATTATGGGTTTTTCAGAGCTGGCTCTGGACGGCGAAACATCACTGAAAACCAGGGACTATCTGAATAAGATCAAAACAAATGTGGAATGGCTGCTGCATATTATTAACGATATACTGGATATCTCCAAAGTTGAATCCGGCAAAATGGTTCTGGAAAATATTCCATTTAACATGCATGATCTTTTTTCAAGCTGCAGAACCCTAATAATGCCGATAGCGCTTGAAAAGGGCATAACCCTGTACTTTTATGTTGAGCCAAGTATTGGCAAGAAGCCGTTAGGTGATCCTTCCAGGCTGCGTCAGTCTCTTGTGAATCTTCTGTCCAACGCTGTAAAATTCACCAACAACGGCATGGTAAAACTTCATGCCTCTTTAATAGAGGTAGGCAGCAAAACCATTACAATGTATTTTGAAGTAAAAGATTCCGGCATCGGCATGACATCCGAACAGCTAAAAAAAATATTCGAGCCGTTTGAACAGGCGGAAACCCGCACCGCGCGCAAATACGGCGGAACAGGGCTTGGGCTTGCAATAACAAAAAATATAATAGAATTAATGGGCGGCACGCTTGCAGCCGAAAGCACGCCCGGCATCGGCAGCAAGTTCAGTTTTACATTAACATTTGACACAATCAATGTTGCGGACGATGAACTGCTAGAGAAAAAAATTGTGATTAACGAACTTGAAAAACCCATGTTCTCGGGCGAAGTTCTGTTGTGCGAAGACAGCTTAATGAACCAGCAGCTTATTTGCGAGCATCTTGCGAGAGTGGGGCTGAAAACGGATGTGGCGGAAGACGGGAATACCGGAGTTGAGATGGTTGAAAATCGCATAAAGGAAGGAAGAAGGCAATACGACTTGATTTTTATGGATATACATATGCCGGTGATGGACGGGCTTGAAGCGTCTTCCAAAATACGGGATCTTGACGCAAACATTCCGATAGTGGCCATGACAGCTAACATAATGGTCAATGACAGGGAAATATACAGGACAAGCGGCATGAATGACTGCGTGGGCAAACCGTTCACTTCACAGGAATTATGGCGATGCCTTATGAAGTACTTCACGCCCGAGAACTTCGGAACCGGACAGAAGAATATGCAGCTCGAGGCGGAACTGGTATTCCAAAAATCGATACATCTTTTGTTTTTGCGTGACAACATGGATAAATACAGCGAAATTGTAAAATGCCTTGAAGCAGGCGATATAATAACCGCGTACAGGCTGACGCATACCTTAAAGAGCAGCGCAGGGCAGGTTGGAAAAATTCTTTTACAGAGAGCCGCCGCAAATATCGAACAGCAGCTTAAGGACGGGAAAAACATGGTGACAGAAGAGCAGCTAAAAATGCTTGAAACCGAACTGGCTGTTGTATTGAATGAATTCTCCACGATGCAGGAACCGCAATGAATGCACCGCAGGCGGATGATTTTATAAGCGAAGCAGATCGCGAATTCAAAATAGCTCTTCAGAAATCATTCATAAAAAACAGCTGCGGCAGGTACAATGAAATTATAAACGCCATTAAATCCGGCGATATAGAACTGGCTCACAGGCTTGCCCACACAATGAAGGGTAACGCAGCTCAGCTTAATGAAAAAAAACTTCGGGAAGCCGCCGCGATTGTGGAAAACGAACTGAAAGACGAAAAAAACGCAGTAACAGAAAAACATTTAAAAGATCTGGAAACAGAATTTACTTCCGTTTTAAATAAATACAAACAACTGCAGGATGATAAAGAAACCCAAACATATAGCGAAACAGACGCTCTGGAACCTGAAAAAGCAAATGAATTACTCGAAAAAATAGCATCGCTTCTTAACGCGGGCGATCCCGAATGTATTAATCATACCGAAAGCATTAAGAGGATACCCCGGAACAGTGAACTAAAAAAGCAGCTGATACAGCAAATGGATGATTTTAATTTCGCTTCCGCTTTGGTTACGCTAAATAAACTAAAAATATAAATCTATGGTAACTGTTTCCAAAAACGCAAACCTAAGGTTTGAAAATTTTGGAACAGCAGCCCTGGTCTATTTTTTTTCGGACTGATAAACCATTACTCTGTTTCTGCCCGCTTTTTTGGCGGAATAAAGCGCGTCATCGGTGTTTGAAATAAAAGTCTCTATCGCGTGCATTGAATTATCCGTTACACGCATAAGCGAATGAACGCCGATGCTTACGGTTATTTTTAATACCATTCCGTCGTCGCTGACATAATCATTTTTTTCGGTGCCAAGACGTATTCTTTCAGCGCTCTCCACAGCGCCTTCCAGCGGAGTATTTGGCAGAAGAACGGTAAATTCTTCGCCTCCCCAGCGGGCGACAAAGTCTCCGGGACGCCTCAGGGACTGCGAGAAAACCTGGGCGACTGAATGTAAAATAAAATCACCTTTTTGATGCCCGTATGTATCGTTTAAAGTTTTAAATTTGTCCAGATCCATCATCAATAAACTGATTGGCGTCTGTTCCCTCATGGCCTGTTTCCATTCCATTGAAATGCGTTCATCGAAACTTCGTTTATTTGGGATATTGGTCAGATGATCAATCATGCTGAGGCGTTCAATGGTGCGCATCTGATTTACAATTTTCATCTGGTTTTGCACTCTCAGCTTGACAATCGCGGCGCTGAAAGGTTTCGTTATATAATCCGCCGCGTCTAAAGATAATCCTTTTACCTCATCCTCCATATTGTTAAGACCGGTAATAAACACAACAGGGATTTTATATGTTTCTACGTTTTTTTTTAATTCGGAAAGGGTCGTATACCCGTCCATTACAGGCATTATAATGTCCAGTAAAATCAGATCAGGCTTGAGTTCCTTGGCTTTTTTAATGGCATTCATTCCGTCTGTTGCGGTATATATTGTGTAATTGCTGCCCAGTATGTGACTTATAACTTTTAAATTAGAGTTTTCATCATCAACAATGAGCAGCGTATTCTTCTTATCACCGTCCACCAGACCCACCTTTAATATTATTTAAAAGCTGACACTTATTAATATTCTACTATACATTGACCGCCTTTTTCAAGTCTTTGCGGTAATTAATCCTGTTGATTCTCCTGCAGTCCTGCATTTTTCAGGTTACGACACTGAGAAAAATGTTTTTATATGGAAGTTTCAAAAAAAAGTTTCGTTCACAAACTGAATTTTCTGAACAACTCCATTAATGAAACGATTGAGGTTTATCCTTGATGATTAATTGCTGCAAAAATGAAACGGCGCGCTCAAGACCTTCATTGACGCTCATAAGTTCATCTTCATGTTCAATGCTGATGGATCTGTCATAACCTACAGCGGCAAGGGCGGAGATAATTTCCTTCCATTCTGCGTAATCATGGCCATAACCTACGGTACGGAATACCCAACTTCGTTCAAGAATATTTCCGTAACGTCCGGTGTCCAGCACTCCATTGACATGAACATTTGTCATGTCAAGTTTTGTATCCTTTGCGTGGAAGTGAAAAATTGCGTCTTTTAGAACTTTTACAGCCTCGCCGGGCCTGATACCCTGCCAGAAAAGGTGGCTGGGATCAAAATTTGCGCCGATAGCCTTCCCCGCGGCGGAGCGCAGCTTAAGCAGGGTAAAGGGATTATAAACGGAAAAACCGGGATGCATTTCCAGCGCTATTCGCGTAACGCCGTAATTGGCGGCTTCTTTTACCGCGGACTGCCAGAAAGGTATCAGCACTTCATTCCACTGGTAATCAAGTATCTGCTGAAAATCATGCGGCCACGCGCATGTAACCCAGTTGGGATACTTCGCGCCGGGATGATCTCCGGGGCATCCTGAAAATGTAACAACCGTATCTACTTTGAGTTTTTCCGCCACTCTGCATGTATTGATAAAATCCTCGCGCGCTTTATCCGCGATTTCCTTTTGCGGATGCACATGATTTGAATGCGTGCTTAACGCGCTTATTTCCAGGTTGTATTTTTTTAACATTTCCATGTAAGCTCCCGCAGCGCCAGAATCCGAAAGAAACTCCCTGGGATTAAGGTGCGCGGTGCCGGGAAAACCGCCTGTCCCGATTTCAACTGTCTGCACATTCAGGGATGACAGATAACGGAACGCTTCTTCCGCCGGTTTGCTTTTTAATATTACAGTCATTACGCCCAGTTTCATTTTATTCCTCTAGGCTGAAAATGTAGCCGATATTATTTTTTACGCTGACCATGGAGGAAACCGCGAATTCCTCCTGTTCCAGAATAAAATGCTCCACTCCGAGAGTTTTGGCCCTGGAGATAATATTTCTGTAATCCAGAATACCCTGCTCAATGTCTACGCATTTTTTATTGCTGTCGATCTGTTTTACATGGATAAGCTTTAATCTGTCCCTGTTTTTTTCCATATAAGCCAAAGGCTCAATGCCTGCATGGGCGGCCCAGAAGACATCAAGTTCCATAAACGCTTCTTTCGGCAGATTTTGAAACAGGATATCCAGAAGATACTCGCCGTCGCATTCTGCGAATTCATGGGCGTGGTTATGATACGCGAATTTCATTCCCGCATCGTTTATTTTCCCAATAACAGGTCTTAGAATCCCTGAAAGTTTCATAACATCCTCGCGCGTTTTAATGGCGTAAAACGGGCAGATCATGTATTCTGTGCCAAGAATCTTGTGATACGCGATTTCCTCGTCAATTTTTTCCGTTAGCTGCTCAACGCGGATATGAGTGCCTATGGGTTTAAGATTGTTAGCTGTCAATACATCTTTCATTTCGCCTGAGGATAATCCGCCGTAACCTGCAAATTCCACACCTGTATATCCCATACCGGCAAGTTTCTTTAATGTCCCGGTAAAATCATTATTAATAATGTCACGCACCGAATAAAGCTGAATGGAAAATTTATCCAATAATTTCATGTTAACCTCCGTAATAATACTAAAAATTAATTTGCTTGCCGGCGCTGGCGGATTTGTAAATGGCTTCCAATATCTGCGTTACTACCATTGCCTGCTCTGGTTTTACCCGCAATTCCGCTCCGTGTAAAATAGCGTCATACCAGTTTCTGCATTCAATATCCTTTGGCTCGCTGGAAGCGCCCTTGAAAAACTGCACTCCGCCAGCGGAAAGATCCGGCTTTGTTACAACAGTTTTTCCAAGTGCGTCTGAGTTTATACGCAGTCCGTCCTTGATATCCGCGCCCGCTTTTGTTCCGCAGAGAGTGCAAATGCCTTCACCTTCATCCAAAGTATTAAGCGCCCAGCTGGCTTCCAGAATAATTGTCGCGCCGTTTTCCATGGTTATAAAACCAAAAGCGGAATCTTCCACTGTAAATTCTTTTGGATCCCACGGACCGAAGGCATTGCCGCAATCCGGTTTATCGCCGAGCTTTTTGTATATACTTCCAGTAACGGATTTGGGTTTGTAGTTATTCATCATCCACAGAGTCATATCAAGGGCATGAGTGCCGATGTCGATTAGCGGCCCTCCCCCCTGCTCTGCTTCATTGAGAAAAACGCCCCATGTGGGAACGCCTCTGCGCCTGAGCGCGTGAGCTTTGGCAAAATAAATTTCACCCAAATCGCCGTGTTCACACATTTTTTTAAGGTAAAGCGGCGCGGGCATACAGCGGTATTGGTAGCCTATTGTCAGCAGTTTTCCTGTCTTTTTTGCCGCGTCAGTCATTTTTTTGGCTTCTTCGTAACTTGCCGCCATTGGTTTTTCGCACATTACATGTTTTCCCGCTTCCAGAGCGTCCACCGTAATGGGAGAATGGGAGCGGTTCGGCGTACAGACATGAACCACATCGATGGAATTGTCTTTTAACAGTTCCCTGTAATCCGTATATACTTTCGCATTTTCCCCGCCATACTGTTTGCATAGAATTTCCGCTCTTTCAGGAATAATATCGCAAAAAGCCATAACTTCAGCTTCCTTAATTCCCTCAAGCGCCGGCAGGTGCTTCTGTCTGCCAATCCCGCCGCATCCGATAATGCCCACTTTCAGCTTTTTATCCATAAAGAAAAAACCTCCTGTTTGTTATTGCGGTATTTTAGCATAATAAACGGCGATTATCAACAGATGATCTTCTGTTAATCAGATTGGTTCATCCAAAAGAATAAATAAATAACATTTAATTTCGCCTTAAATTCCATTGACAAACCAGTAAAATTATGACAGTATTATATTAACAAAAAATTTATTAACAAGGAGGATTAATAATGCGTAAAAAAGAAATACTCATTAAAGCCGCATGTTGCGGGAATTCCTCCTTTACCTTTCTATAAAAAATAATAAAGCCAGGAATTAAATCTCACAACATACGGCGTCTTTTCATGAAATATGATTAGGCGGATTCTACGGCAGCATAATGCCCTTGTGCCGGCGCGGCAGCGCCAAAAAAATAACAGGAGAATAACGGAATGTTTACAGATTTAAAAGATTACGGCTTTACGGGTGCGGATTTCCTTGCCGCACAGGAAATAATAAAGGAAAAAAATAAACCGTTTTATATTCCCGCGAGGATCATTGAATCGCGGCGTGAAAGGTTTAAGGTAATTTGCGAACATGGCGAAGTTACCGCGGAAATCAAGGGGAGTTTATACAACAACATTGAAGATTTCCCTGTCGCCGGAGATTTTGCCGTTATACGATATAACACGGAAGGATCTTCCCTGATTGACGCGATTCTTCCGCGGCGATCCAGATTTTCAAGAGTGGATTTTCTGGGCCATTCGGAAGGTTATGTTAAGAATGTAAAGGAACAGGTAAGCGCGGCGAATTTCGATTATGTGTTCATAATGTCTTCGCTTAATCACGACCTGAACAGAAACCGCCTCGCCAGGTATTTGACAGCTTCGCTGCAAAGCGGAGGTTTTCCGGTTTTTATTTTAACCAAGGCGGATTTAGCGGATGATCCCTTTTCCCTCGCCGCCGAAGTGCAAAAAATTGCAAGGGAAGTTCCGGTTATCACAGTCAGCAGCAAAACCGGTTTCGGTATTGAAGAGCTTACGCCGTTCCTTGAACCGGCAAGAACCGCCGTTTTTCTTGGATCATCCGGCGTGGGAAAATCTTCCCTGCTGAACCGTCTTGCGGGACAGGAATTAATGGAAGTAAAGGAAATAAGGGATGATGACAGCAAGGGGCGGCATACCACAACTTACCGTCATCTCTTTCGCCTGCCTTCAGGAGCGCTGGTAATTGATACGCCAGGGATTAGGGAGCTTGGTCTTTGGGATTCCAGTGAAGGCATCAGTCTTGCGTTCTCGGAAGTGGAGGATCTTTTTACAAAATGCCGTTTCAATAATTGCACGCATTCAAGCGAACCAGGCTGCGCTGTTCTGGCCGCGCTGGATGACGGCAGCCTGTCGCAGGAACAGTGGAAAAATTATCTGACACAAACAAAGGAAAACGCTTTTGTAATCAGCCATTCGGCCTATCTGAAGCAGAAACAGGAGTTTCATAAATCAATTGCCCGCAGCAGCCGCGCCAGGCAGAAAAAGAATAAATACTTTAATGAATGAATGAATGAATGAACCTTGCCGCAGAGTCAGAAGTTCGCCTAAACTTGACTCACAGAATATTCAATAATTATTAAATGCGGGCTGCGCAAATCCCTGTCAGGGTCATAAACGGCCGTGTCCATCTACAACGCACACTTTGGTGTGGTATTGTAGGTGATCCACGCCGAATGCCCCTGAAAGGGATTTGTGCAGCCCGCTTTACTCATTATTGATTAACTTTATAGATCATGTTTCATTACTAAAGGAAAAATTTATAGTAAATATCCTGCATTATAAATATGTTTAAGAAATTAATCACTCCTAAGGCGTGCGTGCGAAACTCTGCCGGCGACATTGGCGTGGATCACATAGATGGCCACGCCAATGCGTGCGTCAAATAAGGCCACGGCCATTAGGAGCCGGTAGAGTTTTACGCGCGCGTCTTAGGGGTAACATTTTTGTGGGTCAGGTTTAGCGCAAGAGGCGGGGTATAGACCTTTCAGTACGAATATTAAAAAATATGTTACTATTGTAAAAGCATTGGAAAGGAGTTACTGATGTTTACTGAAGGAAAAATTGATTGTAAGCCAGATGATGCCGGCTACAACGGACAGCGGCTTGAAGTGCTTAAAAATCATTTTCAGCGCCTCATTGATGATGGAGAAATACAATGCGCGGCTTACTGCATCTCACGCAAGGGAAGGGTATTCGCGCACGGCGCGGTCGGGAAAAAATCTTTCCGCAAGGAAGATAATACTCCTGTTCAGCCTGATTCTGTGCGCTATATCGCATCCATTACCAAAACTTTTACCGCTGTAGCGATCATGAAACTGGTAGAAGACGGTTTAACCCGGCTTGATGTGCCTGTCGGAGAGATACTGCCACAATTTAACACTCCGCCATATAACGGCGTTACCATTTTTCAGCTATTAACACATACATCAGGCATGCATGCGGACGGCGGCTGTTTTGAAAATAAGTATCAAACCAATTACTGGAAAATGATTGAAGACGCGTATAAACTTGCAGACCCGGACAAAAGAAATGAATTTGACTGGATTGCCGCGTCATTAGGCACAATCGGCTCGGGTTTCCGGGTAAAACCAAATACAGAATGGGCGTACTGCAGTTTTGGATTCACGATACTTGGCGCGGTAATAGAAAAACTTACAGGCGCGCACGCGCATCAATACATTGAAGATAATATCTGTAAACCATTGGGATTAAAGGATACAGCTTTTGATTGTTCCAGGGAAATGGCAGGGCGTTATATCGTATCGGACGAGGAGCTAGAAAAATACATAAATGATGTCTTAAACAACACTTATGAGCCGAAATGGATAGGAGAAAAACTTAAAATACCGGAAACAGGCGGCGGTTTGAACAGTACGGTTTATGATATTGTACGCTTCGGCAACATGATGCTGAACAAGGGCGTTCTGGACGGCGCGCGCATCATTGGCAGAAAAACCGCCGAAAAAATGACAACTCACGCGTTGCGCAGCATACCCGATTACTGCTGGAACGCCAATGAGCGTAACAGGGGTTACGGTATCGGTTTTGACATGAGAAACGGCATTAATTTTACATTTTCAGATAACACATTTATGCATGAAGGATCAGGCGCGTGCTCTTTATATGTCGATCCTGCGGAGGAACTAACAGCCGCGTGGTTTGTTCCGTTTGCAAAAGAGGGCTGGTTTCACAGAGCGCAATACAACACCCAGGTAATTATCTGGTCGGGATTAGTATAAAAGAAAACTCAAGGAGGCGTTATGTTAAATAAACAGGAAGCTTTACAGATGATTAGAAATAATATTCTCCCCTTTTGGCAGGGTATGATCGATAACTCAGGCGGTTTTTACGGCGAAGCTGATTTTTACGGAAATATCAATAAAACCGCAGACAGGGGCTGTATTTTAAATTCAAGAATTTTATGGACATTTTCCGCGGCTTACAAGGTACTGGGAGATGTCTCCTGTATGTTATACGCAAAACACGCCTATGACATTTTATGCGGTTCCTTTCTTGACAGGGAACACGGCGGCCTGTACTGGCTCATTTCACATAACGGCATGCCCGTAAATGTAAGAAAACAATTTTATAATATCGCCTTCGGCATTTACGCACTAAGCGAGTACTATTCGGCATCAGGCGACTGCGGCGCGCTGAAACTGGCGATGACCCTGTTTGACGCCATGGAAAAACACGGGCTTGACAAAACGCAGGGCGGCTATATTGAAGCATGCGCGCAGGATTGGAAAATAATAAGCGATTACCGCCTGAGCGACAAGGATCTGAACTGCCCAAAGTCGATGAATACAAACCTTCATGCGCTGGAAGCGTATACAACCCTGGCGCGCGCAAACCATGACAGGCGCGTAACAGAAGCGCTCGAATCATTATTGCACATAACACTTGATAAAATTGTAAACCGCAGCCGGAACTTCAACCTGTTTTTTGACATGAACTGGAAGCCGCTGTCAGGCGATATTTCATACGGTCACGATATCGAAGGAAGCTGGCTTCTTTACGAAGCTGCGCTCGCTATAGGCAATCAGAACCTGATTGCCAAAGTGAAACAAACCGCGCTAGAAATCGCACAAGGGACATATTCAGATGCCATTGACAGTAAAAACGGCGGCTTGTTCAGCAGCCGCAGCGGCGAAGGAGTTATTCATGCTAAAAAAGAATGGTGGCCCCAGGCGGAAGCGGTTGTCGGATTTTACAACGCGTATGAACTAAGCGCGGAGCGGAAATACCTGGAAGCGGCAGAAAATATCTGGGAGTATATTAATGAATATTTTACAGATAAAAAAAACGGTGAATGGCACAATGAACTTAACATGGACAATTCTCCTGACACCAATATGCCCAAAGCAGGTTTCTGGAAATGCCCATATCACAACGGCCGCATGTGTCTTGAAATAATCCGCAGGCTAACATAATGAGTGAACCCTGCCGCAATCACTAAACTTAACCTACAGAATATTAAAAAATTATTAAATGCGGGCTGCGCGTCTCCGTCTGATAATAATTGTTCCTTTACTTGTTGCATAAGTTATTTTTATTTGATATATTTAAGTTTCCGAACGGTCGTTAACATGACGAAAATTGAAATAATTGACGCGGCTTTTAAAGTATGGGGCCGCAATTTTTACAGAAAAACCAGTCTCTCCCAGCTTGCCGGTCAACTAAAGGTAAGTAAGCCGGCCCTGTATCGTCATTTTGAAAATAAACAGGCTTTGAATATTGCGATGACCAAAAACTTTTTTGACGATTTTTCCGCCGCTATCCGCTCTGATTTTGAACAGGCGCTTCAGGCAAATGACGCGGATGAAGGGATTTATACCATTATACACAGCATAGCAGATTATTTTTCACGTAATGTTTACGCCCTAATCTTCTCTTTGATGAATATCTATACACGCAATTTAGACGGACTCCTTATGACTGAAAACCTGAAATCACGCGGCGTGGATATGCAGATTCTTCAATTGGTGCTTGAAAAAAAATATAACGCTAATATGGCTGTGGTTCAGATGATATTCGCTACTCTTACATTTTTTATGTCGAATTTTCACATGACGGGAAAGTCCATGGATAAAACTCCCGCGGACGATGAAATTCTGGCTGTGATAAATTTAATTTATAAAACCATTAAAAACGGCATCGGTTTCTCCGCCGAAAAAGCAAATCTTGATTATGAAAAACTGGAAAAACAGGTTGAAGAGATAACGCTCAATACAGAACCTGAGCCATTCTTTAAAGCGGTTGCCGAAGCGGTAGCGGCAGCCGGTCCATGGAAAGTTTCAATGGAAATGGTAGCAAAACGCCTGGGGCTTTCCAAGAGCAGCCTGTACGGGCATTTTAAAAACAGAAAAGATATGCTCCGCCGCCTTTTTGCCGGTGAGTTCAGGCGGATTATTGAATTCGCACGGCGGGGGATCGGACTGTCAGGAGACACTGCGGAACAGCTCTATCTTGGAATTTTTTCGATAGCAGTTTACCTTCGTTCGCGCCCTGAAATACTTACCGCAATGGGCTGGATTCGTTTGCGGAAGTTAAATCTGGGAAAACCGGAAAAGAACACGGAAATTTTCAGGCTATTTGAGGATTTGGATATTGAGCTTATGCGTAATATCAGCGAAGAAGAAAAACAGCGCGTCTCTCATTGGATTCTAATTCTCCTTATCAATGTATTAATACAGCCGGATAAAAATAATAAATTATCATGGTTAGCTGAAGAAAATGTCATCCCGCAGATAAACGCGCAGAACGCAGATATCAGGGTTTTATATAAATTTTTAACTTTGGGTTTAGGAGGTTTTATTAAGTGAAAAAGAACGAACTTTGGAAAGGTATGTTAATTTTTTTAATGATTGTGGTATATTATTTACAGGGAGGAAAAGGCCCGGTAAACGGGCTTTCCGGCAGTATTGTGCTTACCCGGCAGTGCTACTCGCATGCCAGGCGATACCGCCATGGCATTTCCGCCATGAACCAAAGGCCGCGCAGCGCGGGCTAAAAGAAGGAGTCAATTCATGAACCTTAAAAAAAACAGACGGTTTATTGTTCTGTTCTGTCTGGCATTGTTTACTGTAATTTCAGCTAACATACAGGCCCAGTCAGCGGAAAGCGGGGGACAGGCAAAACAGACTGTGCGGTTAAGCACTTCTGAAGCGGTGGAAAGGGCATTGAGAAATAACCTCAGCCTTGAATCCACCCGGACAAGCGTAGCGACAAAAAGACGTGCATCGGAAATGTCATGGAATCAATTTATACCCAGCATAAGCGTTAATGGTATTTTTCAACTGGATAATGAGAAGAGCACTGCTTCAGGAATGATTCCACTGGAACAAATTCCATTAAATCCTCTTTATACCAATCCATTAACTGGCGCTTCATTGTTACCACCGGGAGTTCCAAATTTTTACGGCGTTGTCCCCTACTCAGTCGATGTTCCGCAATGGCGCATTGTCGGCAATGTGCAGGTTTCACTCAGTTTAAGCGCCGCGATGTTTGAAAACATGAGGCGGCTGCGGCTGGATTACGAGGGAGGGCTGCTCACTTATGAAAAGGCAAAGGCGCAGCTTGAACGCGATGTGCGCAAGGCGTATCACAGCATGCTTCTGTTACAGGAAAATATCAATCTCCTTCGCAGTTCTTTTGAAAATGTCGAGCGTCAGGTGCAAATGGCCTACGCGAACTACAGCGCGGGCCTGGTTCCGGAACTGACATATTTACAGGCGCGCGTATCAAGAGAAAACATGAGGCCGATGATCGATCAGGCGGAAAACGGGCTTAAACTTTCAATGGCCCAGTTCGCGATGTTTCTGGGATTCGATTACGACACTCCGTTTGAGCTTGTTCCTGTTTCAAGCAATGTCGATTTCATTCCCTTTGATGTAGCCGATATGATCAGGCAGGCTTCCGCAAAAAAGCCTGATATTCTGGAACTGCGCCAGACAATTTTGATGCTGGAAAGCGCGCGTAAAGCTCAAGTGTACGCGATTACGCCGTATTTAAACATCAGTTGGGGATCAAATTCAGCTTTTATTCCGCTTGATGACAAAAAGTTTTTTACATGGGATGACTGGAACAGATCAGGCTCACTTTCCATTACGCTTGGAACAAGCCTGCACAGCCTGCTTCCGTGGGGCTCGAGCATTCAGGGGGTAAAGAACCTTGATGATCAGATAACAACGGCGAGTATCGGTCTTGCACAGTTAATCCGCGGCACCGAAATTGAAATCTACAGTATCATACTGTCTCTTGAAAGAGCGCGGATAAGCGCGGAAGTGCAGGCGCAGACTGTAGATTTGGCCGAGCAGTCCCGCCGTCTGACCGAAGAGGCGTACAGGGCAGGGATTCAGGATTATTCCCAGGTTCAGAACGCGGAACAGTCCCTGCATCAGGCGCGTGTCCAGATGATTGAACTGCAATTTAATTACCTTAACAGTCTTATTGACCTAGAATACGCAATCGGCGTTCCGTTCGGGACTCTCAGCTCAAAAGGAGATGCTTTTAAATGAAATCAGTGAACAGGACGCATTTTGCACATAACGGTTTATTCATATTAATAATAACTGTTTTTTTATTGCCGGGCTGCACGCGGGTAAACCAGCTTCTTGAAAGATTTGGATTAACAGATAACAGCAGCGCATCTCAAACAGTCCAGGATGTTCCGGTATTCGCCGTCAATACCACTTTGGCTGTCGAAGGCCAGATACAGGAATATATATCACTGTCAGGCGACATTGTAGCGGGCTCTACCGTAGACGCGTATTCGGACGCGGCGGGAAGGGTAACGCGGATATATGTTTCCGTCGGAAGCTGGGTAAGCAGGGGCGACAGGATAGCGACAGTAGATCCTTCGCGCCCGGGCATGACATTCATGGAAAGCACTGTCACATCCCCAATCAGCGGAACAATCGCCATGCTGCCTGCGCAGGTGGGCATGACCATAAGCCAGGCGGTGCCTCTGGCGAGGATTCAGGCGGCGGGCGCGCTTGAAATTAAATTAAATGTCGCAGAACGTTTCATCTCCAAAATGGCGATGAATCTGCCCTGCGAAATAACCCTTGACGCATGGCCCGGCGAAGTATTTCTGGGAAGCGTAAGGGAACTGTCGCCGAATGTCGATCCTGCGTCCCGCACCATGGAAGTCCGCGTGAATGTAAGAGATACAGCATCCAGGCTTAAACCCGGCATGTTCGCAAAGGTACGGGTAATCACAGAAAGAAAAGATCACATTGTAAAGATTCCGGCATCGGCTGTTATTACCAGATTCGGGGAGCAGTATGTATATGTGACAAGAAGGGATTCGGAAAATCCGGCATACAATATAGTCAGAAAAAGGGTAATAACACAGGGCATTCTGATTGACGGAATAATGGAAGTGCAGAAAGGGCTTGAACCAGGCGAAGAAATCGTTGTCAGAGGCCAGACGCTTCTTGACGACGGCTCAAGGGTAAACATAATTGAGCGCGTAACGCCACTGGGAGAATAGCCATGAGCATGGTAAAAACAGTCGTTTCACGGCCTACAACTATATTCATAGTATTCGCGCTCCTTATCGGACTTGGTTTTTTCGCAATGGCGAATCTTCCAATCGATCTGTATCCTGAAATCAGCCTGCCCATTCTGGCGGTTTACACTTCATACACGGGAGCCGGTCCTGAAGAAGTTGAAAGGTCCGTTACGCGCACTCTTGAAGCTACCCTGTCCGGCGTCTCGGGTCTTGAAAATGTCACTTCCATGTCAAGCAAGGGAACAAGCCTTGTCATCATGGAGTTCAGTTACGGGACAGATATATCCGACGCGTCCAACTCAATCCGCGATTCGCTTGATCGCATCAGAAATTATCTGCCCTCCGGCGTACAGTCGCCGATTATTTTCAAGGCTGACGTGTCCATGATGCCCATCATGACGCTGATGATTACATCGGACAGAAGAACTTCCGAAGAGTTACGCGAAATCGCGGAGGATACAGTCGTCCCGCGCATTGAACAGACGCCGGGCATTTCAACCGCATCCGTAAGCGGGGGCAGGACAAAAATAATCCGCGTGGAAGTTCCGCAGAGCCGCCTTGAGGCGTACGGGCTAACAATAACGCAGATACAGCAAATGATCGCGGTGCAGAACATGCAGACAGCCGCCGGAACAATCACGGAAGGGGGCCTGTCATACATTCTTACAACAATGGGCGAGTATACATCGTTAGACGAAATAAAAAACACCGTAGTCAGCTACAGGGGCGGAGGTTATTCAGGCGGAGTGGTGGAACTGCCGAGGCAGATTTACCTGCGCGACCTTGCCGATGTATATGAGGATTACCGCGACCAGTCAAGCGTGGTTTATGTAAACGGACAGTCCGCTGTAACCCTTTCGGTATCAAAACAGAGCGGAAAAAATTCGGTGCAAACCGCCAAAGAACTGCGTTCCAGAATGGACAGAATCTCCCGCGAGCTTCCGTCTGACATAAAAATAACTGAGCTTTACAACAACACCGACATTGTGGAAAATTCCTTAAATCAGGTAACGTCTACCGCGATCTGGGGCGCGTTCCTGGCGATTTTTACGCTGTTCCTTTTCCTGCGTTCCGCAAAACCGACCTTGATCATCGGCGTCAGCATCCCTGTGTCGGTTATCATAACAATGCTGTTAATGTACTTCATGGGACTTACCCTGAACCTGATGACAATGGCCGGCCTTGTGCTTGGAATAGGAATGCTGATCGACAATTCAATAGTTATACTGGAAAATATTTATCAGTACCGCGAGAAGGGCGCGAAACTGAAAACAGCCTCGATACTGGGCACTTCGGAAATGATAGTCGCCATTACAGCCTCCACTTTGACAACAATCTGCGTTTTCGCTCCGATGGTTATGTTCCAGGGGCTTTTGGAAATGGCCGGAGAATTATTTTCCGGTCTTGCCTTTACCGTTGTAATATCGCTGGGTATTTCGCTATTTACCGCCATCTTCCTTGTTCCGGTATTGTGCAGCCATTACCTTCCGCTTGTTACGCGAAAACAAAAACCGCTGAAGGGCGCACTGGCGAAAACCGACGCGGTATTTGATAAATTTTTTGTATGGCTTGACACAAAATACAGGAACGCGGTAAAAAGGGTGCTTAACCATAAACTTGTTGTGATACTTTTCCTGCTAGCTTTATTTGTAGTAAGTTTAATGTTAATTCCCGTAATTGGCTGGGAATTTATGCCGCAGCAGGACAGCGACAATGTCAGCATAACGGCGACGCTTCCGATGGGAACGTCGTTACAGGAAACTGAAGCGGTTTTAAGACAGGTTCAGATAATTGTTGAAAGGGAAATAAAAGGTTACGACAGGCTCACTCTCAGCGCGGGCGGAGGCGGCATAATGAGTTTAGGCGCGTCAAATACCCATTCGGGATCACTTCGCATCAGCCTGCCTGAATACTCAAAACGAATTGAAACCGCGAATCAGATGCAGGACATTCTGGAACCGTTTCTGAAACAGATTCCAGGCGTTGAATTTTCATTTGGCGGCGGGTTAAGCCTGGATATGCTTGGCGGCAATTCAGTAAACATTATTCTGCGCACAGATAATCTTGAGAAGGGCAAAGCCGTGGGAGAGAGAATCGCAGTCCTGCTCAAGGACAAGTTAAGCGATTATGTAGTGGAACCTGCGGTGGATTTACAGGACGGTCTGCCGCAGTATGAAATCATTATCGATCGCGAAAAAATGTACGCGCTTGGCCTTAACACCTATACTGTCGGAAACGAAATAAGAGCCGCGGTAGACGGCGTTACCGCCACCAGGTATAAAACAAGCGGCAAGGATTATGATGTAATTCTTATCCTCGCGGAAGCGGATCGCAATACGCTGCCTGCGCTTGATAATATTTTCATTAACAGCCAGATGGCAGGAAGGGTTCCGCTGTCAAGCTTTGTTCATTATCAGGAAGGCGTAGGGCCTCTGACCATCAACCGTGAGAACCAGAGCCGTGTTATCAATGTTTCCGCAAGGGCAAGACCTGGAGTAAGGACAAACCATCTGCAGGAACTTGTCGAGAATCTTATCAGAACGGAAATCCCTGTTGAAGATGATGTGATTATAGAATACGGCGGCGCGAACGCGCAGATGGTTAGAATATTTACGCGTTTTATTTTAATCATTGTTGTGGCTATTTTACTTGTATTCGGCATTATGGCAAGTCTTTTTGAATCATTCCGCTCTCCGTTCATTATCATTCTGACAATTCCGCTGTCATTGATCGGAATCGTCGCGATATATCTCATAACGGGTACCATTTTCAATGTGCTGACCGCCGTAGGTCTTCTGGTGTTAATCGGCATCATTACCAATAACGGCATCATCCTTGTGGATTATACAAATCTTCTTCGCAAGCGCGGTTATCCGCTGAATGATGCGATTGTGGAAGCCGCCCGCACCCGTCTTCGCCCGATATTAATGACTACTGTAACAACCATTTTAGGGCTTGTTCCAATGGCATTCTTCCCCGGCGAAGGCACTGAACTTGTCGCTCCCATCGGGAAGACGGTTCTTGGCGGCCTTTCTTTCGGCACATTGATGACCTTGTTCCTGATGCCAACAGTTTACGCGGTAGTAAACAAACATTCCGATGAACGCGCCGCGAAAGCGCTTGAAAGACGCGAAAGCATCGCATCCGGTGAAGGCCGTATCAAAAGGAGAATAACAAGTCAGGAGGAAGATAAATGATCCGCGTTGAAATAATAGCTAACCGCTCGGTAGAAGAAAATATACTGGATGCGCTTTCCAAAGGAGGGGTCGGCAAGTTCTATACAAAAATACCAAGCGTATTGGGGGTTGGTTCCGCCGGTCCCCGCATGGGAGACGCGGTCTGGCCCGAAGAGAATTTTTCACTTGTGATTTGGTGCGAGGAAGAGGAAGCATACGGCATAAAACACGCCATTAATATTGTAAAAGAAAAATTCCCCGGAGAGGGCATTAAAATATTCGGGATTACCTGACGCTTACAAGCTCTATCTCAAAAACCAGAAAGCTGTTTGCCGGAATTACTCCGTTTCCCATTTCCCGGTCTCCGTATGCAAGTTCAGGGGGAATAATTATTACACGCCTTTCTCCGCTTCTCATGTCCAGAACAGATTCATCGAGACCCGGAATTATCATGCCTACTCCGGTCTGGAATTCCAGCGGACCGCCCCTGATATCGGAACGATCAAATACCCTTCCTGAAAGAAGCGAACCTGTATAGTTTATTCTGACAGTTTTTCCTGCAGCCGGTTTATCTCCTGATCCCTGTCTTTGGACAATGTAACGGATACCAGAAGACGTCTGCTGCGCGTTTGGATATTTTGAGTTTATCTGCGCGATGTCCGCATCCCTTTGCGCCTGCATTTTTCCTGCGCTTGCAGATTCTATCTGACTCTTGATTCTGTCAAAAGCCGCCTGATCCGCCCTGAAGGAAATTGCGGACGTCCCATTGCGGATAATTGTTATGCGATCTATCCTGTCGCCCTGCCTGATTGAATTTACCACGCTCTGACCCTGAACTACCTGACCAAAGACCGTATGCAGTCCGTCAAGATGCGGCGTGGCTGTATGTGTGATAAAAAACTGGCTGCCGTTAGTGCCTGGCCCCGCATTGGCCATGGACAGAATGCCGGGTTTATCATGTTTCAGCGCCGGATCAATTTCATCGGGAAAACGATAGCCCGGGCCGCCGGTTCCGTTTCCAAGAGGGCATCCGCCCTGAATCATGAAATTGGAAACAACACGGTGGAATGTAAGCCCGTCATAATACCGCCTGCCCCTTGAAACATTCATGGAGCCTTCCGCAAGCGCGACAAAATTACAGACCGTAAGTGGCGTGCGTTCATATTCCAGACGCACTATTATATCTCCCCTGACGGTAGAAATCCGCGCAAAAAGCCCGTCGCCCAGCTGCTGCGCGTCCGCTGTTTCAACTGCACTCAAAATAAAAAAAACTCCCGTTAATGTAAAAAATAATAATTTAATATTTTTCATGTTATTATTGTAACAGGATTAAAGCTAAATCGTCAAGTTAGGTTTTTTTTAACGATGCTCCCTGCGGGTTCAGGGTTCCACCGTGAAAGATACAGCAGCTTCCTCATCGCCGTTCTGAACGCGCAGTGTATGAAACCCCGGTACGCGCGGAAGATAAAAAACAAAAGGACGCTTTACGCTGTAGGATCGTCCGCCTGACGTTATATGCAATTCATCGCCTGAGCCGCCTATAACTTCAACAGGAATTTCGCTCATGCCGATTCCGGGACTGGAAAGGTACACAAATCCGTCGCGCGGGCTTATTACTTCAAGCGGACGGGAAGCGTAATCAATTGAACCCTGCCTTACCGCGGAGTTAAACCACGCCTGATATTCCGCAGGATATATTGTTTCACTGCGTCCGTTTATCAATTGATGCCATGTGCAAGAATATGCCGGAAATTCCTGGCGGGTATATTCATTTATGACCGCTATACACGCGCTTGCTGGCTCCATTCCAGAAACAGCGCAAACGCGTCTCATCTGCCAGCTTTCCGGTTTTTTAAAATCAGGGCCGCCAATGCGGTTTGACTCATGTAAAAATGTAAGAGCGTCCCGCGTAATCGCGGCGGAAGCGGAACTGCCTGTTCTTCCGACAACAGTTTCTCCCGTAAAATTTCCCATCCAGACTCCCGCGGTATATTTGGGCGTAGCGCCGAGAGCGACAATGCTTTGAAACTGATTTGCCGTTCCCGTTTTAAACATCGCCGGAAATGAAGTTTTAAAATTGGGCGCATCCCCGAACGCCAGCACCCTCGCTCCGGGATCGGATAAAAAAGAACAGATTAAACGCGCGGTATCAGCGTAATAAATCCGCTGTTCATTACCGTCCTGTGATTTATCATTTCCTGATTCCGGTATTTCCTTCTTCTCCCATGTGACAGGCAAATAAACTCCGTCCCTCGGAAAAACACTGAATGCCCTGACAAGTTCAAGCAGGCTTACAGGCGCGTTACCAAGCGCAAGCCCCAATCCCGCTTCCTGCGCGGAATGCTCGATTGAATCAAAACCCAATGATAAAAGCTTTTGCGTATAATTTTGCACGCTAAGCCTGTATAAAAGATATACAGCGGGAATGTTCAGACTTGACGCGAGGGCTGAACGGAAAAGCATTGGCCCGTTAAAGCGGTTGTTAAAATTACGCGGAATGTACAGTTCATTTTCGCCGAAAACCATCTGGACATCGGCCAGTACATCAGTTGGCAGAAAACCGTTTTCCAGCGCCATCGCATATAGAAAAGGTTTCATGCTGCTGCCTGCCTGATTCAGGGTAAGCACCCCGTCAATCTGTCCTGATGTATTTACGCTGCTGAAATCGGCGCTTCCCACCCAGGCGAGAATTTCACCGGTTTCATTGTCAATAACAACTGCCGCCCCGTTTGTAAGACGCGACGAATAGTAGCGCATAACGTTACTGTAAATCGCGCCTTCAATAAAATGCTGAAGCGAAAGATCCACCGAAAGATACGTTTCCCCGCTAAACGTCCGTGCGTTATGTGTAACATTATTAATATTCTCAGGTAAATCGCCTGAAGACAAAATCCTTGAGTTAATATTGCGGATAAGATGCGGCAGTTCAAAGGGATACTTAAAGCGCATTGCAGATGATTCTGCGAAAAGCCAGTCATCTTCGGCGATACCGGCCAATAAAGGCCATTTGGATTTTAATTTTCTGCTTTTGGAAAATCTTGCCTGCAATTCTGCCGCCGCGGCAATGCAATTCTGCGGATTGTCAAGAGGATTATACAAACTTGGCCGTCTTGGAATTACTGCCAGAGCGAAAATCTGCGCGGGAGAAAGCTCATTTATTTGCGCTGAATAAAATGTCCGCGCGGCTGAAGCGACTCCTTCCGTATTATAACCAAACGGCACGGAGTTAAGGTATAATTCAAGTATTTCATCTTTTGTAAGCCGCGCTTCAAGGCGATATGCGTTAACAGCTTCACCGATTTTACTGAATAAAGTCTGCCGCCGTAATGAGGACTGATCGGATGAGTTCGCGATTAAGCGCGCAAGCTGCATTGTTATTGTAGAAGCTCCGCTTACCCTTCTGCCGCCCCCTATATTCTGATAAAGGGCGCGAAGGAGTGCAAGATCATCAACGCCGTCATGAAAGAAAAAACGCCTGTCTTCCGCGAAGACAAACACATCCTTTACCTGAGCCGGAATTAAAAGCGGCTTTTCCCTTCTTAGTCCTTCCTCAAGAGCCGTTATCTGCAGCAATTCGCCGTTTCTATCATAGTAGCGGATACTGTAGGGCCTATCAATAAACAACTTGAGTTCAGGATACGGAGAAAACCGCAAAAGAAGCCATACAACAACAATCACCGCCGCGGTAATAACGATTATAATAATTGAGTTGCGTTTAACAATCATAAAATAATATTATAATTACTCAATCGTGTATATTACGCCGTTTGTGCGTCCGAATACTTCCGCTTCGTACATGCACTCCGCCTGTACGGGCGGAGTCGGGTATACTCCCCTCCTTGCCGTGCGGAAAAGAAAACTGACCGTGTTTTCCCCTCTTGTGAACCTGTCCCAGAAATACTGAACTTCATTGTCCATAATAACCTGATGGCTAATCCATGATCTGTAGCTTCCCGCTTCATCTCCGTCTGCGCCTCCCATGTCCTGATAGGAAGCTGTAGTTACAAAGGCCGCGTCCAGTATTTCAGCTCCCGAAGGAACCGGTACGCGCAGCGCAAGATATGAACGGTCTCTGCCAGAAGATACCCTGACCCTGGCTCGGTATGTTTTTCCGCTCTGTAAAGCTGTTTCCTTTACTTCTTCGCCCGTATTTATGTCGTATATCGCCATGAAAACTCCGATGCCTTCATCGCGGCTGTTCTGAAGTTCCGACGGTATCGCATAACGCAGGGATGCGGAATAATAAACAGAACCGGTCCCCCGGCGCGAGAAGTTCAAAGGATGCATCCTGTCCCGCGCGATATTTGCAAGTACATTATCCGTAAAATCAAATGTTCCCGTAACGGGCTTCGCTCCAAGACCTCTGAACATTCCGCTTAACAGTTCGCTTCCGGCGATTGTAACAGAAGCGCTGACATCCGTGTTAACAAGATTTTCCGCCCTTATTAACGCGTCTATCGCGGAAAGAACGCGCACTGTTACCGCCGTACTCTGCCAATAACCGTTATCAGCGCGTTTCCCTTCCATCAGCGAGTAAAGAAGCCGTGTGTTAATATCATCCCCCGGATACTGATCCGCAAAGAACTGAAGGGCAAGCGCAAGCTGTTCCAGGTTTCCTCCGTAATAACTGATACGGTATCTGTCCAAAGGATCGGTAATTTCCGCGCCTCTTGCAGTAAGCCGAATCAGATTGCGCAGACGCTGCGCGGTATTGGCAGCGTCGCCGCTTAGGCCAAGGATACGGTAAGTCATTCCAATGAAGGCCAGCGTAGACGGGTCTGCGTTATCGCGTCTCAGGATTTCAGCTAACCGCGACGGATCTACCCTTTCGCCGAGCATGGAAAAAACATAGAGCATATAGGCCTGCAAGTACGACTGATTATAATACGATGATGAGTTTGAACTCAATCTCTGCATCTCCTGATATTCACGGTTAAGGTATGTGACAAGGGATACTAAATTCAACGATGAAGGCACATTTATATTTTTTGATTTCGCTATTGCGATTATATGCGCTATACGCAGGCTGACATAAAAATCAGCGCCTGTTCCGGAAGGCCAGTAGGGAAAACCGCCGTTAGTCATCTGCAGTTGAGCCCAGTACCTTAATTCATTGGCAACCACAAGATGAGGGTCGGACACTTCGCTTTTCAGGCCCAAACTGTCAAGATATTCACCGAATACGGCTAATGGAAAAATAGCCGCGCTTCGCTGTTCAAGACACCCGTAGGGATACCTGAACAGCCAGGTAACCGCCGAATCCATCAAACTGAGGCGCGTAGCGTCAAGGGTAAGCGAAAGACTGCCAACCCCGTTATCTGCAAATGAAGGGATAACAAGACCTTCGCTTGCCGCGTCTCCTGTAACAGAGCCTGTGGTTGTAACAGTCTCCATAACATACGGATGTTCTATAACCATTTCCTTTATAAGCCTTTCATTTAAGATACTAGAACTAATGGTAAAGTTTAAAGTGACTGTTCCCTCTTTTACAGCGGCTACGTCAAAATAAACTACGGCATTGTCGCCGCTTCTTACCGTTACGCGCCGTTCAACTGTCCCGTCCACAAAAGCCTGCCCTGGAATTTTAAGATAACCGCTTGATGTCTCATTGGGCAGCGGAGCGCCTATATCAAGTTTTACCGTAAGCGTATGTGCGCCCGAATCGAGATTTGTAATCAACACTCCCGCTTCCGCAGTATCGCGTTCACGCAGGCGGCGCGGAATAACTTCGCGCACATTGATCCTGTTCTGGGCGGCGATTTCGCTTTCTTTGAGAGCGAACAGATCTCCGCGAACCCCGAATACCGTTACGCGATATGTCGTAAGATTGTCAGGAAGCCTGAATTTGCACGTAACTTTACCGCTTGAGTCCGTTATCAGCATGGGTTCAAAAACAGCGGTGGGATTAAAGTCCTTGCGCTCTTCAATCTTGCTGTCATCTTCCGCGTCTCCTCCCGCGAGGTTTTTAACGCTGTATGTAACGGGGTCCATAAGCCATGCGCGCGAATCGCCTCCGTTTACTGAAAGCGGAAAACGGTTTTCATTGTAAAAATAACTTATCGGATCCGGCACATGGTAATTGATAAGATCAAGCACGCCGCGATCTACCGCCATAAGCGTAAGCTCCGCGTTTGGCAGCGGCCTTCCGTCCTTTGTAGCGGTTAACGTCATGGTAACTTCCTCGCCGGGACGGTAGGTGATTTTGTCGCTGTCAACTTTTACCGAAAACGCCCTTGCGCGTGCGTTTACATTAACGCGCGTTACGCCAAAATAGCCTTTTGGCTTGTCAAGATCGGAGCTGCCGTACTCGTGTGTTGGAGGGCCTGATCTGACTGAATAGGATGAAACAGACACATAAACCACAGGCACATAATTACGCGCGATTGGAATGTCAATTACCGTGACAGGTTCCGAAAAATGACGTACTTCCTCGGTAAAAATGCCTTCGCGCTCTACAGTGACAAGATACCAGCCTTCAGGAAGCGTACTCTGCATAAGTATCTTCGCCGTGTCGCCGGGTTCATACATTTCCTGATCGGGCGAAAGCCTGATTTCTGTGGGGTTGCCCATGTTCCAGTAACCGCCTGAACCTGTAACATAAAAAGTTATTTCTGTAAGCGCGGTTCTGCCTTCGCGATCTTTTGAAGAAACCCTCAATATATGATAACCTGCGGATGACGGTTTTACCCTGATGGAACCTCCGCCGTCCCTTATGGTGATTTTCTGCAGGCTGTCCACTACCTGCTCAGGCATATATTCATCATAAACATATCCGCTCACTCCGCGCTGCTGAACGCGCCGCCAGTCTTCGCGGATTAACTCAACGTTAAGCGCCATTGAATCTTCCCCGCTCTGCATAAAAAGAGCGCTGCCTGAAGTTTTCTCGCCAGAAGTATTTACGGTAATATAGCCAAATGTCATCTCTTCCGCGGCCCGGGCGAAACCGCCTGCGTTTCTGCTCAGGCCGATATAAAATCCCGCAGGATGCACAATAACATCCCTGTACGCGGCTACCATCTGGTTACTGATATCTGTTACTCTCGCTTCGGTCTGATAAAGATAGGGAGCGCCGACAACTCTCGCGCTGCCTGTTTTCTGGGTGATGCTCGCGCTTCCCTGCCCGCTCAGCGTTCCGCTCTGCGATGACACATAACGCTTGCTGTCCCAGACGCGCCTGGGTCCAAACAAGAAACCTCTCGTATCAGCGTTACTGGAACGGAAGGTTGTCATTTCTTCGTACCACGCGCTTTCCCATGTAGCGCCTGACAGGCTGCCGCCAGAAAGATAACTCGCGTTAAGAGTTAAATTAATGTCATCTCCGCCTATAACAGGCGCGGCCGGAGCGGAAAGCGCAGCCTGAAATTTCAACCGTTCAAAAAAAGCGACCGTTATGGGAACATTCGCAATAATTTCATTGTTCAATCCGTCTGTGCGTTTATAAGTCAGGCGGTAAGATCCGGGTTTCAAATCATCGGGAATGTTTATTGAACCGTAGAAACCGCCAGACTCAGAAGTTATCCCTTCAATGGTAGCGACCTGCTGCCCGTTATATATATCCTCTTCCAGTATAACCGAAAAATTCCCCTGATAAATCGCGTACATTCCCAGCACTTTTGAACGGTCAACGCCCCGGTATGTCAGAACTTCGCCGGGTCTGTAAAGCCCGCGATCAGAAAATAAAAACGCGACAGGAGTAATTTCCTCCGCGCGCTGCGGATAAGCGGATTGAATTCCAAAAAACCAGTTGTTATGCGAAGAAGGCGAATAGATTGCCCTATCGCCGTCTTTTTCAACCATGACAAACGGATCATCAAATCCGCGCCAGCTATTGGCGGATACGGTATTATCGCGCAGAATTGACGCGTCCAAATTTAAAACAGCCAGCCCGTTTTTATCAGTAGTAGTTTCGCCGAAATTCTGAATGAACGATAAATCGTAGATGGTTCTTACCATAGCCGAAGGAAGCAGTTTTACAGAAGCGCCTTCCACAGGTTTACCAGTAGAAAGGCTTGTAACCATCACAGCGACCTTGTTAAAGCCGTATCGTACTGTCATGCCTAGATCGGTAACCTGTATGTTCAGTTCATTTTCCGCCGTCCATGTGCCGGTACGGTATGTGTCATCCCTCTGTCTCTCACTTGTTAATAGCTGGAGGTTAGCCCTGAAAGCGATAAAACCTTTTCCTTTATCGTTAAGATGGGGCGAAAGATCAATCTCCTCAAAATATTTCGCGTTGGCTATTCCGGGAAATATATTGGTTCTTTTAATATCATAAGGTGTTATCCAAGGATTGCTGCTTGCGCCCAACTGATAAAAGGAACCTCCCGCGGCATTTGTGTATTCAAAAAGAAAACGCGGAGGAAACTGAGCTTCAAGCATGGCCTGTCCGTAATCAAGAAAACGCACGGAGCCTACAGGCGGCGGCTCATCCGGTACAACAATATCGCAAATATAGTTCTCGCCCAGCTTTCTTCCGTAGATATCTTCTACAGTTGCAGCTAACATAAGGCGGAAGCGCGATCCGTAACTGACAGGCAGATTACAGACGCGCAATGTGCTTCCCCATACTTCAATGTTTTCACCGCTAACGCTCATAAAAGGATTTGTGCTGACAGCGTTACGCACGGAATCCTCGTTCAGTGGATATGAAAAATATATTTCAACCAAATTGCGGTATCTGCCGTAACCGGGAGTGCGGCTGTGCCAGTTAACTTTGAACGGACCGGGAGTATTAAAACTGAAAACCTGATCCGATTCGGTTCCGTGGCTGCCGCTTCTGGATCTCGCTCCCTGTTTAAGTATAACCCTTACCCTTGTGTCAAAATCCACAGTGTCCGGAAGTTCAGCGGTGATTTTATAGTCATTTTCCTGTTTAAGCGTAAATCTTTTAATAACATCCGCGCCCCATATTTCCAGATACTGGACAATATCCGCAGTCTGCACGGGATAGTTAAATTCCATGCCGATCTTTTTGGCGGCTTCAGGAGGGACATTGCTGTTATTAAAATAAAAACCGGTAAGTTTTCTGAATTCTTCGCCCGGAGTTAAGTTAATGATTTTCAGCGTTTCGGTGTTAAAGGTAAAAACCCTTTCCCCGGAAATTTCTTCGCCGTACACCGACGTTGCGTTAGCTGCAACCGTAATTGTATAAACCTGCTGGCTTCTGCATGGTTCGTCGCCCTCAAAACTCAGGAAACCAGTCCCGTACCAGCGGAATGTCCCCTTTATCGGCGGACTGATGCTCATTACAGGAGAATCCGCGCTCGGCGTTCCCAGGCTTGATAGAGGAATCATCGGCTGGGAGAAGATCACATAAATGGAAGGTCTCTGTATCGCCGATGAATAATCACCGCGCGGCCCCCAATCCACAACAGTAAGGGATTCTGATGAGGGGTTTTGTAATAATCCTTCACGGCCCGCTTCCTGAGCCGCCATAATTGCCGCTATTCTGCTTCTTTCAGCCGCAGGATCAAAATAAACAGTTTTATATTCGGAAAGTCTGCGTAAACCGCCTCCTGTAACAATTCCCTGCCCCGAGCTTCCGGCGGCTGCGCCTGAAAGCGCTGCGGCGCTTAAAACAACAGCCGCGTCTTCCGCTTCAGCTTTTTGCGGCCTGTAATCAAGAGTAAAAGCAGCTTCAATCGCCGCATTATTCGCAAGAAGCCTCATCGAATTTTCCGAACCTGTAGTGCGGTCTCCCGTGAACAATTCCGCGGAAACAGGTTCCTGCAATATTTCATTGCTTTTTAAGTTGTCACAGCTTATATATAAACCTGCTGAAAGCAGGAGTATTAAAAATTTATATAATCTTTTCACGGCTCCTCCTGGGGGAACCTTAAGGCTGAGGTTCCATTGGTAATTGTTACATACTGCCGGCGTATATGCAAGACGCGATAGTTACTGTTTTAAATAAATGTTAAAATAAGATTATGGATAAAAAAATTTTAATTAAAACAAACGAATTATCAGTACCGGTGATATTTCTTTTAACGCTTGTTTTCTTATCCTGCGCTTCAGTTTCTCCGCCGCAGAGGCGTATTCCGGAGGATTATTCAGGAATTGTGCACGCGGGAGGATCCCGCACACCGGAAGAATTCAGGCTTATGAAATCTCTTGGCATGAACTGGACGCTTCACACTTTTAACTGGAGCAGAATTGAAAGCGAACCAGGGAAATGGGATTTCCGGTATTATGATGAAATAGTTGACATGGCAGACAGAGCGGGAATCAAAACGCTTGGCGTTCTTGCCTATGATAACGGGAATGTTCAGAGAAATCAGACCGTTTCGCGTTACATTCCTTCCCATGAAATTCCGCTTTTTCTGGAATATGTGCGAAAGACTGTAACGCATTTCCGCGGCAGGGTTGACGCGTGGTGCATCTGGAACGAACCCAATACACCGCGCTTTTGGAAAGGCACTGACGCGGAATTTTACGAACTTACAAAGCTTGCTGCGGATACTGTCCGCGAAACTGACAGCGAAGTAATCCTGCTGGGCGGCGCTGTTAACCGCGGGGTTTTCGGTTTGCCAAAAAAATTTATAAACGGATTGTTCAAATCCGCTTCCATGAACAGGATGGACGGCGTGGCGTTTCATCCTTATGAATTAAATCCCGCAAGGACAGCCCGTTTATATGATAATTTTCAGAAGATGGTTAAGCCCTGGGGGTTTGATAACAAAATCTGGATAACTGAGGTTGGGTATCCCACAGGCGGCCTGTATCCCACAAAAGTTAGTGAAAAAAAATTCAGCCATTATGTAATAAAAACTTTTACCCTTCTTGCAATAAGGGATACCCGGGTTATTCTTTGGTATCAGCTCTTCGATTCAGTTAACCGTAATCCTTCAAATTCAGAAAATTTCTTCGGACTGGTGAGGAGCGCAGAGGATTATCAGTCAAAAGGCTCAGAAGCGTTCAGGTTATGCGCAACTTATATTTCGGGAACATTTTTAAACGCGCAGGATCTCCGCCGTGAAAATTTGCCTTCTTCGCTTAACGCGTATTATTTTTACGGAGAAGAAACCAGCGCGCTGGTGCTCTGGAACGATAATCCTGCGCCGGTAAAAATCAGGACCAGTCTGCCGGGAACAGTCCATGCCATGCATAATATAAATACAGGCGCAAAAGCGGATATACAGGCCAATGCTGATATACGGGTCGGAAGCGAACCTGTTTTTATCACATGGCAGGTTTCTGACGCGCGGACTGTTGTCCTGAAAAGAAGATGACACATAACATAATTTACGTTACCGTTAAATTTTTAACCCACTTCTCCTTTCTCAAAAGATAGCGCGCGATAAACACTTTAACAAAATCCGTAAGTTTTAATAAAGCGAACATCGGCACGGGCGCGATAGTTGTAAAAAGGGAAAGAATGACAGCGCCCGGAGCGAACAGAAGAACGTTAACCGAAACATCTGTGTACATTCCCATCGCGGTGTCGCCTCCGGCGCGGGAAATGGCGAACTGAACATTTAAATACGCCCATAGCGGCATATACGCCAAAATTACATATACAAGACCCAGACAGTTTGCCCTCGCACCCGCGCTGAGATTGAAAAACACAAGCGGTACAAGGAAAGATGTTAACAATGCTCCAGGCGCCGCTATTATAATGCCTGCCGCGGCCCCTCCCCATTTGATCCATCCTGCGCGTTTGCGCGCTTCATCAAGTTTACCCGCGCCCAGCGCGCCGCCTACCAAAATGGCGGATGCGATCCACAGTCCGTTAAAGAGCAGAAAGAAAATATTGGCGATAGTCCAGCCCGCTGCCATGCCGGCCACCACTTCCGCTCCGCCGCGGCGGTTGTACATGGCAATCATCAATGTCTCGGAAGCGACCCATGATAATTCAGATGCGAAAATCATTCCGGATTTGGAAAGTATTTCAAGTATCAGTTTTTTCCTGATGGCGAATAACTTCCTGATGTTCGCGAAGAACGGCGCTTTTACATACGCCGCGTATATAATAAACATTATCGCTTCAAATGTGCGTGAAATGATTGTAGTAAGGCCCGCGCCTGTTATTTCAAGACGCGGCGCTCCCAGATTGCCGTAAATAAAAACCCAGTTCCCGAATGTGTTTATAATGGCGGCTGCGCCAGAAATTATCAGCGGTATTTTTGGCTTCGCGATCTCGCGGAAACTTGTCGCGATAGACATTGATACAGCCATGGGAAAGAAAGCCCATGAAACAAGATTGAGGTATACGCAGCCTGCGGCGACAATTTCTTCCTGCGCGGCGTTGTTCATCGTCATCATGCCAATCAGAAGATGCGGCATGCTTCTGCAAACAGAAAAATAAAGTATTGATACGCTGAGCGAAAAAATCAATTTAAAACTGTACGCGTTTTTCATTCCGTCAGCGTCGCCCGCGCCGTTAAACTGCGCTATGTAAATGCCTCCGGCCTGGCATATAGTATTGATGATCACAAAGAAAATAAAAACCAGATGATTGGTAACGTTTACAGCCGCCATGCTTACATCACCCAAACCTGCGACCATAAAGTTATCAACCAGAGATACCATACTCATTATTAACTGCTGGAGCATAACAGGCAGAGCGATTGTCAGAGCCTGTCTGTAAAAAGACCATGGCCCGAAACGCGATGTTAACTTCAGAAGAGGAACCTTCGCGCAGCTCCGCTGCCTCCGGCTGATGTCCGGCATAATTGTACTCCTGTGCCTCCCCTGGGTCGGCGGAAATCAGATGATTTTTTTCATGCCGCCAAAATATGGCGCGCTTAATTGACAGTATAACAGTTTTATAGTTACATTCAATACATGAGCGAATATCTGATCCGAGGCGGAGTTCCCATTAACGGAACGATTAAGGTCAGCGGAAATAAAAACGCGGCGCTGCCCTGTATTGCGGCGGCTCTATTAACTGATGAACCGGTTACTCTGCGTAACATTCCCGAAATTGAAGATGTACGGGTAATGTTTGAAGTGTTTACAGCGCTTGGAGGAGAAGTTGAATTCCTGATGTCTAATGTCTACAGGCTTAAAATGAAAGATATTAAATCGTCAGAAATTCCGAATGAACAGGCGAAAAGAATCAGAGCTTCAATTCTTTTCGCAGGCCCGCTTCTTGCGCGGACAGGAAAGGCAGTTCTCCCTCCTCCAGGGGGAGATGTCATAGGAAGGAGAAGGCTTGACACTCACCTGCTGGTGTTAACCGAACTTGGATCAAAAGTTAAAATGCGGGATACATTTACATTTTCCTCAAAGTCTCTTAAGGGCGCTGATATTTTTCTTGACGAAGCCTCTGTCACCGCGACAGAAAACGCGATAATGGCATCTGTTCTTGCCAAAGGTAAAACAATTCTAACCAATGCCGCGGGAGAGCCTCATGTGCAGGATCTCTGCAGGATGCTGGTTCAAATGGGCGCGCAGATTGAAGGGATTGGATCCAACATATTAACCATTACAGGAGTAAAAAAACTATCAGGCTGCGAATTTGAAATAGGCCCTGATTTTATGGAAGTCGGCTCTTTTATCGGTCTTGCTGCGGTTACAGGCGGTGATCTTCATATAGAAGGAGCGCGTAAAGAAGACATGCGCCCCGCAAAGATCGCGTTCGGCAAACTGGGTATTGTCTGGGCTCATGAAGGAAACGTTATTCATGTGCCGAAAAATCTTCCAATGGAAGTAAACCATGACCTTGGCGGAATGATTCCAAAAATTGACGACGCGCCCTGGCCCGGTTTCCCGCCTGATCTCATCAGCATAGTAATTGTTATTGCAACCCAGATAAAAGGAACAGTTTTAATTCATGAAAAAATGTACGAATCGCGCATGTTTTTTGTGGACAAATTAATTGGAATGGGCGCAAGAATTGTGTTATGCGATCCTCACCGCGCCGTGATTTCCGGTCCTGCAAAACTGCACGGCTCAGAACTGATAAGCCCGGATGTTCGCGCGGGCATGGCAATGCTTATCGCCGCCCTGTGCGCCGAAGGCGACAGCGTTATACGCAATGTTTACCAGATTGAGCGCGGATATGAAAAACTTACAGACAGGCTTGCGTCTCTGGGCGCCCGTATAGTGCGGAAAGAGTAAAACTGGCTTGTGAGACAACCAGCCTTTGGTTATCTCACAGGCCTGTTAACCTATTTTATATTCAGCTTCAAATACAACGCGTTTTTCCTGCGAACCTGTATCGTTATATCGTATAACAAAATGGGGCGCAGAATTGCTGAAAATCCTTTTCCACCATTTTGTTTCTTTATTGAGCTGCGCCGATATAATTTTGTCTTTTGGAATAAAAATTTTTTTTTCTTTCGGCTGTTTTACAGAGCTGAAACTTGTAAGGGCTGTCATCCATGAGACCTGCGGAAAATGATGAAAATGAAATCCGCCTGATGTTGTAATTAAAAGACCCCAGATATCATTCCATTTATTTGCATCAAATTCATCCCAGCCTGAAATATATTTCCCAAGACCGCGCGATAATACTTTTTCACCAGTCTGTTCTTCAAACTCCTGCCAGAACATGTCGGCGGTTTTATCATTTTTTTTAAAAAACATTTTTTATACTCCTTGTTGTTTTTAACATGACAGGGATACTTTTCAATTATTGCCGGTTAATTCGTTCAATTGCAGGAATTAAATCCCTCATGCGCACTACGCGGCCGCCGCCGTGTTCATTGTAAGCCCTGTAGCGTTCGCCGTCTTCTGAAAACGGACTGTCGTATTCGCCGGGAAAGGGCGCGAAACGTTTTTGCGTCCAGTGAAGCGAAGGATCGCTTAATGAGATATCCGGATTTAGAGGATCAAAGTGAATATAGGATTCATGAACCCCGCGCTGCAAAAGCGGCGCTTCGTCCGTGCATTGCAGATAACGTATTGTTCCGTTTATAAAATCAACCGACTGGATAATGGCCGAATGCGACATGCCGCCGCCGGGATCCCTGAAAAGAATAATATCCGCGGGACGAAGATTGCGTATATCGTCTTTAACAGAAAGTATATGGGAACTGCCTGAATAGAAAAAATTAGTGCCTGCGTACAGAGCCGGATTGGCGCCGCGCGGAACTCCCAAGGTACGGCTTAGAACAACGCCAAGATCCACTCCGCCGCGTTTCCCGATATAATCAAGGACATACCAGACAAAACCGGAGCAATCTATTCCGGCAAGACCGATACAATAAATATAATTGTAAACATCGCTTTCCAGAGCGCCTCTTCCCGACACAAGAACATAGGGACGGTGGGGAAGGCCCCTGTAAGAGCCAGCTTTCATCCGCGCAATATCAAAAAGATCGACTGAAATACTCCACTTCCTATCCGGAATATCAAAAATTACAACCATCTCACGCCCCGATGAAAGAGCTCTGATATAATCATTAAATTGTCTGGAATCGAGTATTTCTTCTATAAAAGGCCAGAGAAAATCAGGACTTCCCTTGCCGCTGCCAAGAATTTCCCAGCCCGATTCAATGAGCACATCCCGTTCATTATTTTGTGCAAACGGAAGCCTGATATTCAATATCTTGCCGTCAATTATTCTAGTTCTGAAACACTGCCTGAAAGCTTCTTCAATAACCCGCTCAATGCCATTCCCCCAAAGGCGTGAAGGATCTGAAAATGATACAAGAGGATCTGCCTGCGCGCTCAGTGAAGAACTAATAATAAATATTAAAGAATAAAGAATGAGATTTTTTTTGAACCAGCCTGATTGCATTTCATCTCCATAAACCATTAAGGATTCTGCTGTAAACATGCGCGAACCCGGTATTCAGCATTGCGGCTAACTGCGGATTGCCTGTCTTTCAATGTCTTTAAAGTAACGGACAGTGCCTGCTTTTAATTCATCTGATGCGTCCTCATCACAGACAATAATCGCCCTCTGGTGCATCTGCAGACAGGAGAGCGTCCATAAATGGTTCACGCCTTCTTCCACTACGGCCTTAAGGGCGCGCGCTTTATTTCGCCCGCTTACAATGATCAGAACTTCCCGCGCGTCCATCACCGTTCCAACACCGACAGTTAAAGCGGTAAGCGGCACCCTGGAAATGTCTCCGTCAAAGAACCTGGCGTTAGCTGCTTTGGTTTCCTCCGTAAGAGTTTTTATCCTGGTGCGCGACACCAGAGAGGAGCCGGGTTCGTTAAACGCAATATGCCCGTCGCTTCCCATACCTCCCAGGAAAAGTTCAATTCCGCCTTCGGCAGCGATTGCCTCTTCGTATAGTTTACATTCCCTTTCAGGTTCCTTTGCCATGCCGTCCAGAATGTGAATATGTTTGAGATCAATATCAATATGATTAAATAGATTTTCCATCATAAAATAACGGTAACTCTGCGGATGGCTTGCGCCAAGCCCAGAATATTCATCCATGTTAAACGTGCGCACATTTTTAAAAGAGAGTTTCCCCTCTTTGCACATTCCTATAAATTCCTTATAAATCCCAAGCGGGCTTGAACCTGTTGGAAGTCCAAGGACAAAAGGTTTATTCTGCGCGTAGGAATTGATTCTGCCTGCGATGTAAGAGGCCGCCCATCGGCATGCCTTCCCATAATTTTCATGAATAATTAAACGCATAATTTATCTCCATAACATATTATTAATCGGTTCATCTTTAAAAACTAAAGCATTAAAAGACGCCCTTAAATCATCTAATTAGGATTCTTGACAATTTTACCGCCAACCATTGTCAGACGGACTTTATAGCTGCTGTCAAACACCGTAAGGTCTGCGAAGCGTCCCGGTATGATTGCTCCCTGATTACTATATCGCATAACCTGTGCCGGATTAAATGACGCGGTCTTTACGGCGTCTTCCAGGCTGAATCCTCCTGAAACAAGATTTTTAACTCCGCGAATCATCGTAAGCCCTGAACCTGCGATAACATCATCAGATTTCCGGAAAAAAACTCCGTTGCGAAAATATACTTCATCGCCGTTCGCATAAAACGGGCCTTCTTTCTGTTCAGTAGGCTTCAACCCGTCACTGACAAGTAAAATCTTATCAATGGATTTGTTCCGTAAAAGCAGTTTAAACAGATCAGGATGAACATGATATTCGTCGGCAATAATTTCACATGACATTTCAGGGTGAATGAGTATCGCGCCCACGGCGTTGGGATTCCTGTGATCAAGCCTTTTCATCGCGTTGAAAAAATGAGTTGAATGCAATATGCCTATCTGCATTCCTTCTACCATATTATCATATTCAGCGTCGGTATGGCCTGCCTGCAGTACAATCCCTTTTTTGATACAGAAAAGCGCAAGTTCTCTCATGTTTTTTAACTCGGGAGCGACAGTCATGTTTACGATGCGTCCCGAAGCGGCGTCCCAGAGCTGTTCCATAAAGTGAAGATCGACAGGCAGCACCGTTTCAGGTTTCTGAACGCCAAGCCTGTTCAGGGAAATAAAAGGACCTTCCAGATGAAGCCCCATTATACGGGCGCCTTCTTCCCTGCCCATGGCGAATACTATTTCTCTGACTGCCTGAAGCATATGCGCGGGTTTGCTTGGATAGAGAGTGGGATTAAACGCCGTAACTCCGTGTTCTATAAGCAGTTTAGACATGGCAAGAACAGCATCAGTACCCTCAGGCGCTCTGATACCGGCGTCATCTGTGCCGTAACCGCCAATACCGTGAATATGTGTATCAACAAATCCCGGTGCAATGCACGCTCCGTCTACATCTATAAAACGGACATCTGAATCAAAACGCCGCTGTTCAAAACGTTTACGAGAAAATACATCGGAAATAAGCCCGTCTTCAACCAATACAGCGCAATGTTCCATAACGGAAAAACCGGTAAGAACTGTCCCGTTAAACAGACAAACCGGGCTATTATACTTACTCACAATTCAATTATCGACAAAAAGGCTGGAATTAGCAATATACGAAAAAACTTGGACAAAAAATAAAACAAGACGTGTGAAGATACCACCATCACACGCCTCAAGAGAATTAATAATCAGTCTAAAATCGTTACCCTTAAGAAAGTACTGTTAAGAAATTACCGCTTAAGAACAGAAACAACCCTTTCCAGAACCTTTTTTCTGTCCAGTGGTTTTACAATGTAGCTTTTGGCTCCCATTAAAAGACATTTTTTTACAACATCTTCTTTACCCAGGGCGCTGACCATAATTACATTGGCTTGTTTATCAAATTCCAGGATCTTCTCTAACGCAGAAACACCATCCATTACCGGCATGGTAATATCCAGGGTAACCAGATCAATGTTTGGATGCAAGGCCTTGTATTTTTCTACGCCTTGTGCTCCGTCAACGGCACTGTCCGCTACCTCAAACCCTTCAGAAGTAAAAATTTGACCAAGCTGCTTTGCAATAAACATCGAGTCATCAACGACTAAAACCCGATATGGTACACCTTCAGGTTTTATTCCCTCAGCGGCTTTTTCGTTGATATTGGGCATATCATTCTTTGCTATCATCCGGTACGCTCCTCTTAATAAACTATATGCTATAATTAAAAATAAGTCAACACAACGGTAAAAAATATAATAAAGCTTATTTCATATTTCTATAATTATAATATATTTTATAGATTTCTGGTAAAAAATTTATTTTCAACTTTTTTGGAGGAAAACCTAAAAATATGTATTTTTTATTATCACCTATGGCGGAAATAAGTCACAGAGCTTTCAGGGAATTAATTGAAGATTTTGGGGGATGCGATTGTTATTTTTCAGAAATGATCAGCGCAGGAGCTCTATTAGCAGGCGGACCATTCGAAAAATGGTATATTGATAATGGTCCAATACCGGAAAAACATGTTTTTCAGCTTGTTGGCTCCGATTCAGAACAAATTTCCCGGGCTGCAGCAATCCTGGATCGGCTTGAATGCGCCGGAATCGACATAAATATGGGCTGCAGCGCTCCATTAATCCGAAAAACAGGAGCCGGAGCCGCCTGGATGGCCTCAATTGATCGCGCAGGAGAGCTAATTTCCCGTGTCAGACCGGTAATAAAGCGCCGGTTAAGCGTAAAATTGCGAATTGGTTATAAGGAAGACTTTGAATATTTATTAAAATTTTGCCGCCGTCTGGAAGACGAAGGTACAGAACTAATTACTTTACACCCCCGATTAATCAATGAAAAATTCAAGCGGCTTGCCAGATGGGACTATGTCGGCAGATTAAAGGCAGAGTTAAAAATACCCGTAGTTGGAAACGGCGATATTTCATCGGCCCAGGAGCTTGTGCGCCGGGCTTTCGGTCCATGTGACGCGGTCATGGTCGGCAGAGGAGCCGTAAGACAGCCCTGGATTTTCGCGGAAGCGAAGAAAGATAAAAAATTAACCAGCGCTCATTTTAATGAAAATTCAACTACAGAGAAACATGGAATTTCAGAAACGAAAATCGAAGAAATTGGTTTACGCTTCCTTGAACTTTTATCGCACTACCTGCCGCCTGAGTTCCATGTTTCCAGATCCATGCGTTTCTTTGGCTATTTTTGCGATAACCTGAAATGGGGGAATTACCTTAAAAACCAGTTGAACAGACAGGATAGCTTATCCGGTATTGACTGCATCTGGCGGGAGTTTTTCAGAAATAATTATGAACAGCAGCCATCATCAGATAAATGATTACTTTTATTTTTTAACAACTCACGCTGTATGCGCCGTTCCCTTCCGCCCCTCGCGGCATATATAGGCTTCATTGTGCGGGGATCAATGCCAGTGTAGAACATTACGGTAGATAAGGTTCCAGGCGTAGGATAAAATTCCTGGGTCTGTTCCGGCGTAAAACCAGTCTTTTTAAGATACCTCGCAAGTTCTTCCGCTTCTTTTATACCAGCGCCAGGATGAGATGAAATAAAATACGGCAGCAGATATTGTTTTAAGTTTAACTTCCTGTTAACGGCTGTGAAATCTTTCCTGAAACGCTCATAACAGCATGAACCGCTTTTTCCCATCGCATCAAGTACGTTAGCTGAAACATGCTCCGGAGCTGTCTTTAACTGGCCGCTTACATGATGACGGCACAGTGTCTCCAGAAACTCACTTCCATGCTTTTTATCATATTGAATAAAATCAAAGCGGACGCCGGAGCGGATAAAAACTTTTTTAATACCTGGTATTTCACGTAACGCGCGAAGCGCTTCAAGATATGGTCTGTGATCCGCTTTCAGTTTCGGACAGGGAGAAGGATACAGACATTCCCGATCCGTACAAAACCCGCCTCTCTTTTGTTTATCACATGCGGGGCGGAAAAAATTTGCCGTAGGTCCTCCAACATCATGAATGTAACCTTTGAATTTTTCTTCCATTCCGGTTTTTAAAACCCTGTTGTTGTTTTGCTGTGACAAAATCCTGCGTGTTTCGCGTAACAAACTTTCCCTGCTGCGGCCTGTGACAGCGCGTCCCTGGTGATTAGTGATAGCGCAGAAGGAACAGCCGCCGAAACATCCGCGGCTGGAAACGAGCGAAAAAGAAACTTCCTTTAAAGCGGGAATGCCTCCCGTTTTTTCATACATAGGGTGCGCTTTGCGCGTAAAGGGAAGTTCATACAGGCGATCCATTTCTTCGGCGGTTAAAGGCAAAGACGGAGGATTTTGAACAACCCAGCGATCCCCGTCATTTTCTTCAGCTAACGGTTTCGCGCTTAATGGGTCTGAATTTTTTTTCTGCATCATAAAATGTTCTGAATACGCGCGCAGCGAAGAGTCATCTTTATTTTTAACTGTCTCATAACCCGGCAGAAAATTTAAATCTTTCCACTGATATAAAGCGTTTTTTCCGTGAACACGGACGCATGTTCCCCGCTCATCACGAATACCGGCGATTTCTTCGCCTGATGCAAGACGCCGCGCAACCTGCAGTAAAGGCTTTTCTCCCATCCCATAAATCAGAATGTCAGCTTTTGAATCAAGCAGTATAGACCTGCGAACCGTATCCGACCAATAATCGTAATGCGCAAACCGGCGCAGGCTTGCCTCTATCCCGCCTATAATAACAGCTGTATCCTTATACGCGCGTCTGATTCCTTCTACATAAACAAGAGTCGCACAGTTTGGGCGGCAGCCGCTTTTCCCTCCGGGAGAATAAGCGTCATCCGAGCGCAGGCGTTTGGCGGCAGTATAATGAGCAACCATCGAATCCATGTTACCCGCGCCCACCAAAAAACCAAGACGCGGCTTTCCCAGAACAGAAAAAGACATCGGATCTTTCCAAACAGGCTGAGGAATTATACCAACACGAAAACCAGAAGACTCCAGCACGCGGCATAATAGCGCCGCCGCAAAGGAAGGATGGTCAACATAAGCGTCACCTGAAACAAAGATAAAATCACATTCATCCCAGCCGCGCTCATCCATATCACGCCGGCATACTGGCAACAAGTTGCCTTGAAGCAAGCTTCCTGGCAACAAGTTGCCTTGAAGCAAGCTTCCTGGAAGCAAGTTATCTTGGAGTGAGCCAGTACTATTTTGATTACACACCAATAACGGCTTTAATCTGAGGAATTTCCTTTTTGAGATAGTTTTCGATTCCCATTTTAAGGGTCATCTGTGACATTGGGCAATGACCGCAGGCTCCGGTTAATTTCACCGAAACAGTCCCTTCATCGTCCATGGAGACAAATTCAACATCTCCGCCGTCTGCCTGTAAAGAAGACCGTACATTTTCCAATGCGGCTTTTACCTGTTCTTCCATGGATAACTCCTTATGATTGAAATCCTTAAATAATATAATTGATCGGAGAGAGAGGGATTTGAACCCTCGGTACCCTTCCGGGTACATACGACTTCCAATCGTACACCTTCGGCCGCTCGGTCATCTCTCCAGATACAGAATACGTTACTATGTATAAATAAATCATTCAAGGGGTGATATAAAAATGACCTGGATCAAATCCCTAAAATATAATAGCTATATATTAATTATTATTACATGATTTTTATTAGTACTGGATTATTTTACCGGAGAGAGAGGGATTCGAACCCTCGGAACCCTTGCGGGCTCAACGGTTTTCGAGACCGCCCGATTCAACCGCTCTCGCATCTCTCCTTTATAACATAAGATATTGTAATTGCTGAGGTGAAGAGCGTCAATACAGAGGACATGTTTTCAGACTGTCTTTTAAAAACTCTCTTGTACAATATGCAGCGGGTCAGGCATAATAAGGAATGAAATCAATTACTAAAGAACTGTGGATAAATACAAAAAACCAAATGGAATTTATCAATATAACAGGCGAAATCGAATCAATATTGAGTGAATCCGGCATTCAGGAAGGATTGTGCCTTGTTAACGCTATGCACATAACCGCCAGTGTTTTTATCAATGATGATGAACCGGGCCTTCATCATGATTTCGGAGCTTGGCTGGAGAAACTTGCTCCACATGAGCCTGTTTCATCGTACAGGCACAATACGGGCGAGATTAACGCGGACGCGCATTTAAAAAGGAGCATAATGGGGCGCGAAGTTGTTGTTGCCGTAACCGGCGGGAAACTTCACTTTGGTCCATGGGAACAAATTTTTTACGGTGAATTCGACGGACAGCGGAAGAAACGGATTTTGGTAAAAATAATAGGCGAGTAATATCCGGAGAATATTACGCTTTCAGCGCATTTACCGGAATAACATATATCCCGTCTTTTCGCTTTCTTCCAAGACCGCCTCCTGTAATAACTCCAAGACATGACGGTTCTCTTGCTCCGGCGGACACAAGTTTATTTTTCAGTCTTAACAGCGTTTGGGCGGCGGCTTCAATTTGATTCTCACCTAACTTAATTTCAAAAGCGCCCCAGCCGTCTTTAATCTCAATAATCGCATCAACTTCCAGGTTGCTGTTATCGCGGTAATGATAAAGGGAGCCGCCGTAGAACTCAGTATATGCACTCAAATCGCGAAGACACAGATTTTCAAACATAAAACCAAAAGTGTTTAAATCTTCAAGCAGCCTGCGCCGGCCGATTCCCATAACCGCGACAGCCAGAGAAGGATCCGCAAACACAATTTTAGGCGACATCCGTATTCTTGTTTTGGAACGAATTCCGGGATCCCATCCCGGTATTTCCTCGATAACAAAAATTCTTTTAAGATCCGCCATATACTGTGAAACACTGTTACGCGACAATGAAATATCTCCGCTGCTCTGCCCTTTCCTGTTCTCTCCGTCTATATCCGCCGCAATTGTGGTTTCATTTACCGTTGTTGCGTTATTTCTTGCAAGGGAGCGCAGTAGTATTTGCAGTTTTGCCGGATTACGTTTTGAAAAACTGTTGTTGAACAAATCATTTTTCAGAAGCGCATTTATATACTCCGCCGAAATAATAGCGGCATGTTCTACAGGCAGATACAGTGTTTGAGGCCATCCGCCGCGAATTGTAATATCAATAAGGCGGGGAAGAGAAATATCGGCGGTAAATGGTTTTATTTTCTTTTCGCTGAAAAGATTTGCCAGGGAAACTGTTCCATTTGAATCCCCTGATTCATAAAGTGTCATGGGGCGCATGCGGATAATGGCGATTCTTCCTGTTCCGCTGTGCTTATAGGACTCACGCGGCGGTGTAACAGAACCGGTTAGAATATATTTTCCAAAACCTGGCATACTATCAATATCAAATCTGACAGCATCCCATATACCTGGCGCTTCCTGCCACTCGTCAATAACGCGGGGCGTCTTTCCGTCCAATACAAGAGAAGGGTTTAATTCCGCTCTGGCTCTGTTACTGTAATTGCCCGCCGGATCCATAATATAGGACACACTGTTCGCGTGATTTAGGGATGTCCATGTTTTACCGCACCATTTGGGCCCTTCCACTGAAACAGCTCCGAATATTTTCAGGTATTGAGACAGTTTCCTGTCAACAAGCCTTGTTATGTACCCTTCTTTTCCAACTTTCATAAATCCGCTCTGTCATTATTATAGTAAAAAACCATGCAAAAAGCAAATGAAAAATTGTGCAAAAAGCAAATAGAAAAATGTGCAAAAAGCAAGTCAAAAAGTTGGCAAAAAGCAAGTGTATTTTTGTGCAAAAAGCAAATATATAATATCGCCTTGATAACAAGGCGGAATTGGGATAATATAAACATCAGCATTTTCGCAGCTTTTAGGTTAAGAAAATGCGGAACTTGTGAGACAACCTGTAAGAGTTGCCGGACAAATCCAATAAGGGGGTATTCCTGTGCGCAAGGCATTAATTTTATGCGGAGGCTGGGACGGGCACGAACCAAAACAGGTTTCTGTGCGGTTTGCGAAATTTCTGGAATCAGAAAATTTTGAGGTAGTTATCGAAGAAAATCTGCATGTTACAAAAGATGCAGAGCGGCTTAAAGATCTGGATTTATTTATCCCCCTCTGGACATCATGTAATGAAGAACTGGGTTATGGTTTTTTTGAACCTCTCCTGGAAGCTGTCGGAAGCGGAATGGGAGTTGCCGGTAATCACGGCGGAATGTGCGATGCTTTCCGTAAAAGCGTGGAATATCAGTTTTTAACAGGCGCTAATTGGGTTTCTCATCCCGGAGGCGATGGCATAAAATATAGGGTGAATATCAAAAGCAAATCAAATCCTATCACAGAAGGCATAAAAGATTTTGAAGTTGCATCGGAACAGTATTACCTTCATGTGGATCCAGTCAATGAAGTGCTTGCAACTACCAGGTTCCCTGTGGTGCGGTGGTATCATTCAGCTAACGGAGAAGTTGATGTTCCCCAGGTATGGACACGAAAATGGGGACATGGACGCGTATTTTACAATGCTCTGGGCCATCATGATGATGTGTTCAATATCCCGGAAGCCTGGGAATTAATGAAGCGCGGGCTTCTGTGGGCAGCCGAAAGCAAGGCTATAGCCGTTGAAAAAGGCCTTAAAGCTGATGACTGGAAGACTGCAGTAAGCATGTATTAAGGAGCGCAGAATGCTTAAGCGTATTGGAGTTGTTGGATGTGGAAATATCAGTGATATTTATTTAACTAACCTGACTGTGATGTTCAATAAACAGGTAGAGGTAACAGCCCTTACAGATTTAAAACCAGACAGGGCGGAAAAAGCAAGCGCCAAATATAATGTCCATTACATTAAAAATACAAGCGACCTGATTAACAGTCCGCAGACAGACATTATATTAAATATTACAGAGCCTAATTCCCATTACAAAGTCGCTCTGGAAACGGTAAACGCGGGGAAACACATTTATGGCGAGAAACCGTTATGCGCAACACGGGAAGAAGCTCTGGAAGTGCTTAAAATCGCGGAGAAAAATAAACTGCTTGTAGGCAATGCTCCTGATACATTCCTCGGCGCAGGTATCCAAACATGCAGAAAAATAATAGACGAAGGACAGATAGGAAAACCGGTAGCGGCTGTAGCTTTCATGGTGAACCACGGCCATGAAAGCTGGCACCCGGGTCCGGAGTTCTACTATAAAAATGGAGGCGGTCCAATGTTCGATATGGGACCGTACTATCTCACAGCGCTTATCACCCTTATGGGACCCATTACAAGAGTTTCAGGTTCCGCTAAGAAAAGTTTTGACAAGCGGACTATAACAAGCGAGCCGCTAAACGGAAAAGTAATAGATGTAGATGTTCCGACTCATATAGCGGGAGTAATGGATTTTGCATCAGGAGCGGCAGGAACAATCATAACCAGTTTCGATGTTTATTCACATACTCTTCCCTGTATAGAAATTTACGGCAGCGAAGGATCGCTTCGTGTGCCAGATCCAAATACTTTTGGCGGAAAGGTATTTATCTCGCGTTTCAGGGAAGAAAAGTGGACTGAAGCGCCTTTACTAAGTAATTATTCTGAGAACAGCCGCGGCCTTGGGCTTGCCGACATGGCGGACGCTATTTCAACAGGCAGAAGTCACAGGGCATCGGGTGAATTGGCATATCATGTACTGGAAGTAATGCATGGTTTCCATGACGCTTCGGCTTCAGGAACTTATTACAATGTAAAAAGCAGCTGCAGACAGCCTGAACCAATGATACAGACAGGTTAAATATTCAAGCCTTGTGAGATAACCAGTGCTCTGTATCTCACAAGGTACAACTAATGATTATCTGGCCAGCGCTCTTAACGCGTTTCTGGCCCAGTTTTGTTCCGCTCCTGTATACATCGAAGAACTCTGAATTGTAGACAGGAGCTGCAATACCGTCCTGGACTGGGTTCCGGTAATGGCTATGCAAGGTATAATATACTGCATAAGATCCCTTTCATTGACTCCCCAAGGACCGCTTCGCCTCCTGTTGTGAAGTTCTCTGAGGAATCCCGTAAGGAGATCCACTGCCTGATCGCTTGCTACCGCCGCTAGAGTTCCTATAATCAGCAGCATCACTTCTTTGTCCATATTGTTTGTATAAAACGCTTCCCTGTAAGTTCTCTCAAGGAACGCATATACGGAATCATCTTCAATACCCCTGGCTGAACGGAAAAATGAGATGGCGTCCATGCGCATTTCTCTTAATGTATTCTGACCGTCACGGGTAGGGGATTGGTAAGTATAACTCATTTCTATGGCGACAACCGCGACTTTTGCTTTTGATGAATCCGGCGCTCTTGTCCGGAGCATCGCCCGCCAGGCTGCCAGTTTAACATAGGGATCATTAAAGGGATTTTGTATTATTTCTATAACAATTTCATTAGGATCTTCCATTATATTTGGGAACGCGGCAGCGGCGAATGACCTGATATCAGTATCAAACCATCCTATTGAAGCGAAAAAAACAGGTTTAACGCCGACAGGCTCATGCAGAGCTTCAAGAGCGCTGACTGCTCCTGTAACTCCCAGTTGTAATTTTCTCCTGGTTTGAATGTCGGGAGTTTCATGTGCAATAAAATAATCCATACAGGTGACTATATGGGGAGCATATTCTACAGCTCCAATCTGCCCCATGGTAACAAGCGCTTCATGCATTAAAAATCCGTCGTTTTGCTGCTGTGAAACATGATAGTATTCTACTAAAGTCCAGACATACGGAGCTGATTCGGTATGCTTCTCTGCTCCAAGCCCCTGCAGGATTAGCCGTGAAACATCATGGATTGCGACTGTTTCAGGAGCAGTTGTGAAATTTGGGAGTCTTTGCAGAAATACCATTATGGCATTATGATAAAAATCGCCGATTCCTGTAAGATTTTCACCCCTGACAGCTTCCAAAATATCAAGAAGATCAAAAACAGATGTACCGGTCCTGTTGTATTCCTCGATATAGAATGACATATCTATATCCTGGGTAAAGACCGTCATCCCGGAAATTAATAAAATAACAATTATTATTAATACTCTTTTCATGCTTAAAGAATAATACAGAATTTTAAAATAAGCAATAGGGCTGCTTTACGCATTCCTGTCCTGCCGCATCAACACAGGACAGTCCAAACCTGCCATATACCGTCAGTCGTTTCCGCGAATTGCACCAGTCCCGTATCAATGGGCGTATGGTTGTACACGCTTGTATAGCAACCAAAATTCTCACCATTATCTGCATGAGAATAACCAATAATTAAATCTGTAACATCTGTCTCCGGCGAGAAAACAATTGACCTGCGGGTTCATTCCTTTTAAAAACAGCGTTTGCGAATAAATCAAAAATTTGACTATTGGTTTATTATCTGTAATAATGGAGCAGTCAGGAAAATTCTATTTTTAAAAAATGAAATGAACAAGGTTAGGTAAATTTATGTTAATAGTAAAAGCGCAGCAGCGGATACAGCAGTATATAACTTTTCTGAAACAAAACAGATACCGTGAATTATCACAATTAAATTTTGAGTATTTTGAAACAACTGAAACTTACAGAAATCCGCCGACTGGTGTTAAATGGGAAAAAATAACAACGCCGTTTGAATACGGAAAACCATGGCGCTGTTCATGGTTCCGCGCCTTTTTTAAAACTCCCGCGCAAAATAAATATCCGCTGTATTTACGGGTTGTTCCAAACGCAGATTCCCTTGTCTTTATTGACGGGAAACCCGCAGGCGCATTTAATCCAATTCATAAAAAAATAAAAGTAAACGCTGATGGAAATGAGCATGAATTCTATATGGAATCCTATGCAGGCCACCATTATCCTGGTTGTCATCCTTTTCATGGAGGGTCCGTAATATTAACAGTTGGCAAGCATATAAATGATTATCCGAATATTTTTTTAGGCGGCGCTTTGACAGAGCGTATCGAACCTGTTTACGCCCTGTATTATGATGTTCTGTGCCTTTTTGAACTGGCAAAAACTCTGGACGAAAACTCACTGCGAAAAGCAAAAATCATTAAGGGGCTTTATGACGCACTGATGGATATTCACTTCTCTTCCGGTTCAGGAACGGTTCTTGAGGAAGAAGCCGCAGATGCAAGGACCAAAATCATGCCGCTTCTGGAAGCCAAAAACGGATCTACCGCCGTGCAGGTTTTTTTAACAGGACATGCGCATATCGATCACGCATGGCTGTGGCATATCGGTGAAACAGAACGCAAAACAGCGCGCACCTTTATTAACATGATAAAACTCATGGAAGAATACCCTGAATTTATTTTTGTCCAGTCACAGGGCGCTCAACTTGAAATAGTTAAAAAAAATTACCAGGAGATTTTTGAAGCGGTAAAAGACGCATATAAAAAAGGCAGATGGGAACCCAATGGCTGCATGTGGGTTGAGGCTGACTGCAATTTACCGGGCGGAGAATCTTTGATACGCCAATTCCTGGTTGGAAAAAGAGCGGTTAAGGAAATGCTTGATTATGAAGGAGATACCCTGTGGCTGCCTGATGTGTTCGGATATTCGGCCGCCATGCCGCAAATTCTTTCAGGATGCAGAATCAAATATTTTGTTACAAGCAAAATCAACTGGAACGATACAACCAGATTCCCCTACGACACATTTATCTGGAAAGGCATTGACGGAACAGGCATTAAAACACATTACATCACAAACAGTTATAACGGACAGGTAAACCCGGCGGACATGCAGGAATCATGGTACAAAATCCAGCACAAGGAAATTCAATTCTCTTTGGTTAAACCAATCGGCGAAGGGGACGGCGGAGGCGGAACTGCGCGCGGAGATTTGGAAATGGCGCGCAGGCTTGCCAATCTGGAAGGAGCGCCAAAGGCATCATGGAAAAAAGTTTCCGAAGCGCTGGAAATTATTTTCGGCGAAACTGAAAAATGGCCTGAATGGAAGGGAGAACTCTATCTGGAACTTCACAGGGGAACCTATACAACACAAAGCGCTGTTAAACGCTATAACCGCAAGCTGGAATTCGCGCTGCGAAACGCTGAATTCCTCTCCGCGATTGCCATGCTCGAAAATGATACGCCCTATCCTCATGAAAGATTTTTAAGCAACTGGAAACCTCTTCTGACGAATCAATTCCATGACATAATCCCTGGTTCATCCATTGGCAGGGTTTATGATGAAGCGAAAGAAACCTACAGAACTATCGAAAATGATTTGTCGGATTTATACCGCAGCATAATGAAAATTTTCACCGGCTTTCCCCCTGAATCAGGCAGCAAAGAAAAAGAGTCAGAATACTGTATCAGGGTGTTTAACGATCTCTCCTGGGAGCGGAATGATCCTGTAAATGTTCCGGCGGGTTTATTACAGGGCGTAAGCGCATTAAAAATTCAAGAGTCAGGTGAAGAAACGGAAAACGATTTAATATATCCTGTTCAGTTCTGTACAGATCCTGACGGCAGTGAAACAGCCATGTTCTGTCCGTCAGTTCCTTCATTGGGCTGGATAACATTGTACCCTGCCGAAAAAAACGCATCTTCATCATTTTTCAGTTTCCGCGGAAACAGCCTGAAGACTCCGTTCTATGAAGTTAAATTTGACGAAGAAGGCAGAATCATAAGTCTTTTCGATCTTAACAGGGACAGGGAACTTACAGCGCCGGGCGGCGTATTAAACGGGTTTATCAGCGCTCAGGATGTGCCAATTCTTTGGGAAGCATGGGATATAGAGAGCGACTGGAAGTATCACATAACGGAAGAAACGCGTTTAATGTCAACGGAAATCAGCGCGTCAGGACCTGTCTGTTTTAAGATCAGGCGGAAGTACAGGATAGGTGAATCTTCGGTTCTTGTTCAGGATACGGCTTTTTATACATCTACAGCAAGGATTGATTTTGAAACATTGGTTGACTGGCAGGAAAGGCGGCGGCTTTTAAAAGTACAGTTTGATACAAATATCAGCACGGCGCAAATACGCTGTGAAATTCAATACGGTCATCTTCTGCGTAATACCCATCAAAATCTTCCGCAGGACAGAGCCCGTTTTGAGTTTTGCGCGCATAAATGGGTCAGCCTGGAAGAAGAAGGCGGAGGCATCGCCCTGCTTAATGACTGTAAATACGGACATGACGCCGAAGGAGGCACGGTAAGGTTGACCCTGCTCCGCTCCCCTGCTGCTCCCGACCCGAACGCAGACCGCGGAGAGCACCGTTTCACATACTCATTATTCCCATTCACAGGTTCATTCGGCCAGTCAGAAGTAATCCGGCGCAGCTATGAGTTAAACTCTCCGGCTAAAGCTGAAGGTGCTTTCACCAACGCGTTGAATTACTCGCTTTTCTGGATTGAGGGAGGCAGCGTCATTGCGGAAACAATCAAGGCTGTTGAACCATACATTGAAGACTGCGGCAAAAAACTTTTAATCCGTCTCTATGAAAGTCTTGGAGGGCCGGCATCAGTTATCCTGCATTTTAACAAGCCTATAATTTACGCCGCGGAAACAGATATGCTCGAAGAAAACCCAAAAGAACTTTCCAAAGCCGGTGAAGATCTCTTTCTGGAGTTCAGAGCTTTTGAAATTAAAACAATAATGATTGCTTTTTGATTATCATTTACCGGAAAAACACCAAAAACCCGGCAGGAACTGCTGTGTTTATTTTTGTTGCTTGACAACCAATGCTATTGAGGGCAATATATACGTAAAACCATTCTCGGAATAACATTCCTAAAGGAGGCTCTGTGAGCCATTCAACAGAACAAATCAGAAATATCGCTATTGCCGGTCATGGACAGACCGGGAAAACCACCCTTTTTGAACATTTGTTGTATGCCGGAGGAATAATTCCCCGGGCTGAAACTCTGGAATCAGGCAAAACTACCAGCGATTACAGTTCGGAAGAAATAGAACGGAAAATCTCAATATACGCCGCCATGGGTCATGTTGAGAGGAACGGGATAAAAATTAATATACTGGATACTCCCGGATCGTCAGATTTTACAGGCGCTGTTATATTAAGTTTCCGCGCCGCAGAATTCACTCTTTTAACAGTGGACGGAAAATCCGGCGTACAGATTGAAACTGTAAAACTTTGGCGTAACCTGGACAGCAGTGGAAAACCAAGAGGCGTTTTTATTACCAAACTAGACAATGATCAGGCCGATTTTAACAAAACGCTGGCTGATATAAAAGAAAAATTCAGGATTGAGCCAAAAGCCATTACCATACCGATGGGAAATGGCGGCGCATTCAAAGGCATTATTGATGTGTTGCACGAAAAGGCCTATCTTTTGCAGGGCGACGCTCTCGAAAAAGAAACCGCGATCCCTGATGAATTTAAGGACGCTGCCGCGTCGGCGCGCGAAGTATTGATGGAAGCGGCGGCAGAAGGCGATGACAGCCTGATGGAAAAATACCTGGAAAGCGGATCTCTATCTCCTGAAGAAATGAAAGCCGGTCTTATAACAGCGCTGGCGGAAAATAAATTTGTTCCGGCTTTCGCGGGAGCTCCTTTAATTAATTGCGGCATCATTCCGTTACTCGATTTTATTACAGACGCCTCTCCAAATCCGGCAGCCGCGAAAGACGCAATGCAGGATAATGAAAACAGGGAAACGGCAGTTTCCATCGATCAGGAAAAACCCATGTCGGCTCTTGTTATCAGAACAAATTACGATCAATTCTCCGGGAAACTTTCCTGGTTAAAAATTATTACCGGTAAATTAACGGCGGATTCCGAAGCGGTAAATATTTCCGAGAACAAGAAGGAACGCATAGGTAAACTTTTTACATGTCAGGGCAAGAAGCTTGAAGAAGTGCGTGAACTCTGCGCAGGCGATATCGGCATTATTACAAAATCCGCCACTTTAAAAACAAACGACACGCTGGCTGTAATAGATACGGGCCTTACATATACGCCGCTGCGGCTGCCGGAACCGGTTCATTCGGTGGCGGTTAACGCGCTGGCCAAAAAAGACGAAGACAAACTCGGCGAATTCCTTGTTCGCGCGGCGGAAGAAGACAAAACCTTCCGTTATCATTACAACGGCGAGACGAAGGAAACGGTAATTTCGGGAATGGGAGAGCTGCAGATTAACATTATTTTAGATAAAATTAAAAGTAACCAGAAAATAGATGTTGAAACACGCGTGCCGAAAATCGCGTACCGTGAAACAATTACAAAGAAATCAGGCGCGGAATACACTCACAAAAAACAGACAGGCGGTCACGGCCAGTACGGAAAGGTGCTGCTCGAAATCGCTCCTCTTCCGCGCGGTGAGAACTATCAGTTTATCAACGCCATTTTCGGCGGAGCAATTCCAAAGAACTACATCCCCGGCGTGGAAAAGGGCGTTGTAGAAGGAATGGCGCACGGCACAATGGCGAGCTATCCTGTTGTGGACGTAGAAGTAAAAGTTGTTGACGGCAAATATCACCCGGTAGACTCAAATGAACTGTCATTCAAGCTCGCCGCGCGCAACGCGTTCCGCGAAGCGATGAAACAGGCAAATCCAGTATTGCTTGAACCAATCATGAACCTGACAGTCTTTATCGAGGAAAAGTATCTGGGCGATGTAATGAGCGATCTATCCGGCAAACGCGGAAAAATCCTGGGGCAGGATTCCGCAGGCGGCATTGCGGAAGTACGCGCCGAAGTTCCCATGGCGGAACTCTTGCGTTACTCGATAGATCTGCGCTCCATAACATCGGGAACAGGTTCGTTTAACGTAGCCTTCAGCCATTACGCGCCAATCTCAGGCCGCATCGCCGACGAAGTGATCAAGGCGCGTGCGGAATTCAAGATACAGGAAGCAGACGAGTAAGATTACAACAAAACCAATTCAATACAGAAATGTATGCTGAAAGATTTATTTGGGGGCCTGTCAGGGTAAAAAGCACCGCGCGGAGGCAGTGCTTTTTACCCTGACACCTCTCAAGTATTTTTTTTGCATACATTTCTGAATTTATTGGTTATATTGCATGTTGGGGGGAGAATTTATCTAAAGCACTATTTGGTGAGTAATCCTGCGATTGCCGGGAATGAAATAAAATTGCCGATTGCGCCTCCAAGGCTGGAAAGGAAAAATACCAAAAGCGCTTTTGTTATCCTGTTACGGTAAATGCCTTTTAAACTTGTGGTGTCTCCTGCAAGATCCTGAACGTCAGAGACGCGGGGTTTGAGGAACGCTATCTGAACAAGGCCGGAAAATAATCCTACGCCAATAAGCGGGTTTAAGGTTGCTATGGGCGCTCCAAGAAATGAAACAAGGATTGCAAGCGGATGAGCAAGAGCGATAAGGGAACCTAAAGCCGCAAGAGAGCCGTTCCACAGCACCCACCTGAGTATCATTGTAAAACCAATATCCGTTCCCTTTCCGATAAATCCGACCGCGATAAGAGCGATAATCGCTGCGGGAATAATAAAACCTGCGGCTCTGGATAAAAAACCAGGCGGCGGAATTTTATCCAGCTCGCTGACATCGGAGGTCTGCGCGCCGCTTTCCAGTTTATCTAAATTTGTTTTAATTCCCTGCATGTGCCCAGCGCCGATTACGGCGACGATTTTTTTATTTTCAGACGGTGAAGTTCCGCGGATATCGGATATTGATACCCAGATTCTCGCCGCGAGATAGCGATCTCTTTCATCAATCAGGGTTTCCTTGACGCTCGGCAGATACTGCGCGAGTTCGCTCATCATGCCGTCAAGCTCGCTGCGCTGTTTCAATGTCTCAATCTCCTGCGAAGTAAGTTTTTCTGTTGTAAAGGCGCTGGCTAAAAGAGACGCGAGAAGTTTGGATTTGCTCCACAGGCCTGACTTTCCCCATGCCCTGCGCAGTGTTGTTTGCACCTCACGGTCGCACAGGCTGTATGGAATACCCAAATCCTTCGCTGTCTCTATCGCGATTTTCATCTCTTCGCCGGGTTTAACCCCAAGTTCATTGCCAAGGCGGCGCTGAAAACTCGCAAGCGCGAGATTGGCGATTAAAAGGAATCCTTTTCCATCTTTAAAAACTTTTGTTAAATCAAGTTTTTCCCACTGATCATTCTGAACTATGGAATTGTACCGGCCGTGATCCAGTTCCACGCAGACCATATCAGGTTTTTCATCACAAATAATTCTTTTAACTTCATCAATGCTTTCGCGCGAAACATGCGCGGTTCCTACCAATTTTATTTCTGTTCCGCCGTGAGAAATTGTTATTGTATTATCGCCCATTACCGCGTCCTTAGGCCAATACCGCGTTCAGCCAATATCCATTCGTTCAGCCGCCATTCAATTGTGGCGACAGCGTCAAGTTCCTGGACCAAAAGATAATATCTGTTTGCCAGGTTTCTGTTTCCCCTGATATCATAATAGGACGCAAGATAAAAAAGCATTCTTGCCTTCGTATAAATATTTCTTTCACTTTCCACTTTTATTGTAACTTCAAAATCGCCGCTGAAATCATGGAACAGCCTGATCATGGAATATTCAATTGAATCCCGCGGAACAGTCCGTAATACCTGAGCCAGAAACTGTTTTGGATCAGCCGGTCTGTTTGTCGCGCGTATCCAGTTAATTGCAGCTAACAGAGCGTAAGAGTACTCGCGCGGCGCCTGTCTGTAGGCGTCCAAAAAAGCGTCTCTGGCTCCCGCCCATTTTTTATCCTTCATTCTCAGCATTCCCAATCCCTCAAACGCGAAGTAATACTTCGGATTGAGCCGTGAGAGCATTGCGTAATCCTGTTCAGCGCCCGCGTAATCGCCGTGTTCTTCCTTAATACCAGCGCTGTATACATAGGCGATAAAGGTGTTAGGATCAATTTTTATGGCATGGTTAAATTCTTCCAGAGCTTCAGGTTTGCGGTTCATGTCCAGAAGGACAAGCCCGAGATCCACGATTACCCAGTAATTAGCAGGTTCAAGTCTTTTGGCTTCGCTCAGATCGGAAAACGCGTCATTTAAAAAACCCGCGCCTTTGTAAAGCCTTGCGCGTTCATGCAAAGGTCTTGCCCATTGCGGATATTCGTTAATCGCCTGGTTTAAAAGCTGCTCCGCTTTTTTCGGTTCACTGTTATAACGGTATACAGATGCGCGACCGACCAGAGCCTCTCCGTTATTGGGTTCGGCGGCCAAAGCCCTGTCAAAATAACCCGCGGCAGTACGCAAACCCTGGTTTCCCAGACTAATATTGCCAAGATCGGTAAGCGCCCTTGCATGGGCGGGATCAATCCTGATAACCCGTTCAAGAGTGGTACGCCTTTCCCGATCCTTGCCTTCCAAAGCGGAAACATCGGCAAGCACCATCAATGCTTCGGTATTATCAGGTTCTTTGGCTATTATCGCGTTCGCGATTTTTTTTGCATCCGCGCTCTTACCCGCGGAATTCATAATTGAAGCCTGAATAATCTGTATTTCAGTTTTATCAGAGTCTTCCGGATTTAACTCTTCAAAGAGTTTGAGAGCCGAAGAAAAATCCCTGTCGGCTAGATGCTTTGCGACTTCGTAAAAAGTAAGCTCAAGAAAACTTGCCTGTTCAGCATTCCCCGGCATTGGTATTATATTCCCGGGTACAGGTACTGTTAAATCCCAGGTTGAAGTATAACCATCATTCTGGGCAAAAAGCGCCGCATTCAGACCGGTAATCAATAATAAAAAAATCTGCAAGCGCGGGAAAATACCGCTTCCATTGGCATCTATTTTCATGTTAATATATACTATACAATAATTAATTAATCGGCAAGTTACATCATTAGCTTAAACAGGCGGCCGGTTATAAAGGAATTTAAGGAAGTAATGAAAAAATCATTTATGTCACGCATATTAATCATTGTTTTTATGTACTTTGCGGGATTTTGCCTTCTGGTAATTATACAATTTCCGAATACCGGAAATTTTACGCTGACAATCGGCGGAATGACAGTAAAAGGCAGCTATTTGCAATCTGCCGCCGGAAACATCGCCGGAGGTTCGCAGCAGGTTTTATACGCGTCATCCCGGACGAATACCGGTTCAGAGGTAACTTCACTGGAAGAGGACAGCGAAGAAAATAACACAGAAATAATTAATGTATCCCCGTGGCAAAATATAACCGGAGGAATAAAATTATATTACGGCGGTCTGGAATTCAATCTAATGTCAGTGAAAGATTTTGAGAAAAGCATGATTCTGACAGGATCTGACGGAAAAATATGGGCAATAAATCCCGAGAGCATGAGTACTGACAAAAATCACGCGCGCTTCGGCCTGCCCGGCGGAGTCACGCTTGATTTCAATTCATTGGATTCATTAAATTACTTTGGACTTAATATCAACGCTGATTTTCCGGAAGAAATTTCTGAAGTATCCATACCAATCGCGCCCTACCGTTCATCTTTAATCCGGGGCAATGATCAGCTTGGTATCCAATATAACAATGTACGGTATTACTTTACGGGATCTAGCAATGAGCTGGAAAACGCCAGATTGATTCTTTCAAATACAAACGCATTTGTCTCATACGGTTCGAGAGAAGAAAAACAGGATTCTTTTAATCCCGCGAATTATACAGTCGCCCGTTCCGGTGATAATGATTATGAAAATGCAATTTCCGCATGGGTGGATTTAAGTTATGCCCGCTGGAATCAAAACGCGTCCCTTCTTCAGAATGAGCTGGAAATCGCGGCTTTTCTCGCTGAATCGCTGCGCCGCGGAAGCTACACCGCGTCTGTCGCGGCAATCCCCAGGGACTTTATCAGCAGTTCGCGGCACGGTTACAGATCATCAGGATATCTGGGAGGCATGACAACCGCTTACCGTGTTTTTAACGCTGCGGAACAGGACAAAATAAATCTCATAACGCGTTTAACAAGAGAAAGGTCATTGGACATTTTGAAAGAAGAGAAAGTGCTTGATTACCTTCTGATACGCAACAATACTTCTCTTTCGAATAATGTATTGGAAAGCATAAATAACATAAGCCCCGAACAAATCGCACTTGAACATTGTCCGGGAATACTGGAAATTTATAACGATATAAAAAGATGGCGGATACCTGTGATAAATTCAGCTGAACTGCTGTATGAATCATTGATAGAACAAATTATCCTGCTTGTATCCGAAAATTTATACCGTGACGCAGATAATGATTTGGTTTATGTCCATAACGATGAACATTCAGGTTATGTTATCACTCCCGAATACAACCTGAGATTGGGAAAAGCGATAATTAACTGGGCGGAACTGGTGAGAAACACCGAATGGAGGGCAATAGGCCGCTCATTGGTTTTGTCTTCCCTTGTAAACAACAGCGTCGGCAACGGCAATTTATACAATATGGTTAATACTGGTAATTATTATCCAAAAGCGATGTCACTTACAGATAACGGCATGTGGACATGGACTGTTTCTTCATCAGTAAGAGTATCAAACACAGGCGGTAATATGAATCTTGAGATTTCCTTTCCGCAGAACATGTCGCACTTTCTGATAATCCGCGGGCTGCCGCCGTTTCTAAGAATTCAGATTCACGGGCAAGACTGGAGAACGGACAGTCAGTTTGAACGTTATGATTCATCGGGCTGGGTATACTATTCGCAGGATCAAACGCTGATACTTAAAATGAGGCATCGCACAACAGTGGAGAGTGTCAGGGTCTTCTACAGAGCGGATGAATAAAAAAAATATACCGAGTGATTTTCAAACATTGATGCAAATTTTAACTGAAACCGGTTTAAAAAACCGCTTACGATAAAAGTTCATTAACTTTTTGATCTGTTAATAGACCTTTCTTCTTTTGATCCAAAATAAAGAGCGTGTATTGTTTGTCATAAAAAGCAATATGGCTGCAAATCCAGTCTACAAGGGTATGCACAAATTTATTAGCGACATACTTCTTGCCTTCCTTAAAATCGTTCGCGGCCTGAATAATGTCTTCTATAAGTTCAGCGTGCATTTTTTTATGCTCAGCCAGGTTAGGATAATTAATGGCTTTCATGAGTTTGATTTCTACATTAAAGTGAAAATTAACATACTCTACCATTTTACCCATGGCGTCTTTGAAAGTGGTAAAAAGCTCATCATTTTTTACTATACACGCGTGATACAGATCATTTGTCAGGCTGATAAGCTGCCTGTGCTGGGAATCAATCGTGTTAATACCGGTATTATACTTGTTATTCCATGTAATAATTTCGGGATTATTCGCTCCCTGGGCAGACATATTTCCTGTCATATCGGTAAATTCTATCAGATTAATTTTAAAATAGCAAGCTGATTTAAAATATAATCATATATAAAATTAATATAATTCACTTTAAAACAATTTTCTGCATTCAAGGTAAAAACGCTTTTCACAGGAATACCCCATGGAAAAACTTTTCCTTGGCAGGGGACCGAGACGCCCTACTGTTTTAAACAGGCTTGTCTTCTGAACCGGAGGCAGCAGGATTCCTGCGCGGTTTTTCTCATTGGCCAGACGAAACAGCTCCTCCCCGTCGTGGATATAGTCAATTAGCCTGAAATTTTTTCCGGTATAATTGTCCAGCAGCGGCTGAAGACAGGCGGTGGCAATCCCTTCGGCGGATGTCTGGATTAGCGCATAACGGCCTTCGCAGATAATGCCGAAACAATTTGCAGCGGTTGAAGCGGCGCATAATTGTGACAATTCCCCATTATCTTTTGCCAGCCGGCAGGAAAAATCCGGCAGCGGCGAAAGCAGCGAAACAGCGTCATCAAAACCAATATCAAAAACAAGACGGTGTATGGGTTCAAATTGAATTGCCGGATCATAAATGTTTTCAATCTCCGCAAGCGCATAACGGCACGGATGAGACAATTCCGTTCCTTTTCCCTTGTTCATTTTTTTATATTCCTCCCAAATACCTTTGGCGGCCGCAAGCGAATGGTTTCCGTCGCCTGCCGCAAAGAGGAACGGCAGTTTTCCTTCAGCAGTTATGCTGTCATCATACCGGCCGAAGGATCGGGAATATAATTCTTCAATTTTTTTAATTATAAAGGAAATATCGTCATCTTTATTTATTAACCACCCTTTTACATTTCCGCTGTCCATCATCAGCTGAGTATCGTAACAGGGAGCGGTATTTTTTACCCGTTCGCCGAGAGACGGCAAGAGGCTGTCATTATCATCATCAATCAATAACAGGACATGCGGCAGTTCAAGAGGCGCGCCGCGGCGGATATCCATTCTGGGAGGCAGTCTGTCTTCTACTGTTCCTTCGGTACAGCGGATTAAAGGACGCGCATCGCCAGCCCAATCGTATTGTTCCAGATCAACTGCCGCGATTAATCCCCGGCGTTTCTTATAAAAAGGCGTATCCCTTTCAACATATATAAATCCAGGTCCCGGTTCCGAAAAAAAACCTTCTTGCAGATAACGCCTCATGGCTGAATGAATATTGCCGATTCTGTCCGCCGCGCCGCTGTCAGAAAGAAACACTTCCGGAAAAATTAAATTTAAAGTTGAAGGCGCGCTGTCTGTAATTTCTTTTACTTTTTCCCAATACCCGCGATCCTGAGTAAATTGATCGCAGGCAATCACGGGCCATTTATGTATGTCATTTCCGCCCGGCAGCAGTATGGACGGAATCTCAAGCCCAAGTTTTTTTAGTTGATTACTGTAGTTATTCATTGGCTGTATTGTATCAGGTGATTAGGGAATTTTCTATAACTATGGTATACATTAATTATCTCTATATACAGGCCAGGCATGGAAAAACTTATACAGGAAGGCGCTTGTGGATTTATCTGTCTATTATCTTAAAATCATAAATCAGGTAACGTCTTTCAGGCTGTGGTTTAAAAAACACTACCATGCACTTTTTATGATCAATGGGAAGGAATATTTTTTTACCGTCTTTATTGGTAAAATCAGGAGTACTTTGTTTTCCAGCTTTAATTCTTCCAATTATTTTTTCAAAAATATTAAGCCATAATTCATGATTATTTTCACCATCTTTAAATGCGTTGAATATTTTATCAATTACTGTAGAATCATAGAAATCACAACGGTCTTTTTCAGAGCATTCATAAATAAAACGCCTAAGCTTGTCCTTCATTGGTGCAGTGCCCCTCTAAAATATGATTCAACTCATTAAGTGATAATGGGGCTCTTTCTTCTATTTTAATATCAGAAGCCAGGTTTTCAGGCGTAAGCAAAGCAAGTTCCATTTCTATTTCGTCTCTGCGTTTCCTGATACATTTTGATTCAACATCGAACACTTCTGCTATCTCTTCATCTGTTTTATCTTCCAGTAAAATGAATCGCTCAGTAGGAATAAGTAAATTTGCCGCAAAATAATCAGCTATCGTCTCCTGGACAGCTTTGGTGCTACCTGCGTTCTCTTTCTTCCATGCCTCTCCATGGCGGGCTACAGCCTGTATTTCATCATGACTGCCCCTTTGTAAAATAAAATGAAATATTTCATGGGCTATTGAAAATCGCTGTTTTTGTAAACTATCTTCATTGTTAAGAAAAATGACTGTACCCATAAGAAAAGCATGTTTGTTGAAAAATTCATCGGCGACACGTTTCATTTCTATTGGTGAAACCTGCTGAATATCAGTTATGCCGATCTTCTTTGCGACATATTCAATATCAACAGACGGTTTTTCCAAAGAATTTATATTCTTATCATGGGAAATAATAAAATCTATAATATTCTTAAAATATTTGAAAATACTGTTTTTTATCATTTCATCAGAGGACATATAAACTCCCTGACTAATAGTATAATGTCAGGATATGGGAATGTCAATCACGCAAAACGCTGGTATAAATGATCCTCCGCAGAGCAGAGCAAGAACCTTTGATTAACACGAGTATACACAGAACCTCAACCGAACATACCGCAGGCAGGTGAAGGTTCCCTCTTGATAAATCAACAACCTCGCTGTAAGCACTAAACTTGACCCACAAAATATTCAATAATTATTAAACGCGGGCTGTGCAAATCCCTGTCAGGGTCATAAACGGCTGTGACTATCTACAACGCACACTTTGGTGTGGCATTGTACGTGATCCACACCGAATGCCCCTGACAGGGATTTGCACAGC
>JGI24695J34938_10000054_pt1 | contig 90526 bp, 82 predicted proteins | sample TergutCo191P3_FD_34938 | JGI IMG/M metagenome (IMG submission 34938)
CTTGAAACAGCGGCAGTATCCGGTTTCTTCGGCTCCGTTGACGCAAACCGCGGCGACTGGGTAAACGGCTGGGACACAGACCAGTTCCCGATGAGCTATTATGAAGCGGCAATGGCGATGTTCACAATTCTTAAAGTCGGCGGCTTTAAGGAAGGCGGCTTAAACTTCGATTCAAAGGTTCGCAGAAACTCTGTAGACCCGGCAGACCTCTTTGTAGCCCACATCGGCGGCATGGACTGTTTTGCTGTTGGTTTGGAAATCGCTCAGCGTATGATCGACGACGGCACAATCCCCAACTTTGTAAAGGATCGTTATGCGTCATTTACATCAGGCGACGGCGCGAAGTTCTCCAAAGGCGAACTTACGCTTGAACAGCTTGCGAAAATCGGCACGGACGCGGGTTACGGCAAGACAGGCTTAACAAGCGGCAAGCAGGAATACCTTGAAAATGTACTCAATGGTTATTTGCTTGGTTTGTAATTAACAACTAACAAACAAGAGAACCTCCGGGAAACCGGAGGTTTTTTTTGGAAGAATTTCTCGCCAAGGCGCCAAGACCGCAGAGGACGCCAAGTTTTTGTTAGATTTAATTTTCGTGTATTTTACTTACCGAAACCGATGTTATTCGCAGGTCTTTGATTTTTCTCACCTTAAAGTTTAAGCCGTCATATATAATTTCGGGCTTTTCGTCCTCGGCGGGGATGTATTTTAACTGTCCGATTAAAAAGCCGCTTAGGGTTTCGTACTCGTCTATCGGAAGCGGGACGTCAAAATGATTCTGCACTGTTTCAAGGCTTGCTATACCCTGTACATGAAAAACATTTTCCCCGGCGTGGACAATATCCGGCGCTTCTTCGGTGTCGTATTCATCGTGTATTTTGCCTACAATTTTTACTACTAAATCTTCCATTGTGACAATTCCCAGCGTGCCGCCGTATTCATCGACAACAATCGCCATGTAGACGCGTTCATTCTGCATGTCCAAAAACAACTCGTCCGCTTTTATGGAAAACGGAACAAAATAAGGATCGCGCATTATCTTTTTTATGTCAAAACCGGCGAGATCCGGCTTGGAAGCCATGTAGCGTAACACGTCCTTTGTATAAAGAATTCCCTGAATGTTGTCTATACTGTCTTCGTAAACAGGCAGCCTAGTATAAAACTCGCCTTTAAACATTTCCATTACTGTATCAAAATCAACATCAATAGGCAGAGCTTTTACCTCCAGCCTGTGTTTGCATATTTCTTCCACAGTCAATTTTTCGATCTTGAATATATTTTGGATCATGTCTTGTTCTGTTTCCGCTATTTTTCCCTGCTCGCCTGAGTTTTCTATTATCATGCGGATTTCTTCTTTGGAAGCCGCGGTGTCAAGACTGTCATCTTTTATACGTAAAAGTTTTAACATTAATTTGGCGGACGCGGAGAGGAATTTTACAACAGGCAGAGCCATTATGGACAGCGCTTTAAGAAACGGCTGCGCTGCGAGCGAAAAAGGAATGGCGTATTGCATAGCTATGCGCTTTGGAACAAGTTCGCCCAAAATAAGAGAGACATACGTTAAAACGGCGGTAATCAAAATAAACGCCAAAAGTTCTGCTGTGTTTTGCGAAACAGGCAAACCCTTTTCCAAAGCCCACCTTGTGATCGGGTCTGTAAAAGAATTCGCGGCATAGGCGCCTGAAAAAAAAGCGATAAAAGTAATATAGAGCTGAGTTGTAGCAAAGAAAGTGTGCGGCTTTTCGATTGTCTTTAACAGGCGAATCGCTTTTTTTTCGCCCTTGTCAGCGCGAATTTTTACCTTATTGCGGTTTGAGGAGCTAAGGGCGATTTCCGATGATGACAGAATACCGCTTATAAGGATCAATACAGCCAAAATTAATATACTAAGCAGCAAATTTTACACCTCATTCTAATTTTATAGCGTAAATATTGTAATTATCAAGGATAATAAAGGGGTAAAAAAGAAAAGAATAGTATTTTTTCACAAATTATACCGCCGAAATATAAAGCTAATCCGCGTTACGCGCGAGACGAAAACCGATATAATTATTGCTCCAATGAGGCTGGAAACTGCTTCTGTAAACTGTAAGAAGACTTATACCGCTTGAACTCCAGGCGCCGCCTCGTATTACGCGTGTAGTGCGGGCGCTAATCTCAGAAGCGCCGTTTGGATGTGAGCCTGCCGGATCATCCCAACACCACTCCCAAACATTACCATGCATATCGTATAAACCCCAAGGATTAGCCGCAAAGCTCCCAACCGGAGTTGTTCTTGCCCTGTATTCGCCCCTCGTATTACTGTTATATGGGAATCTTCCGTCATAATTTGCCTGATTGGTGCTAATGTGGTTTCCTGTACTAAAAGGCGTAGTTGTCCCGGCACGGCAAGCATACTCCCATTCAAGTTCTGTTGGGAGCCGATAGCCATTTGCGTTATGATTCCATGTGATCACGTTATTATTTATTTCGTACACAGGTGTCAGCCTGTCACGCCTGCTTAAACGATTACAAAATTCAATAGAGTCTTTCCAGCTTACATTTTCTACAGGCAGGTTTTCCCCTTTAAAAAAACTGGGGTTTGTTCCCATAATTTCCTGATATTCTTTCTGCGTTACAAGATAGACACCCAGATAAAATGGTTTAATAACGATCTCATTCGGCGGTCCATTGCCTGGTTTTTGCTGTGTAATAATAGTTGTTCCCTGCAAACGTATCATACTAGCGCTTGGCTTTGCGATAACAGGCTCTTCTATCCTGGTTATGGTTTCTTTCGAAGCACAGCCTAAAACGACCAGGCAGATTATAAAAATAAAAAATATGGTTTTTTTCAAAATAAAATACCTCTATATAGTATCGGAGGTTTTTACTGAGCGGTTAAGTATTAATCAAGACACCGTACGAAGCAAAGCTTCGCATACTAAATCAACATCCTGTATCGACATGCTTGGGTACAATGGCAGGGTCAGTTCATGAGCGCAGACATACTCGGTTTTGGGGGTTGGATTTATTTTGTCTTTATACGCGCTGAAGTTTTGAATAGCGGGATAATGTATGCTTGTTTGAATTCCTGCCTGCTTCATCGATTCGATAACTTCGGCTCTGTTTATTTTTTCCGAAAGCAAAACGGGCATTATATGATAATTCGGTTTACCGCGTGAAAAATGCCTATAGGGGATAGAAACAGTTTCGATATTATCCAAACGGCTGTAGTAATGCTCGACAAGTTTTTTTCGTTTTTCATTTGCTTCATTTAATTTTTCCAGTTGAACAAGACCGAGAGCGGAACTGATTTCGTGGATACGGTAATTTAAGCCCGGCGATTCAACATCATAAGAGACAGCTCTTCCTTTATACCTGTCAAACGAAGGGACAGACATTCCGTGAGATCGAAGGAGACGCATTTTATCAAACAGCCCTGCGTTGCGCGTAACAACCATGCCGCCCTCTCCTACGGCTATATTTTTATTGGCAAAAAAACTAAAGGCAGCCGCGTCTCCGAATGTACCTAAAGACTGCCCTTGTTTTGAAGAACCGCCGCTTGGGATGGCAGAGCAATAATCCGATCCGGGTGAGTGGGCGCAGTCTTCAATTAAAAATAGATTGTGTTTTTTGCAAAGGCTCGTGATTTTATCCATATCACAGGCGAAACCTGCGTAATGCACGACCATTATAGCTTTTGTTTTTGGAGTGATTTTTGACTCGATATCATCAGGGTCGACTGACCAGTCATCCATCGATGTAATATCGGCAAGGATATTTTTTGCGCCTGTCATCTGCACGATATTTTGATCGGCAATAAAAGTAAGAGCCGGCGTTATCACTTCGTCTCCTGCGCCGATTCCAAGCGCAAGAAGAGACATATGCAAAGCGGCGGTTCCGTTACACACTGCAAGGCATTTTGAATCGCAGCCAAGAAAGCCGGAGAAAGCCTCCTCAAAAGAGCGGGTCTTTTCGCTTATTGTAAGCCAGCCTGAATCAAGCACTTCTTTGACAGCCTGATATTCTCTTTCGTCGTAATTTATTTTATGAAGCTGTACTTTCCACATAGCTATAAAAACTATAACATATATAATATACTGATTCCAGACACAGATAATTTAATCAAAAGAAGGAGATAATAATGAAATTAACAATGCCGAAAGAAATACAGGATAAAATCGCGGAAGAAGGAATCATCGCGGTTTTGGAAATAGAAAATGAACAGAATGCCGTTCCGCTCGCAAAGGCGCTTCTTGAAGGCGGAATAAAAGTTATAGAGCTTGCGTTAAGAACGCCCGCTGCGTTTCCATCGATATCCATAATTGCGAAAGAAATTCCGCAAATGTACATTGGCGTCGGCACTATAATCGAGCCGGGACAAGCGGCGATGGCAAAAAAAGAAAACGGCGTGTGTTTCGGCGTCTCCCCCGGCATCAACCCGGAAATTGTAAAGGAAGCAATCTCTGCGGATTTACCCTTCGCTCCAGGGATCGCTACTCCTAGCGAGATAGAGCAGGCAATTTCTCTCGGCTGCCGTGTTGTAAAGTTTTTCCCGGCGGAAGGCATGGGAGGTTTAAGCTTCCTTAAAAGTATAAACGCCCCGTACAATCATCTTGGAATAAAATATATCCCTCTGGGCGGAGTAACTGTCGACAATCTCCCAAGTTACGCGCAGTTCGCTCCCATACTTGCAATCGGCGGAAGCTGGATAGCCCCCAAAGATTTAATCAACGCACAAAACTGGGCGGAAATCACAAAAAGAGCCAAAGAAGCCAAGTCAATTTGGAACGATAACAGAAAAAAGTAAAAAAAAATCAAAAATTGATAAATTCTTCCACTCTAACTAAAGCGTAACGCTTTCATTCAAGACTAAAAAAATGATATTTCTCAAAAAATTAATAAAATTTTAAGAATCTTTCACTCTTACTAAAGCGTAGTGCACGCTCGCGCCATAAATATATGTAAACAAAATTACGTTTTCTTCGTAATACCGTTTGCACATTATTTATTTAGGAGATGGTTATGGGCGTGTTTACTTTTTTGCCTTGCGGGGCAGGCGGAATTATTATTCGGGTTGAGACGGATATACGAAGGGGAATCCCGGGTATCGATATTTCCGGGCTTGCGGAAGGAGCGGTTAGAGAGGCTCGCGAAAGAGTGCGGGCGGCTTTCAGAAATTCAGGGTTTAAGTTTCCAGCGGACAGAATTTTAATCAATCTTGCGCCCGCAGGATTAAAGAAGGATGGAGCGGCTCTCGATCTGCCGATTGCTCTTTCTGTAATAGCGGCGGCAGGTATTGTTCCTGTCTCGGGAAATTTGCTCGTAATGGGTGAACTGGAACTATCCGGCAAGGTGCGTCCGGTTCGCGGCGTGCTTGCCGCAATTTCCGCGGGGATTGGCGAAGGCATTACAGAGTTTATAGTTCCTGCGGAAAACGCGGGAGAAGCCGCGATTCTGGCGTCAGCGCAAAACAATAACTCTGTAAATCATAACTCTGATACTTATGCGTCTTTAGGTGTCTCTGGCGAAAAGAAAACACAGTTTACCGCTGTTGATAGTTTGCAAAGCGCAGTGCACGCCCTTCTAATAAGGGAAGAAAAAGGATCGCTCCCTGCCTCTTTTGTAACGTCACATAACACAATGCCGCAGGAAAACGAAACGAATAACGCTGGAGACTTTAGCGATGTCTTTGGTCAGGCGGTTTATAAACGTGCGCTGGAAATAGCGGCGGCGGGCGGACACAATGTTCTTGCTTTCGGTCCTCCAGGCGCGGGAAAGACAATGCTCGCAAGACAAATACAGTCAATAATGGCGCCGCTGTCGCTATCAGAGGCGGTTGAAGTAACACGCCTTCACAGTCTCGCCGGTCCTCATCGAAACACAAGCGACGGCTCAGTAAATCAATTTATAGATCGGCTCATTACAAAACCGCCTCTTCGATCTCCGCACCATACAGCAAGCGCGCAGGGAATCTTGGGCGGAGGACGGATTCCAAGACCCGGCGAAATAAGCCTGGCTCACTTCGGCATTCTCTTTTTGGATGAAGCGCCGGAGTTCAAAATAAACGTGCTTCAGGCTCTTCGTGAACCTTTGGAAGACAGATTAATCAGCATTGCCAGAGCGGACGGACAGGTAAGGCTCCCCGCGGAATTTCAGTTATTAATGACAGCTAACTCATGCCGGTGCGGACGGCTTGGCATACGCGGCGGCGATAACGTATGCCTTTGTTCATCAGAGGAAATAAACCGCTACTGGCGGAAATTCGGCGGAGCGCTCTTGGATCGAGTGGAAATTAGAGTCCCTGTCCTTCCGCCAAAAATCGATGAACTGTACAGCAATAACCGTTACGGCAACAACCACTGTGAAAAAAATGAGACAAGCGCCGAGATTGCCCGCCGTGTTATTGCGGCAGTCGAAATCCAGCGCGCCCGCTATAAAAATACGGAAATCCGCCGCAATGCGCTGCTGCCTGCGGGCAAAATCTCTGCTTTTTGTTCAATGAACGAAAATGCTTTGCATGCTTTTCATACCGCTGTTTCCAAACTGGGATTTTCAGGCAGGGCTTACCACGGAATTTTGCGGGTAGCCAGAACCATAGCTGACCTGGAGAGCAAGGAAACAATCGAAACAGAGCACATTCTGGAAGCAGTTCAGCACAGACGGCTGGGAGATGACCCCTGGGATATAATGGAAATTTAGGTTGTCAATACGAAATGTATTGACAAATTGTATTGACAAAATTAGTAAGGAGTAGTATAATGGAATTAAAGTTTGAATGGGATACAAACAAGAACGATGCCAATCTAATGAAACACGGGGTTTCATTTAAAGACGCAATGTATGTGTTTTTCGATCCCAAACACCTGGAAATACATGACAATAAGCATAGCCTGGCAGAAGACCGGTGGAGACTTATCGGGCTAAACTGCTGTGATTTGCTTACTGTGGTGTACACAGAAAGAAACGATCAAATACGAATAATATCCGCCAGAAAGGCGGACAAAAAAGAAACGGAGGAATATTACTATGGCTACTGTTGTATATGAAATAGACACGGATAATCCGCCAAAACCTACAGAGGACTCAATCGCAAGGATGGCTGCGTTAAAAGACAGGCCTATCGATTACAGCGATATTCCGGAATTAACAGATGAAGACTTAGCGGATCTAAAACGTCAATTAAAAGAAGGAAAGAATAAACAAATGTTCTCCTTGCGGCTAAAACAGCCAACCATAGAGTGGTGGAAAAACTGTCTGGGGATTGGTTATACAACAGCAATGGGGCAGCTTCTTGATGAAGCAAGAAATCACCCTGAATGGATCAAGGAAAGCCTAAAAAAGCGCTAACTCCGGTATCGCCTCAAGAACAGAGTCGTTGATTTTTCTGCCTTTACTTGAACAGCCAAGTCTGCGTTCAGGGCGAAAAGAGCCATGATAATCGCTGCCTTCGGTGATATAGAGCCCAAGAGACCCAGCCAGCTCTTCCAGGCGGCGGCAAGAACCGGGCTTTGCGGTGGGATGCCATGCTTCAAGCCCCATTAAACCCATGTCTTTTAAGGTTTTTATAAGGCCGGGAAGCCGTCCCCATGCAATAAAAAGCGAAATAGGATGAGCCAGCACAGGAATTCCGCCGGATTCACGTATTAAAGTGACAGCTTCATCAAAGGAAAGCCCGTCTTTAGGCACATACAAAGGTTTTCCAACGCCCAAATAGCGGGCAAACGCCTGATTAACGTTCTTTACAATCTTGTGTTTGATTAAATAAGCGGCAAAATGAGGTCGTCCAAGCGATTCATTAACTCCGGTCGCTCCGGCGATGGCTTTTAATTCATTCCATGTAGCCTCTATCCCTGCCTGATCATCAGAAAGAGTGAGGCTTAACTCATGCATTTTATCAAGCATTACGCGATTACGCTCTTCCCGGCGGCGGGAAAGCCCTTCTACTGCGGCAATAAAAGCAGGGCTTGGCGATCGTAATCCCAAACCAAGCAGATGAAACTCTCCGCCGGGACCAAGACCGGGAGCGTCATCAGAAAAGCCAGCCGCGCTTTTCGCCGACCAGTTTATATTAACTTCGATCCCCGGGATGAACTTAAACGTGTCTCCAAATTGTTTCGCCGCTTCCTTCGCGCTGTCCAGACCCTTGATTGTATCGTGATCTGTAAGAGCAATAGCTCCAAGACCGATCTTTACGGCTTCCTGAATCAATAAGTCGGGCGATAATTCACCATCAGAAATGTTTGAATGTGTATGTAAGTCGATCATCCGGGAATATTGTACCAAATAATTGCCGATTTATATATAATCTACCGATAATTGTATGAGGATTAGCCCAGGATCGTTGATTTTTTGGCTAAACATCATTAAAATATTCTATATAGAGAGTTTTTTCTTAGTATAAAAGGACGGTTCGTAAGTGTTTGAGTACACCTTGTCAAATGGAGTAGTTGTCTCCCCTGGTAAAAAAGCACATGCCGGTAACTTGGGAATAAAAGGGGAAAAGATCGCCTCCCCAAGCGGCAGTGTAAAAATAAATCTAAAAGATAAATCCTTCGTTTACCCTTCCCTGATAAATACCCACGATCATTTGCAGGGAAATTACCGTCCTCCTGTTGGTCCTGAAAAGGGAAAATTTTACCTTACATGGCTCCCCTGGGATAAAGATCTAAAGGCATCAAAAACATTTCAGGAACGATCCAACTTAAGCAGGGAAGATCTTTACGCTCTATCAGGTTATAAATGCCTGTTTTCCGGCGTAACGACTGTAAACGATCATTTCCCGCATCAGTTAAACAGCCAGATACTTCCTACGCTTCCCATAAGAGCAATTCAAGAATACTGTCTCGCTCATGAATGTTCTTCTTACGATCTTAAATGGGGAGACGGCATCGAAATTGAGCATGAAAGAGCGGTAAAAAATAAATGGCCGTTTATCACGCATTTATCCGAAGGTTTTGATAATGAGGCAATGCGCAGCATTGAGGCGCTGGAAAAAATAAAGGTACTTGATAACCACTGCCTTTTTATTCATTGTATTGCCTTTAGCGATGAAGATATTAAAAAAACCGCGAAAGCCGGAGCAAGCGTTTCATGGTGCGGATTTTCCAACATGTTTATGTTTAACGTAACGGCAAAAATCCGCAAGATGATAAAAGCCGGAGTAAATGTTACAATCGGCACTGACTCCTCGGCGACAGGCTCCGCGAATCTCCTTGCTGAATTAAAATACGACAGGGAATTGTACAGAAAACTTTACGGCGAGGATTTAAACCCGGAAAAAATGTTCGAGATGGTTACTGTAAACTCCGCGAAGGCGCTGTGGATGCAGGATAAAATCGGCAGGCTGGAAGAAGGAATGTTAGGTGATATCCTTGTGCTAAAAGCGAATAACGATAACCCTTACGAGAATCTTGTCAATGCGAACATGAAAGATATAGAGCTTCTTATATTGGCGGGAAAGCCTGTATACGGCGAAACTCGTTTCCTGGATATTTTTAATGGAAAGCTCCCCGATGGTTACACGAAAATAAATGTAGCAAAAAAAGAAATGTTTGTAATAGGAGACCCGGCAGGTCTTTACAATGAAGTAAGGAGAAAAGTAGGCTTAAAAAAAGAGCTTGACTATCTTCCTTTTGAACCAGAAGCCGGACAAAAGGAAGGATTGTAATGCCAAAACCAGCTCAATACCGTTCAGGTTCTCTTATATACTTCCAGGGAGATCCTGCGGATAAAATATATATTCTGCAGACAGGAAAAGTAAGCCTTGTTTATCAGGATATTGAAACCGGAGCGGATGTAAGAGATCCTGTGCAGCCCGGAGAATTCTTCGGAGTTAAATCCGCTTTGGGACGCTATACCCGTGAAGAAAACGCTGTCGCTCTTGCAGACACAACCGTAATGATTTTTACAGTCGCCGAATTTGAAGCCGTGGCGATGGCAAACACAAGAATTATAATGAAGATGCTTAAAGTTTTTTCCAACCAGATGAGACGTGTTCATAAACAGGTTTCAAAGGTTATGGCAAAGGAAGAACAGCCGCCTGCGGATGGTTTATATAATGTAGGTGAGTATTACCTAAAAAATAAAAGATTTTCCCACGCAAAGCATGTATTCAGCCGTTATCTGACATTTTATCCGTCAGGAAAAAACGCTCTTCAGGCGACAAAAAACCTTGAAATCGCGGAAAACGGGCTGTCCCGTTACGGAGACGGAAAAGGTCCCGGCGTTTCTGTAATTCAATCTCCTTCATCATCTTTGGGTTCTTCAGCTTCAAAAGCATCGCCGGGAGACACGGAAAAAGCAACGAAAACATATTACGACGCGGTCAGCCTTGTTTCACAGGGGAAATATCAGGAAGCGTTTATGTCATTTAAACTTGTTGTTGACGCTGAAGCAAATCCTGAACTGACCGCGAAAGCGTCATTCGAAATCGGGCGCTGTATGTTCCTGCTTAATAAATTCGAAGAGAGCATTAAATATTATTCAAATATGCTTACACAATTCCCGAAGCATCCTGAATTAACAGAAACCATGTTCATCATGGGACAATGCAATGAAAAAATCGGCAGAAAAGATCAGGCTATCGCCTTCTATAAAAAAATTGTATCTATGGGCGGAGACGACACTGCTATAGACAAAGCAAGAAGGGCGTTAAGCGCCCTGGGAGCGTAAAATGGCAATGGATTTAGCGGCGTTCGGCCGTTTTTCCCGTACATTTCGTCAGGGAGAAATAATTTTTTCCGAGTTTGAGATCGGCGATACATTTTACCTAATTCAATCAGGCAGAGTACAGCTTGTAAAACTTGTAGGCGATATAGAAAGAACTCTGGATATACTGCATCCGTCAGAAATGTTCGGCGAAATGGCTATCCTTGAAAATTCNCCGCGATCTGCGACAGCAATCGCGTTAGATGAAGTAAAAGTGCTTGAATTCAATTCNCAGAACTTTGAAATCCTTCTGCTTGGAAATCCTCAGATTGCCCTAAAACTTTTAAAAATGTTCTGTAAACGTATTTATGATTCCAAACGCCGCTTTATGATCCTGACGCTTCAGGAACCGCAGGCAAAAATCGCTGACGTATTCCTTATGCTTGACGAAACTCAGCCAGATATTGACAAAACCACAGAAAGACGCGAATTCAAAACAACAGTTGAGGGCGTTGCGCACTGGGCTGGAATGAGCGCAAGCGAAGTAAGAGATATACTGGGGCATTTTGTTAATCAAAGGCGCGTAGAGATATATCCCGACAGAATCGCTGTAAAAAATATTAATGACTTTTCACGTTTTGTCAGTTCAAGAAGAAATAACAAAGGAGCATAAATTATGGGAGATTTATATAATAGTCCGCAAACGCCTATTGTTCCCGAAAAGATAGAAAAAGCCGGAAATTTAACAGAAACTATGCTGCGTTATCTGAAAGAAGCATCTCCTTGGCTAAGATTTATCGGTATTGTTGGATTTGTAGCGTGCGGTTTTATAGCTCTCGCTGCGGTTATATTTGGCGTTGGAACCGCAATTAGCGCATCAGCTTTCGGTGATCTTGCCAATTTTCCAATATGGCTGGTTACTCCATTATACCTTGCTTTCGGCGTGCTGTTATTTTTCCCTTCATATTTTACATATACATTCGGCGAAAAAATTCGCAAGTATCAATACACTAACGCTGATGAAGATTTGGAAGCAGCTTTTAAAAATAATAAATCATTCTGGAAATTCACAGGAATTATTTATATAATTTATATTTCCACTATTCCAATAATGATAGTAATCACGATCATTATTGCGTTTATAGCTGCTGCGAATATACTTTGAGCAATGAACCGCAATGAATACACAGCCCTTGATCTTTCATTAAAAGCAATTACTCCCGAAGGAGTGGAGTTTGTTCTTTCTCCGGCTGGTTTTCCTGTCAGAACTATTTCATATATGATAGATAAATCAATACAATGGACGCTTTTAATAATCGCTTATATAATTCTCGCGATTTTAAAGTTTTCTTTTGGCATTTGGATTTTTTTTATTTTTAATTTCTGTCTTGACTGGTTTTATCATACATTTTTTGATCTTATTTTTAAAGGACAAAGCCCNGGTAAACGCCTTATGGGATTAAGAGTTGTAAAAAACGACGGCTCGCCTGTAGATCCTTCCGCNTCTTTTTTACGNAATCTATTACGGTTTGCCGACACTTTTATTTTTATTTTTCACATAGCTTTTATTTCTATTGCGGCAAGCAGCGGTTTTAGGCGATTGGGCGATTGGGCAGGCGGAACTTTGGTAATCTATTCGTCGATCGCAAAAAATACACCAAGTTACCCTCTTGGACAACTATTAAAAAATTATGAGCCTCAAACCCCCGCAAGAACTCTTACCGGTTCTGAAAAACAGGCTATCCTTAATTTTGCAAGACGTTATCCGCTGCTTGGAGAAGCAAGAGCAAATGAAATAGCAGGATTGTACGCTCCTTATATAAAAAACGGCGATTCAAATCAAAACAATTTATCAGATGCGGCATTTCTTCTGGGAATAGCCCGCAAACTGTCAGGTGAAATATAATGACAGAAAAAAGTTTTATAGAAAGGCGAAACAAGATATGGGTCGATTTCTCATGTCTGGTTAGAGGCAGTAAAAAAGAACTAAAAAAAGGAGCTGTAGGTTTTGTTCGCCATTTTAGAGAAATAACACAGGATTTAAACACAGCAAAAGCAAACGGCTATGATCCTTTAATAATTGAGAAACTAAACGCTCTTGTAAACGAAGGAAACCAAATTTTATACAGTCAGCATAGCTGGCCGTTAAAACCATTGGTTAATTTTATTTTTTTTACATTTCCCCGGAAAGTCCGCTCACAATGGAAGGGAATACTTGCATCCTCTCTTATATTTTACGGAATCGCTCTTTTTTTTGGTATCCTTTGTTTATATTTTCCTGATACCGCTGGAGAATTTATGTCATCTTCCATGCTTTCTGATATAGAAAATATGTATGATCCCAAAAGCGAGGATTTTTTGTCATCACGTAATATAAGCGGAGACGCCGATATGTTCGGATTTTATATTTATAATAATATATCTATTGCCTTTAGAACATTTGCGGGAGGCATATTCGCAGGCATAGGAAGCCTTTTTATACTCAGCGTCAACGCGGGGATGTTTGGCATCACGGCGGGTTATTTAATCGGAATTGGTTATGCGAAAACGTTTATTCCCTTTGTAATCGCGCATGGAGCGTTTGAATTAACTGCGATTATTTTTTGTTCTTACGCCGGTTTACTTTTAGGTTTTAGATTTTTTATTACTCAAGGATTAAGCCGCGGAGCGTCGATAAGAAAAGCCGCAAAAGACGCCCTGCCAATAATAGCCGGAAGCACATTGATGCTTGTAATTGCCGCAATTATAGAAGCCTTTTGGTCTTCCAGGCATCTTCTTCCAATTCAATTGCGAATTGGAACNGGCATCTTTTTCTGGGTTTTTCTGCTTCTATATTTTTTATTTGCTGGGCGGAAAAACGCCGGGATAGAATTATGAAAACTGATTTAGTNATTAACAGAAAAGAATTCCGCGAAGCCGCNGACGCAGGACTTCTTCTTTGGCGTGAAAATTTTATTAACTTTATTCCGTTTTTCGCTGTTCCNCTCTGGATATTGGCGTTTTTATTAAGAATTATTCTTCCGGGCGATTTTCGATATTTTTCGTGGCTGATAATTTGGCTTTTAAAGCCATTATTCGACAGAATTATCGTGCATATTATATCCATAAAATTTTTTAACAAAGAAGAGAATTTTATTAAGCTTTTTACAGGACTTGGAAAAACAATAATACGCGGACTGGCAGGCGATTTACTCTGGCGCAGATTCAGCCCGCTGCGTGCAGTGACGCTCCCAATGCGCGTATTGGAAAAAAATATAAATAAAACAAAAACATTCGCCGCAAGAAAAAAAATCCTTCAAAACGGCGGTATAGATTATTGTTTTATCCTGACAGTCTGGGGACTTGCTGTCGAATTCGCGTTATTGTTTGGATTAATATTTTTTAATTTTACCATAAGCGAACTTATGTTTGATGTTTCATTATTATGGAGTTCCGCCCAGGAAATGGAAATATATCTTTATGCATTCTGGTGTATAAATTATATACTTATAGAAACAGTTTATATCTGCATGGGATTTAGTCTTTATATTAACAGCCGTGTTATTGTTGAAGGATGGGATTTGGAAATTTTATTCCGCAACCTAAAAAAAATTGCTGTTGTTTTTTTTGCTTTTTTTATTTTCCTTGCGCCTGCAGAAGGAAACGCTGATGATAAAATAACACAAAGCGGCGTTCCTCTCGAAGAACTGCGGACGGTGCTTGATTCACCAGATTTTGGAGGCGAGAAAAAAACATGGAGAATAAAATTAAAAAAGCAAACACAGGAAGGATCGGGAGGATTAAGTATATTTAATTGGGATTTAGATTTTTTAAAAAATTTAAATCTTGTTTTCGCTTATACTCTTAGATTCATGATCATCTGCGCAATTGCAGGGCTCTTGATATATTTAACATATAAACTGATAAAACTAAATAAAATCCGAAGTGCTCTTAAGGGAACTCCTTCTATAGGGTTTATAAACAATAAAAAAGAAAATCCAAAAGCTCTTCTTAAAAAAGCGATTGAGTTTAACGAACAGGGAAACTTGCGGCTCGCATGGGGTTATTGCACAGCCGCCGCTATATATTCCTTGGCTATATATAAAGGGATCGTTTTTCCTCCTCACTCAACAGAAAATGACTGCGCCGAAATAATTAATAAAAAGTTTAATAACGATCCGCTGTCTTGTTCTTTTAATAAATTAATAAAAAACTGGGTGTATCTTGCGTACGCAGGAAGGATCCCGCCCGATGAATGTTTTAGCGAAGCCATAAATTTTTGCGGTTCTATTACAGAAGAAGGACAGGCGGCAAATGGATAAAAGGATATATATTTGCGCGGCTTTTATTTTAATTATCGCTTCTCTTGGACTTCTCGCGTACAAGTATCTGGAATTAAAACCTGATGTAAAACCTATTTATCCTTCCAGAGAGGCGTATAAAAATGAGTTTCTCGCTCTGGAACGATGGTTAAAAAAAACAGGTTTTAATGTTCGTTATGATAATATTTTTATTCCTTCTGATCTAGAAAAGACAAATGAAAAAGTTATTGTTACTCTTTCATCTCTTGGCGTATGGATAAATACAGACACAATACTGCCGTGGATCGAAAAGGGAGGTTCTCTTGTTATTTTCCTGGATAGTAATTATAGAGACGGTCTTGACAATTTTCTTTTCAGTTTTGGGATAATAATCAGACAGGATAATTCTATTATAACCAGCGTACAAACCGGCGATTCGTATGTGGATATGGGCGGCGAAATATATTTTATATCTGACGGCAAGGAAGATATGTTTATAATAAAACAAAGCGATAATAAAATCAGGTTAGTGGAAATTCCGGTTAAAATGGGAACTCTGACAATTACAGGAATACCATACTTCATGTATAATAATTATATAAATAAAGATATTAACGCTTCTTTATCCTGGAGATTAACAGGAGAACGCGCAGATAAAGAAACAGGAGTGCTTATCATTACAGATACACATACGCAGGTACCAAAAAAATCAATTTCCGCGGCAATTTTAAAAAGAGGAAATCTTTTTCCGGTCGGAGTATCCGTATGTCTTCTTGTAATAATCGGGTTCTGGATGGTAATTCCCGGTTTTGGATTGGTCTTTTCAGATAAACAGAGATACTCAAGACCAATAGAAGACCGTTTTATGGCGGAAATTAATTTCCTAAAAAAATATCGCGCTCTTGATTATTATCTTGATGTCTATAAGAATAAAAAGTCAGAAAAAAAAGAAAAATATAATTACAGAGAACTAATAAATCAATACCGGAGTATTTTTTATGGAACAAAGATTTAACGCAGAAACAGCCGCTCAAAAACTTGAGCAGGTAAAAAACGAAATCGCGAAAGCTTTTATCGGTCAAAATCGATTGGTCGATCATGCTTTAATTACGCTTGTCGCAGGCGGGCATCTTTTGATAGAAGGCGTTCCAGGTCTTGGAAAAACTCTTCTTGTGCGATCGATAGCAAAGGCAATCGGCGGCGAATCAAAGCGTGTGCAGTTTACGCCGGATTTAATGCCGGCTGACATTACCGGAAACATTATGTTAGACCCGGCAACCGGAAAATTCATCACCAAAAAAGGACCTGTTTTCGCCAATCTTTTTATAGCTGACGAAATCAACAGGGCTCCGGCGAAAACGCAGGCTGCTCTATTCGAGGCAATGCAGGAGTTTCAGGTAACATTGGACGGCGAGAGCCACAGACTCCCCTCCCCTTTTATGGTTCTGGCAACGCAGAATCCGTTCGAGCATGAAGGAACTTATCCCCTTCCTGACGCGCAAAAGGATCGCTTTTTAATGAAACTCATCGCTGATTATCCGTCCCTTGATGAAGAAAAAACAATGGTTACGCAAATCTTAACAGGAGACACAGGAGCGGAGCTTTCGATCGCCGCTGTTAATACTGTTCTTGAGACCGATGAATTAACCGCGATAAAAGACCTTGCCGCATCGTTAAGAACAGATCCGTTAATTGTAGATTACGCTGTGCGCATAACGGCGGCGACAAGAGAGACTGCGGCAGTTGAAACAGGAGCCGGTCCAAGAGGAAGCCTGTCTCTCATTCGCTGCGCCAAAAGCCGCGCGCTTTTACAGGGAAGGGATTTCGTTCTCCCCGATGATGTTAAGGCTCTTGTAACAGAAGTTCTTACTCACCGTCTTACCCTCTCCGCAGAAAGCGAGCTTGAAGGTTTAGACGGAAGAAAAATAATAGAAAACATTTTGTCAAAAATTGAAGCGCCTAAGGGAATAAGCGATAATGAGTAAAGAAAACCGCTCGATTTTTCTGCCGGGCAAAATTTTATTTATTGCATCCCTGCTTTATTTAGTCATGGGTTGTTTCGCGTTTTTCTTTAATTATGTTTTTTTGTACTGGATTCTTACAGGAGCCGTTTTTATTCCGTTTTTAATATCAGACCTTTTGCTTCTCTTGCTGCCCGGAGATCGCCTGCAAATAAAACGGGAGATACCAAACTCACTGGCGCAGGGAGAAATAACACGTATTAAATTAATCATCAGCCGCACAAGAGGTTTGCTTCCGTTTTCTATACGTCTTTACGATCTCTATCCAGATTCAATGAATATTACGTATTCTGTTTTTCCGGTGAAGATAAAAAGAAGCGGCTTAAAAAAATCACTCTCTGTTATTTTTGAATATAGTATAACGCCGGAAAAACGGGGAGAATGGTATTTTTCGGGAACAGATATAATGCTAAGCTCTCCGCTTCGTTTGTGGCAATTACGCGTAACGCACAATGTAATCAGCGGCGGGAAAACCTATCCCGATTTTAAGAAGCTGGCAAAGGGTGTCGACCTAAACGGAAACCCCGAAAAAGGAGAAATGAAATTAATCCGAAAGCGCGGACACGGGCTTGAGTTTGAAAGCCTTCGCGATTATCAGGAAGGCGATTCCATCCGTTCAATAGACTGGAGAGCGACAAGCAGGGGGCGAAGGCTCGACGGCAGACTAAAGCTCATCGTAAGAAATTATCAGGAGGAGCAGGATCAACAGATACTTTTTATTATTGATTCAGGCTACCGTCTGCCGGACAATCAATTTGACAGCGCGCTTGAAGCGATGCTTATGCTTTCGTTTGTGGCGCTAAAACACGGGGACGCTGTAGCGGCGGCAAGTTTTGGCGCCCGCGATCTTTGGATTCCTCCAGGAAAAGGCTTAAAAGCGTATACTGCTCTTATGAACGGGCTTTATGATCTTCACAATGAGCCGGTTCCTTCGTCTCCTTTTACAGCAATGGAAAACGCTCTAAGCCATCTTAACCGGCGCAGTTTTATCATTTTTATCAGTAACTTCCGTGAAGAAGACGGAGAATCCCTGTCATGGATTTTACCTCGTATAAACAAACGCCATCTGCTTTTAATGGTAAGTTTTCGGGAAAATGAAGCCGAAAAGCTGGCTCATCCGAATACTACAGATAACACAGAGGAAATTTTACTTAAAACCGATGAAGAGGTTTTAAAAACAGCGGCAGCCTCCTCCTATCTTGCAAACCGCCGCAGATTGTACGCTAAATGGGAACATTCCGGGCTTCTTGTTCTGGAAACCTCACCTGTTCATATTTCATCCGCATTAATTAATAAATATATGATTGTTAAAAAGTCGGGAAAATTGTAAAATAATTATATGACAGGTAAGAAGCTCCTGGTATTCTCCGATTCACACGGCAGCGTTAACGCCTTAAAAACCGTGTTCAATTGGGCAAAAGAGCGTCTGCCGCCGGATGATACAATCTGCGCCGCGGCGTGCTGCGGAGACGGTCTTTCTGACCTGCAAAAAGCAGCCAGAGAAACAGGATTTTACAGCGACTGGAAACTTGTCTGCGGAAACAACGATTACGGATACCAAACGCCGGATGTAATCATCTTCGATTTTGCGGACAGATGTTTTTTCATGTGCCACGGGCACCGCTTCGGCATATACGGAGATCATCAGGCGCTTCTTACAGCCGCAAAAACATCAGAAGCAGATGTCGCTTTATTTGGACATACCCATGTTCCTTTTTATCAGAACATAGACGGAATCCTTCTCGTAAACCCAGGAAGCGTATCCCGTCCCCGAAGCAGAATAGGTGCAACTTTCTCGGTGATAGAATGTATCGAAGATGAGCCGCCTATTGTTAGATTTTACGGGATTGGAATAAATGAAGTAATCCGGGAAGTAGAAATTTAATTTTTTTCGCATTTTAGTTGAATCAAAAATTATCGTCTGATATAGTCAACTCAGAGGTTAATTTATGAACAACGATCCTAACAATTCAAAAAGATTGAGCGCAAACAGGGTTTTGGCACTAATCGCGGCAGTGGCTATTCAGCTAACACTTGGAATCGCTTATATCTGGAGCGTATTTCAAACAGGAATCGCGGAAAGTCTTTTCGCAGGCAACAACGCGGCGGCAGGACTTACATTTTCTCTGCTTCTTGCGACTCTTACAATCGGAAGCGTTATAGGCGGAAAACTCGCGGTAAAATATTCAACTCGTATTGTCATTTTTATCGGCGGTATTATTTTAAGTCTCGGTTTTTTTCTCGCGTCTTTTGTTACATCCGCCAATCCCTGGCTTTTATGGGTAACATACGGAGCTATGGGCGGCGTTGGAATGGGTTTTACATATTCAACAACAATAGCGTGCGCGCAAAAATGGTATCCTCATAAAAAGGGACTTGTAACAGGCATTATTGTTTCCGCTCTTGGATTCGGCGGCGTAGTTTTTACCCCGATTGTCGAAAAACTAATTATTAATTTTGGCGGGCAAAGCATAGGCGAGTTAAAAACTTTTATGGTTTTAAGCGCCATTTTTCTTGTTGTATGCTCCGCGGGAAGCCTCTTCCTAAAAAATCCTCCCGAAGGCTACATGACAGCAAATCCTTCATCAGCGTCAGCCGCCTCCGCCGTAAAAATAATAAAAGATTACTCTCCTTTGCAGATGTTAAAAACAAGCAAATTTTATCTTGTTACAGGCGCTTTCATGCTCGCCTGCATGGGAGGGCTTATGATGATTGGTTTCGCAAAACCCATAGCTGTCGCCAAAGGACTCGAAACAACAGCTACGATCGGCGTACTCGCGATTTCTATGTTTAATTCGATCGGCCGTCTTGTCTGGGGAATGATATCTGACAAGCTGGGAAGAAAAAATACAATTATAATTTTACTTTCGGGAACCGCGATCCTTTCGCTCTTTATAAATTCAGCGGCAGGTTATTGGATTTACGGTTTAATCGCTCTTATCGGTTTATTTTACGGCGGGCTTTTAAGTAACTTCCCGTCGCTTACCGCAGACCTTTTCGGCGCTAAACACATGGCGTCAAATTACGGGTTCGTATTGCTTGGGTTCGGTATTGGAGCGATTATATCATCGCAGATAGCCGGTTACTATAAAAATTACGCTTCCCAGGACATTGATTTAATGTTCCCTGCATTCGTAATCGCCTCCTGCTGCGCTATCGCAAGCATTGGATTAATTACAATCCTAAAAGTAATCCGTAAAAAGGAACGAGACGCAGAGCAAACCGCAAACGGATAAAAAAAATGCGCCGGTTTCCCGGCGCTTTTTTTATTCGCTAATCGCTTCGTTCCAGTGGCCTATCGTGCGGATTTTCTGGTTGCGGTATCGAACCAGAACTTCCGGCGTTCTTGAACAAATATCATTTAGGTCTTTTACAAGAACATCTTTGATTATTTTAGCCGCAGCGTCAGGATCGGTATGAGCGCCTCCCGGCGGCTCTGGAATAACTCCATTAATTACTTTGAATTCCAATAAGTCTTTGGAAGTTATTCGCAGCATAGCAGCAGCGTCTTTTGCCTTGCTTGCGTCACGAAGAAGAATCGAAGCACAGCCTTCCGGGCTTATAACTGAATAAATAGCGTTCTCGAGCATATAAACCTTATCGCCGACGCCAAGACCAAGAGCGCCGCCAGAGCCGCCTTCGCCGATAATAATGCAGATAACAGGCGTTAAAAGCTGCGAAAACTCACGCAGATTTTTTGCTATCGCTTCGCCGATACCGCGTTCTTCCGCGCCCAGACCTGGATACGCTCCCGATGTATCAATGAATGTGATAACAGGTCTTTTAAATTTTTCGGCGTCTTTGGCGAGGCGCAGAGCTTTACGATATCCTTCAGGATTAGCCATGCCGTGATTGCGCCAGACGTTCTCTTTAAGGGTGCGGCCTTTTTGATTGGCAATAATTGTTACGGGTCTTGAATCAAGAAAAGCGACTCCTCCAACAATGGCAGGATCATCGCCGAAATAACGATCTCCGTGAAGCTCGATAAAGTTATCAAAAATTCTTGAGATATAATCCATCGAGTACGGTCTTTCCGGGTGACGGGCAAGCTCTACCTGTCTCCACACAGTTTCGGACTTTGACTGAGAACGTATTTTTTCTTCCAGTATGGTAAACTCATCTCCCGCTTCAATGCCATTTTCTTTTATCAGGTTTTTTAATTCCTGGATTTTATTATTAAGATCGTTCATAAGCCGCTCCTTGCGCCTGCGTTAACATGGAGGTCTATAAGCGTCGAAATGGTTTTCTTTTGATCGCTTCGCTTTACGATAACGTCAACAAAACCTTTTTCCATCTGAAACTCCGCGCGTTGAAATCCTTCAGGAAGACTCTGCCTGATTGTGCCTTCGATTACACGGGGACCCGCAAAACCAATTAAGGCTTTTGGCTCCGCCATAATGACATCGGCAAGCATTGCGAAAGAAGCTGTAACACCGCCTGTTGTAGGATCGCAGAGCATAATAAAATACGGCATACCGGCTTTCGCAAGCTCCGCTGCGGCGCTTGAAGTTTTTGCCATCTGCAAAAGAGAGAAAATTCCTTCCTGCATTCTGGCTCCGCCTGATGTTGTGTAAATAACCACAGGTTTTTTTTCTTCCGCTCCTTTTAAGAGAGCGCGCGTAACTTTTTCTCCGACAACAGATCCCATAGATCCGCCCATAAAATTAAAAGACATAATCCCAAGAACAATCGGCTTTCCTTCTATCGTACAGGTTCCTGTTATTACGGCTTCTTTCATACTTGCTTTAGCTTCCGCTTCTGACAATTTTTCTATATATCCGGAAAGGTCGATTGGATTAAGCGAACGAAGACCTCCTGAAAATTCTACAAAGCTTCCTTCATCCGCCAAATACGCGATTCTTTCCATCGGTTCCATTTTATAATGAAAGCCGCATCCGCCGCATGTATTAAGAGCAGCCTTTATATCCTTCTCGACATAAGGGATGCCGCACTGCGGACATACTTTTTCTTCTTTACTACCTGCCATTTTCAACTTCCTTCTCTATTTCTCCGTACCATGATGTACTAAAGATGCCGCTTTTGAAAACCTTGTGATTGATCATCCATCTTTGTCTTTCTATGTTTGTTTTGATCCCTTCGATAACAAGTTCCCGTAAAGCCCTGTCCATGCGGGAGAGAGCGTGCTCTCTGTCTTTACCGTGAACAATTAATTTAGCTACCATTGAATCATAAGTAGGCGGCACTGAACATCCGTCATATAAAAATGAATCAAAACGCACGCCGATTCCGCCGGGTACTTCAAGATGGGTAATCTTTCCGGGAGAGAGAGCGTTTATCCTGCACTCTACAGACCAGCCGTTAAAATTAATTTTCTTTGGATCAATTTCCATACGTCCTTCTGAGGCGGCAAGAATCTGCTGGCGGATAATATCGACATCAGTTACATATTCGCTTACAGGATGCTCAACCTGAACACGGGCGTTAACTTCCATAAAATAAAATGAATTGTCTTCTACAAGAAATTCGATAGTGCCGGCTCCCTTGTATTTTAATTCCCTGAACATTGGAACAGCTCCCGCCGCCATCGCCGCGCGCATTTTATCAGTCACGCCGGGGGAAGGGCTTTCCTCTATTAACTTTTGGTGATTTTTTTGAACCGAGCAGTCACGCTCTCCAAGCACCGCTACATTGCCGTTTCCGTCGGCGAGGATTTGAAGCTCGACATGGCGGGGATTTTCAAGATACCTTTCTATAAAAACCGTTCCATCGGCGAAATTGGATTCCGCTTCACGGCTCGCGATTGTAATATTTTCTTCGAGGTCTTCCGCTCTTCGGACAATTCTCATTCCCTTTCCGCCGCCGCCTGCAGCAGCTTTTATAATTACAGGAAAGCCAAGTTTTTTGGCGGCTTCCACTGTCTTTGGATCTTTCGCGCTGACCGCTCCTGTTCCGGGAGTAATCGGCAGTCCGTACTTTTGCGCAGTCTCTCTCGCTTTTACCTTGTCGCCCAAAAGTTCAATTACATCAGGGTTGGGTCCAATAAAGATAAGACCTTTTTCCTGAACAAGGCGGGCGAAAGCGGCGTTCTCGGAAAGAAACCCAACGCCGGGATGAATTGCGTCACAGCCTGTACTTAAAGCTGTCATTACAATGTTGTCCATAAGCAGATAACTTTTTGAGGAAGGAGGAGGGCCGATACATACCGCCTTGTCCGCAAGCCTGACATGAAGATTATCCTTGTCTATCGTTGAATAAACAGCGACGGTTTCTATACCCATCTCACGGCAGGTACGAATAACCCGAACAGCAATCTCGCCCCGGTTCGCGATAAGGATTCGCTTAACTTTTGCCTGTGGCTGATTTTTATTAAACAAAGCCAGCTCCTTAACTTCGTTTTACAGTAAAGAGTTCCTGTCCGTATTCAACGAGCTCTCCGCTCTTGGCGTTGATTTGCAGGATCTCGCAGTCAAACTCAGCTTCCAGGTGGTTCATCATTTTCATCGCTTCCAAAATACAGATTGTCTGTCCGGCTTTAATTTTTGATCCGACATTTACAAATGGAGGAGCGTCCGGAGTTGGAGAGGCATAGAATGTCGCTACTATCGGGCTCTTAATTGTCTCACCGCCGCCTGCAGAAATTCCAAGATGAACTTTTTCATCCTGCGGGCTTTTTACGGCAGGAGCCGAAACCGCGCCTGAAGAAACTTGCGGCTGTAAACCCGCTCCGTCTTTTCTAAGCAGAAGATGAACGCTTCCGTCATTAAAATCCATTTCAACTATATTTGAAGAGTTGAACTTATCTACCATCGCCAAAAAAAATTTGTCATCCATAAAAAACCTCGCTAATTAATTAATTTATACTTCGGCGTTATAATCAACGCCGGCTACATCAAAACCATGCACTTCCAGGAAGTCATGTTTAAATCCCGCAATATCGGTTTGTTCAAATACATTTTCTGTTGTCACAATTTTCATTCTTTGCGCTACAGCATTTTGAACATCATCGCGCATTTCCCAATCATCGATGCGGATACGGTTTTCGCTGTCCACAGGCGCTTTACCTTCCGCGTTATAAAGACAGTCACGATACAGACGCGCTATTTGCTCGATACATCCTTCGTGCAACCCCATCTCCTTCATAATCTTAAAGAGACATGTAATATAAAGCGGTATTGTCGGAATAACCGCGCTGGAGCGGGTAACAAGCGCCTTGTTTACAGAGACCCACGCTCCTTTAATTTTACCTGAATGTTTTTTATTTATCTCACGGCACGCGCGTTCAAGGTCTTCCTTGGCTTTGCCGATTGTTCCATTTTTATAAATAGCCCATGACGATTCGGGGCCGATGTATGTATACGCGACCGCTTGTGTGTTTTCACTGAACAGCCCTTCATTATTCAAAGCGTCCATCCATAATTCCCAGTCCTCGCCGCCCATAACTTTTACAGTGCTTGCGATCTCATCATCCGAAGCCGGTTCCAAATCGGTATTTGTAAAAGTGCCGTCCATCATGTTAAGAGTCTTGCCTGAAAATTTCGCGCCGATTGGTTTAATGGCGGATCGATACATAACGCCGTCTTTTGGATCAGTTCTTACAGGGGAGGCGAGAGAATAAACAAACAGATCGATCTTCGCGGGAACTCCGGCTTTCGCGGCGGCTTCTTTTACCGCCTGCGCTGTTTGGGCTTTTAACTCGCTGGAAAAAGCGTCACCGTTTAATGATATCGAAACAAGTCCCGCTTCTTTTGCCTCTTTGTCAAAGGCAGCGTTATTGTAAAAACCTGGCGTACCTGTTCTTTTTTCAGTCGGCTCATTTTCAAAAGAAAGCCCGACTGTAGCAGCCCCGTACCCAAAGCCAGCGCAGATTCTGCTCGCTAGCCCATAACCATTTGAGCAGCCGACAACAAGAACAAGTTTTGGGGCGCTGTTTCCTGCCTGTAAATTTTTTCTTGCGTATTCAATCTGCTTCTCTACCGATTTGGCGCACCCGACAGGATGAGCGTTCAAACAGATATTATTACGAACCATCGGTTTAATAACCATTAATAATTCTCCTTACTTGCCTGCTTATTTGCTTCCAACCAAACACATCCATTCCGCTTCAGCGGCAATCTCATCGCCGACATAAGCCTTTCCGCGCTGCTTGATCATCTTTGGCGACACTCTTAGATTTTCAACTTCGGATCTAAGCACATCACCCGGACGAACCTGACGGCGAAATTTCACTTTATCCACAGTAGCGAAAAAGAACAAGGCGTCATCGCCAAGCACTCCGAGTTTACGAAGACCGGCTCCGCCTGACTGCGCCATTGTTTCTACAAGAATCACTCCCGGCACTACCGGGTATTCGGGGAAATGTCCCTTAAAAAAATATTCACTTTCCGCAAAGGTGCGCTTTGCGACAATCTTTTCGTTTGTCGCTTCTATTATTTCATCAACAAATAAAAACGGTTCCCTGTGCGGCAAAAGATTTTCTATTTCGTTACTCATCATCAACTCCTAATCACAAATCTTTATTCGTATTTCTTAAACACTACAACGCCGTTGTGTCCGCCAAAACCAAGAGAACCGGAAGCGGCTGCTTTTATTTCTCCGAACTGCGCTTTATGCGGAACATAATCCAAATCACATTCGGGATCAGGGTTATCAAGATTAATGGTAGGCGGAAAGAAGCCGTCACGAATCGCCAAAATGCAAACGATTGCTTCAAGTCCTCCGGCGGCGGCGATACAGTGGCCATGCATGCTCTTTGTGCTTGAGACTTTCATTTTGTAGGCGTGATCGCCAAAAGCGATCTTTATCATTTTGGTTTCTGTCGGATCATTAATTTCTGTAGATGTTCCGTGAGCGTTGTAATATTGAATATCCTCAGGTTTAAGACCCGCGTCCTGTAAAGCCATTTTAACGGCATTCGCTCCGCCGTTACCTGTAGGATCAGGTGATGTAATATGAAAAGCATCCGCCGACGCTCCGTAGCCTGCAAACTCGGCGTAGATTTTTGCGCCTCTTGCTTTTGCGTGCTCCTCGCTTTCCAGAATTAAAATGCCGGAACCCTCTCCGATTACAAATCCGTCACGATCAGCGTCAAAAGGGCGTGACGCTTTTTGAGGGTCATCGCATCTTTTTGTAGAAAGCGCCTTTAACATTTGAAAACCGCCGACAGCGAATTGGGTAATTGTCGATTCTGTGCCGCCAGCAATAACAACATCGCATCTTTCGGCGCGGATTAAATCGAGAGCCTGTCCCAAAGCGTCTGTGCCGCCTGCGCATGCTGTTACCTGAGTAAAGGCAGGACCTTTCGCGCCGAACAGCATCGATATATTTCCGGCGGCTTCATTCGGGATCATCATTGGAACAGTAAGAGGCAGCATTCTCTTTGGACCATTTTCAAAAAGTTTTTTCATTGATTCCTGAACGATTTCAAATCCGCCTATGCCATTACCGATTACAATGCCGGTTTTTTCCGCTTTACTTTTTACAATTCTTTTTCCGTCAGCGTCGGCATCGCCCATAAGACCTGCGTCTATTAAAGCCTGCGCCGAAGCGGCAGCCGCAAGCTGGGTAAAACGTGCCATTTTACGGACTTCTTTTTTATCTATCCATTGGGTAGGATCAAAATTTTTAACTTCTCCGGCTATTGTTACATCAAAGCCTGTTGTATCAAAAGACTGGATCTTATCGATTCCGCTTTTGCCTTCTTTTAAGGCGGCGCAAAATTCCTCGACATTATTTCCTATTGGAGAAACAAGCCCCATTCCCGTAACTACAACTTTCCTTTTCATATATACTCCTTAAACCTTCCATCGGAATTCCCGAAGTGTAATGAGTTTTTCCAAAACTACGGTTAGTTTCAGAAAACCTCTATTAAAAAAACATTCCGCCGTCTACGGGCAAAACCTGTCCCGTTATATATGATGAAGCGTCAGAGGCGAGGAAGAGAGCGGCGTTTGCGATATCTTCCGCTTTCCCTGATCGCTTAAGCGGAATTACATCGATCATTTTTTGTTTGATTTCGTCTGATAAAACCGCTGTCATGTCTGTCTCGATATAACCGGGAGCGATTGCGTTAACCCGCACTCCGCGGCTTGCGACTTCGCTTGCCAAACTTTTTGTAATGCCGATTAACCCGGCTTTGGAAGCCGCGTAATTTGCCTGTCCGCCGTTTCCATGAATACCGATAACACTGGACATATTTATAATTGATCCGGCGCGCTTTCTAATCATGTCTCTCGCTACTGTGCGGGAGACAAAGAAAGCTGCCGTTAAATTTACATCGATTACTTTCTGCCACTCTTCCGTTGACATTCTGAATGATAAATTATCTTTAGTGATGCCGGCGTTATTTATAAGGATATCGAAGCCTCCGGCTTCTTTAACAACATTTTCTATCGCGCCGTCAACTTCGCCTGTATTGCTTAAGTCTATGCAAATCCAATGCAGCTTGCCGCCTGACTTTTCGATGCGCTCGCTTAAATCCTCAGGCTCTTTTGTGCCAAGCCCCCAAACTTCCGCTCCGGCGGCGAGGAAACAATCAGTGACCGCTTTTCCAATCCCCCTGCCCGCTCCGGTTATTAATGCCTTTTTGCCATTCAAGTCCAAAATAAATCTCCTTAACTCATCCTTCTATTTTACCACGAATCGCGCGATCGAATGTAGGGTTTATTTTATAATTTTCCTATATCTTCCGCGGTTCCGGCGGAAAAAACCGGAATTTCACTCCCGGTGTCTTTCCATAGACCCTGCAACACTTTGCCGGGACCAACCTCAAAACACGCCTCTGCGCCGCTTGCGGCAACCGCCGCCTCTTCCTCAACCCAGCGGACAGGGCAGGTTATCTGCTGAACTGCGAGTTTCTTTGCCTCCGGGCCTGATGAAATTTTCTGTCCTGTTACATTTGAAAAGATCGTTATTTTTGGATTTTGGAAAAATACTTTTTCCAGAGTGGGAACAAACTCATCAACCGCTTCTTTCATGAACGGTGAATGGAAAGGACCCGCAACCTGGAGACGAATAGCGCGTCTCGCTCCGGCTTCCTTAAAACGGGCTTCCGCTTCTGTTAACGCTTCGCCGGTTCCGGCTACTACAACCTGTTTTAACGAATTTATATTGGCAGCGTGAAGGTCTTTTAATTTTTCGCCTCTCCATTTCGCAATCAGGGATTCAACCTGTTCAGGAGAAAGTCCTACAACAGCCATCATCCCCGGAGCGGCGTCGCCTTCCTTGCCGCTGCTTAATGTCTCGGCGGCTTTTTGCATCGCCTCTCCCCTTGCTTTAACAAGACGGAAACAATCCGCAGTGCTTATGATGCCTGCGCAAACAAGAGCCGCGTATTCGCCAAGACTGAAACCAGCGCAAGCCGTGGGTTTAAATCCCTTTTCTTCCAAAAAGACAGCCGCCGCAAGGTTAGCAGCGGTAATCGCGGGCTGCGAAACATCTGTGCGCTTAAGAGTGTCAGCGTCAGACTGAAGCAGCTCCTTTATATCTTTTCCGATAACTTCCGATGCAGTATCAAAAAGTTTTTTTACTCCGTCCGACACAAGCAAATCCATCGCCATGCCGGAAAACTGCGCTCCCTGACCGGGAAACAAATACGCTAATTTACTGTAACTCATTCCTATACCTTACCAAATTATAATATTTCCGCCATAGGTTAGACCTCCGCCGAAACCTACAGTTAAAATCAAGTCGCCTTTTTTTAACTGTCCGCTTCTGTTCATTTCGTCTAACGCTATGGGAATTGTCGCCGATGATGTATTGGCGTATTCTTCGATATTCATATAAAATTTTTCCATTGGTATTTTTAATCTTTTGGCGGCAGCCTGTACAATCCTCGCATTCGCCTGATGAGGAACGATTTTGGCAATATCATCGATATTATAGTTCCCCGTTTTAATAAGCGCATCGATTGTGTCGGTTACTGCTTTTACCGCAAAATTATAAACCTCCTGCCCGTTCATCTCGACATAAATTCCTGTGTCGATAACTTCGCCTTTCTTAAAAGGGCTCCTTGTTCCGCCTCTTTTCATTACAAGGCTTTCCGCTCCGGAGCCGTCAGCGTATAAGAGCGATTGTAAAAGCCCTTTGCCGCTGTTTTCTGTTTTTTCGATTACAACAGCTCCGGAACCATCGCCGAACAGAACGCAGACTCCCCTGTCGTCCCAATTCATCATTTTGCTTAAAACTTCCGAGCCGATAACCAAAGCGCGTTTTCTTGCGCCGCTTACGGATAAAATCCCTGCCGCGGTTTCTAGCCCGTAAACAAAACTTGTACAGCCGACAGAAATATCCATAGCGGCTGCGTTTCGCGCTCCAATCTTGTGCTGCACAACACACGCAGATGACGGAGTGCCGTAAAAATCCGCAGTTGCTGTCCCAAGAACGATCATGTCGATAGTCGGGGCTGCCTCGGCGGCTGCTTTATCCCGTTCCTGTGGGTCATCCCCACAATAGCCGCTTGCCATTGCAAGTGCATTTAACGCAGCTTCCGCCGCTAAATCACTGCAGGCAACGGATTCATCCGCGAAATGTCGGCTTCCAATCCCTGTATGGGACCTTATCCATTCATCGCTGGTATCAATTTGAGCCGCCAAATCATCATTTGTAACCCTTCTGGGCGGGACAGATCTGCCTGTTCCAATAATTTCTATAGCCATATCTCACACGTGACAAATTTTAAATATTTGTCATACTCCTATTGTTAATAATTTCCTTGATTATGTCAAGTAATTTTATTTAGACACTTTTTAAATAGCGGGGTTGCAGGGTGGAAAACGATGAAAAAATAGTATAATGAAAGGGTGAAGGATCTGTATAAGTCTTGTATTCTTTGTCCCAGGAACTGCGCTGTTGACCGTTTATCAGGCGAGGTTGGCTTTTGCGGAGAAACCGCCCAGCTTCGTATAGGCGCCGCCGTGATTCATAAAGGGGAAGAGCCGCCTCTTGTCGGGCAGGGAGGCTCCGGGACTATTTTTGTAAGCGGCTGCAATTTAGGCTGCTCTTTTTGCCAAAATTATCAAATCTCTCAGGGAAATCAAGTTTCCCAGGACTCTTATAACGCCGAAAACGCAGAAAGCGGAATAAATGGCGGCGGCAGGCTTGGAAAAGCGGTTTCTCCAGACAAGTTTGCCAAAATCTGCATCGCTCTTAGCGAAAAGGGAGCGGAAAATATAAATATAGTGACGGGAAGCCATGCTATCCCCGGTCTTATGGAAGGAATTAACAAGGCGAGAAAATGCGGCGTAAGCCTTCCGGTGCTTTGGAATTCATCGGGTTACGACAGCCCGGAAGCGCTGGAACTTTTAAGCGATTACGTTGATATATTCCTCCCTGACTTAAAAACACTGGACAGCCAAATCGCCAAAAACTTCTTTAACGCGCCCGATTACCCAAAAGCCGCAGAGGCAGCGATATTAAAAATGATTGAGATAATAGAAAGAAAAACTGTACACAACCCAAAAGAGAAAATAATAATCCGCCATTTGATTCTGCCCGGTTACCTTGATTCTACCCATTCTGTTTTAAAGTGGTTCGCAAAAAATGTAAAAGATCGGGCAATGCTTTCCTTAATGACACAATACACGCCTGTTCTGCGTTCACCGCCGCCAAACCGACAAAGACCGATGCCGGAAAGATTCGTATCAAAAGAAGAATACGAAACTGTTTTATACTGGTTACAGGAATTAAAAATCGAGGAAGGTTTTTGTCAGGAGCTTGTAACAGGTAATGACTGGCTGCCTGATTTTAATCGTTCCAATCCGTTCCCGTCGGAACTGTCTGTTCCGGTCTGGTCATTGCAGAAATGAACAACCCCGCCCGCCAAAAAAAGCTGTTCTAAAACAAATGCTTTAGAACAGCTATCAACTACCGGAACAACAACTGGTTTACCAGCCGAATCTGATTCCGGTTCTAAAAGCAAAACCGCCGGCTGTCCAGCTTTTTAATAAAGCCTGAGAGCGCATATCAACACCGAGATCAAGCTGGAATGCTCTTAAATTTAACGTAAGGTCAAGACTGTTAACCCATTTTCTGTCTGTGTAATTAATACCAAGCGAAGATATAAAAAGGTTAGCAAGATTTAATGTACCCCTGACGCCGACTTCCGCGGATATCGGCTGATCGTGAAGATCGTCATGAGCAAGACCAAGCACAGGAGTGATTGTAAGGAAACGGCTTCCCAAAAGAGGACGCCAGTCTGCGGAAATCAATAATTTTAAGGGACGCGAGAAACTCTTATTACCGGTGCCATGAGTTTCCTCGGAAGTAGAATCAAAATCAATTCCGTCATTTTCATCACCGATTATCCAGAAACGATTTTCGTCTGAACCAATTGTACTTTGAAAACGCGAATAGTTTTTAAGAGAGGATGAAACGATGGGGAGATTAACAAGATTAACGCTGACATCAAAATCAAGGAATGGTATTTTCTCTGTTAATCCGATTTCTCTTGCCAGCGGATATTGCACTCCAAGAGTAATGTCAAAACCGGGTGATGCCGAAAGACCGGGTTTATGAAATTCATCGTTCATCGGAAAAGCAGAAAAAATTCGCATATCTGTATCTACAAAAAACATCGTTCCGCCGTCTTCGCCGTATTTATTGTTGAATGTGTATCTGACATCGGTGTTAAAATAAACAATCGGGTAAAACAAACCGGGGTTAACAGTTACTTTGAATTTTTGAATATGAAAAAATGACTTCGCCTGTACTGTAGCGAACAAGGCTCCGTTGACATACGAATTATCTCTGTTCGCCGGTTTAAGGTACCAAAGATTATTGGAAAGAGATAATACTCCTGTTCCCTCAAGACCTGTAGATAAGCCAAAACCCCATCCTTTTCTGCTGTCAAAATTAAAAAAGAAAGGCGTTACGCCAAACCCAAGGTTTGCCAAAAAGCCGTCATGGCTTTTGCTTAAATCCAATACGATTGTATCTTTAAAAATATCGCCGACTGTTAAAAAATTATTGGCAAAAAAGACTTCGAAATTTAAACCAACTTCAAACGCGCGATCCCTAATGCCAAACGGCTTTTTACCCTCAAAAGGATCGTGTTCCGCTTCCTCAGTTCCCGCCGCTTCAGCTGCTGTGTCATTCGCAAACAGGTTTGGCAGGACGATAAAGCAAATAAGCAATAATATAAATAGTTTTTTCATTTTTTTCTCCTGCTTTCCTAGAATTCTTCTCTGTAATTAAATGAGACATCAAACCATACTTTTTCAAGTTTAATCTCTCTTGGTATGGATAATACTTTATTTTTCGGGATCAAAATACTGATTTGCGGAATAAAAGGCCAAATACCGTTTATCTCATCTAATTCATCTTCGCTGAGACCGAATGTAAGTTCACTGTCCTGTAATGTTTCGATAATCGGAGCGCTTAACTGTGCTTCATCGGGTGAATTTATAATTTTTAATTCCATATTATCAAAAACCCCGCTGCTTAATTTTATTCCAAATGTAAACGCTTCTATAAGATCAAGCATAGAGTCGCTTCCGGCGTTATCACGGAAAAATACATCGCCGTCCGAGAACATGCTTGGGAAGTCAAAAACAGCGCCGTCTACTCCTGCAACAAGCTCCAATACAAACCAGACAGCGATTTCCACTGTGATCGTATTTTCTTCATCTAACCATGATTTCTGAATCATAGTGTCTTTAGGTATTGCAATACTGAAAGTGAGTTCTGCTTCCGATCCGTCCAATGGTAAATTAATCGGGATACCAAAATTAGGCAGACTATTTGCGGTGTACTCGTTATCAATATTATAAACATCAAGACCGCTGGGCTGTAAATTAACAACTGTTGAAACACTGCCTATGTCTGTCGAAAGCAGAACAGAGTTTAAGAAACCAGAATCAGCTGAAACATAAATTCTTGCTTTTGTATTATTTGATAAGGAAAAACCCTGCAATGCTTCTGTCATATCTATTGACGGAATTGGGAATGTTCCGCCATCCAGATTAATATCCGCTGGTGCGGCAACTTCAGGCGCTAGCTGCAAGGCTCCATGTAAGACAGGGTTTGCGCTTAATATGATAGCATCAAGATCAATATTAAAATCCACATCCATTTGAATAATGTATGTTCTTGTTGGCTGTGTTGTTGGAATCATCCTGATAGCGGCATTACTGCCGGAAGTCTCCATATCTCCAATAATAGATTTGATTTGTTCATCCAGATGTTTACCCATATTTACATTGGCGGCAATTTCCAGATTTCTGCTTCCTTTTATTTCTACTGCGCTTGGTATAGTACAAGCAAAAATGCCAAGCACAAACACTGTAAGGATTAAATAAACTATGTGTTTTTTCATATAATGTTCCTCCTATTATAATATACCGCAAAAAAAAATCATTGTCCAGCCGGATTATTTAAATGAAAAACTATTAAGTTTTTTTATAAGCTCTGTTTTATCGATTCCATAATTTCTTCCAAAATGATTAAAAAGTTTATCGCAAAGATCCAAAAAATTTTCAAAAATAGACCCGTTCGCGGATATATCCATAAGCCCGCGATTTACAATTAATTCCCAAAAACGCGCGAAATTTTTAATTCGTTTAATATCACCCGCGTTTATGGAAGATGTTTCTTCTACATCGTACGGCGGAGAAGAGCTAAAACGCATTCCAAAAGTTTCGATATGGCGGGCGATTGGCGTACCGGGAAGCAGCTTAAGAATGCCAAGCTGGATTTCCGGAAAGCTGTTTCCATTGCTGCTTAAGCTATTGCTTAAGCAATTGCTTAAACTGCTTCCATTGCTGTTGTTTGAACTTTTATCCAAGCTGCTTTTATTACTGCTACCCAGGATAGCTTCCCGCAGCAAATTAAATCCCCTCGCGAAAGAGGCTAAGTTTTCGCCGGGTAAGCCGGCAATAAGATCGGCGTGAATAATTGCGTTTGTTTTGTCGCGAAGAAAACGTAAAGCGGCAAGTTCCTTTTCCGGGTTTGAAGGCCTATTTATTCTTACACAGACTTCCGGGTTTAATGTTTGTATTCCAATTTCGAGGCGAAGCGTTCCGGGAGGGAAACGTGTGAGAGCGTCGAGGAGTTCCTGCGAAAAGAGGGATGGAACCATCTCGAAGTGGATTGTAAAGGGAGAGACTTTAATTTTGGCGAGGAAGAATTCAATTATTCGCAGGGCTCTTGGAATGTTAACGTTAAAGGAGCGATCCAAAAACTTAAAAGTTTTTACGCCGCGGTTTATTAATATTTCCATCTCCGCAAGAAACGGCTCAAGCGGAAATTCATAAATTTTATTATCAAGGGAGCTTAGGCAAAATTCGCACTTAAAAGGACAGCCCCTGCTTGATTCAACATAAATAAGTTTTTTCGCCGTATCTTCATCAGTATAAAGATGATAAGCGCTTTTTATCCCTTCTTCTTTGCTCTGCTTTGCGCAAATTTCTTTATGCAGGATTTTTTCGCATAACATTCTAAAAGCCGTTTCTCCTTCTCCGCGGATAACATGATCCGCATGCCTAAAAATCCCGGAATCAGGCGGCAGGTGAGTAACTTCAGGTCCGCCAAGCACAATAACAGGTTTTTTATCTTTCCATATTATTTCCAGTTCATTAAGAAGTTCAATAACGGCAAGATGATTCCAGATGGAAACAGAGACGCCAAGAATTTTCGGCAGACAGCCGCCGCTTCCTTCGCCAGCGCAGGCAGCCGAAAAAGGCTCCAGCTTTTCAGCTAACGGCTGGCGCAGAGCAAACTCAATTATTTCGCATGAATCTTCAAGAGAGCCAAGATTTGCTTTTAACAGGCGCAGCGCAAGAGAGGGATGAATCCACTTGGCGTTTATGGTTGTTAATAAAATGTCTTTCACGGGAAAATTTATTTAAGAGCCGAATAAGCCAACAGTTCCCGTGCTCCACTCTTCTCTGGCTTCCATTACCATTTTTTCTACTTCATGCCAGTTGTTTGCGCGCGGGCCCGGAAGATCGCGGTTTGTGGAGTTGGTAAATACAATTGTTTTACATCCCAGTTTGCGAAGGCTTATAATATTTTCGGGAGCATCGTCAATATAAACATGAGCGCCTACGGCTCCTTTGTCTTTCATAAAACAAATATCCCAATAGGGGATATCGTAATTATCAAGCCAGTCAACAGTCTGCGTTATCGATGTGCAATGTGAATATTTTAAAAAAAGGCGGTGAGTAATTATGCGTATGCGGATGTTCTGGCATGATAATTTGCGAAGTATCGCCGGAGCGTTTTCGATAGGTTCCATGTCACGGAAAATATTTCGCTGAGTTACCGCAAAACGGTGCAGTCTGTCGTAGCCGCCGAGTTCATCAATTCCCCATTCGCTAAAACCATAGGAAACTTCCGGAGTAAGCGCTTCTATGGGTTTATTAAGCCATTCGGCGGCAATTTTGCGGACAGCCCCGTAAAAATCACCGACTACTCCGTCAAGGTCAACACCAAAAATAAAACTGCTGTCATCCATAGTGTGGTTATCCCTCCTTGGATATCAATATTACGATACTTCTGGCTTTAACGGAATATGATTTTTGCGACATGAGATTTTCTTCGTTTCCGGGAATTAGAATATCTGCAGGCGAAGGAAGCCCTGTATCTACAACCCTGTACCAGTTTTTTTTATGCGGAGGCTCCGCAAGCTGGAAGGACTTTAAATCGATATCAGAATTGAACATAATATAAAAATCATTGTCGTCTTTGTCAGCTAACGTATCCGATTTACTGCCAAGAAGCCGCAGGGCAAGATGATTGCCGATATGATCCCAGTCAATAGCGCGGCCCTCGTCATCAAACCAGCTGATATCAGGAATCGCCTTGTAGGCTCCTCCCCTTCCCGTGAAAAATTCAGGGCGCATAAAACCCGGATGGCGCAGACGAAAGGCAATAATTTCTTTTGTAAAGCGGAACAGGTCAGCGTTTTTTTCCAGCAAACCCCAGTCATACCATGAAATCTCATTATCCTGACAATACGCGTTGTTGTTTCCTTTCTGGGTGCGCCCGAACTCATCGCCGCCGAGAATCATCGGCGTTCCCAATGAGACCATTAAAGTAGCGAAGAAATTTTTAATCTGCCTTTCGCGCAGCACTTTAATCACAGGGTCTTTTACATCACCTTCCGTTCCGTAATTGTAGCTTAAATTGTTATTGTTACCGTCACGGTTTTCCTCGCCGTTTTCTTCATTGTGTTTAATGTTATACGAAACCAAATCCTTCATCGTAAAACCATCATGGCTCGTAATAAAATTAATTGAATGAAACGGCTTGCGTCCGTCGCGCAGATACAGGTCGGAACTGCCTGCGATACGCGTTGCAAGATATCGGGTTTCGTTCTGATCGCCTCTCCAGTACTTGCGCACATTATCGCGGTATTTATCATTCCACTCCGCCCATCTGCCTCCGGGGAACCAGCCCACCTGATACGCCCCGCCTGCGTCCCATGCTTCTGCGATAATTTTTGTCGAGTTTAAAATCGGGTCTTCCGCGATTTGTTCCAGGGTGGGAGGATTTTCCATAATGCGCCCGGATTGATCGCGCCCAAGTATCGAGCCAAGATCGAAACGGAATCCGTCTACATGCATTTCCGTTACCCAATAACGCAGACAATCCATGATGAATGTCCGCACAACAGGATGATTGCAGTTAACAGTGTTTCCGCATCCTGAATAATTTTGATAGTAGCGTTTATTTTCGTTCAATATGTAGTAGATCGAATTATCAAGCCCGCGGAAAGAAAAGGTTGGTCCCTCTTCGTTTCCTTCGGCAGTGTGATTAAATACAATGTCAAGAATTACCTCGATTCCGGCTTTATGAAGCTCCCTTACCATTTCTTTAAATTCATTTACCTGAGCGCCGGGAGTTCTGTCCGCGGCGTAGGAGCCTTTCGGAGCGAAAAATGCGACCGTGGAATAGCCCCAGTAGTTGGTGAGTTTTCCTCCTGTTACCGGGTGTTTTCGGATAATTTCGTTTTCGTTAAATTCCTGAACAGGCAGGAATTCAAGGCTTGTTACACCCAGGTCTTTAAGGTAAGGTATTTTTTCAATAACGCCCCTGTACGTTCCGGGATGCTGTACCCCCGAGTTAGGATTAGCTGTTAATCCTTTAATATGCATTTCATAAATCACGCTGAAACGCAGCGGATAGTTTAACGGAGTGTCGCCCTGCCAGTCGAAATTATCGTCGATTACGATACATCTGGGCTGATGGGCAATATCATCATCGTAGGAATATGTAAGGTCACGCCCCGGTTTCGCGGGATCATAACCTGCGCATTTACCATAATCCCAATTGCTGACATCTGTTACGGCTTTGGCGTAAGGATCAAGCAGTGTCTTATGAGGGTTAAAACGCTGTCCTTTCTCCGGAAAGTAGGGACCGTCTGTGCGGTAAAGATATAAAGTGCCAGCTGGCAGTCCTCTGATAAAACAATGCCAGATATTTCCGGTTTTATGTTCTCTTTTATCGAGCGGTACTTCCAACCAGGGACTATTGCTATCCTGAGATTCGAAAAGAATGAGAGTAACAGCTGTGGCGTTCCTGGAAAAAACCGCAAAATTAACGCCATCGTGGGTAAGCGATGCCCCAAGAGGCAAGGCTTTCCCTGTCTCCGCCACAAGGTTGCAAAGAATCATATACATAATTATCGCACAAATTATAAAAAAAAGGAAGAAAAGACGCCTTGTTATATATACACCATACCTAGCGCATATTAATCAATATTAACGCTACATATAGTAGTTTTTATCAATAACACTTGTTAAATATAAATTTCCCGTGTTAAACTTCAATTTAATATCATAACAAGGAGATATAATATGAAAAGATTATTTATCGCGGCAATCGTATTAATAACGGTTTTCGCAATTGCATCCTGCGCAAGCTCAGGCGGCGGCGGCGCCCAAGCGCCGATTGAAATCCCTGAAGGAGCAGAATTGCTTTCACTGGAAAACGGAGCCTACGCAATTTTCCGTTTCGATCTTCCTCCAAACACCACATGGGCAAACTACAACAGACTTACAGCGGAATATATGCTGGATGAAGTAAACTTAAAAAAACCACAGCGCAATTCCAACAATGTCCGTTTAATGGGTAACTATGCCGAGGATAGATTCAGAACCGCTGACGGAAACATGTGGGCGAATCTGGCTGATGACGCCGGAAACAACGGACCGTATATTATTGATAATACGCCAAGAACATTCGCGGGAATGGGAGCGGAACCAGGTCAATGGTTCACCATCACATACAACATCACAGGGTCTGCGGCGCACTCCCAGTTTAACAGAGCGAATATCCCTGCCGCTTCGGCGACAGGCCCTTTCTTCTTCGGTCTCGGAATTCCAAGCCATGACCCGGGAAGAAGAGGCGGAATGAGCCAGTTTGTCAGGAATGTTACCCTGCACCATGCTACTAACCCGGCATTAAATGTAGTTTCTACAGGTTCAGGTTTTGAACAGCCCGCTTTCGCTTCTTTTTATCCCATCTTATCCAGACGAGTTAAACCGGAATAAATTATAAAGATTGCCCTAAAACCTCAGGTTTGGGGCAATCTTTCCTGCACGAAACGTATGTAAAACATCACGAAGCGTATTTAGGCGTATATTAAGCTACGCTACATATAGTGTATGAAAGTCTTATAGTAACACTACATATAGCGTAGAAAGCGTTTTACCTACTTGACAATAATTCTTAAAGAGACATATACTCAAAAACCAACGAGGGGTAGGGGAATGTTCTCATCAATTATCAAGAGGGACGGAAGGACTCAGGGCTTCCACGAAAATAAAATAACGGACGCAATAGTTAAATGCCTCCAGGCTGTCGGGGAGGAAGACAGGCAGCGGGCAGTCGAATTAATGCTGGAAGTCATAAAAAAGATAAAAAATCAGTTTAATGATGATTGTTTTACCGTAGAGAACGTTCAGGATATTGTAGAAACCGTCCTTATTGAGCAGGGTCTTGTAAAAGCCGCCAAAGCCTACATCCTGTACCGGGAAAACCGCTCAAGACTAAGGGAAGCCCAAAGCGAGCTTATGAACGCTGTCTCGCAAATCCTCCAGGAAACTAACCGTGATAACGCCAATGTCGGCAACTCGCCCTCGGCGAAAGTTTTGCAGATTTCAGAAATTGCCTCTAAAAATTATTACCTAAAACGCGTCCTTCCGGAAAAAGAAGCCAATGCCCATGTAAACGGCGATATTTATATTCATGATCTTTCATGGTACGGAAAAACCCTGACATGCCTTCAAATCCCTCTGGATCGATTGTTAAGAGAAGGGTTCAATAACGGCCACGGTTATATACGTTCTCCAAAAGGAATAAAAACCGCCGCTTCCCTCGCCGCGATAATTCTCCAGAGCAATCAAAATGATATGCACGGCGGACAGTCTTTCGCTTTTTTTGACAGAGACATGGCAGTTTATGTAAAACTGGAAAAAACAAAACAGGACGATCTAATCCGCCAAAATCTTAAAGAGCTTGGATTAACCGCCGACGAAGATAAAATCAACACGCTTGTATATGAACGCACAAAAGAAGAGACATTCCAGGCAATGGAAGGGTTCATTTATAACTTAAACACAATGCATTCAAGAGCCGGAGCGCAGGTTCCTTTTTCCAGCATAAATCTTGGAACTGATACTACCGATGAAGGCAGAATGGTAACTGAATGTTTTCTGCTTGCTTACGAAAAGGGTTTGGGAAAAGGAGAATCGCCGCTGTTCCCGAATGTTTGTTTTAAAATTAAGGAAGACGTTAATTTTGAGGAAGGCGATCCAAATTATGATTTGTTTGTGTTAAGCATGAAAGTCGCCTGCAAGCGTCTTTTCCCCGCTTTTTCATTTATGGATTCAAGTTTTAATAAACCTTTCCGTGACGAGGAAGTGGCGTACATGGGATGCAGAACCAGAGTTATCTCAAACTGTAACGGACCGCAGGTAACAAACTCAAGAGGCAATCTTTCTTTTACTACGATTAACCTTCCGCGTATCGGGATTCGCGCAATGCATTGCGGCGAAAAAGATATATCGCTCTTTTGGAAATACCTTGATGAAGTCTTTGACACATGTGTCGAGCAGCTTTTAACCCGTTATAATGTGCAAAAAAAATTGAAGGTGCGTGACTTTCCTTTTTTGATGGGGCAAAAATTATATCTTGGCAGCGAAGATTTATCAGCTAACGATACAATAGAAGAAGCGATCCGCCACGGAACGCTTACCATTGGATTTATAGGTCTTGCCGAATGTCTTACCGCTCTTATGGGCAAGCATCACGGCGAAAGTAATGACGCTCAGGCATTCGGCATCGTCATTGTGGGTCATCTTCGCCGCAGGTGCGATGAAGTTTCCAAAAAATACAATTTAAATTTTTCGCTGCTCGCGACTCCCGCGGAGCAGTTAAGCGGAAAATTTATTCAGCTTGATCTTGAACGTTACGGATCAATTCCCGGAGTGACAGACAAAAAATGGTACACCAACTCATTTCATGTTCCTGTTGAGTATCCGATTAACGCTCTTGATAAAATTGTGATAGAAGGCGCTTATCATAAATTCTGCAACGCCGGACATATCTCTTACGTGGAGTTAAAATCTGCTCCCGAAAATAATCTTGAAGCGTTTGAATCATTAATAAGAGCGATGGCAGAAGCTGATATGGGCTATGCCGCCATTAACTTCCCTGTTGATATCTGCAGAGACTGCGGATTAAACGGCATCATCGAAGGAGACATCTGCCCCAAGTGCGGCGGAAACGATATAAGCCGCGTAAGAAGAATAACCGGCTACCTTTCAACCCTCGATCGTTTTAATGACAGTAAACTTGCGGAAATACAGCATCGTCAAGTACACCAAAATTTTAATTAGGCAGCGGCAAAGCCAATGCACAAACAAAGCATAAGCAAACAGAACCTGATAAAACATAGTATACGTTTATCAGGCATTACTCCAGAAAGCCTTGTGGACGGTCCCGGTCTTCGCTATGTAATTTTCGCACAGGGATGCAGACACGGATGCCCAAAATGTCATAATCCTACAAGCTGGGATATTAACGGCGGAAAAGAATTTACTGTTAAAGAAATTATCCGCATGATAAAAAAACAATGCAAAGCCCGCAGTACCGTTAAACAGGGTGTAACACAGGACATAACGCAATCAGCCGCGAAAACTCAAGGTTTAACATTATCTGGCGGAGAGCCATTTTTACAGGCAGGAGAATTCGCCCAAGCGGCGAACGCCGCTCGTCAAATTGGTCTTGATATTGTAACGTATACAGGCTACACATACGAAGAGCTTACGGAACTTGAGAAAGACGACAGCGGCATAGCCGCTCTGTTACGCGAAACCGATTTATTGATAGACGGAAGATATATCGATGAAAAAAGAACGTCCAGCCTTCCCTTTAGGGGATCGTCAAACCAGAGGATTATTGACATGCCAAAAACCAGGGAAAAAGGAAAAATCACATTGTGGAAGAATAGTAAAAAGAAAGAGCAAATTTAAAAATAACTCCTGCGGGCTTTCATGTCTTTTTTAAACCTGTTATATTGACAATTCCGCCGGTAATGGTATAATGTAGGCGTTCTGACTATAACATTTATCATTAAGGGGAAAAAAAATGTTAAACGTGGAAGCTGAAGTAAGCAAATATAAAAACATCAAAGACAGAGATGAACTGGGCAGGGTTATTCAATCATATAAAAGCAACGCAATCCAGCATGCGAATGATATTTTCATGGCTGGTCAATATGATATGGTAGCTCACAAGCTTCAGGTGTTTTATGACAAACTTCCTGCGCCGCATATTAAAAACACGGCTGTTCATTCGCAGGCAACTCCTTCCAAAACAGCAAAAATATCAAAGGAAGAAAAAGCCCAAATAAGCGCCGCATGGAAAAAGAAAACCGGCGGTTAAGGTTAGCCTTTACTGTTTATCTATTTAAAAAAGTTATAATTCTCACCGGATTAGCGGTTATATTCCAGATAAGGTAAAATGCCGGATAAATAAATATACTGGGTATCGATTAAATTATTAGCNATTCTTTCTATTTGGATTTTTAACAGCTCTCTTTTTAAACCGATGTTAGGCATATTCTCCTCATTAATTACAGACAATATATAATACATTCTTAAAATTACAGACAATAAAGGAACATTACTCATTTCCAAAGCACCTTGAATAATTCTTGAGCTTGATACCACTTCTTCATATTCTTCGTCTTCTTTTATAATAAAAATTGTATCGCTGTGTCTAACCAATAATTCTCCGGGAATATTATATAAAATTATTCTGCCTGCATGTACTTCATTTGCCTGATTCCTTCTGCTGGCTGTGCTTACAAATATATTCCCGTCATTTGTAATTTTTAATGTCTCGGGAATATAAGAATCCGGCAGCATTATATTATCGTAAAGAGAATAACGGCTGTTTGCAATTAAATTACCATTGTTGTCAATCATTAAGTCTCCGGCTCTTGTCCAGCCTACAGCGTCATTTTCCAGCCTGATTTTAAAAAACCCTTCTCCAAAAACCGCGAAATCATAAGGAACCTCTGTAACAGTCAGCACTCCCTGAGAGACGTTTAAATTTATCATCGTTTTATTATGTTCAATACTAAAATAGGATTTATAACTTATTGTTTTTATATTGGATAAATCATAAAACAATAAGCTATACTCGCTTAATAAATCATTATCATTCGCGAAAGAATTATATGATAATATAAAAAGAATTAAAATTATATTAAGTTTCATTTATATAATATTATCATTTATATGGTTTTTGTCAATCTTGGGCAGACAGAGCCAGCCGCCTCTTGACAATATCTTCCTGTCCCTTGTAATGTAATAATGTATATTTCAAAGGAAGTGGGGTGCGCGGTTCTTTAGAAACGCAATTCCTCCGCTAACCCGTAACTGTAATTGGGAAGATTCTGTCAAATAACGAAAGTTATAAACGACCACTGGCTAACACGCCGGGAAGGTCGATGGAAAAAACGCTCATAAGCCAGGAGACTTTGGTATACGCGCTTTCTTTAAGAGAGCGAATTTTTTTCAAGGTTCGAGGAAAAGCCTGTGAAAAGCCGAATTAAATTGACAGAGTAAATTTCTCATCGCAATTGCAATCGGTATTTTTGCCTTTTCTCCGGCAAGGAGAGTTTTATGAGTTTGTTAAGGAAAAGGTTCACGCAGAGGCACAAGTGTGAACAAAAGGTTCACAGCGCAAAGGGCTGTTTAATAATTGCCGCGCTGTTTGTATGTTTTTTATTGCCGGGTTGTCAGGAAGACAATGGTGAAGACTTTAGAAATGTTCAGTTCGTTCCGACTGGTGTTTGGGCTGATGATTTTGGCGGAAGTTATATTATTACCAGAACCGAACTGGAATTCGACGATGGTTTTGGTTTTGACAAATTTGAAGGAACTATTGAGACTGCTGTTGATTTCTCACGTAATTCCGGTGTTTTAATAATCAAAATAACCACCTCCGATACTGGTTTAACAGAAGGAAATTACATTGGCGTCTATTACAGAAATTATAGTTCATCACATATTTTACTGGCAAACGCAATTGACGCATCGTTCGCAATCATCGAAGCAGAATCATTTAATGAAGCAGAAAGCATTTTTAGCGCAGGTAACGTTAATACACATGTAACATTCTGGGGATCCGGTTACACTAAGTGATTTTTCTTCTTTTGCTTTTCTTAATATCTACGCCTCTCTCTGCTGACGATGAATATTTATTTACAGATAACGACGGTATTACAATTACAGGCACTGTTCAAACCAGTCAGCAGATTGATGTTGTAGAAAGAGAGCAGATCGAGAATTCGGGAACCGGCGACATTGTTGAACTTTTGCAGGAAACGCTTGGGCTAAACGTTGTCCGTTACGGCGCGTACGGCAATCAGGCGGGAATAAATATCAGAGGTTTTGATTCCAAACGGATTGCCTTTTTAATAAACGGAATACCCGTAAACTCAACAATGGACGGAAAATTTGATCTTAATCAAATTGATTTAAATTCAATCGAGCGGATCGAAGTAATCTACGGCGGCTCGGATTCAAAGTTCAATGTTTCAGGAGCGTTCGGAGGAATTGTAAATATTATCACAGTGAGGAGGCATGAAGAAGGATTGCGCCTGACAGCTTCTGTTTCCAATACATCGGCATTGCCGGGAAGATACAGCGACAGAAACGGCGAAACGCAGGAGCCGCACTGGGAAGATCTTTTTGACACGCAAAATTATTCTCTCTTTGCGGCTTACGGAGGCGAAGACATTTCCCTTTCCGCCAATATTTTCGCAAACCGGGCGGGTAATCATTTTATTTTTACTGATTATGTAAATATTCCGCGGCGAAAAGACAATAACGAAGTATGGGATGCAGGACTCTCGGCGTCTTTGGTTTGGGAATTAAGCAACTTAAAAAAATTAATTGTTTCTTCGAGCGTTTATTACGGCGATAAAAATTTTCCCACTTCTGGTTTTTCAAGTAATGTCGGCAATCAGATTGATTTTTCCGTTCAGGAAAATGTAATGCTCGAAGCGCCGAGGGTTTTTCATGACAATGCCGCCGCAGAACTTTCTTTTGGTTATAATTTTCTTAAACGGGAATACACCGCTCCTTCGGGATTGTCTTCCCTTCATAATCAATTCGGCGTTACCGCGATTAACCGCTGGAACTGGTTTGCTTCCAGCCGTTTTACAATAAGGAGCGGAATCGATTACCGTTTTATTAATCTTGACTCAACAGAAATTGGAAACAGAAACAGGCATGACGGCGGACTGTATGTAACTATCGAATTAAAACCAGCGGAAACATTCATGCTAATTCCATCATCAAAAGTGATTTTTACAAGCCAGGGAACCGGAAACTCAGCGGTTATACCAAAACTTGGCATTCTCTGGAATGTCACCGATACTTTTTCTGTTAAAAATAATTATTTTAGAAGTTTTAAGTTTCCTGATTTTGAAGAACTTTACTGGAGCGGAGGCGGCGGTTACGGCAATCCTGATTTACGTCCGGAAGACGGCTGGGGAGCCGACATCGGAATTGCATGGCGCATAACAAGCAGCCTCCGGTTAGAAAGCGTTTTTTTTACGCAATGGATTAAAGATTCAATTCACTGGTTTTTGGGAAGCGCAAATGTATGGCGGCCGGAAAATACAGGTGAAGCTGTTCTTTACGGGCTTGACAATAGATTTAGCGCGGAAATTCCTGTTTCATTGGGACCAATAATTAAAATTTCCGCTTCTCTTTCATATCAATTTTTATTAAGTTACTTGTTAAGTTACGGTTACACTTTTGATTCAAATAAAAGAATTCCATACAACCCGGAACATACAATCGCGTGTTCTCTTGATTTTTCCTGGAACTCAGGCTCAATTTTTTTAAGCGGACGATATGAAGACAAACGTTTTCATGACACTGCCAATTTAATTTTGTTAAAACCTGTTTTTCTGCTTAACGCGGGATTTAACCAAAAAATAGGCAAAAATTTTTTGGTTTACAGCTCGCTTCGCAACATACTTAACACATCTTACGAATCATTTTATGATTACCCAATGCCAGGAATTACATTAACTCTCGGCATCAGAGCAACTCTAGAGGTTAGATAATGAACAAGAGAAGAATTTTAACCACCAACCACACCAACAAACACGAACTTAATGTCCGATTTCTCTTCCTAAAACCCAGGAAAGTTCAGACTGCAATCATAGATTTTTTAAGTTTAAGAACAAGATATCTTAACTCAAGTTCGTGTGGTTTGTGGTTAATAATCCTAATTATTCTTTTTTTAACAAGCTGTACGAACACCAATAACAAGGAAATAATTGATCGCACAGGCAGAACTGTCTTCATTAAAGGCGATATAAATCGGGTTATTTCTACAGCTCCGTCAAATACGGAAATTATTGTAGACCTCGGCAAGGCGCATAAACTTGTTGCTGTTGACAGACACTCTGCGAATATTGCAGGGCTTTCTGATAATATTGCGCTGCTTGATTTTTTTTTTCCTGACGCGGAAACGATAATTAACCTTGAGCCGGATTTAATTATTGCGAGCGGACACAATGCCACAGGTTCCGGAGAAGACCCGTTTCGAGTCCTTCGCGGGATGGGAATCCCCGTTGTTTATATTTCCATGAGTAAAACCATCGAAGACATTTATCTTGACATTGCATTTATAGCGGACGTTTTACAGGCGGGGAAAGAAGGCGAGGCGCTTATTAATATGACGCGAAGCCAGGTTGAGGAAATAAAACAAAATGCTTCTGTCATCGAGAGGAAAAAAACTGTTTACTTCGAAATCTCATCAGCGCCTGATATGATGACATTCGGGAAAGACAGTTTTATTCATGACATGATCGAAACTATAGGAGCTGTTAATATTTTTGGAAATGAAAACTGGCTTATAACTCCCGGAGCGGAAACAATCATCAGGCGCGATCCTGATGTTATACTAACAAATGTTAATTATATCGATGATCCAATCGCGGAGATAAAATCCCGCCCTGGCTTTAATCATATAAGCGCGGTGCAGAATAATCGCATTTATTTAATTGATACCGATTCTTCGGTGCGGCCGTCAGCGAGAGTTGTGAAGGCGCTTCGGCAAATGCAGGGGGCTGTGTATACAGAAGAGATTCACACGGAGTTATATGAGGAAAAATAATATTAAGAATTTTACCACGAATAGAACCTGCGGTTCTTTCACGAACAACACGAACCTTAAGTCCGAAATCTTGTCAGCCTTCGTGATAGTTCGTAATGGTTCGTGGTCAAAAAAAGGGATTATTTCTATTGGTATATTAATATCCATATTAATTTTAATTACCGCCGCATCCCTGGGAAGTACAAATATAAAATTCAGCGATACTATTCTAATTACCTTGCATAAAATTTTCCGCTTTCCGTTATCTGAAAATATTGACGCAAAAGATGTTTCCATTGTGTGGCTCTTGCGCCTGCCCAGGGTGATACTTGCCTTCCTTGTCGGCGGATGCCTGGCGATGAGCGGAGCTGTTTGCCAGTCAATTTTGCGTAATCCTCTTGCCTCTCCTTACATTTTAGGCGTCTCGTCCGGAGCGTCTTTGGGAGCAGGATTAATTATTATAAGCGGCGTTACCCTCCCCTTTTTATTCGGCTTTTCGCTGCCGCTTGCAGGCTTCATGTTCGGGCTTGCGGCGGTTTTTTTTGTATCGGCGTTTTCTTCAAAAATAGATAAATCAATGTCGAATAACACAATCATTCTCTGCGGCATGGTCTCAATGTCGAATAACACAATCATTCTCTGCGGCATGGTCTTATCACTTTTCTTAAACGCCCTCCTCTCGACATTAAGCGCTGTTTTTTCTGATGACCTTCGCCGTATTGTTCTTTGGCAGATGGGAAGTTTCGCGATGAGGGGCTGGAGTTATGTATGGCTTTTGATTCCCTTTTTGGCAATAGGAACCGCCGGAATATTATTGCATGTAAAAGAAATCGATATATTAAGTTTCGGCGACGAACATGCCAAATCCGCCGGAGTGGAAACAGGAAAGCTTCGCAAAAGACTTCTCACATTTTGCGCAGTGCTTACAGGAGCGTCAGTCGCTTTAAGCGGCGTGATTGGTTTTGTTGATTTAATTGCACCTCACGCTGCCCGCAGAATCTGCGGGTCGCTTCACAGGCATTTAATACCCATATCATTTATTGTCGGCGGATCATTGATGGTTTGCGCCGATCTCGCAGCAAGGACTGTTATCGCTCATTCAGAACTGCCGGTTGGAGCGATAACGGCATTGATTGGAGCGCCGTTCTTCGCGTGGATATATTTTAGAAATAAAAAATGAGTAATTGAAAATGAGGAACCAGGAATGTTAAAAGTTGAGAATTTGTACTCTGGTTACAACGGGACTGATGTAATTTTTAATATTAACTTTGAGGCGCAAAGAGGCGAAAGTTTATGCGTGCTTGGACCCAACGGGTGCGGGAAAAGCACTTTACTTAAATCGATCGCGAGGATTATTGATTACCGGGGAAGCGTACTTGTTGACGACAGGGATGTTTCAGGTCTTTCACGAAAGGAACTTGCAAAAAAAACAGCTCTTTTAAGCCAGAACGCTCAAGTTTTTTTTCCGTACACAGTGTACGAAACCGTGTCGATGGGACGGTATGCCTATTTACAGGGATTCCTGAAAAGCCTTTCCGCCGAAGACAGAGATATTATTAAAAATACTATGTTAAAACTGGATATTTGGGACATTAAAGACCGCATGATTGACGAGCTCTCTGGCGGCACTTTACAGAGGGTTTTTCTGGCAAGAACGCTTACCCAGACGCCTGGTCTCATCCTCCTCGATGAGCCTGCCAATCACCTCGACTTAAAACATCAAATTGAGCTTTTGGAATTCCTCAAAAAATGGGTTAAAGAAAACGGCATTTCACTTATCGCGGTGTTTCACGATCTCAACCTCGCCCTGCAATTTGGAGATACGGCAATTGTTATGAACAAGGGTAAAATTGAGGCAAGCGGCAAAATTGACGCTGTTTTAAACGGCGATGTTCTGAACAAAGCCTACGATATTGATATCCGAAAGTATATGCGTGACTCCCTGGAAAAGTGGAAATAGTTAAAAAAATTGTAGAATTATTTATGATCTTGATATAAAATTGTAATTAGAACAGGAAAAATCGGGGAATGTACGAAAAAACATAATGCATATACAAGCATTATGTTAATTTAGTGCTTAAAGGGAGCAAAGAATGAAAATTGGAATGAAACTGGTACTTATCATCAGTTTGGCGAACATTATCAGCATTGGGGCTTTGACGGTCTCAGCGTTAGTGTTTTCATCAAGCGGTCTCACTGCTATGGCAGCCAGGAACGCAAGAAACGTTACAGGGGTAACGGCAGGAACCATCAAATCGTATATCGAAGTTCCTATGGATGAAATCAGAGCTTATGTAAGGCTTATGGAGCATATCGATGAAATCGCGGCTCCTGCGGCAAGACGCGAAATGGTCAATTTTTTCCTTTATACTGTAGTCCGGGAAAATCCGAATTATATTGGAGCGTGGGCAGTTTATGAACCCAATATGCTGGACGGCAATGACGCGGCTTTTGTAAACACAAACGCGAGTACTACCGGCAGATTCGAAAGCTACTATACCAATACCAACGGCAGGATCGAATTAAATCCGCTTGAAAATTACACAACAGCAGATTACTACACCATTCCTTTACGCACCGGCAAAGAGCTGGTTGCGGAGCCTTATTTTGAATATATCGGCGGACGAGAAACGTTGATCACCAGCGTTGTAATTCCGATCAAGCGCGACGGACGGGCAATTGGAGCAGCCGGAATAGACCTGGAACTTACCGAGATTCAGAAAGTGATAGGCGAGATTAGACCATTCGGAGTAGGAAACGCAGGTTTATACAGCCCAATCGGTTTTATTCTTGCTGACGCTGATACTAACAAGATTGGTAAAAATCTGAGGGAAGCTTCCGTAGAAATATACGGGGATTTTTTACCAAAATTATTAAGCTCATTGAATGAAGGACAAGTATTTTCCGAAACATTTTTTTCACAAGAGCATGGCGCCAAGTTAATGGCTATTACAAGCCCGTTCTTTATGGGAGGGGACGAAAACCCATGGAGCGCGGTAACCACTGTCCTGGATTCCGTGATAATGGCTCCGGTAATACAAATGACAACCGTTTTATTGATACTTGGCGTTATTATCCTTGTCGCTATCACATTTGTGATAATATTCGTTTCAAGGTCCATTACAGCCCCGCTTAAAAGGATGGAAGGCGTTTTTGAGTTTATCGGAAACGGCGACTTTACGCACAGTATTGAGTCAAAGGGTAATGATGAAATTGCGAACATTTCAAACGCCCTTAATAGTACCATTGATAAAATTAAAGAGCTTATTGGTACCATCAAAGACCAGTCGGCAGAGCTTTCAGAAATCGGCACAGAGTTGTCAGCCAACATGAACGAGACAGCAGCCGCCATTAATCAGATCAACGCGAATATTCAAAGTATCAAGGGAAGGGCGATCAACCAAAGCGCAAGCGTTTCGGAAACAAACGCCACTATGGAACAAATAACAATCAACATAGGCAAGCTAAACGATCAGGTTGACAAGCAGTCAATGTCAGTCTCCCAGTCCTCATCGGCTATCGAAGAGATGCTTGCGAACATCCAGTCTGTTACCCAGACACTTGTTAAAAACATGGAAAATGTTAATCAGCTTGAGTCAGCCTCGGAAGTTGGACGCACAGGCTTACAGGACGTAGCCTCTGACATTCAGGAAATCTCGCGTGAGTCGGAAGGCTTGTTGGAAATCAACTCTGTTATGGAAAACATCGCGAGCCAGACTAACCTCCTCTCGATGAACGCCGCCATTGAAGCTGCTCACGCCGGTGAAGCCGGAAAAGGCTTCGCGGTTGTCGCTGACGAAATCAGGAAGCTCGCGGAAAACTCATCAGAGCAGTCAAAGACGATCAGCACCGTACTTAAAAAGATCAAAGAATCAATCGACAAGATAACGCAATCTACCGACAACGTTCTGCAGAAATTCGAGACCATCGATGGTCACATTAAGACAGTTGCCGATCAGGAAGAAAATATACGAAACGCGATGGAAGAACAGGGTCAGGGAAGCAAGCAGATTCTTGAAGCCATTGGAAGCCTTAACGATGTAACGCGTGAAGTAAAACAAGGATCAGGCGAAATGCGTGACGGCTCCGGCGAAGTAATCAGAGAGGGTAAAAACCTTGAGATTATCACACAGGAGATTTCCGGCGGCATGAACGAAATGGCAACCGGAGCGGATCAAATCAACATCGCCGTACACCGTGTAAACGAACTGACTATAAGCAACAAAGACAAGATTTCCACGCTGCTGGGTGAAGTCGCCAAATTCAAAGTTGAGTAAGAATAGCTAAAAGAATAATGAGCCTGAACCTGCCTGACCACTGTCAGATGGGCTCAGGCTTTTTTTATAATCTATCCCCAGGTGTCATAGATATCACTCCCAGATAATAATTGTAATAAATTATAAAGAGAAAGGATTTAATAGTTCTAGTTTGGGAATTTTCTTAAAGTCATCTATGTTGCGAGTTAGCAATATAAAGTCTTCGATTAAAGCAGTGGCGGCAACAATTGCGTCCGGTAATTTTATTTTATTCTGTTTGCATAATTCGATAGTGCATTTTACTACATTCTTGCTTAGTGGGTATATAACCGATGAATTAATAAAGTTTTCAAGGATTGCCTCGTTTTCCGGCGAGTCATTAAATCTTAATACTTCTATCTGTGAAATAACCGAAATATTGGGAATTTGATCAACTATTTCAGAAATTATTTTCATGCCGTCTTGTGGGATTTTCCCCGCAAGATAACCAATAATTACATCGGAATCTAAAAGATATTTCTTTCCCATTCGTTTCGGTTTTCCTGTAAGGTATTCTGATATGCTTTATATTGTGTGTCAGTGAGTTTTAATGCGCCTGCAAACTCGCTTGATAATTTTTTGCTGGATGTAGTCGTGGTTTTGGTAGAGGCGTTCAATCTTATCAGATCAAGATGCTCCATGTCTGATAGAAGATTTAAGGCATTTGTATTTAATATTTCAACAGTTAATGTCATTTTTTAAGTATATACCTGCTGCACCTATTCGGCAAGGTGTTCACATAATTTATGTCTTAAGTTTCCTTAGAAGAAATAATACTGGCTTTCCAGATCAGGCTTTTTTTATGATCTTTCCCCAGGTGTCACGCAGCCCAACTGTTCTATTAAACACTGGTCTTCCGTCTTTGCCATTATCGGGGTCACGGGTGAAATAGCCAAGACGCTCAAATTGATAGGCTTGTCCGACAGCGGCGTCTGTTACCGCTCTTTCGCCCCATGCGTTTACAAGCGTTTCCAATGAATCGGGATTTAGATTATCTGTAAATTCGCCAGGAGTTCCATCTGCGCGGGCGGCAATCTCCATGGGACGCTCAACATTGAAAAGGTTATCGTAAAGACGGGCTTCTATAGGCGCTGCGCCGGAAGTGCTGACCCAATGAATCGTGCCTTTTACTTTTTTGTTATCAGATGCGTTTCCGCCTTTTGTTTCCGGATCGTAAGTGCAGCGCACAGCGGTTATATTGCCGTCTGCGTCTTTGTCAAACCCTGTACAGGTGATGATATAAGCGTAGCGAAGGCGCACTGAGCTTCCGGCGCGTTCACTGTTTCCCGGAAAGAGGCGGAAATATTTTGGCGGCGGGTCTTCTTCAAAATCATCACGTTCTATCCAAAGCTCACGGGAGAAGGGAACCTTGCGGGTGCCTGCGCTTTCATCTTCTGGATTATTAACTGCTTCCAGTTCTTCGCATTTATCCTGCGGGTAGTTTTCGATTATCAATTTGAGAGGACGCAAAACAGCCATCACACGAAGCGCGCGTTTGTTCAAATCCTCGCGAAGGCAGTATTCAAGGAAAGCGATGTCTACCATGCTGTCAGTTTTGGCAATGCCGATCTGAGAGACAAAACTGCGGATTGCCTGCGGCGTATAGCCTCTGCGGCGAAGACCGGCAATTGTCGGCATGCGCGGATCGTCCCAGCCAGAAACTTTTTTATCCTGCACAAGTTTCAAAAGCCAACGCTTGCTCATGACTGTGTAAGTCAAATTAAGGCGGGCAAACTCGATCTGCCGCGATGGAAAAACCTCAGCTTCATTAATGAACCATTCATAAAGCGGACGGTGTATTTCATATTCCAGAGAACAAAGGGAATGGGTAATACCCTCTTTTGCGTCGGAAAGCGGATGCTGAAAATCGTACATTGGATAAATACACCACGAGTCGCCAGTACGGTAATGATGCTCACGGCGAATACGGTACATGACAGGATCACGCATGATCAAATTGGGATGAGTCATATCGATTTTGGCGCGAAGGGTTTTCGCTCCATCGGCGAAATCACCGGCACGCATTTTCGCGAAGAGATCAAGGTTCTCTTCGATTGAACGATCCCTGTAAGGACTGTTTCTCCCCGGAGGGGTGATATTTTTATCGGCGGCAGTTGTCCCCCGGTANTCTCTNATTTCTTCATCATTCAAATCATCAACATAAGCTTTNCCTTTTTTAATTATTTTTACNGCAAGCTCATATAAATATTCATAATAGTCAGACGCGTAGAACTCACGATCATCCCAGTCGTAACCCATCCATTTNATGTCACGTTTGATTGCCTCNACATAAGAGATGTCTTCTTTTTCGGGATTGGTATCGTCAAAGCGAAGATTGCACTTTCCGCCGAAACGCTGCGCCATGCTAAAGTCGATAAAGAACGCTTTACAGTGACCGATATGCAGCCAGCCGTTCGGTTCGGGCGGAAATCTTGTATGTACATAAGAAAACCTGCCGCTCGATAAATCTTCTTTTATAAACTCGCTAATAAAATCATTGCCGGCAGGATTTGAGCCGCTGGAGTCGGTCATTTTATTTCCTTTTATAAATTAAAAATTTGTCAGATAGCAGAGGCCAAGAAGCAGAACAGCCCAAACTGATTTATCATTTTTATCCACACCCTGATTGATCGATTCATTTAATACCGCAAGCTTTCCGCTGTACCACCAAAAAAGCCCCATCTGGGCATCGATACGGAAAGTGTATTCTGTAAAATCTTCTTTTTCGCTCTGGGCGCCGAAAAAAAGATACGCAAGCCCGTCAAGCATCGAGCTAAAACCGTCAACCGCGCTTACAAAATTGCCCTGCTCTATCGTGGTCATAAATATGGGAATATCGTTTTGGAGCTTTCCCTTGCGGGTTTCGTCGGTTTTATCTACCCATGTTTTTTGAATCAGTAAATCAAGATTGTTCTGGAAGTGATCGAGAAATGTACGAAGCTCTCCTGAGCTTTTGTCCAAAGCAAGCAAACGCTGATACTCAACGCCGATTCCCAGNGCTTTGGCAAACTCACCTGCGGCTTTAACATCCGGCTTNTGCCCCTTTACAAACCCTTCTTTGGGGAACAGCCGCTCGGCAGCCTTGCGGTAATCGCCGGGCATTGAGAAACTTGTTGATGGAAGACCTCGATACATAAATGAATTTGATAAGAAATACGGAAAATAGTCAAGAAGGCAGCAGGGATAATTATAGACAATTATGTTAGAAAAGTATTAATTTATGCGGAGATATGTTTTTACAGCTTTTATGGTAGAAGGGAAAGCAAAGCGGGTGAAATCTATTTCTTCTTTTTTTAGGAAAAGAACGCCTGAGATTTCGGCGGCTTCAAGGCGCAGGTGTTCCGGCTTTAAGCCCGGAGCACTCACGGAGAAATACATGTCGCAGGTGTTGTAGTCGATTTTTTTATAATTGTAAACATTTGAGAAAGAGGCAAATAAAACAAGCGGAGCGCAGGGTGTCCAGCCGATTTCCTCGTTCATTTCACGAATAAGACCATCCATTACGCCTTCGCCGATATCAACAAAGCCGCCGGGCAGGTCGAGCTTTCCAACTGCCGGTTCCTTTCCCCGAACAAGGAAAACAAACCTCTCTCCGTCAGGTTCTGGCACTGTAATAAGGCAGCCTGTAGCGGCGGCAATATTATGATAATAAATAAACCCGCAATCGGGGCAGTTAAAAACCTTGCCTTCGCTAAAGGTGATATTCTTTGAAGCGCACTCGGGGCAATAATTGAACATACATAACTATATCATGTATAATGCTTTTATGGAAACTCAATGTACATTAAGAGTGCGAACCTATGAATGTGACAGCTATGGTCATGTAAATAACGCCAACTACTTAAATTATCTGGAATATGCCCGTTATGAATATCTAAGGGATATTGGATTTGATTTTAAAAAATCAGTTCGTGACGGATATGGATTATACATTGCTCATATCGAAATTAGTTATAAAATGCCTGCTCTTCCTGATGATTCACTCCTAGTTAAAACAAAGCCGCTTAAAATGGGCGCAGTAAGCGGAACCCTCTCTCAGCAGATTTGGCGCGATGATGATTTATTAATCGAAGCAAAAGTATCATGGGCTTTTGTAGATTCCAGCGGAAAGCCGACAAAACTTCCTCCGGAGTATAATCTGCCCGGATTAAAGCCATGAAATGGTTTTTGTTTGTAAAATTATTTATAGAAATATTTATAAAAATCTCAATTATTATATTAGGTTTGATTTTAATTATTTATTCTCTTAATGTATTCAGATTATGGGGAAGATTTGATTTTTTTGTTTTTCTTACAGGTCTTCTGGGATTAGTTATAATTATTATAACAATCACTTTTGATAAAATCATAAAAACAGCTCTCAGGCTTCCAAAGATAATAAAAATAACCGGCATTGCTCTTTTTTGCATAGGCGCCGCATCTTTTATAATTGTACAGGGCATTATTATAAACGGCATGAGCGGGAGACCATCATCCAGCGAAACAGAATACGTAATTGTTCTTGGATGCCAGGTTGTCGGCATTTACGCTTCTGTCCCGCTGATTCGCAGGGTATATACTGCCATTGAATATTTGAACAGACACCCGAATGTAAAAGTTGTAATATCAGGAGGACAGGGACCAGGCGAAGATATCACCGAAGCCGAAGCAATGCGCAGATTGCTGGCAGAAAAAGGAATACAGCCGGACAGAATGTTAATAGAAGAAAAGTCCAGAAACACTACGCAGAATTTTAAATTTTCTGATGAACTTTATAATCTTGCAGATAAAAATGTTGTTGTTGTTACAACAGATTACCACATGTTCCGCTCGCTCAATGTCGCAAGAAAACTTGGCTATAAAAATGTGTCAGGGCTTGCAAGCAGAAGCCAGATCACAGTCCTTCCCATTTATCTTTTTAGGGAATATTTCGCAGTTATGTACTATGCGCTGGGAGGAAGGATTTAAGGTGGAAGGGAGATAGAGGAAACCGTACAAGCCTACATCGGGTGTACTGGAAGATTCACCCTGTCGGGTTCGCTGTAAGTGCAGGCACTTTTGCGTGCTCCACTGCTTATGTATTAAGCTGTTGCATGTCCTGTCATTTTTATATTTACGGAATTATCATCGGTATAAACAGGAGCTGATTTTTTTGCCGCTTTATGATTTTTAAGACACATTTCATCATATTCACTCATTCTGGCTTCTGTTATTGCGCCAATTTTATACATTTCTTTAGCGTCTTGATGAATTACTTTTAATGCTTCGCTTTCATATTTCATTTTATTCCTCCTGTACAATTTCTATTAAAGTTTGCCTTTTAAGCAAATCTATGAAAAGACTTATTTTTGAAGATTCTCACTTTTTAATAATAACATAAAAAATTGGGGAAAACAAGATAACTTCGCTTAATGTTCGATTCAATAAAATCTGACCACCTTAATCCATGTTATAGTGATCAGATTAAATAAAATAATAAAAAGCAGGCACGGCACGAACACAGAAAAAACCACTAAACGAGAATTTCCAGTCTTATTGGCGGTCATTGCCAAAATTTACACTTTGAAATTTGAGTGTACTGGAAGCTTCACCCCGTAGGGTTCGCTGTAAGTACAGGTACTTTTCCGCTTCCTCAGAGATATTTCGCTGTTATGTACTATGCTCTGACCAGAAGGATTTGAAGTGAATTTTACCACGAACCATCACGAACCCATACCTTGACGGTTTGGTCACGAACATTGTCCAATAACTTTTCTCTTTTCACAAAAAATATTTGTTAGCTGAGGATGATTTTCTTTAAAGAAAAAAAGATATCGAATAACAGGTTCGTGTTTGTTAGTGTGGTTAGTGGTAAAACTCTTCTGAATCATTTACATTTTTGCTATTAACTATTTCTTTTCTGTATTTTTTGATTTCCTCATTAACATCATCTTCTGTGAAATTATGCGTTTTTCTTCAGCCTCGTTTAACGAATGAAAAACCTACTACGAAGCTGCCCGTACGGATGCGGGCGGGTAATTAATTTTATACATTTCTTTAGCGTCCTGATGAATTACTTTTAATGCTTCGCTTTCATATTTCATTTAATTCCTCCTGTACTTTTTTAAATTCAATCTATCTTTCAATCCTTACGAAAGATAAACGATTTCCATTATAATCTAAAATTAATGTTGATAAATTAAGAGGTATCCATTTTGGAATTCTAGCAGCTAATCTGGCTGCTGTTCTAAGAGGTGTTGCCACAGGACCAAGCGGTACACCAGCTTTTTCTAAAAGATCAATAACATCCCCAATAGCCCCATTCCAAACATGAGATGTTTTAAATTCTAAAATATATCCATTACCAGTTTCTTTTAATATGCAGCTACCTGCCATATAATTTTCTCCATTTACTTTTGCTATCCAAGTATCACCACCTAGTTCAAATTTTAAACTTTTTCCAACTAAGGGAATTAGAACTGCTGGCATCATATTAAAAGTCTGTTGAAAAGGTGTTGGTTCTCCAAGTTGGGGAGAGGAATTTCTTTCACGTTCATTTGAACCCCGCTCACGAGTTTGCCTACTAGTACTTCTCCTGCTATCATTTATTGTTGAATTAACTACACGATTTTGCGTTTGCGTTCTATAAGAATATACGCCTGCACCAAATCTGTTATCTTCACGTATTCCATTACTATAAATTATTGATTGAACACCTGATAAATGAATATAATGTATACGCTCATCCACACTGTTAATATGTCTATAACTTATTGATGTTGAAGTTTTTTCAATTATTTCAACAGTCATATTACCACCGTTTCTAAATAATAATTGATCTTGTGAAGCAATTGAGTATATCCCAAACACATGAAATAGCAATAAAAAAACAAAAAACCGTTTCATTCATTATCCTCCGTAATAATCATTAATGGTAAAATAAAAAAATAACATTTTTATGCCATTGATATATTGTAATTTTTTAAATATTTGCACATAACGTTTCATAAATGAACATTAAATTTCAACAAACATTATTTGCTTCACATTCTGTATATTTTATTGCTTCCTTTTTTACTAATGACTTTCCACTTGTTTTTCCTTGCGCACGCTTTAACCCCTCCACCAGACCTAAAATATAAACTTGGTTTATTTCTGTTAAATTAGGAAAAACACATCTAAATTTCTTCAATCGTATTATGCTCATATATGAGCTTATAATATCAACAAATGAACATAATAACAAGTACTAAAAATATATTTTTTTCATTTTTCTATTCTTTTTGCTTGCTAGGCGAACATTACTATTATATGCTCAAATTTATAAGGATATGGCAATTAATGAAAGGATCAAAGAGATCCGTCAACAATTGAATAAATCCCAGCGAGAATTTGCAAAAGCGATATATGTGTCTTATGGCTATTTATCAGAGATAGAAACAGGGCAAAAAGAAGTAAACGACCGCCTTGTCCATTTAATTTCAAGCGCTTTTTCAGTCAACAAACACTGGCTCCTCACGGGTGAGGGGCGTATGTTTAACAATACATCGGAAGAAAAGCTGGAACGGGTAACCGGTCTTTTTAACGAATTATACCCGGAGTTTCAGGATTTCGTACTGCGCCAGATTGATGAGTTTATCGAGCTGCAGAATTTAAGGCATGAAAAGTAATATTTCAATATATACTTGACAATATATACCAAATAAGATATATTTTACTATGAGCAACACTATAATCAGCGAAGATGGACGTTTTGAGTGGGATGAAGGCAAAGACCTGCTAAATATAAAAAAGCATGGGTTTTCATTCGATGAAATTCTGGAGATTTTTGATGATCCTGCATTTTTGGAAGGTTATAATCATGAACACTCTAATCGAGAGGATCGATTTTATGGTATTGGCTGCTTGAATGGTATCCTTTACATAATTGCATTTTATACCTATAGAGATCGAATTAGAATTATTTCCGCACGACAAGCGGACAGCGAAGAACAGGAGGAATACGATGATTACTTCAAAAAAATTAAGTATTGAACGGATTAACGAAATAAAAAACTTTCCCGTTACTTATGATGAAGATTCTCCAAAACTATCATCTGAACAAATTGCCCGTATGAAGCCTGCTCATCCTGAATATTGGAAAATTGAACCCGTAAAGGTTCCAATATCAATTAAAATTGACGCTGATGTTTTAGCCTGGTATAAGTCAGAGGGGAAAGGATATCAAACCAAAATTAACAAAACCTTACGTGAAGCGATGATGCAATCAATGTAAACCCCTACACAACAGAAATCCTGATTTATATATAATTTATACAGAAAATTAATATTGACAAATGATAGCATTTTTGCTATCATTTATTATGAGTAAGCATGAAAAGCTTATAAAGAGGATTTTTGAAGGTAAGTCAGATATTACTCCAGATGAAGTTATAGCTGTTCTTAATAAGCTTGGCTATAAAACATCCGCAACCGGCGGCTCTCATCGTACTTTTAGAAAACCTGACCGCCAGTCAATAACAATTGTTCTTACCCAGAATCCATTGAAACCTTATTTAGTGGAAAAATTACAGGAAACATTAAAACAAGAGGGATATCGCAATGAATAGAAGGGATATGAATTATTATTTAAGCTTACCATACACTTATATTATCGAATGGTCTGATGTTGATAATTGTTTTTTAGGCAGTATCATTGAGCTTGAACGCAATATGACATGCGGTCAGACACATGAGGAAGTATTATCCAATCTTAAAGAGGCTCTTTGTTCTTATATAACAACAAGTTTAAATAATAATATGGAAATTCCGGAACCGTTAAAAATAAATGATTTTAAAGGCAGCATTACTTATCGTACAAGTAAAGAGCGTCATTACAAACTTGCAAAACAGGCTAAATTGTATGGAAAAAGTATAAATGCATTTATTGATGAGGCTATTGGAGAAAAACTAAAAGAAGCGGCTCTTTAACGAACCCCTACACAACACTCGTTTTCAGCTGCTTGTCTCTTTCAAAACGGCTTATTGCAAGTTCAACTAAACGCGTGATTAAATCGGTGTAACTTACGCCGCTTGCTTCCCACATTTTTGGGTACATGCTGATTTTTGTGAAGCCAGGCATGGTGTTGATTTCATTTATAATAAGAGCGCCGTTTTCTTTTAGGAAGAAGTCTACACGCGAAAGCCCTTCGCAGCAGAGTGTTTCGAAAACTTTTATTGCCATGTTTTGAATATTTTTAATTGTGTCTTTGTCAAGATTGGCGGGGATTTGCAGCGAGGCGCCTTTATCGTCAATGTATTTTGCGTCATAGGAATAAAAATCATGATTGGGAATTATTTCGCCGGGCAGGGACGCTTTGGGCTCTTCGTTTCCAAGTACGGCGCACTCAATTTCTCTGCCGGAGATAAATTCTTCCATGATGATTTTTGAATCGTACTGGAACGCCTCATTTATGGCGGCGTTGTATTCTTTTTCGCAGCTTACCTTGCTGATTCCTACAGAAGAGCCCATGTTCGCGGGTTTTATAAAAACAGGCGCGGTGTTTACGCCGCTACCAAGCTCTTTAGTTACTTCCGCAAAGGACAAGGCAGGCTCATGGCTTTTTAGCACGATGAATTTTCCAATAGGAATGCCGGCGTCGCGTAAAAGGCGTTTCATTACATCCTTGTCCATGCCGACAGCGGAGCCAAGCACGCTTGTTCCAACGAAGGGTATGTCAGCCAATTTTAAAAAACCCTGGATTGTGCCGTCTTCGCCGAATGGTCCATGCAGAATCGGGAAGATAACATCAAATTGATTAACAGAATCCATTTGCCATTTGCCCGATTTTTCGATTTTAATCATTACCGGATCAAATTTTGTTTTGTCTATTGCGTCAAAAACATTCTTTGCAGATAACAGAGAGATTTCATGCTCGGCGGATTTACCGCCAAAAAGTATGCCGACTTTTTTCATTACTGTTCCTTATCGTCCCAAAAGCCGACGCAGGGGACTTATGCCAAATCGAATTATAAAATAAAGCCAGGCAAAACCAAAACCGGCAAGATGCGTTAGATGCGCTACATTGCCTCCGCCGCCTGTGGCTATAAAAAACAGAGAAATAACAGTAAAACCAAGCACCATGACAGGAGCCCTAAGCGGAATTATGCCCCAAATATAAATGATTGCGTTTGGAAAGAGAATCGCATAAGCAAGCTGGACAGCGTACAGCGCTCCGGAAGCACCCATAAGAGCTACTATCAAATTATTTGTTAAATAATAAACTACAAACGAAAAAATCCCGGCAAGAGTTCCCGTTACAAAATAAAACAGCAAAAACTCCTTACTGCCCATCTGCCTTTCTACCTGAATACCAAAAATAAAAAGCCCAAGCATATTAAAAAGAATGTGCTGAAAACCGCCGTGCATAAACATATAGGTAACAAATGTCCATACCCATTTTAATTCGATAACCGCGTACGGGATCATGGACAGGTGTGTAATCATATACTGCTGATTTCTTTGGCTGGAAAAATAAGTTGCTATAAAAACCAGCACATTAATCCCGATAAGCCAGAAAACAGAATTAAAATTAACATACCGAAAAGGACGCCTGATAATGTTCATTTTACCAGAATAGAGATATTATTTTACTTAGTCAATAAATATACTGCGGTACTCGTTTATCGTTTCGGCGCGGACTGCTTTTTCACGCAGGGCTGCTCCGCTTGTAATTCCTTTTGTGTAAGCGCAGAATTGTTTTCGCATTTCCAGGCAGGCTGTGCGTTCTCCTATGTCATCCGCAAGCATTTCAAGGTGGCGCAGCGCCGCGGCTATTCGGCTTGAAAATGCAGCGCTTTCCCATGAGCCTGTTTCTAAAAACGAACGGGCTGCGGAAAAAATAAACGGGTTCCCCATAGCTCCCCGCGCGAACATGACAGCGGCGCAGCCTGTCTCGTCAAGCATTTGTTTTGCGTCCTCTGGTGTATATAAATCGCCTGAACCTGTAACCGGCACCGGCAGACGTGAAACCAAATCCTTGATATGTGTCCAGTCACTTCTGCCGCCGTAATTTTGCGCGCGGGTACGGGGATGCAAGGAGACCATACCTGCTCCAGCTTCAACAGCAATGCGCGCGCACTCAGCGTAATTTATGGAAGACGAATCCCAGCCGGAACGAATTTTAATTGTTACAGGTATACCGCCCAAACTCTCGCGGGAAGCGCGGACAGCGGCTTCCACAATCTTTCCCAAATTGGCGGGATTTTTCATGAGAGCAGAACCTGCGCCGTTTTTTACCACCTTGGGAACAGGGCAGCCGGAATTGATATCAATGGCGTCAGGACGAAGCGGCGCAAGAAGAGATGCAGCTTTATAAATGGAATCGCTCTCTCCGCCGAAAAGCTGTATTGCGTAGAGCTTTTCATTTTCGCCGCGTTTTACAAGGTTAATAGAAGAGTTCACACGGACATCGAACCGCAGGTTCGGAGGAGGCACGGAGGGAGAAGAAGGAGAAGAAGGAGAAGAATCAGGGAGTGTCAAACCGTATCTTCCATAGTTTCTGTACAGCGCTTCGGCGGAGACCAATTCTGTAAATGAAAAGCTCGCGCCAAGCTCTGCGCAAATCGATCTAAAAGCGCGATCGGTATAACCTGCCACCGGAGCGAGAAAAAGATTCCCGGGAATTTCCAGACTGCCTATTTTTACATTTCGATACAGGTCTTTTATTTCCGCTTCCTCATTCTTTGGGAAGTCCGAAAAATTTGCAGGAGTTTTCCCATAATTGATCAGCCAGCGCTTCCTCATCCATGTCGAGCATTTCTGCCATGTAGCGGGCGGTAATCGGCAGGTACTTGGGCATGTTTCTCTTGCCGCGATAATCAGCGGGAACCATGAATGGAGCTTCCGATTCTATCAATATACGGTCTACCGGAAGAACACTGATCGCTTCATGAAGATTTTTTGCGTTCTTGTATGTAAGGTTTCCGGCAAAGGAAAAATATACATTAAGATCGAGCGCTTTTTCCGCGTACGCGCCGTCCTCGGAATAGCAATGAAAGACTCCTCCCCGCGGGGGCAGACGGTCGCGAAGTATATCAAGCACATCATGACCGGCGTCACGATTGTGAATAATAACAGGCAGGTTGAGTTTAGAGGCAAGATCAAGCTGTGTTATAAAAAGCTCAATCTGGGATTTTTTATCGCCGAACTTGCGGTAATAATCGAGGCCAATTTCACCTATGGCAACTACCCGCGGATATTGAACGCTCTGCTCAATATGCGACAGCCAGTCCTTGCCGGGATTTTGCACCTCAGAAGGACTTACTCCAACGGCGTGGTAAACATTTACCGCTGATTTCAGGTTTTCATAAACCTGACCGAAATCGTGAAGACTGTTGCAAATCGAGACAATGCGGCTGACAGAAGCCTGGCGGGCTTCCTGTATGACAATGAGCTGCTCAATTGGGTCTTCAACAATAAGCCCCAAATGGGCGTGAGTATCAAAATACTGCATAGCTATATCCAAAAGAAATGATTTTAGGCGTTTACCAAACTGGCAAACATCATTTTAACATGAAATATGTAAATAAGTCAACAAAAAATATACTGGATAAATTGTTAATAGCCGGTTAATTCTTCCCATTTTGACGGTTCAAGGACATCCCTGTCGATTCTTACGAAGATTTGGGGAGTTAAATTGCTGTTGGGACGCAAGGCATTATTGGCGTTTAAGTACCCTAAATTGATGCTTGGCGCTCCGGGGGTTTCTGTGAGACTCATGCGGGTCATCGTCTCCGGGTTACGTGTGATGGCATCCCAGGCGCGGGCGGACTCTGCGTACATAACCATCGCTCTTGAACGATAATCACGTCTTCCTGTCTGTTCCGCCAGCATTTCATAAGCTACGCCCGCATTGTTGCGTGCCATCATAAGGCGCTCTCCTGTTTCCAGGAATTGAACGCCGTCATTTGGCAGAAGCACATGCAATCGCACACGCTGAGATTCAAGAACATCGAGGAGGCGGTTATAGTAACCCTGAGCCGCGAAATGATCGCCGCGCTGGAAGGCTGCGTTACCCATCGCGAAAAGGAGCCGCCTGTTAAGCGGAAGATCCGCGGAGGCTCTAAACAGGTAATCAAGAGCGTTTCTCCATTCTTCCTGCTGGTAATAAGCCGCTCCCATGCGGTATTGAACTTCGGGCGGCGAGTAGCCGTATCTTTCGGCGGCGTGGTAATTTGTCAAAGCAGCCTGCATATTACCGGTTTTTACAAAATACTCAAGGTCGCCTCTAAGAGAATATAACTTTCCAAGCTGAGGCGTAGGAGGTATAAGGTTCCTGTTCATATAATCTTCGAAAAGCTCGATGCCCCGTACAGCCTGCTCATCTGCCGGGAAAAATTCCCTGTTGTTAATCAGAAGATTTGCGTACCGGAAATGAGCGTCAACACGATTAAGTCGCCTACGAATTGATTCCTGTCTTGCAAGATCAAACGCCCTGATTGCGTTTTCCAGAGTGAGTCTTTCCTCGCGTGTGTTGCCAAGATTATTATGATAACGGGCAAGGTGATAATGCGGCTCCGGCAGATTGGGATCCATAATGACAGCTCTTAGGAGCATATCTCTTACGCTTTCTATACTTTCTACATACGCATTCGGCACACCGCTTGGTCTTTCGAGCTGCTTGTCCAAAAGGTAGCCGCCAAGTTCAGAAAGCGATTCAGCGGAAAGCGGACGTTTTGATGGATGAGCCTCGAACCACCGCCTTAGATCAAGCACCTCGCGAAGATCATCGATTCTAATAAAATATTTCATCATCCTTTCTACATACATTGGCTGCCAGCCATATAGTTCGAGGAGCCTTGCGTAAGAGAAACGAGCGTCTTCATATCTTTCAAAGAATCTGGACGGATTGGAATCTGCCCATGCAAGGAAATTATCGCCTGCGGCAAGCAGACCTTCCCTGTCATTGGGAGCGAAGTCCAGAAGTTCCCGCTGAAGCAGCCTGTTCGCTTTCTCAAAATTCATGATGAAATTTGTATTAAGGTTTGCGTAATCAAGAACGCCTTTTTTATCACGCGGATAAAATCTTAACAGTTCGTCATACTTGCCTTCCGCAAGCATATACCTTCGCTGATCCCTGAAAGCCTCGGCGTATAAATAAAACCATTTCTTCTTACGGTGCATATTAAATGCCCGCTGGAAAAGTTCATTGGCGCGCTGATACTCTCCCTGAGGAATACGTTCGTAGCCACGCTTGTATAAACTTTCCGCTGTAACAGGTATATAAATAAAATTGTATGCAAGATAAACAATAGACCCAAGCAGCGCCAGAATAAGCGCAATCAATCTGAATACCGGAAGGAAGTTGTGTACAAAAATATACGCAAAACTTGACTGCTCCGCTTCAAATGCCGCTCCTGTGCCTTTCTCGAAACTTTTTGGAATTACAATCTGTTTTCCGGTAATTGACTCAACATGAGCGGCGGTGTCACGGACATGCGCTCCGTTTACAAGCAGCCGGATCAATTTGGTTAATTGCGCCGGCAGAATTACCTGCTCCGCGATTAATTCTTCGCACGCTACTCTTAAATTAAGAGGATATGACATAAGGGTTCGCAGCAATCGATCGACATCTTCCTGATCCAGCGAAATTTCTTCGACATCGTCATCGGCAGCCTGTTCTTCGGCGCCTTTATCTTTTTTGCGTTTGAATAAACCTTTTTTGGGAGTTATAATCGGAACCGATACGGCTTTGGATTTATTTAGAATATCATCCAATCCTGCAAGCGCGAAATCGTCACCGCCAAAAACATCGCCGCCAAAACTGCCGCCGCCTGTATCCGGCTCTCCTCCTAAATCCGCAGGTTCGCTGTCCAAATCAATTGACTCGGAGGTAAAGTCAGAATGAAAATCTCCCATATCCGGAAGATCGCCAGAGGTACCTCCGGTATCAGAGGTGCCAAAGTCATCTGAATCGCCGCTCTGCGAAAAATCCATTTCCGCGCCGGGAGCAGTTGTTATATCAGGCAGGGAACTGTCAATGGAAAAATCATCTCCGGCATCTGTAGAAAAATCCGGCATGGTACTGTCCAGATCGCTTCCGCTGCCAAAATCGGGCAGATCGCCTAGATCGTCACCCGGCGCGGAATCGCCGCCTGTCATACTTGCGTCATCGAAACCGCCAAAATCGGCTAAATCACCTGCGTCATCATCGGGTAAGTCGCCAGTGCCGGAATCACCGCCGGCATTATTCTCATCAAAGACGCCGCCAAAATCCGATGTATCAAATTCATTTATATCAAAATCTGCATCTGCAGGTTCTCCGCCCAGATCAATCCCGCTTGTATCCTCTTCAGGCGCATCGGATGTACCAGGTGTATCTGTCATATCAGGTGTTGTGTCTAAACCTAAATCATCTAAATTAAAATCAGCAATTCCTGCATCTGGCAATGTTTCATCCGGCGATGTTACATCTGGCGATGCTGCATCGTCTAACGCTTCATCGAATGACGTTGTATCGAATGACATAGTGTCATCTGACATTGCGTCAGCTTCCATTACGCCTGAATCATCCGCCGCCAAAGGATCCGTGATAAGATCATCCGCTATATCACCGGTATCCGGCATGGAAAAATCACTGACCGCAGGTTCGCCGCCTAAATCAATACCGCCTAAATCACTGTCTGCCGGTTCACCGCCCAGATCAATCCCGCCAAAATCATCGTCCGCCGGCTCTCCGCCTAAATCGATCCCGCCGGATTCGCCGCCCAGATCAATTCCAAAATCATCATCAGAAAGAGATTCAGTTTGTTCGCCGCCGGTATCATCCAAATCAAAATCATTTATATTAAAATCGTCCGCTGCGGATTCTCCCGCTTCAGCGCCTCCGGCATCTGGAGCCTGTACGCTCAAATTACCTGCATCCAGGCTGCCTGCATCCAAGCTGCCTGCATCCAGGCTGCCGGGATCGAAATCGCTGGTGTCAAAATCATCTGTTGGGATTTCTTCGGCTGGAAAGTCGGAAGGAGCTTTTTCCATCTCATCCGAGAAACCTGCCAGTAAATCATCCGGGGTAGAAAAATCATCGGCGGCAGGCTGTTCTGCCCGAGGCTGCGTTTGCGGTTTAGATTGCGGCGGCGGCGGTTCCGGTTCCGGCATTGCGGACGCAGGTTCATCCTGACCTATGCCAAGACTGGCAAGGAAATCATCTGTGTCAGGCGGCGGATCCAAAGGCGGAGAACCTATGCCGCTAAGAAAATCATCAAAAGAGGAAAGCGCGTCACCCCCGGGATGCTCCAAAGGAGGCGGAGCGGCATCGCCAGGCAAATCATTAACAAAAGAGCCAATGTCAAAATTATCCGGTCCTGCATCTGCCGGAGCGTCACTATCAGTATCTGCAGTTTTTTCCGCAGTTGCTCCGGGACCGAGAGACGCCATACTTCTCTCAAAGTTAAATTCAGGAGCGTCTTTTTCCGGGAGCTTAAGACCTTCGAAAGGAAGACCCAAAGATTCAACATCTGCCATTTCATTAGCAATGTTATGAAAAGAGTATTTAAACTGGCCTAACGCTTCTAATGATGGCATATTAAGTAATTATATATCATATATCGACCGATAATAGAATAGAATGTATGAAAACGATTGTAATCTTTATAATATTTATATTTATTGTTTCATTTATTCCGCAGACTGCAAAAGCGTCTGATTGGGAGACTTATGAAATTCTTAACAATTTACTGACTCTGACAGAACCGGGCGCACCGGTAATAAGCGGAGATCATGTAATTTTTCATGCGGATTCATCTCTTAGAAGAGTTGGAGTTGCCTTTGCTTATGAAAACTTCAGCAATGTATACTGGTTCAGGCAATTGGTTGTGCCTCAGGATCGCCTTTTCGCGCCGATTCCTCCCGGACAGACAGTTCCGGACCCTTTTAAAGATTCCGGCGTTCAATTTTATATTCATAGGGTTCCCGATCACATAAAGGAGCTTGAGTACAGGTTGATTATAAACGGTCTTTGGACAATAGACCCTCAAAATAATGAGTATAGAAGAGATCCTGTCTCCGGACTTGTTTTATCAGTATTGCGTATGCCAATAAGAAAGGTTCCGCCCAATCATCTGCTGGGACTGCCGGATGGTCTGACATTTACTTTTAGAGCGCCTCCCGGAGAAACCGTTACAGTAGCAGGTAATTTTAACAGCTGGGATCCGTTTATGTACGAAATGAGAGAAGGTCCGGCAGGCGTTTACAATTTGACAATTCCACTCCCTGCGGGGACGTATCAATATGTTTTTATCCATCAGGGACAGCGATATACAGACCCGCATAACCCCCGCAGAATTTACGCCAGAGACGGAAAAGCGGCAAGTGAAATTGTTGTTCCTTAGATTAAGTCCATAACCTGAATTCTGCGCGGAACGCAGCCTGCCCATTATCTTTTTTTCGTCCTTCAAAAGCATAGGCATAATCGGCGCTTGCGTTTTCCGGTCCTTCTTCGCTGTAAATCGGCGCAGAAAGAAGTTCTATGGTCTCGCCAGTAAGAATCTCGCTTAAATAATTGATATCAAAACGCATTTTTTGTGCGGTTTCCAGAAGATGCGGGTCTATGGCGTCTTCGATCCATTGAATATAGCGGACATTATTGACATGTCCGTTAAAATCCAGATCGGTATAAAGCGCTTTCCTTTCTGAACATATTTGCATGCTTTCCCGCGCCAATAAACCTGCGGCTCCGTTTTCTTCTGCGGTTATAGCTTCCAAATCGGTATTTAGCGGGAGATTATCCATAATCGCCTGGGGTCTTAAAGGACGGCGTTTTTCGATATCTACGATTAGCCATGCGCTGCGCGCAGAAACCGCAGGATTTCCGTCCTTATCCAAAATTTCGTAATCACGAAGAGCAAATAATTTTTCCCACCCATGAGGCCAGCTCCGAACTGAAAGAAGGTCGCCGTATTTTGGACGTTTTTTTACAATCACGGACATACGCGAAAGAATCCAGCCCTGTCCTGTTTTTGCCATAGCATCGCGCCCTACTCCAAGATTCTCGGCATGACTAATTGCCGCTTCCTGAAAATAGTTAAAAATTGTATTTAATGTTAGTCTGTCAGATTTATCAATCGAACCAAATCGTACGGGGACAGCTTCCTGCCAGACATCAACAAATCCTGAACCGACTGGATCTGCAGGGTTACAATTCAAATTATCCGCCATAATTGGATATTACTGTGAATATATGCTAAGATTCAAGTAGATGTATACTAGGGAAGTATTGCCTCCAATTGCCTCTCCCATAGAAGACGGGAATCCAATTATTGGAACCTGGAATAAGGCATTTGAAAAGGTCGATTTGCTGGAAATTAGAAAGCCATACGGCTTCCCGCTGCCGCGCTGGCTAAAAACCAGCAGAATAAAAGAATGGCAATCTTTTAGCGTGTACAATGATTCGTATGCTCTGGAAGCTCTTTTTTGCAATGTAAAGCTGTATAGGATGGCTCAGATCATTTTATATGATATAAAAAACGATGAAAAAATACTTTTTAGAACAATTTTTCCCGGCACCGGATGGAATCTCCCCAATAGCCTTGCGAATTCTTCCATAGACAACCATTCATCAAAGTTTTTCTTTCGTATTCATAACTGGCTGGACGCCGATAACATAAGACTGGATATTAATATAGAAGCAACACGCAAAAGACCATCTTTAACAGTTCATCTTGCATATAATCTCTGTACTCAGGATGTAATCCCAATAACAGCGTCTTTGGGCTTTTCCAAACGGCGGATAATGTATGTGTACAAAACGCTGGCTCCTGTGCGCGGAGACATGGTTTACGGCGGAAAATACATAAACATAAAGCAGGATGGATGTTCCGGTTTTTTTTACGATTGCAAGGGGTTTTTCCCGTACAGGATGCATACTACAATCTGCAAGGCGACGGGTTTCGACGAAGAAAACAGACGATTTGGCTTCCATATTGCCGAAAATCAAACAAGAGAAACAAATAAGAATAACGAGAATGGCTTCTGGGTAAACGGCAAACTGACTTTGCTTCCCCCTATACGCATTACAATGCCCGATGGGTCTGAATCACCCTGGGTTATTCAGGATGTTGAGGGAATGGTGGATCTAACATTTACCCCTAAAATTATTAACAGGAGCGGCGTAAAACTTGCGTTTACAAGAGCAGATTTAACCTCTCCTTTAGGTTATTATAATGGAGTGCTGGTCACTTCCGGCGGAGAAAAAATAATTATTAAGAATCTTTTTGGGATGGGAGAAAAACTTTATTTACGGGTTTAAATATGGCAAAGAAGAATAATGCGATTTACGCGCCCGGAGAGCTTAGCCGTGTCCGGGGAAAATTAGGCGTCACAGATGATTCAGAAGCCAAGCGGATGATGCAGCTTCTCGGCGGCGAAGTGGGCTCTGAACGTGATGTGGTAGACGAATCTGCCAAATATAAAAGGGGCGGCACAACCGGCGGCGGCGGATCTAAACGCAGCATTCGCAGGGTAGATATAGCCGCAGATGACGAGCCTGCCGGCGGCGCCAGTAAACCCAAACCAAAAAAAACAGGACCATACCCTGGTGACGATCCGTCAGTTCCGGCAAAATTAAGCTATGGAGAACGCGTAAAAATCGATCAATTTGCAGGACAAGCGATATTCGAAATAAAAAGCTCCATGCAGATTTTAACATCCATCTTTTCATTTTTTAAGGAACCTGTTGATTATGTAAATCCGCGCTTTGTAGTTGTGCGCATGAATGAATATTATGCAAAGATCGAGCGGCTGGTTAACGCGGCAAGAAGCCTCTTCCCGAAAAATAATATAAAAAGAAACCACCAGCTTAAAAGAGCATCTCCGTTTGTTTATAAAATGCTTGATGTTATCCGCAGTTGGGATATCGAAACACTGGCAAAAGGCATTGCGGAAGTGCAGGCTCATCCGCGCTCCATAAGAGTTTCGGATTTTTCAGATATACTGCGTTTGGTTTACAAACCGCTTTTTATCCTGGACGATCTGAACATTGAAAATATTAAAACTGCGTTTAAACTTATATATAAAGTTCTATATATAGAAAGCCCAATGGACGCAAAAGAGAAATATCAGGAAATAATCCGCAATATTATCGCGTCAATAATTGATATACGGCGGAACGTTACATTTGGACTTTTTCCGCTTTTAATGAAATTAATTTCTGACCGTTTCTTTCCTTTTGAACGATTCTTTATAGAAAGACAAAGACGCTACATGGCGTTTCTTTTTGTATCAGAAGCAGATCAATTGAACTCCTCGGAATTAAGCCCGCAGCAGATCGAGAATCTTGATGTTGAGTCGCTGCAGAAAAATTTAAAAGAAGATGAAGAATACGAAGAAGAGCTGGGGGAAGGCGAAGAAGGCGAAGAGAAAGAAGAAGATCCCAACGATCCAAAAGTAATCGAAAGAAAAGCAAAAGAGGAAGCCACGAAAGCGGAACAGAAATCACTTGATCAGGGAAGAACAGCGCTGGGCGTACTTTATCCAAAGGCAGGNTGGGACAAGCTTGAGGAATTTCCNGATTTATATCCGTANTTCGCGAATATATACAGCATGAGACAAGGATTTGAATTAATTGCTCCAACTGATCCGCTCCAGCAGGTTTCTGTATTATTACATATACTGGACGATCTTTTTATAGGACTTCGTTATGTGAACTTCGGCGTAATTACAGGATCAGACGGAAGACCGGTAAAGGTAAGCGATGAGCTTGTGGAAACATTAAACAACTGGCGCCGTTATATAGAAGACAGCTTTACAAGAGATTATCTTCCGCGTCTTAGCGAGTATTGCCGGATGCTGGAAAACTCGGAAGAATCAAGAACATCTCCGTATGCCAGAAAAAATATAAACGAGCTTCATTGGATAAAAAGATTGTATTTTTTCCCGTACTATAAATTTGAATCCATAGGACCTCCTCCTTTTCAGAAGACCGATATAGTTCCCATTTATACTGAAGTCAGAAAATTACGCAAATATTTAACATCTGTCGCGGTAGGCATTGAACAGGGAACACGGGCGGGAGGCCCCGCGGCAAAAGCGCCGTGTAACGGAATCAACAATCCATGGGAAAGATATAACTTCCAGATTCCAAATCCTGTATCAAAACGCCTTGATATGATGCTGCCTGCCGAGAAAAGAATGAACGCCACGTTGATTTTCTTCTCTCTGTCCGCTGTTACTGTTCTTGACTTTCTTATAAACAATGAAAACAGCTGGGCGTACGGCACCCGCCCCGGCCCTCTTTTCCGCAGCGTAAAGAACGAAGGCATTATCCCGATTTTCGGCATCGACGATAAAGTTGACGCAGACGCGCTGTTCAAGGAATCACTAAAGAAACCGTCGGCTGGGTAGGTAGCTGTAACTTCCTGGCGATTTCTTACATAGGAAGCATTTGCACTTCTGTTCCGAGATCTTTTGCAGCTTCCTCTGCTTTTTTAACGCCTGCGATAATTACAGGAGCTGATTTTTTCTTTGACGCGAGCGCCTTAAAGGCTTCTTCGATATCTTCTGACGTAACGGAAACAAGGCGTTCCAGTTTATTTTTTCTGTAACCGTCTTTAATGCCGTAAAGGAATCTGTAAAAATCAACAAGTCCGTCTTCTGCCGCGGTTCTTGGACGCGTCTCTTTTGAATAACAGCCGATGATCGATTTTTCCAGATAATTTTCGTGGCTGCTGTGCGCCATATAGCTTGGCGAGTTACCCTGAAGTATCTGCGAATAAACTTCCAGAGAACGCGTTGGATTTGGATCACGGTAAGTGGCGAAAGACATGCAGTTTTCCAGGCAGTCGCTGTTTACAAAAGCCCCGTACGCTCCGCCTTTCATGCGGATGTCTTCCCAAAGCGCGCCTGTGCTAAGCTGATGGGTTAAAACCATTTCCGCTATTTGCTCAACTGTATCAAAAGGAGCGGCGTTAAGCGTCATTGCCGCAAAGCCTACCTGTAAGGATTTGGACGCAAACACTTCCGCTTTGGAAAAAGATTCGTTTTCATTAACAGGAAGCCTCGGCTGCGGCGCGCCAAAGGCGGAAAACCTCTGCGAAATTTCCCTGCACGCAGTGTCCAAAGCTCCTCCTGTAATATTCGCGATCAATCCCGCGGTATTTATTTTATGCTGAATAAATAACAGTTTTTTAACTATTTCGCCTGTTTCCATTTTTGCGAGGCGGTGGACAAATTCAATTTGTGAAATACCTGCCCATTTTTCCTCCACCCTTTTTGAATGTGAGTTAAAACGCCCTGCTCTGCCAGAAGAATAAATATGCCCAACGGGAGCAAGGCTTGAATCGACTTCATTTTTCATTTCCAAAACAAGATCGTTAATTCGTCTTTTATCGGAAAAATCAGCTTCTTTGATTAAACGAAGAGCGATATCAAGCGAAGCCGCGATTTTTTCATCCAGGCATTTGATACGGAATAAAATCCAGTCTCTGCCGGTTAAATCAAAATTGCCGGACGCTGTTTTAATATATTCAGGGGTACCCGGAACAGAGGAGCCGGTATGTAAAATCGCGAGGAAGCCGCCTGCTGTGCGCGCCAATAAACTTGATACTTCGCCGTAATCCATTCCCGGAAGGCCGACGCTCACAACAGCTCTGGAAAAAAATTGCAGCCACGGATAATCTTCAAACTGGAACACGTCAACAGGNAAAGATAAATCAATATATGTTATTCCGTTTGTGTAAAGATCGTGGCAGAGAGCCGGCACTCCCCGNAAATCTTCNTCGCGGCGGTGAATGCTGTCATGNCGCGTAGAAAGATCGCTTCGTGAAAGATGCGGAATCGATGAAAGCGCCTGCGCACTGTCAGCTTCGCTTTGGATTTCNTCAAGTCTCTTTGATTTTTCGATAATTTGACGCTTGTCGTCTTCTGATAATTTTTTTTCTTTTTGCAAAAGCTCCTGTGAATGTTTCTCTTCCTGCTTCGCGAGAAAATCTTCTTTTGGTTCGATTACAACAAGCGCGCGGTGAGGATTATCAATAAAATATTTACTTATAAGTTTTTCGAAATATTTTTTATCGTTTTTGTATTCTTCCTTGATTTTTTGGATAGCGGGTTCAATTAAAAGGCTTTCCCAGGGCTTGCTTCCATGAATCCATCCCCGCAGAGAACGGCGCATCCATACAAGTGAAAAGGGTCCTCCAGAGCGGCGTATTTCCCTCTGCGCGAATTCAAGCGCAAGGATTGCGGCTTCTACTTCCTGTTCAGGTATGCCTTCGTTTACAAGCCTTTGGAATTCTCCCATTATTAAGTTTTGAACCTTTTCGCTCATTTTATCCGTGCTACCTTTAACGCTTCTTAGTCCTACAACAAATAAAATTTCTCTTATCTCTCCCTCAAGACCTGATACCGGAGTTATATCCTCTCCAAGCCCCGATTCAACAAGTTTTCTTGTAAGGGGCGAGCCGTCATGACCTAAAAGAATTTCTGTTAAGGCGGCAAGGGCTAAATTTTCATTCACATCGACAATGTCAGAGCAGAGCCATGAAAGAAAAATTGTTGATTTTTTTTCGTTTCCGGCGGGACACGGCACATGGAATTTTCTAGGCTCATTCCATCTTTTCGTTTTACCAATTGGATCGCACGCCTTGCCGCCGGGAATCGACGAGAAAAATTCATCGTTCAAAAAGGCAAGCTGTTTTTCTGTTGGTATATTTCCCGCAAGAAAAATTCTGCAGTTTGCGGGAGAATAACGGGTACGGTGAAATTCTTTTAGTCCTTCCCATGTTAATTCAGGAATCTCCTGCGGATCTCCGCCTGATTCAAAATCATAGGGAGTATCAGGCATTATGGCTTTTACAGACCAGTGTCCGGCATACGTATCAAGCGAAGAATACGCGCCTTTCATTTCGTTATACACAACGCCTGTGATCGCAAGTTTATCATTTTGATATTCAAGCCTGTGTCCTTCCTGCATGAATGTCCACTCCGGTATAAGCGGACGAAAAACAGCGTCGCCGTACACAGACATTAAATTAAAATAATCGTGTTCATTTGTCGAGCTTGCAGGATACACTGTTTTATCGGGAAAAGTTATAGCGTTTAAAAATGTCTGAAGGCTTCCCTGAGCCAGAACAATAAAAGCGTCTTTTAGCGGATAACGCTCCGATCCGCAGAGAACTGAATGTTCAAGTATATGAGCGACTCCCGTGTTGTCCTGCGGGAACGTTGCGAAAGCGAAAGAAAAAAGATTCTCCGAATCGTTATTTAATATATGGAAAACCTCTGCTCCGGTTTTTTCATGTTTTGCCCAGATGCCCTGCGCTTTTATTTCATCAAGCGAAACCACATCAAGAATTAAAAACCCGCTTTCCAGTATCTGCCCTTTTTTTAAAGCCGTCTCGCTCATACAACCACATCCTCATCAGTAGTAAGTAAAATATCGCCGTTCTCACGGGCAAATCTGAACCACACAAGAAAATCCCTCGCCGCACTGTCGCAGTCACGTTTGGGAACCGCTCCCAGAATTTCTGTCTCTTCGCGTATTATCTGCCTGCGTCCTGCGGAAATATTTGATAAAATCTTTTCGCTGAATTCTTTACTTCTTCCTTTGATTAAAAGGGCAATGTCGTATTCGGACATTGTTTTTAATTTATCCTGAATCGGACGATCAGAAGCGTCTACAATATCGTCTAACGTATATAATCTTTCTTTTAATGTCCTTCCGATTTCCGGGTCTTCGTCCTCAAGCTCGCCCAAAAGTTTATCGCTAAAAGAATAATCACCCTGCTTTAAGATCGCCGCAAGCGTCTGCATACCGTCTATCGTAATATCTTTTGAACCGCCTGCAATGTGCCTTACCTTTTCTTTTAACGCCGCCGTTACCTGCTCAAGCACTTCAGGCGCGACTTCTTTCTGCTTGGCGATTCGTTTTAATACTTCTGCTCTGCGTCCCGGTAAAAGTTTACCCAACACTCCCGCAGAAAGTTTTGCCGGCATTCTGGAAAGTATAAGGGCTGCTGTTTGATCGCTTTCTTCTTTTAAGAGCATACCAAGCTGCTCCGCGGAAAATTCTTCCAGAAAACTAAAAAGGTTTTCTTTGGATTCAGGAATTGCCCTGTTAAGAAGCTCTTCACCTTTCTCTGGACCCTTAGCGGCGTACAGTATGCGGCGCGCGGCTTCAACGCCGCCCTGCGAAGAGCCGTAAAGCCCGTAAGGTTTTCCGGCGCCGGTTTTGGAAAATATATCCTGAAATTCAGCGATTATTTCTTTGCCTTCTTCAGGCTTTATGGTCTTTATAAAAGCGATTTCCTGCGAGATTTTTTCTACCTGCTGCGGATCAAGTTCCGCGAGAATTTCTGCCGCCTGTTCGCTTCCTATCAATATTAAAAATTTCGCTACTCTGCGGTATTTTGGTTCGGGCGGCGAAGGCACTGTCGGTACTGATGGCTTTGACTGCACCGAAGGTACGGCGGGAGTTGGGATTGGAGCTGGAATTCTTGTAAGGCTTTCATTCTTTCTGGTTTCTTTAATTAAAACAGGGGTGTCTTTTCCCTGAGTCATGGTTTGTTTATACATTTCAACACCATGTCGCAGCATGTTTCCCATATCTTAATATTGTATTATAATTGGCTGGTAATTAATAGATACCAATTAAGGAAACAATGAATAAAAAAATCAGCGTAATTTTGCTAATAACAGTTTTTACGATATTTTTTTCATGCGGAACAAAATCGCCGTCACAGACATCCGAAGAATCAGAAACGCCTGACAAAGCAGAGCGGGAAAAACCAACGAGAGCAGAGCTTGTAATGAACGCTCTTTTGCTGGCATATCCGGATAAAATAGAAAAAATTGAATTCCGCAATGATGATTGGGCGCTTCTTTTAAGAGACACATGGTATTATTTCGCGGGAGGAAGAATGCTGCCCGAACACAGACTGGAACATCTGGAAGAATACAGACCTCTTCCATTTTATCCATACCCTGCAGAGCTTCCTCCCTGGACTGCGCCGTCAGATGAAGACGCAGCAAGGTTCAGCAATTGGACAGCAAGCAGAAGAGATAACACTGTAAGGCGTTCATCATTTTTGATTGACGCGTTATGGCAGGCGGCTACAAGACTGGAAACCGAAAATAATCTGGCAAGAATCACTTTTCTTGGAAAGCGGACAAGGGTTCATCACGAAATTGTTGAAAAACTGGCTTCTGTAGAAACAGAGATTCAAAACCTTGCTAAAACTGATTCTGTTATTCAAACATGGATAAACAATATCGGTACCCTGGAAGGCTGGAGCTGGCGTGACATTGCCGACACTCAGGCAAGATCGTATCACTCGTACGGACTTGCGGTTGATCTTCTTCCAAGATCGATGGGAGGAAGGCAGACATACTGGCTTTGGACTTCGCAGTACAGAGACGACTGGTGGAATGTTCCATACAAAGAAAGATATCATCCGCCTGACGGAGTGATAAAAATATTTGAAGAACACGGTTTTGTCTGGGGCGGCAAATGGGCAATGTTCGATACCATGCATTTTGAATACAGACCGGAAATAATGAAACTAAGCGAACTCCAGTCCGCTGCTGCCGCCGATTAAAACGTTATTCCCACTCAATTGTCGCAGGCGGCTTACTTGAAATATCGTATGTTACGCGTCCGACTTCCTTTACGGAATTAGTGATACGCGTGGAAATTTCCAAAAGGTCAGAGATTTCAAACGGGTAGACATCGGCGGTCATACCGTCGGCGCTTATAATTGCACGTAACGCAAGAACAAAGCCGTATTTACGTTCGTCTCCGGCGACGCCGACAGAACGGATTGGGAGTAAAATAGCAAACGCCTGCCAGATTTCATCGTACAGATAAACCTCGCGGGGACTTTTACGTTTCTTTAATTCTTCCATAAAAATGGCGTCCGCTTCCCGCAGTATATCGCACTTTTCTTTTGTTACTTCTCCAAGTATGCGGGTGGCAAGACCGGGTCCCGGGAACGGGTGGCGGCGGATAGCGTCTTCGTCCACGCCGAGGAAACGACCAAGGCGGCGCACTTCATCTTTGTAAAGTTTATCCAAAGGCTCGATTATTTTTCCGGCTTTTCGTTTCGCGTCCACAAGAGGGCTTCCGACATTGTGATGGCTTTTTATAACACGGGCTTTCTTACCGATGCCTTTTCCGCTTTCGATCAAGTCTGTGTAAAGCGTACCCTGCGCAAGCAGATAACTGTCGGGAAGACCAAGACGGGCTACTTCGCGTTCCTGTATCGTTATAAATAAATCGCCGATTGTTTTACGCTTTTCTTCGGGATCGGTTTTGCCTTTTAGAGCGGAAAGAAATTCATTTTCGCACATAACTACATGCACATTTTTCGCGCCCAGTTTGGCGAGAATAGCGCGCACATTATCAGTTTCGTTTTTGCGCATAAGACCTGTGTCCATGTACATTAAATGCACCTGCTCAGGATTCAGCGCTTTTAGGAGAGCCGCTCCGGCGACAGTGGAATCAACGCCGCCGGAAATTAAAAGCAGCACTGGGTTATTTTCCGCCCGCTCCTTTAGAGTCTGGTTTAATTCTTCTATATAATGTTCCATGCTCCAGTTCTGCTGACAGCCGCAAACATTAAAAACAAACGCTCCAAGAATATTATCGCCGTCTTCGCAATGGGTTACCTCGGGATGAAATTGAAGCCCAAACCAGGGTTTTTCGTTATGAGCCAAAACTGCCGGAAAGCCGGTTGCGCTTGTACCAACTTCCAAAAAACCCGGCGCAAGACGAGTAAGCGTATCGCCATGGCTCATCCACGCGGTAAAAGTTGATTTAAACCCTTTTAAGAACTTGCAGACAAAGCCGTTGCCAGCACCGCTAGCGGCACCGCTGTCTTTACTTAACTCCTCATTCTTAATCGTAACTTCTATCCTTCCATATTCCACATGCGCCAATGACTCAACCTTACCTCCCAAATCATGCGTCATTCTTTGAAGCCCGTAACAGATACCAAGCAGGGGAAGATCGCAGTTATATAATTTTTTGTCAGGAGAAACACCTTCGCTGTTAACAGATTCAGGAGAACCGGATAAAATGATTCCTTTTACATCCGCCGTGATAACGCTTTCTGTCAATTCCGAGTCTCCGGGGATTATTTCGGTATAAACACCCAGGTCGCGTATTCGTCTCGCTATAAGCTGAGTTGTCTGGCTTCCAAAATCAAGAATTAGTATTTTATTCATAAGATGATTATATAGAAGAATCTGTGAAAATATAACCATATATTGAGGCTGACAATCAATTATGATATTCTTAATTAACGGGGTTGTATGCAGATTGATGATAAATTAATAACCTATCTTGAGGATTTATCCTGTCTCACGCTCTCTGACGGCGAAAAAAAACGTCTTGGCGGAGACCTTCAAAAAATCCTTGATTATATGGCTCGTCTTGGGGAACTTGATACTTCAGGCGTAAACGAGCGCAGCCATCCGTTTGATAATGTAAACGCCTTTAGAGACGATGAGGTTTGTCCGTCGTTTCCCAGAGATTTAATTTTGAAGAACGCTCCTGTAAAAAGCGATGAGATGATAATCGCGCCCAAAACTGTAGAATGAGGATTTAATGACCGCGTTAAAATTGGCAGCAGAAATAAAAGCAAAAAAACTCAGCGTTACAGATACGGTATCAAAATACATAAGCCTTATACAGGAAAATGATAAAAACATAAATGCTTTTACTGCGCCGCCTTTAAATAATACGCAGCTAAAAGAGAGAGCGCTTTTACGCGCAAAAGCTGTACAGGAGAAACTTGACTCAGGTCTGGCTCTTTCGCCTCTTGCCGGAGTTCCAATTGCCGTAAAAGATAATATTTCTACAGAGGGAATCGAAACAAACTGCGCTTCAAAAATGCTTGGCGGTTATGTTCCTGTTTATAACGCCGCGGTTATCGAAAAAATCGAGCAGGCAGGAATGATCGTAATTGGCAAGGCGAACATGGATGAGTTTGCGATGGGCGGCTCAAGCGAGACAGGTTCAGGCGGAGCGGTTTGCAATCCGTGGGATTTGTCACGCGTAGCAGGCGGCTCATCAGGCGGCAGCGCGGCGGCAGTTGCCTTTGGCGAAGCGCCGATCGCTCTTGGTTCAGATACAGGCGGCAGCATAAGACAGCCGTGCTCTTTCTGCGGCGTAACGGGTATAAAGCCGACTTACGGATCGGTTTCCAGATACGGGCTAATTGCCTACGCTTCGTCTCTCGATCAAATTGGCGTGATAGGACAAGACATAGATGACTGCGCCGCCTTACTGGAAATTATTTCCGGCAGCGATACACGAGACAGCACATGTATAATAGAAAAGCCTTTTACATTTTCTTTGCAGGAAAACTTACAGGGCGTAAAAATCGGCTTACCAAAAAATTATTTTGAAAGCGGAATCGATACAGAAGTAAAAACAGCAGTCCTTGCGGCGGCACAAGAATTTAAGGCGCAGGGCGCAAGCATAGAAGAATTTGAAATGCCGTTTATGGATTATATGATCCCAGCGTATTATATTATCGCATGCGCCGAAGCGTCATCCAATCTTTCACGTTATGACGGACTTAAATACGGCTACAAAAGCAATGGAGCAAAAACGTTATCTGATATTTACAGATTGTCAAGAAGCGAAGGTTTCGGGCTTGAAGTAAAAAGGCGGATAATGCTTGGTTCATTTGTGTTGTCGTCCGGTTACTATGACGCTTATTATAAAAAAGCGCTGCAAACACGCGCCTTGATCAAAGACGCATACAATAAATTATTCCAAAAATACGACATGATACTCTCCCCTGTCGCTCCCACTACAGCATACAAACAGGGAGAAAATGTTGACGACCCAATCAAAATGTATATGGGTGACATTTACACAGTATCAATAAATCTGGCAGGTCTCCCCGCGACGGCTCTTCCCTGCGGCTTTGACAAACAAAAACTGCCAATAGGTTTCCAGCTAATCGGCGGCGCCTTTGGCGAACAAAAATTAATTGATGCCGCGCGCGTTTATCAAAAGCATACAACTCATCATCTTGCCAAACCTGAGGGAGCGCAATCATGAAGTGGGAAATTGTAATCGGGCTTGAGGTACACGCAGAGCTGTCTACAAAGTCAAAAATTTTCTGCTCCTGCACTACCGCTTACGGCGGAGATCCAAACACTCATGTTTGCCCGGTTTGTTCCGGCATGCCGGGAGTATTGCCTGTTCTTAATCGTGAGGTTGTGGAATACGCGCTGCGTCTCGGGCTTGCTCTCAATTGCGATATTACAAAACAGTGCAAGTTTGATCGTAAAAATTATTTTTATCCCGATTTGCCAAAGGCGTATCAGGTATCGCAATTGTATATGCCAATCTGCAAAGACGGCTTTCTGGAAATCGATCTTTCAGACGGCGCGCAAAGCGGCGAAAAAAAGAAAATCAGGATTCGCGAGATACACATGGAAGAAGACGCAGGGAAACTCAACCACAGTCCTCAAGGTTCTTTTATGGATTTTAACCGCTGCGGCGTGCCGTTACTCGAAATAGTTTCTCAGCCTGATTTTATAAGCGATAACGCAGCCGCCGCGTCCTCGCAGGTTATTGCCTATCTGGAAAAACTTCGCGAGACACTTTTATATCTTGATATATGCGATTGTAAAATGCAGGAAGGCTCCATGCGCGCCGACATCAATTTATCTGTGCGCCGTCCAGGCGAAGAACTTGGCACGCGCACCGAAACAAAAAACATGAATTCTTTTAAGGCTATCGGGCGCGCGATTGAATACGAAATTAACAGGCAGATTGATATTATCGAAGACGGCGGAAAAATTGTTCAGGAAACACGCCGCTTTGATGACGAAAAAGGAACATCATCTGGTATGCGCTCCAAAGAAAACGCGCAGGATTACCGCTACTTTCCAGAGCCTGATCTTTTACCGATGAATATTGATGATGACTGGATAGCGCGAGTCAAAAAAAATCTTCCCGAGCTTGCCTTCCAAAAGCGCGAGCGGTATATGCGTGATTATAAAATTTCCGCAGACGAAGCCTCTACTCTTACATGCCATAAAAATATTTCCAGTCTTTTTGAAACGCTCGCGCAAAAAAGCGAGCAGCCCGGCGAATCCGCCCATTTAATTTCCGGCGAAATCATGCGGCTTATGAACAGCGAAAATATGCTCCCCGAGGATTTGAATATAGACGCTGATAAACTGACGGCTCTTCTAGGATTTGTGACAGACGGTAAAATTAACCGCTCTTCATTTAAGGAAACGGCGGAAGCAGTCTTTAAGAGCGGCATCGACCCCGAAAGTTACATTGCGCAAAAAGGTTTAATGATGGTAAGCGACGACAAGGCAGTTTCTGAAGCTGTAGAAAAAGTAATGGCAGCTAACAAAGAATCAGTCTCGGATTACAGAGCAGGCAAGGAAAAAGTTTTTGGATTTTTAATGGGAATGGTAATGAAAGAACTGGGCAAGGGCGCAAACCCCGAGCTTGCAAAGAAAACGCTGGAAATAAAGTTAAATCAGACGAGGTGTATGTAATGAAAATAAAAAAATCAACAATATGGTCGATTTTATTTATTTGCATAGCGTCATTTATTCTTTGCGGCATATTATGTTTTTTTAATCTTGACGTTTTTGAAAATAAACCTTTTCAGCAGACGACAAGCTTTACAGGCCCCGCAATGGCAAAATACGAAAAAGACGGGAATTTATACGTCATAGACAGCGGTTCCTTCCGTCTTGTCTGCATGAAACCTGACGGCAGCATTATTTATACAATTGTTATTGATATACTCGATGAATATACCCGCATTGTAGACGGCGTAATTGATGATGCCGGCAATCTTTATGTATACGCAATAGAAGCGGAATATGACGCGCTTCTGACAAAACGGGATATTATTAGAAAATATGATAAACGCGGAAACTATGTTAAAGATATTCTTAGCATCTCTTATGATGATGCGCATACCAATCCTCGTCTTTTTTATCAATTTGGATCGTTCCGGTGCGAAAACGGCATACTTACATTCTCGCGCACACAAGAAGATAAAGTTACTTTATATCAATATGACACTTTCAGGGATGAAATGAGCCAGTCAGAATTTTCTGACGGCGTTCATGATTTTTTAATTGCGCAGCTTGTTTTAAAAGATTTTCAAAATTTTGCCTATGTTCAGCGTGACGGCGATATCTACGAAGTAAAAAACGGCGGCAGACCGGTACTCGCAGGTTCATTTAACTGGATTCTTGATAAAGAAGACGGAATTCTTCCGTGGTACATTTTTTATAATTCAAATAACAATCTTGTATTTTTTGACATGGGATCAAACGCGCTTTTTTGCATTGTAGGCAATCAGTTACAGCGTATAGTTCCGGAAGGATATTTTGCCCCTCTTAAAGAACAGGGCGAAATGCCTTCGCTTAAAGGTTTTGGTTTTCATAATAATACATTCGCCGGAGTATACGGAGAAGTTGTATGGCTGTACGATGGCGTCAATTTTATTACCTATGAAGATGAACTCCTGCTCCCTCTCAGGGAAAGAATGCGCATAATAATTGTGCAGTTATCTCTTGGACTTGGAATTCTTTCTCTTGTTTCAGGAATAATTATTTTATTTGTCGGCATTCTTGATCGCTATGTTTCAATCTTTATAAAATTAACAGTTATTGTCATTCCTCTGCTTATTATAGCGTTTATTATAGTATTCTCCGTAACATTTAATATTTTAACAGATCGAATAAACAACGCGCTTTTTAATGAAATGATCGCGCTTGCCGTGCTGTCATCAAAAATGATTAACGGAGACGATTTACAAAAAATAACATCCATTAAAGATTTCCACGCGCCTGAATATAAACAGCTTCTTCGTCAGGTTAAAGAAATTGTGGGGTTCAACGCAGATCCGTGGAATCAGGGTTATTACGCGGCAATTTACAAGGGCAGCGGATTCCAGTATGTCGTAGCAATTTCCTGCGAAGAATATAATCTGTTCAGACCGGAAGAAATGATAAGCGATGAAGACATGGTAACATTTATGAGCGGACAGCCTATTGCGGATATCTTTGAACTGTTTAACGGCAGGTGGGCTTTCGCGAATGTGCCTGTCTACAACAGCAAAGGAGATGTTGCCGGCATGTTCGAGATTGGGCTTGACATGACGGGGTTTGAAATCAGCAATATAAAATTACGAAAACAGATTGCGCTTATTGCGTCCATAGTGTGCGCAGTGATTTTACTTGCCTTAAGCATATTAATATCGATTATAGTAAAACGGCTTTCTGCTGTAAGCAGAGTTTTAAACAATATTGCGCATGGAGACAGAACGGCGCGCGTATCATACTTTGCGCGTGACGAGCTTGGTAAAGTAAGCCTTGGACTTAACAGTATGGCGGAAGAACTCCAGCATCAATTTGATCGAATAACAAAATTAAACGAATCTACAATACGTTTCGTACCTGTTCAATTTATGGAACAATTGGGCGTTTCTGATATAACAAAAATGAAACTTGGCGACAATGTACAGCGAAACCTCAGCGTATTATTTTTTGATATCAGATATTTTTCCATAAATTCAGAAATGATGACAGCCCGCGAGAACTTTGTTTTAATCAACAGAATACTCGGCATCGCAGGACCTATTATCCGCAAACATAACGGTTTTGTTGATAAATATATCGGCGATGCCGCAATGGCGCTTTTTGTTAACGGTATTGACGCTGTGCGCGCAAGCATTGAGTTATACCAGACGCTTGTAGTCAATAAAAAAACCAGAGTTGAAATCGGCGTTGATGTAATTAATATCGGAATTGGAATTCATACCGGCAATGTTATGATGGGTATTGTGGGCGAGGATGAGCGCCTTTCCAGCACGGTTATTTCGGCAAATGTAAATCTCGCTTCGCGCGTTGAAGGTCTTTCCAAACAGACAGGTTCCGGTCTGCTTATTACCCGCGATACAATGAATCAGCTCGCCGGCAATGAAAACGAATTTTCATACAGGTTTGTCGGAATGGTTCAAGCCGCCGGCGTAAATGAAGTAGTAGGCTTATTTGATATGCTGGATGCACTTTCTCCAAGAGACAAAAAATACAGGCTTGCAACCAAAACTGTATTTGAATCAGGAGTAAGAAAATATCATATGAAAGATTACGCCGCCGCCGTTCATAGATTCAAAAAAGTTGTTGCCGCGGATCCGCAGGATTTATGTTCGGTTCATCACCTTGAAGAAGCCAGAAGGCGTTTGGAAGATCCATCATTGCCCAGTGTCTTTACTTTTGACAAGAAATAGACTACCGCTGTATTACTGTTCCGGCACCGGTATGCAAAAAATAAAGTCTCTACACTACCCCTTCCAAAATATTCATTTTATTGACATAATGGAAACTAGGTAAAACGGAGTTTAAAAGTCATGAATCAGTACAGAACGCATACATGCGGCGCATTGAGGGAAGAACAAATTGGAGAGACAGTTATGCTGTCGGGATGGATAGACACAATACGCGATCACGGCGGCGTTACATTCCTTGACCTTAGGGATCAATTCGGCATCACTCAAATTGTTTTACATCAGGAATTTAAAGAAAGCAAAGAAAGCGTTATTACCGTTACGGGAAGCGTAAAAAAAAGAGACGCGGAAACCGTAAACGTAAAAATTGAAACCGGAACTGTGGAAGTACACGCCGAAAAAATTGTTGTGCAAAGCCGCGCGGAACATTCTCTTCCTTTTGAAATATCTGAATCCAAAAAAACCCGGGAAGAAGTTCGTCTTTGCCACCGCTTTTTGGATCTTAGAAACCCAGCTGTAAAAAATAATATTTTATTCAGGGCAAAAGTAATAAGTTATCTTAGAAATAAAATGGAAAGTCTTGGCTTTACAGAAATCCAAACTCCGATTTTAACTTCGTCCTCTCCGGAAGGCGCCCGTGATTATCTTGTTCCAAGCAGAAAACACCACGGAAAATTTTACGCTCTTCCGCAGGCGCCTCAGATTTTTAAGCAGCTCCTTATGGTTTCCGGCTTTGACCGTTATTTCCAAATAGCGCCGTGTTTCCGCGACGAGGACGCCAGAGCCGACCGCTCTCCCGGAGAGTTTTATCAGCTTGATTTTGAAATGTCATTCGCTGGACAGGAAGATGTTTTTGAAGTAGCGGAAAATGTTTTATACGGCGTGTTTAAAACTTTTTCCAAAAAGCCTGTAAGCGAGGCTCCGTTCAAAAGATTCACATACGCGCAGTCGATGTTAATGTACGGTACTGATAAACCTGATTTAAGAAACCCGCTTATTATAGAGGACATGACGCAATTTTTCGCGGATGTTGATTTCGCGCCGTTTAAGAATATTCCCGTGCGCGGTATCTGCGCTCCCGGCGCGGCAAAGCAGTCAAAATCATTTTTTGAAAGAATGCTTGCGTTCGCTCTTGAAATCGGTATGAAGGGATTGGGATACATTTCTGTCAACGAAGACGGCTCTCTTAAAGGACCTATCGTAAAATTTTTAAACGAAGAAAAACAAACTGCGCTAAAAAAAGAAATGCAGCTTAAGGAAAATGACGTTCTTTTCTTTATCGCAGATGATCAAAAAATTGTTGATGGTCTTGCAGGCAAGATCAGAAATGAACTTGGAAACCAGCTTAAACTGCGCAAAGACAGTTTTGAATTATGCTTTATTGTTGATTTTCCGATGTACGGCGAATCCGAAGAATCTTCCGGTATGACGGGCGCAGGATCAATCGAATTTACACACAATCCATTTTCGATGCCTCAGGGCGGACTTGAAGCGCTAGAAACAAAAAATCCGCTTGATATTCTCGCCTGGCAGTACGACATTGTCTGTAACGGAGTTGAATTATCTTCAGGAGCTGTGCGAAATCACCTTCCGCAGGTTATGACAAAAGCATTTGAAATTGCAGGTTACACTCAAGATGATATAGAGAAAAAATTTCCCGCTCTCTGGAACGCTTTTCATTACGGCGCTCCTCCTCATGCAGGCATGGCTCCTGGTATCGACAGAATTCTTATGCTTTTATCTGACGAAGAAAATATCCGTGAAGTAATAGCATTCCCCATGAATTCAAGCGCGCAGGATCTTTTAATGAACGCTCCCTGCGAAGTTACAGAACAGCAGCTTAGGGAAGTTCATATTAAAGTGCGGCAGAAGAATTAATCTTTTGGGGAATTTTATCCTTTCTTAAAAAAATTGACCTTTTCTTAAGAAAAAGGTTTTTTTCTTTTGAAAAAAGTATTTTTATTTAGAAATTTTTCATTAATTTCACATAACGTTATGTGTAAATATTTTTCTTTTTTTATTGACAATATTCAATCTGGTAACATACTATATTCTTTGTATGAAAATTAAAATTAAACTTAGTATTATGGTTATTGCCATTTTAATTCTTGTAATAACGGTAATATCTGTAATTCTTCTAAACAGGGCATCTGACATAACCATAAATTTATCCAAACGGAACATTCAATATCTTTCCAGCGAACAGGCGTTATACTGGCAGAGCAGGCAGGATTTGCGCCTGATGTCCCTCCGTGTGTTAGCTGACATCATGGGTGATTACGAGCAGATAGAACCTGAATTAAGGCGCGAGCGCTTTGACAGCATGATGTACGGCACATTATCGTCACAGCCGGATTTGATTCAGATATACACAATCTGGAAACCCAACGCGGTTGACGGCATGGATGAAAAATTTATCGGAAGACCGGAGGCTTCTCCTACAGGTCAGTATGTTACAGTATTCACCAGAGAAGAAGGAGAAATAGAAAAAAGAGCAAGCCAGGATATCGAACCATCAATTGATTACTTTAACGGACCTAACCGCACACGGGACAGAATAGAAGAACCTTTTTTAAGAACGATAGTCGGCAAAGACACATATCTTGTAAGAATGATGGTTCCTATTGTAAGCATAAGAACAGGCGAAACAGTTGGAGGCGTTGCGTGTCTTTTATCAATTACTCCGATGCAATCTTCGCTTGAACAGGTAATTGACGACCATCATGAGATTGTGGCGATGTCGCTTTATACAGACACGGGATTTATTCTCGCAAGCTATCAGGGAGAAAAAGTAGGGAAAAATTTAATTACCTCTGATACGATTTACGGAGATAAAGTAAATATGGTAAATAACGCCGTTCTTAACGGAGAATCTATTATAATAACAAGTTATTCAGATGTCTTTTTATCAAACGTGGAAATTGTTATTCAGCCGTTTACTATTGGCAACTCTGATAAACAATGGTCTGTTATGATTGCGGCTTCGGAAGGTTATATTTTAACTGAAGTGCGAAATATTACAAATTTTACAATCATGCTTTCTTTAATCGTAATAATAATTGTCGCTGTGATTGTTTTTATTGTACTTTCCAAAACAACAAAACCAATCACAATGGTAGCGGATAATCTTAAAGATATATCGGAAGGAGAAGGAGATCTTACAAGAATCATATCGATAAAATCCAACGACGAAATAGGACTTCTCGCGTATTATTTTAATAATACTCTCGGTAAAATAAAAAACCTTGTATTAAATATTAAAAATGAAACCCAGGAATTATCAGGTATTGGATCTGATCTTGCAAGCAATATGAACGAGACTGCCGCCGCCGTAAATCAAATTACAGCTAACATCCAAAGCATTAAAGGACGCGTAATAAATCAAAGCGCAAGCGTTACAGAAACAAACGCTACAATGGAACAGGTTACAACCAATATTAACAAACTGAATACCAATATTGAAGAGCAGTCTTCACATGTTTCGCAGGCTTCGGCGGCAATCGAAGAAATGGTCGCGAATATCCACTCTGTAACGGATACTCTTATAAAAAATTCAGAGAATGTAAAAACTCTTAAAGAAGCGTCAGAAATAGGACGAGCCGGTCTTGAGGAAGTGTCAACCGACATTCAGGAAATAATGAGGGAATCAGAGGGATTACTGGAGATAAATTCCGTTATGGAAAATATCGCAAGCCAGACAAACCTTTTAAGCATGAACGCCGCGATCGAAGCCGCGCACGCTGGCGAAGCGGGAAAAGGCTTCGCTGTTGTCGCCGATGAAATCAGGAAACTTGCGGAAAGTTCCAGCGTTCAGTCAAAAACAATCAGCTCTGTTCTAAAAAAAATAAAAACTTCGATAGACAAGATAAAGATGTCAACAAATAATGTTTTAAATAAATTTGAAGCCATCGACAGCAACGTTAAAACTGTTGTGCAGCAGGAAGATATTATCCGCCGGGCAATGGAAGAACAGGGAGAAGGATCAAAGCAGATACTTGACGGAATCAGCAATGTAAGCGGAATAACAAGGCAGGTAAAAACAGGTTCCAAGGAAATGCTTGAAGGCGCAAAAGAAGTAATCCACGAAAGCACTAATCTGGAAAAAGTAACGCAGGAAATAACATGCGGAATGAACGAAATGGCTTCGGGAGCGAATCAAATTAATACGGCGGTAACGCAGGTAAATGATATAACCATTAAAAACCGCGAAGGAATTGATGCGCTTCTAAAGGAAGTATCCCGTTTTAAGGTTGAATAAGGATTTATTAAATCTACCTTAATTCATAAAATATTTATTTTTTTTGGCATCCAAAAAATACTTGCTCTTATATTATTATTGGTTAATAATAATATAAGAGGTTTCTCATGGATTATGAAAGGTTGATGAATAAAAAGAACGAAAACGGCAAGGACGCTGTCGATCTTTTGAATGAAGCAACTCAAATAATGGATAAGGATAATTTTAAGGGTGCGATTGACCTATTGTCAGAAGCTGTCGAATTATGCGGACATCCGCGTCTTTATTTTAACATGGGGTACTGCTATTACCAATTGAAAGACTATAAAAACGCTATCATTGATTTTGAAAACAGTCTTGCAAATGACAGGGGAAACGATTTATTAAAACATGAAAGACAAAGATTATTTTTGTATTTGGGAATTATTCACGAGAAAAACAAAGACAATGACAAGGCTATAGAAGCGTATAAAAATTCCGCCGATTGGGGATATGAAGGCGCCCTTGCAAAACTGGAAAACCTGGGAGTTCCATACGTCCCGGACGAACCAAAGGCAGTTCCTTATAATCCGGAAGCCGCGCAGAAAAACCGGCACGCAAAACAAAAATCGCGCACGCAGCAAAAGCTTCGTATGCAGTCTAAGCTGAATAAACAAACCAAAAAAAATTTAGAAAAAAAGCAAACTACGAAAAAAAATAATGATAAATCCGCGCCGGCAGCCGTAAAAAAAATTACACCTGCCAGCAAAAAAACAAAATTTATTTTATCTGCTGCCGCCGGTTTTATATTTGGAATTATTTTAATCCTGATTCTAATTAATCTTCCCAAAAATGAAAACCAAAGTTCATCCGCAAGAAAGCGGCAAGAAATTACGGCAACTGTTATATCAGACGCAATACAGCTTCGCTCTGAACCTTACAATAACTCGCTTATACTAAAGCTTTTATACAGCGGCAATATTGTGAATGTCACAGGAAATGTTCTGGGCGACTGGACTCCTGTTGAATATGAGGGAATTAAAGGCTGGGTAAATTCCGAGGTTATCGAGGTTAAATAACAAAACGTAAAAGACTCTGATTCAGCCAAAATGTTACAGTACTGTCCTTCGAAGGAGGAGGAGTTCTGGAACCTGCGATTATTTCAAAGGGCAAAAGTTTAATTACAAGTTTTGAACCTTCAAAAACAGTGCCGCTGCATTTTGCGTTAAAAACTTTCCATGCAGGTTCATGCTGTTCCTGTAAACTGATTGCGTCATGAGG
>JGI24695J34938_10000063_pt1 | contig 87942 bp, 71 predicted proteins | sample TergutCo191P3_FD_34938 | JGI IMG/M metagenome (IMG submission 34938)
AACGAAGTTGTGTTAGAGGTAAAAAACTTAAACCGCGGACACGCTGTAAGCGATGTTTCCTTTAACCTGCATAAAGGCGAGATTCTCGGGTTCGCCGGTCTTATGGGGGCGGGAAGAACAGAAACAATGCGGCTTATTTTTGGCGCTGATAAAAAAGATTCAGGGGAAATCTATATAAGCGGCAAAAAGAAAAATATAAAAATTCCAAGAGACGCTGTCCGAAGCGGCATCGGTTATTTATCCGAAGACCGGAAATTATACGGTCTTGCCTTAAATATGAATGTCAAAGAAAACACCGTAATGGCGTCCTTAGAAAGATTTTTAAAAATATTAGGGATAATTGACGAAGCGAAATCCAGGCAGATTACAGAAGAATATGTAAAAAAGCTGAACACAAGAACCCCAAGCGTAGAACAGCTTATAAAAAACCTGTCCGGAGGCAACCAGCAGAAAGTTGTTATCGGAAAGTGGCTTGTAAGAAACTGCGAGATATTGATTTTTGACGAACCGACAAGGGGAATTGACGTAGGCGCGAAAAGCGAGATTTACAAACTGTTAAATGAGCTGGCGGATCAGGGGAAGTCGATTATAATGATATCTTCGGAACTGCCTGAGATCATGCGTATGAGCCACCGGATCGCGGTTATGTGCGAAGGAAAGATAACAGGAATTTTAAAAGCCGAAGAATGTACCCAGGAGAGGATCATGCATTACGCGACATTAAGAGGCGAAACACCAAAAATGGAAAACGAGGTATAAAATGGCAATAGCGCAGAAAAAAATCAAATTAAACTCAAAAGCGACTCAGACTATTCTCGCGTTCGCGAGCCTGATTCTGCTGGTAATTATTTTCTCAATTCTCTCTCCTCATTTTCTTTCAATGAATAACATAAATACAATTCTTCTCGCGACAGCCGTAAACGGAGTCCTCGCGATCGGAATAACATTTATCATAATAACAGGAGGCATCGATCTTTCGGTTGGAACTGTCATGACATTCTGCTCCGTTATGTGCGCTGTCTTTATTACCAAGTTCGGTTTCCCTGTGGTGGTGGGTCTTTTTATGGCTGTCCTTGCCGGAGCCCTGTGCGGTCTTGTAAACGGCACCCTTATAGCGAAGCTGAAACTTCCGCCATTTATCGCTACTTTGGGAATGATGAATGTGACAAGGGGCCTTAACCTGATAATCTCGGAGACTAAACCTGTTTACATTGACGCGGATGGTTTTTACGATATCGCGGTTGGAATGCGTATCGGAATCCCCAACGGAGTACTGATATTATTTTTAACAGCGATTATCGCCGCTTTTATCCTTTCAAAAACAGTTCTTGGGCGCTATACGTTCTCTATCGGATCAAATGAAGAAGCGACGCGTCTTTCAGGCATCAACACAGATCGCTGGAAGATTGGCATTTACACAATGAGTGGCGCGTTCTTCGGCATCGCGGGTATTGTAATGGCGAGCCGCCTAAGCTCAGCGCAGCCGGCGTTGGGTCCAGGGTATGAAATGGACGCCATCGCCGCCGCGGTTATCGGAGGAGCGTCCCTTGCCGGAGGCGTTGGCAGCATACTTGGCACAATTATCGGAGCGTTTATTATCACGGTTTTAACAAATGGCCTTCGCATGCTCTCCGTTCCGCAGGAATGGCAGATGGTCGTAACAGGTCTTATTGTAATCGGAGCTGTTTACATGGACATTGTACGAAAGCGCATTAAATAGGTTTTCGGCGGCAAAGCCGCAGAAAATAAACCATGAAGTTTTCATGGCAAAATTATCCATTTTTTTTCGGAGGAAAAAATGAAAAAAACATTATTAATTGTTCTTTGTCTGGCTATCATCAGCGGTTTCGCTTTCGCGGGCGGCGGTCAGCAGAGTTCAACAGCCAGCAGAGATATCTACATTCCGCTGGTATCCAAAGGATTCCAGCATCAATTCTGGGTCGCGGTAAGGCAAGGCGCTGAACAAGCGGCCGCTGAATTCGGCGTCAGGATTAACTTTATCGGCCCTGAAACGGAAACACAGGTTGACAGACAGATGGACATGCTCAATACAGAGCTTGGCAGAAACCCGTCAGCGTTAGGCTTCGCCGCCCTTGACTCAAGAGCCGCTATTCCTATTCTCCGCCAGGCGTCGCTTCGCGGCATTCCAATTATCGCCTTTGACTCAGGCGTTGATTCGGACATCCCTCTAACCACCGTTTCCACAAACAACATGGACGCGGCGGCGTTAGCGGCTGACAAAATGGCGGAAGCCATTGGCGGCAGCGGAAAAGTCGCGGTAATTGTACACGATCAGACAAGCCGCACAGGTATTGAAAGAAGGGACGGATTCCTGCAGAGAATGTCTTCAAGATACCCCAATATTCAGGTTCTTGAAGTTCAATACGGCGCGGGCGACCACCTAAGATCAGCCGATATCGCGAAAGCGGTTATTAACGCCAACCCCGACCTTAGAGGGTACTACGGCGCGAACGAAGGTTCAGCCATCGGTATTGTTAACGCGGTCAATGAGCTTGGAATAGCGGGACGTATCACCGTTATCGGCTTCGACTCAGGAAGAGCCCAGCTTGACGCGATTCGCTCAGGTCTTATGTACGGCGCGGTTCAGCAGAACCCTGTCGGCATGGGTTATGAAACCGTCAGAGCCGCTGTAAGAGCGCTCCGCGGCGAAACACTCCCGACTCACATTGACTCAGGCTTTGTCTGGGCGGACAGAAGCAATCTTGACACACCGGCTGTCAGGGCTGTAATTTACGAATAAATCTCTGTTCCAAAATTAAAATGGGCTGTCCGGGAATCCTGGACAGCCTTTTTATTATATTTTATTAAACTTTTATAAATATTCTGATCGAGGAGAGAATCGAACTCCCGACCAGTTGCTTAGAAGGCAACTGCTCTATCCACTGAGCTACTCGACCGCGAAACCTAATATAACGAAATATTAGAAGTTGTTGCGAAAATAATATAAATAACGACATTTTAAGTCAATATGTAATAAAGCAAGTTAAATACATAAAGAAAGCGCACAGCGATATTAGATCACCCGCGCGCTTTGCTTTAGTTTTCGCGTATAATTATATCAATTAAACTGAAATCAGCGTAAATACCATAGCGAATAGCGCTACTGTTTCCGCGATACCGATAACCATTAAGAAGTTACCAAACCCTTTTCCGGTTTCCGCGTAAGCGTCAGCCGCGCTCGCGGCGCACATAGCCTGTGTAACAGCTACGCATCCGATGGCGAATCCCGATCCAATACCATAGGCAAAAAGAGCTTCGCCAGCGAGCAAGCTGCCCTGAAGCGATCCCATGATAATAAATCCGTAAATAATGTTTGATAAAGCGGCTCCGGCAAAGACTGCTAAAATAAAAGGCGCCGGTCTGTTTTGAACATAACATTTTTTCCATGATCCGATAACTGAAGGGCCTGATATGCCCATTGCCAACGCGGATCCAAGGGCGGAAAGCCCAAAGCTCGCGCCAATTCCTATTTGACGTAATAACTCTACATTTTCCATTAGTAACTCCTTGTAAAGATAATTATTTTTTTTGCTTTTTCGCAAAAGGACTATATAAATAACCGGACCATTCCATTTCCAGATGGTTACCGGCATATTCCAATAAATTAAGGCGAACGCCATGCACAATTACTGAAAGAGCTGTTAACACAAGATTAAGACCATGACCTACAGCTAAAATCAGCACTGCGGTCACAAGCCTGACAAAGAACATAACGCCAAAATCGCCCAGCCCGTCTCCAACCGCCATATTATTAAAAATTTCCGCGATTGTGGCTCCCGCGAGTCCGACCGCGAAAAGACGGATATAACTGATAATATCAGCGAAGCAGCCGACCGCTTTTAAGAACAACTGGAAGAAATTACTTAAGCCTTTCAATATATTCTTAAAGAAATTACCTCCGTTTTGCTCGGCGAATAATAAATTTAAACCGACTCCGGCGATAATCAAAGGCAGAGCGAACGGCGGGAACTCGATTCCAAGAAGCATGTTCAATACAAGGAAGTAAAGCCCAGCCAGCATTATTAATGTTCCAAACTGCGCCAAAGCTGAAAGCCTTGGAAGAGCCGCGATTATACGTTTGCCTCTTGCCCAAACAAGCTGAATTAACGCGAGAGAGAAACACAAGAACTGAACATTCCAGCGCGTTTTAAATACATCAACAGGAACTTCAGCGGGGAGCCTGAAAACATTTTGTAAAAACGCCGGAAACTCAACCACCGGTCCCATATTATTAAACGGCGGAAGAATTAAAACAGTTAAAAAGTAAGGCAGATTCGCGTACGGAATTTGAAACCATGAGCCATTTACTGTTCCCCAAATAATGGTACTGAAAGTCAATAATAACATTAGTTTTATCACATCAGGAACAGTTCCTTTTTTCATTTTCATGCTAAACGCGAGAATACAAGCGACAGCGAAAAGCAGTAATCCGTATCCGGCGTCCCCTAGAATCATCGAAAAGAAAATTGTAAAGAAGAATAAATAAGAAGGGCTGATATCAAACTCGCGGTAACCGGGAACCGTTCCAAGGAAAGAAAGCAACGGATTAATTAATCTGACAAGCGAGTTATTCTCTATCTTTGTCGGCGGCGCGTCTTCTTTTGAAGGATCAAAAATTGAAAGCGCCCAATTATTATCTTTGGCTGCCTCCTTAACGTGTTTAACATCCGACGCGGGGATATAGCCTGTTATATATGAAAGTTTAAACTCAGGCGGAGTATCTTCTACCATACTCATGCCAGCTGTCGCCGCCTCAAACTCAAGATCCTGCTGGATATTCAGCATGTCTTTATCCAGGGCGGGTTTGCGGTTCGCGAAACTTTTTATTTTTTCTTCTTTCGCGTCCAATGAAATTTTATTTTCTTTCATTTCAAGCTGCAGTATGTTAAGCGGTTTTTCCGGTATTTGAAATGGAGTGATGTTCGCGAGAGGCTCATAAAATACGATAATACGCGCGTTATTTTTATCGCCGTTAATTTTTATATACTTAGCGTCTTTATTTATATTCGCCAAAGCTTCCGCTGTCAGTTCATAAAAGAAAACAGGCAATCCATATTCGATTATGTCATATATCGCGGACGGCTCAAAATCCCCCCAGCCCTCAACGCGGGATATCTCCTTATTTAATACAGCGTCCTTTTCCTTTAACACCCTTCGCTCTTCGGCGAAACCTAACATGAGATCAGGAAGGAACGGCCTGTTAACGGCGATTACGGCGTCCAATGAATAAGGGGCTTCATCGACTGTGCCAAAAACATCGGAAGCTCTTCTTCCCCTGTGTAAACCGACAGGCTCTCTTCTGCGCTCAGCTCCGTCATCTATGTACTCAACCTTTTTTTTCTTTTTAGGCGGCTTATACCCGCTTATAAGCCCGATCGCGTCTTCAACTTTTATTTTTAGTTTTTGCGCTGTCGAGTTAGCGTCAATTGGCGCGTCATTTTTTTCTATATGCAACACGCCGATATCGCGCAGTTTTTTTAAAGAGGACTGGCGGTGTTTATCCTGAACCATGACGCAGACTTTTTTCATTGGTACTATCATGAGGAGAACCTCCCAGCGGCTTTTAGCCGCGCGCATCGTCTTAACAAGTTGAGGTTCATTTTTTCGCCGCCTTTTCAAATCCGCTTTTCGCGATCTTTCCGCGAACTACCGCGGCTGTCTGCTGATCGCCCAAATAGACTTGAATTTTTTTAATTACATTTTTAGTTTCGGGAATTTTTATTTTCTCAAAGAGATTAACGCGCTGCGTTGTCGTGCGCAGCTCTTTATCCAGCCTTCTTTTCTGCTCTTCCACAATANCCGCTTCAAGCTGAAGAAGAAGCGCTTTTTTCATGCATTCAACGGCGTTATCAAGCCATAACGGGGATGTCACCAAATCATACTTGGCGATTTTATAATCCGCGCCTTCAAAAACAGGAATCGGCACCCCCGCGATATTTCCGGTGCCTGTTCTGATACTTGTAATTTCCAGTATATCCGTTGTGAAAAAACCGGTTTCGCCGAATACCGCGATCCATGATTTAAATGATTCATCAAGCTGTTTTAGTTCTATGCGCAATTCCTTAAGACGCGTATCCGTTATGCGAATCTCACCCTGAAGCTGCTGTTTTTTTAAAAGCAGCGTCGGCAGATAACGCCTGTACATTTTGAGAGAATCTTTTTGCTTTTTAAGCTCATTCTTTGTGAGCCTGATTTTTGCCATTTAATCCTACCGTTCTTTCGGCCAAAATTTATTTATAAGTTCGGTGCGAAGCCCTGTTTCCTCAGGATTGAAACAGCCTGATAAAATTTCCCAGCCAAGATCAAGGGCTTTCTCAAGCGGTATATTAACTGAAAGATCCATCATCCTTGTTTCAAACTGCTCTCCGTATTTTAAGAGTTTCTCGTCCCAGTTGGTCATGATAAAACCCATCGCCTTTTTTTCCAATGTGTCACGGAACGCGGAGTAAAGTTTTATCATGCCGTCCATAAGCGCTCTGTGATCCTCGCGGGTTTTGCCGTTAACCATTTGTTTAAGGCGCGAAAGCGATCCGAAAGGCTCAATTCGACCGCCTTTAAGATAGTACTGACCTTCTGTGATATAGCCTGTGTTATCAGGGACAGGATGAGTGACGTCATCGCCGGGCATTGTTGTGACGCCTAAAACGGTGATTGATCCCGCGGTCTCAAAGTCGACGGCTTTCTCATACCGGCTCGCGAGCTGGCTGTAAAGGTCGCCTGGGTAGCCGCGGTTTGAGGGAACCTGTTCTTGAATGATCGAGATTTCTTTCATAGCGTCCGCGAAGTTTGTCATGTCCGTAAGAAGAACAAGCACGTCCTTGCCTTGAAGAGCGAACTGCTCCGCTACAGCGAGCGACATATCGGGAATCATAAGACATTCTACGGTTGGATCGCTCGCTGTGTGAACAAACATTACAGTGCGCGCCAGCGCTCCGCCTGATTCAAGAGTATCTTTAAAGTTAAGATAATCGTCGTATTTTAAGCCCATTCCGCCAAGAACAATAACGTCAACTTCCGCCTGCATCGCGATGCGCGCGAGCAGCTCATTGTAAGGCTCGCCTGAGACTGAAAAGATAGGAAGTTTTTGAGAAACGACCAATGTATTGAACAGGTCGATCATGGGGATACCTGTGCGGATCATGTTGCGCGGGATAATACGCTGCGATGGATTTACAGAAGGTCCGCCGATCGGAATCTTATTATCGCGAAGCTCAGGTCCGTTATCGCGCGGCTTTCCGGAACCGGAAAAAACGCGTCCCATTAAATTTTCAGAAAACGGAACCTGCATTGGATGACCAAGAAAGCGCACTGTATCCCCTGTAGAAATACCGCGGCCTCCCGCGAAGACCTGCAATGAGACAATGTCGCCCTGTAATCTGTTTACCTCAGCGAGCGATGTGCCAAAAACAGTATCAACCTCGGCGAGGTCGCCGTAACGGATACCCTCCGCTTTAACGGTAATAACGCTTCCGGTTATTGATTCAATTTTACTGTATACTTTATTCATAATAACCTCTTTTATTCATCAAACAATAATTTTCTCGGCAGCTTTATCAAGGCCTTTGGATTTCTCTCTAACCATTTTTTCGATCTCGCCCTCAAGCGCGTCAAAACGATCGCTCTTCCAGGCTGATCCGTTGTAGTCAAGGAATTTCTGCCTTAAACGGTTAAACCAGTTTCTGGCTTCATTTTTATTTTGAAACTCAAATTGAGAAGCGAGGATAATTAACAGTTTGGTGAACACATATTTTTGTCTTTCCGGTTTTACAGCCGCGTCAACAGCGTCAAACGAGTTTTGCTGGAAGTATACCGAGTCTATTAAGTCGCCTTTTAAGAAAATGATATAGTCTTCGTTGCTTGTGCCTTCTTCGCCTACTACCTTCATCATCTGCTCTACTTCCGAGCTTCTTCGTAAATAGCCGTGAGCGTATCCAACTTTTTCGCTTTCGATAATTCCTTTATATTTTGACCATGAGTCAAGAGGATGAATCGCGGGGAACTTGCGGGCGTCCGACCTTTCGCGCGAAAGACCGTGGAAAGCGCCTACAACTTTAAGCGTGGCTTGCGTTACAGGCTCCTCAAAGTTACCGCCCGCGGGGCTTACTGTTCCGCCGATTGTAACTGAGCCTAAACTCTTGTCGCGCAGGCGCACGATACCGGCTCTTTCGTAGAAGCTCGCGATGGTCGATTCCATGTACGCCGGGAACGCTTCCTCACCGGGGATTTCCTCCAGGCGGCCTGACATTTCGCGCATCGCCTGCGCCCAGCGGCTTGTTGAGTCCGCGAGAAGCAGCGCGTGTAATCCCATTTGCCTGTAATACTCAGCCAGCGTCACAGCGGTGTATACCGACGCTTCGCGCGCGGCGACAGGCATCGATGATGTATTACAAATAATAATCGTCCTCTCCATGAGGGATCGGCCTGTTCTTTCGTCTTTTAGCTCGGGGAATTCTTTTAAGGTTTCAACAACCTCGCCAGCGCGCTCGCCGCACGCGGCTACTATTACAACGTCAACGTCGGCGAAACGGCTTGTGATCTGCTGTAAAACGGTTTTACCCGCCCCGAACGGACCTGGGATACAGTAAGTCCCGCCGCGCGCGACAGGGAAAAATGTGTCGATAAGGCGGACGCGCGTTACCATCGGATCAACCGGTTTAAGCCTTTCTTCGTAACAATCTATGGCTCTTTTTACAGGCCATTTAAAACTTAATGTAACAGGATGCTTGTTTCCTTTTTCGTCGATAAGTTCCGCGATCACATCGCGTATTTTATACTCGCCTTTTGGTTTTATCCAGGAAACTTTATAACTGCCGTAAAGGTTAAAAGGAACCATGATACGGTGGGTAAACGAGCTTTCCGGGACAGTACCCAGAGTATCGGCTCTTTCTACCTTGTCGCCTTCTTTTACAGAAGGCGTAAACTGCCAAACCGACTCTGTTGAAAGCGCGTCAAGATAAACGCCGCGCTCAAGGAAGAATCCCGCGGCTTTGGCGAGCTGCGGCAGCGGGTTTTGAAGACCGTCGTAAACCTGACCCAAAAGACCCGGGCCAAGCTCAACTGATAACATGTCTCCCATGTATTCAACCGTATCGCCAATGGTTATGCCTTTGGTGATCTCGAAAACCTGAAGCTGGCTGATTTCGCCTCTGATACGAATAACCTCGCTCTTTAGCATCGTGTTGCCGAGTTTTACAAAGCCTACTTCGTTCATGGATACAATTCCGTCAAAGCGGACGCTTACCATGTTACCGTTAACAGCTGTTACTGTTCCTTTTGTTCCAATCATGCGTGTTCTCCCTGAGATTCCTTTTCACTCTTTGATTCATTGTGTTTTTCCAGAATAGAAGCGTAAAGGGATTTATATTCCGAGAATCCTTTATCAACATTAAAGGCTTCGCGCCTTTCGATCAAAAGAAGTTTTAAATAATATGAGTAAAGATAATCGCGCGTAAAAATATCATTGCCCGCCAAGTCGTCAATTACATACCAGCGCGCTTTATCCAAAATCAATTCGCCTTCCAGCGGTGAGGTTTCATCCATCGCTCTGGAGGCTGCCGCCGCGGCGTCATAACGGAAGTTTGTCTCGACAGGCGCTTCCCGTTTAAGCTTTATCGCGCGCTGCACGCCAAGATTCTGGCGCATTGAAAATTCCCAGTTTCTGTACTTGTCTATAAAGCCGCACCCTGTTGTTTTTGTGTAATCAGCGTCTAAAGCAAGCTGGCTAAAAAGCTCTAAATCTTTTTTCTTCATGAATGATCCGGCGAGCTCGAGGAAACTCGCTGAAGACATAGGAGGACTCTGCTCATAAATGAGACTAGGAAGCTGGGCTACGAGGTAATAGTAAGATCCCACCCTTTATATTCCTTTTGATGTCGCTTTAAGTAAATCCGCCAGTTTTTGATTTAAATAGGTTGAAAAAAGCTGCGCGACAGCTTCGGCTGAAAAATCATAATACGCGGAACCTTCTTTATTGGAAATACGAAAACCTGACGTAAGTTTTCTGTTTGATTTTAATTCCACGCCTTTTGACAGCTCGCCAGCGAGCCTCTCATTGAAAAAACCCTGAAGTCTTGAAAGTTCTCCTTCTCCAAGAATTATAGAGAGATTATCGCTGCCTTTATCAGCCCATGACTTGATTAAATCCGGCAATATCTGTCTTATAACATCGTCATTATAACTCGCTTTAACAGACTCGCCAACGATTTTGTCAAGGAGAGCCTGAACTTCATCCTTGAACCCTAAAAGAAGATTACGGGACGCCTGCTCTAAAGCGGCTTTCCCAGCGCTTTCTGTACGCTGCGCCTCAGATTTGGCGTTTGATAAAATATCATTTGCTTCTTTTTTGGCGGAATCCAAAACCCGGGCAGCTTCCGTTTGAGCTTCAACTTTTATCCGGTTTGCTTCCTCTGTCGCGGACCTGATCCCGTCCTTTCTAATCTTATCAATAAGTTCCTGTACTTGAATTTCCATTGTAACCCCTTATCTAATTTACCGTACTGATAAATTATATTTTATATATGTCGAATTTGGCAAGAAAATAATTTCTTTTATTTAAATATTTTTTTTCCTTTAATTGATTAAACCTGAGTGCATAAATGCATTAATTGTACAAAATAGTTAATTCTTTTAAAGCTTGTTACCATTCTTTGAGCCATAGGATCCTTGGAAGCCATATTTACCTCCCTCCAGTTGACCAGTAATTCAGGATGTTTTTTTTGTAAATCCTCAATCAAATTTTTAAGTTGTTTTCCTATAATTATCAAATCCTGAGCGACTAAATTAATAATATCCAGAGCTTCGTCATTTACTTTGCCGACAATACTGTTTATGTAGCGCGCCTGAGTATGATCGCGGTCAATCCTCAGCAGCGCCGCCCTCAGGCGCGAACCGTCTGTGCCGTCTTCGGAAAGAACAGTTTCAAGATCGACTATCTGAGAGGGAACTTCCAGCAGTCTGTTTAGAGACTCGCTCATGTCCTTTGAAAGCGCGTTGTTTGTCCATTGTCCTCTGATAAGCAGTATGTCACACAGCTCTTTCATTTCCTTTAAAAAGTAATCATCTAAAAACGCCTTTAAATAATTTAAACCCTCAGCGTAATAGTATGAATCAACATTCTTTTTCTCTAACATTTCGCTAAGCTGAACATTGTAATTCTCCAGCCTGTTAAGGTCTGAGGACTCAAAAATTTGTTTGACAAGAGCGCTTATCTGGCTGTTTTTCTTGGCGTTATTAATCTTAGAGATATAGCCTAACGCTTCGTCTTTTTTGGCTTCCAGCCACGCCTCCCCTACTGTTTCGTTAAAAGAAAGATGTTTATACTGCCAAACGGGGTTTCTTAGCGTGTATTGTACCATTAATTCCAGGATTTTTGAATTATGTATTTCCCTTAATGTCTTTATCATGGATAGGAATTGTTCCGGGTTTACAATGTCCTTGCCTTCTATCGTTTTTATCAAACTCAAAAGGCTGCTCCAGTCATCCTCAGGTTTCAGAGGTTGAGTAACGGTTAAAAAATCGCCGATTTGGTCAATCATCAGGATGGTTTTTATAGCCGGGAATTTTGGTTCCACAAGGAAGCTGCCGTCCGCGAAATGAGGATCAAATTTCTTAAAAAAACCGGCGAAATTGTATTTGACTAACTGGTTTAAAATACCAGCCAATTCATAACGGTGGTTTACGGTCTCGATACGGGAATAATCAAATTGGCTGGTTAATAGTTCCATATCATTTTGTATGGCGGCTATTAACTGCTCGCCCGGTACCGTTTTTGACTGTTCATCCAAATAAGCGGGGTTTAACCTGTTTATTGTTTCTTTAATATTAGCGTCAATGCAGGATTCAACAGTTAAATGCCTGAAATAAACCATTTTATTTTCATCTTTCATGAAAGATTTGATGGGATAAAGGACTTTATACACCGAAAACAGGAAGGATAAAAGCGTAGGGTCAGCTTCTTCCGATCTCACCCTGAAAAATTTCGCGTATTTACTCTGGTTCAAATCTTTCGCGATCGCTTTAAGCATATTCTGCTTATCATCTGTAAGTCCGTCGCCTGAAAAGAATGAAAAGACTTTGTCCATGAGATCTTCTGCCATTTTTTTGCTCCTTTTTAATAATAATCCATGTATTGGAATTTCGCAATATATAATTTTTTAGCGAAACAAGGAAAATTATTTTAAATCCGTCATTTTAAAAATCTTTTCTTTAAGGTTTTCAAGCCCGGCTCCGGTTTTTACAGATAACGCGACGCTGTCAGGAAACCTGTTTTGAAGCTCCTCTATGGTTAAAATATTATCTTTTATGTCTGGAAATGTTAAATCGTTTTCAGCGCTTTGATTAATATATTTTTTGTTCTTTTCTTCAAGCTTGTCAATTTTATTCAATACAACAATAACAGGAACTTCCCGCGCGCCAAGTTCTCTTAAAACGGAAACTGTGGTTTCGTAATTTCTTTCGATATCGGGGTCTGACGCGTCCAGCACATGAATTAGAATGTCAGCTAACGCGGCTTCTTCCAGAGTTGAACGGAAGGCTTTTATAAGCGAATGAGGAAGGTTTCTGATAAAACCTACTGTATCGGTTAAAAGCGCGTATACACCCGGCGCGATCTGGAATTTTCGCGTAACAGCGTCAAGGGTGGCGAAGAGTTTGTCCTCGGCTAAAACATTCGCTCCTGTTAGCGCGTTTAAAAGGCTTGATTTTCCCGAATTTGTATAGCCTACAATCGCGCAGACAGGAATTTCGCTTTTTTCCCGTAAATGGCGCTGATTTTGCCTTTGTTTTTTAATCTTGTCGATTTCCTTTTCAAGCTGCGTTATACGCTTTTCAATTTTTCTGCGGTCTGTCTCCAGTTTTGTCTCACCCGATCCCTTTGTGCCGTATCTGCCTCCGCGCTGGCGCAAAAGGTCTATATACTTGTGAGTCAGCCTCGGCAGAAAATACGAAAGCTCGGCGAGTTTTACCTGAAGATCCGCTTCTTTTGTAACAGCCCTGTCCGCGAAAACGCGGATAATAAGCTCCTGCCTGTCGATAACAGGAATGCCCGCGAGGTCTTCCCAGTTTCTTTGCTGCGAAGGACTTGGGTCAAAATCAAAGATGATTAAATCCGCCTCAAGCTCTTTGGCTTTTAGGCAAAGAGTTTCCGCTTTTCCGCTTCCGATCTTAAATTTTGAGCTGTTCTCCCTTAAACGGATTTTCTCATGGGCGATAATGTTAAGAGAAAGAGTGCCGCAAAGCCCTTCTAACTCATTCGCGTCTGACTCATCGTTTACGCCGCCATTTTTAAGGCTTATTAAAAACGCTCTTTTTGGTTTTTCCTGAATATCATAGATTTTAGGCATGAGTAATTATAGCATAAAACCGGTTTAAGCGGATTCGCGAAATATTTTTTGACCCGCGATCACATCCGCTTTCGCGTGGACTTTCTTGTATTTATTTATTAGTATACGAATATGAAAAATATTACCTCTGATGAACTGCGGAAAAAATACGCGGATTTTTTTGTTTCTAAAGGACACGCGCGAATACAGGGTAAATCTTTAATCCCTGAGAATGATCCGACTGTTCTTTTTACAACCGCGGGGATGCATCCGCTTGTTCCCTATCTTTTAGGCGAAGAACACCCCGCTGGCAAGAGGCTTGTTAATTATCAAAAATGTATCCGCACGGGAGATATTGACAGTGTCGGGGACGCGAGCCATTTAACATTTTTTGAGATGCTCGGCAACTGGTCGCTTGGAGATTATTTTAAGGATGAAGCGATCAAAATGAGTTATGAATTTCTGACATCGCCTGACTGGCTGAACATACCAAAAGATAAATTGGGAGTAACGGTTTTTGAAGGCGAAGGCAGCATCGAAAAGGACGAGGAATCCGCCTCAATCTGGAGGAGCCTTGGCATAAAACGGATATCCTACCTTCCGCGCGAAGACAACTGGTGGGGGCCTGCCGGCAGCGCGGGACCTTGCGGTCCTGATACGGAAATGTTTTATTACATAGGAGACGCTCCATGCGGCGATGAATGTAAACCCGGATGTTCCTGCGGAAAATGGCTAGAAATCTGGAATGATGTTTTTATGCAGTATAATAAGACAGCTTCGGGTAACTACGAACCTTTGGAACGCAGATGCGTTGACACAGGAATGGGAATAGAAAGAACAATAACTGTTTTAAACGGAAAATCAAGCGTTTATGATACTACAATTTTTTCTCCCATAATAGCGGCGATAGAAGAAGCAGGCGGAATAAAATATTACGGGGAATCCGGAATGCGAAGCGGAGAGCTTATTGATACGGATAAATCCATCAGAATAATCGCTGATCATATTAGATCTTCAGTTTTTATCTTAGGCGATCCAAAAGCTGTAAGCCCTTCCAATGTTGGCGCGGGTTATGTTCTTCGACGTCTTATCCGCCGCGCTGTACGGCACGGACGAAAATTAAAACCGGAAGGAATTAAAATCTCCCCTGTCGCGGATGTTATTATCAATCAATTAAAAAACGCGTATCCTGAGCTTAACGATAACCGCGCCTTTATTATTTCTGAGCTTGATAAAGAAGAAGCGAAATTTATGGAAACCCTGCAAAAAGGCGAACATGAATTTGAGAAACTTCTTCCCAACCTTCTAAAAGATCCAAGAAAAATTATGTCAGGCCGCCTCGCGTTTAAATTGTATGACACATATGGTTTTCCGATTGAGCTGACGGAGGAGCTAGCGTCAGAAAACGGTATGACAGTTAACAAGGATGAATTTAACGAGGCTTTTAAAAAGCATCAGGAATTATCCCGATCTCAAAGCGGTCAGGCTTTTAAGGGCGGTCTTGGCGATCAGGGGGAGATGGCGGTGAAGTACCACACCGCGACCCACCTTTTGCACAAGGCTTTAAAAACAACGCTTGGAAATCATGTCGCGCAGAAAGGCAGTAATATTACAGCAGAGCGCCTGCGTTTTGACTTCACTCACGATACGCCGATGACCGCTGAAGAAATAAAAACCGTCGAGAACCTTGTGAATGAGCAGATAAAAAACGATCTGCCGGTATTCATGATAACAACAAGCCTGGAAGAAGCCAAAGAATCAGGGGCGATCGCGCTTTTTGGCGAAAAATATGAAGCGCTTGTAAAAGTATATACAATAGGCAGATCAGATGATGATTATTTCACAAAAGAAGTATGCGGCGGCCCTCATGTGGAGCGCACAGGCGTTTTGGGTAAATTTACAATTCAGAAAGAACAGTCCTCATCAGCTGGAGTGCGCCGTATCCGCGCTGTATTAGAGTAAAATAGTTAAAAAATCCGCGCTCCTCATTCTTAAATCCTGATCCCGTTTCCCTGACTTAGTAACTACCTACTAGTCGTTATTGTTTATTTTGTGTTATATTAAAGCTAAAGGATAATTATGAAAAGAATTGTATTAATTATTTTAATAGGCGTTTTTACGGCTGTCAGTGGATTTTCTCAATTGGATTTACAACCCGCGGCTACAGTCAACCTTATCAGAACAGAGGCGATTACTGTAAGACAGCTTCGCACTCAGGTGCAGCAGCTTGAACAGGCGAATGAACGAACCTTCACGCAAGCTGAGCGCCTTCAAATTCTTGATGTAATGATCAATGAGAGATTAGTGCTTCAAGCCGCGGAACGCGACAGAGTATTAATTACGGAAAATGAGGTTAATCAGCAAATTCAAGCTTTAAGAAACAATCTGGCGCAGCAGCTTGGACGCCAGCCGACAGACGCGGAATACGCGCAGGCTGTAATGAATGACTCAGGGCTTGACGTAAACGCGTTCAGGGAAGAATTGAGAAAACAGTTAATTTTGCAAAAATATCTTTTAACGCGCAAAAGCGATCTTATCAACTCGATCAGAGCGCCCACTGATCAGGAAATTCTAAATGAGTACAATCTTTTAAGAGCGAGTTTGGTGCGTCCTGAGACAATCCGTTTTTCCATGATACAGGTGCCTTACGGCAATACCGCCGCTACCCGAGCGCAAGCCAGAACTCTCGCGGAAAATCTGGCGCGCGAAATTAATAATGATCCGTCGCGGTTTGACGAAGTTGTCGCGCGCAGTGTAGCGCCTAACTCAGGCTATCAGGCGGGGGACGCCGGTTACCTGCCAAGAAGTCAGGATGTGAGAAACGTAGTGGGACAGCAGTTTATGGATACAGCGTTCAGCCTAAGGCAGGGACAGGTATCTCAATTAATTGAGGGCGTACAGGGTTTTCAAATCATAAAAATAACCGAGAATTACAATGTCAGAAATCTTGAGCTTAATGATATTATTCAGCTTGGCACAAGAATCACAGTCAGGGAATATATCGGTCAGGCGATGCTTGAGCAGCGGCAACAGGCGATTTTAGCTCAGGCGAGCGCCGAGCTTGTTTCAGAGTTAAGAACATCGAGGACATTTTCAATATTTGAGAACAATATAAGATGGTAAGCCTCAGTCAGGGTTACAAAAGGGCTTAAATGAATGGATTCCAGACGAAAAAGCCGCATTTTCGCGTTTCAGGCTTTATACTTCTGGGAATCCAGCCATGCCGGCGTAGAGGAGCTTTGCGCTTTTAACTGGCTGGAGGAAGAAAAAATTAAATCCATGAGCGAGAGCATGATCGCGTTCTCAAGGATTTTAATCGTCGGTACCGTAGAAAATATAGACGTAATTGATAACTTAATAAAGGATCATCTTGAGAATTGGGACATTTCCCGCGTTAACCGCGTGGATTTGGCGGTTTTAAGAATGAGCGTTTATTCATTAATGTTTCAAAATGATATTCCGCCTTCCATTGTAATTGACGAAGCGATCGGTATATGCCGCGAGTACGGCGCCGATGAATCTTTTAAATTTGTTAACGGCGTATTGGACAGCGTAAAAAAAACCTTGCGCGAAAAACAGCAAGGTCAGAGAGATCGGTCAGAGCCAAAACGGCGCGATCATGAATAAATCAAACTCCCATTTGCGCGTAACACTTATCTGCGGTTTTATCCTGCTGATTTTCTCAGGCGGTTTTTTGGTTTTTTTCTTTCTCGCGAACAGAAACAGTTTCGCGGCGTCAAACCCCGGTGAAACTTTCAGTTACTCGCTTCGCGAATGGGATACAGCGTACAGCGAGCTTTTTTTTACAGAAAAAGAATTTGATTACTTAAGCGGCGAGCTTGATCAATTAGAGAAAAGCGCGATTTCCGTTGAGTCATGGCTGTCCGTTTTAAAACGCCGGAGAATGTTAGCCGACATTTATCCTCCTTCTTCTGGAAATTATTTTAACTCAATTAATAAAGCGTTAGCCGCTTTTCCTTCATCGCAGCCAATTACCGCCCTCGCCTGCGCCGCCGTGATAAAAAACGCCGCGATAAACGCGCGCGCGCGGGAGCAGTTAAGAGCGTGGCTTCCTGTTCTGACAGATTCAGATTATTATTCATTGCGCGTCGCCATTCACGCGCTGCTTGGCGACTTTAAAAGCCCGCAGGCATCGTCAGCGATTCCTACTAATCTATATATGAATAATAATTATACATCCGCCGCCTTGCCGTATACGGCGGAAACTCGGGCGGTTAACATTAATCTCGCGGTTTTAAAAACGCTTAACAGGGATTATTCAGGCGCGGCGTCGGATATTCAGGGGTTTTTATACTCCGGCGCGTTAAGAAATTCCGCGCTGGTTTTATATTTCGCGGCGGAGTTTCATTACGATTTTGGCGAGCTTTTAAGAAGCGCGGAAATCTTCTCATATCTTAGCATGCTGGAAACGGATGATATTATCGCCGAGGATTTTCTAACGAAGTTTCCCGCGGATTACGCGATGATAAGACAAGCGGACGCGCTGTATCTCGCTGGCTTTACCGAAATGGCGGCGGCGATATGGAGAATATTAGCTGATGATACTTTACATCCAAATGAAACAAGCCTTTACAATTTATCATTAACTTCCGCTGATCCTGATATGTACTATAACTACCTGGAAAAACTTGTAAATATGGGACAATCGAAAAATGAAAACCGCGCCTCATCTTTTGGTTTAATCCGGTACAGCCGCCTACTGGATTATGATCAGGCGCTTGTTTTACTTGAGGATAAAAATTGGTTTTCAAGCGGGAGCAATCCTTATATCGATCTTGAAATAAGCAAGCGTTACGCGCGAGGACAGATTCTCGGCCGCCAGCTCGCGAGGACATGGCTTTTATTGGATTATCATGAAAATAACGAGGATTTATATAAATGGGCGGCGTGGCATTTTAATTTCCAAAAACAATATGACGAAATGAAAATACTCCAAAATAGAATTCATCAGATGGGATTTTCCGGAGCGTGGGTTAATATTTATGACGCGGCGTCAAAAATGCGCGAAGGCGATCTTGAAAAAGCAGGGGAAATTCTTCGTTTGATTTTATCAAAAAACGCGGATGATGAATGGTTAATTTACGCGAATCTTGGCAGGATTCTGGAAGCCGAGCGCTTTACTTCCCGGGCGCTTGAACATTATGAGATAGCGGCGGCAAACGCGGCAAACCCAAAAAACGCCGCCCGCGTACAAAAAGCCATTTCAAGGTGCTATATCACGATAAACCGTCCAAACGAAGCCAGGCGGGCGCTTGTGATCGCGTCAGACCTCGATCCTGACGATATCGCCATCCGCTTGGAGCTTGACAGGTTTTTTTAGTTTCCGCGCTATACAAAACAAAGCCGCGCGCCGCCGCCGCTACTTGACTGAAATCCAAGTATCATATATATTAAAATAAATAAAAAACACACATTACGGAGGAGATAAAGATGAAAGTTAGGCCCTTGGGCGACCGGGTTATGGTCAAACTGGAAAAAAATGAGGCGAAAACCGCGGGAGGAATTATTATTCCTGATACCGCGCAGGAAAAAACCCAGCAGGGAACAGTTGTCGAAACAGGACCAGGCACAGAAAAAATTACCATCACAGTGAAAAGCGGTGATAAAGTAATGTATGACAAATACGCCGGAACCCAGATTAAAATCGACGGTGTAGAGCATTTAATCCTAAAAATGGCTGATATCATCGCGGTAGTTGAATAAAGTTTTTCTTTCTATTTCAACAATCAAAAAGGAAGAGATAGACCGCTTAAGCGCGGAAGTTACGCGGGGGAGAAAAGCTATTTTCCTTCGCGCCTCTTCCCGCGCCTTCGCGGTTAAAAAAAATGTTTCGTAATTATTTCCAATTAGCGATATTTTTAATTATTTCACAATTATTTATACTGTCTTCCTGTTCAAGGATGGGGTACGGTATTTTGTTATGGTCCACGGAAAATCCTCCGGTTGATTCAGGCGCGATTTTGCCTGTATATATCAAATCCAACATAGAAAAAAAATGGGTTGTCGGTCTTCCGGAAGGAACAGGCGCCGACAAAAACATAAAAATAGAAGTTCCTCTTACGCAGCTGGAATATATCGGCAGCAGAAAAAAAGCTGAAATTTGGGCGAATGATTTTTCTCCCTACGCTCTGTTATACGCCGAGAATTTACAGGACAGGCTTCCAATACGCGAAGGCCCGGATAATAACTCGCGTCAGGTTTACCGCCTTCGCCTTGGCGAGATCATAAAGATCATGGATCATACAAGGGGTATTCCTCCAATCAGCACAACAGGCGATCCTCTGCCCGGTGAATGGTACAGGGTTATGACAAACGACGGCATCATAGGATATTGCTTTTCATACAGGCTGAGAATTTTTAACCAAAATGATGAGTCTGTTCAGACAGCTTCACTAGGGGAGATAGCCCCTGATCCTGAGCTTGAAAATATTTTATCAAGAACATGGTCAATGGAATCATATCTTCAGATGGTTAACTCCCGCCGAATAGATATTCCTGAGCTCGAAAGAAAGTACCGCTTTGATCCGGGATATGAGACAGGAGTCGCGAGAATAATTCTGCCGGAAATTGAAAGGCAATTTTCATATAACAGAATCCTGCCGGATGGAGAACGCGCGTGGATTTTTGAAGACACGCCTTTACAAATGGTTTTGCGCAACAATACAACCCTCGCTGTGATTTTTAACGAGGGAGCGCAAAGGCACACTTATGTTTTTGTTTCTCTCTCCAACTCTGTTGATGATATAATCCTTCAGGAAAACGCGAGGCGGGAAAATCAATTTCTTATGATTTATGATCAGGGACCTGTTTTCACAAGCGGCAGCTACGGCTCCATAACATTCCTTCAGACAGGCGATTTTATCTGGACAGGCTACGATCTTCTGGTTCCGCAGGTAATCTCTGCTCAGACAAACGGACAGGGCCGCGTCGAAATGGATCTCTATATAGCTCCTTCCCTTGAAAACAGGTACTCAGGCGCTTTCTCATTTAACTTTACGGATATCAGGCAAAACGGCGAAATTTATTTTATGTACATATTAGATGATCAGGGACTTCGCCTTGAAGTCGTGCCTGCTTTCGGCATTGAGAATAACACAGTGACAAGGCGGGACGCTTCTCCTACTGTTCTGTATTTCTACAGAGACTCCTCCTTATAAAAATGGCTTTTGTACAATTTTCCCGCGTCAGTCTTAGTTTCGCGGACAGGGACATTTTAAAAGATGTTTCTCTTCGCCTCGCATCCGGTTCAAAATCGTGCCTTTGTGGCGCCAATGGCTCTGGAAAAACAACGTTAATGAAAATAATCGCCGGTATTACCAGCGCTGATTCAGGAGATCGCGCGGTTCAAAGAAATACGCGCGTTTCTTATTTACCGCAGTCGGGAATTGTTCATCATGGCAAAACCCTTCGCGACGAAGCGGAAACAGCGTTTTCTTTTGTCCATAATCTGATTGAACGCATGGAAAAAACCGGCGCTTTACTTGAAAGCTCAAAAAGCGATAATTCCTCGACACAGGCGCTTTTGGAAGAACATCATAACCTGCAGGAGCAAATTGAGAATACAGGTTATTACAGCCGCGAGAAGGAAATAACGTCGGTCTTATCGGGGCTTGGATTTTCAGCTAACGATATAAACCGCCTCTGTAATGAATTTTCGGGCGGCTGGCAGATGCGGATCGCTTTAGCGAAAATACTTTTAGAAAAACCGGATATCCTTTTGCTTGACGAGCCCACAAATTACCTTGATATAGAAGCCAGAGTGTGGCTGGAAAAATGGCTAATTGATTTTACAGGCGGATATCTTTTGGTATCTCATGACAGGTATTTTCTTGATATGTGCGTAAATGAAGTATACGAGATTTTTAACGGGAATCTTACGCGCTACGCCGGAAATTATACATCATATGAGAAAGCGCGTCAGATTGAGCTTGAAGGGCTTTTAAAAAAATATAACGAGCAGCAGGATGAAATCGCGAAAACAGAAGCTTTAATCCGCCGCTTCCGCTACAAAGCCAGTAAAGCCGCTTTCGCGCAGGAAATGATAAAACGCCTTGATAAAATGGAAAAAATCGTAATCCCCGAATCATTTAAAAAAATTAATATAAACTTTCCGCCGCCTCCGCATTCCGGGAAAATAGCGCTTACCCTTACCGGCATCGGAAAAAACTACGGTAAAAGGCCGGTGTTAAATTCACTCGATCTCTGTCTTGACGCGGGAGAGCGCCTTGTGGTGGCAGGTCCTAACGGAGCCGGCAAGACTACTCTTTTGCGGATCATATCGGGAGCCGACAGCGAATATAATGGAGAAGTAAAGTTTGGCGCGGGAATCGCCGCGGGTTATTTTTCACAGGACGCGGCGGAGGCGTTAAATTCACAGCAGTCGGTTATAGAGTTCATGGAAGATGAAGCTCCTTTCGCGCTGATTCCAAAGTTACGCGACATGCTGGGAGCTTTTTTATTCAGGGGCGATGATGTCCACAAAAGCGTCAGCGTGCTTTCAGGAGGCGAGAAAAGCCGCCTCGCGCTTTTAAAAATGTTTTTAAAGCCGATGAACCTATTAATATTGGACGAACCTACTAATCATCTTGATTTATACTCCAAAGATATACTCCTTGACGCTTTAAAAAAGTTTTCCGGTACTATCATATTTGTCTCTCATGATCGTTTTTTTATGGAAGAACTTTCGACAAAAACCCTAGAGCTTACTCCCGGCGATGAGGTTTCGCCAGCTCGCGCGAAATTATTTTACGGAAATTACGCTTACTATCTGGACAGGCAAAACCGCGAGCAGTCAGGTGAGATAACCTATAAAAAAAATGACGATAACAAAGCGGGCGAGGATCAATCAATAATCAATAATGAAAAAAAACGCGTAATAGAAAAACAAAAACAAACCGCTTTACGCAAGCTGGAAAAGCGGGAATCTGAGATATTAAAAATACTTGACGACCTTGAGAAAGAAAAAACATATATGGAAGTTGAGCTTACGCTTCCTGATATATATTCCGATGGTAAAAAAATAAGGGAAGTAAAACAAAAATTAAAGGAATTACAAGCGCGAATAGAAACAAAAACGGGCGAATGGGAAGAAATTACAGCCAAAATCGCTGAATTTAACGCGTAGAAAAAAAATCATTGACAGTTTAATTATCGATGGTATATCCTTAAAAAAAACAATACATTTTAACAGAGGGTAAAAAATGATTAATGTAGACGCGGAAGTAAGCAAACACAAAAACGTAAAAGACAGAGACGAAATGATAAGGTGCATTAAAGATTACAAGAACTTAGCGCTCCAGCACGCGAATGATATGATGGTCGCGGGTCAGTATAACGCTGTGGCTTTTAAGCTTCAGGAAATTTGCGATAAGATGCCCGCGCCTCGCCTTAAGCAAATACCTTCTTCGTCCCCATCAGCCGCGACTAAGACAGCGAAAATAACAAAAGACGAAAGAAAAAGAATCGACGCGGACTGGAGTAAAAAAACAAGCGGCAAAAGATAAAGCGTAAAAATTCCGCTTTACGCTCATCATTATAAATTTTCCTCTATTCCATATCGCTTCTACTCTGTTATAATGTCTTCATGAATATATTAATAATCGGCGGCGCCGGATACATCGGCAGCCATGTAACAAGGGAATTCCTTGATAACGGCCATAATTGCGCGGTTTACGATAATTTATCGTCGGGGCTGCGCGAAAATTTATTTAAAGAATCAATTTTTATTCACGGCGACATTCACGATTATCCGGCTCTTTCAGGCGCGATGAACCGCGGAATTATACCGCCAAACGCGAAAGATAACGCGCCGTATGACGCTGTAGTTCATCTCGCGGCTTCCAAAGCGGCAGGCGAATCCATGCTGAACCCCGCTAAATATTCACATAACAACTTATGCGGAACAATAAATATTATTAACGCCGCTTGCGAGGCGGGAATCAAAAACATTATTTTTTCGTCTAGCGCGGCTGTTTACGGAGAGCCTCAGTACTTGCCGATTGACGAGAAACACCCCGCGGAGCCGGCGAATTATTACGGTTTTACAAAGCTTGAGATTGAGCGTATTTTAAGCTGGTATGACAAATTAAAAAATATCCGCTTCGCGAGTCTCAGGTATTTTAACGCCGCGGGCTATGATATAAAAGGACGCGTTAAAGGTCTTGAACAAAACCCCGCTAACCTTTTTCCGATAGTGATGGAAACAGCCAGCGGCATAAGAGCGCGAATGCGGATTTTCGGAAATGATTATGACACTCCGGACGGCACATGTATCCGCGATTATATTCATGTAAATGATCTCGCGGCGGGGCATGTAATGGCGCTTGAATATATAATAAAAAATAATAAATCAGTTACTGTTAATCTTGGAAGCGAACGCGGTTTTTCGGTAACTGAGGTAATTGAAGCCGCGAGAAAAATTACAGGCAAACCGGTTCCCGCCGTCATTCAAGGGCGGCGCGACGGAGACCCCGCTAAATTATCCGCTTCCTGCGCTTTAGCGTTTGAGCTGTTCGGATGGAAAGCCCGGTATTCAGACTTGGAAACAATTATTAAGACAACATGGAATGTTTACAAATAAGGAACATACAATGAAAGAAAAAATTTTTGAATGGCTTGAGAACTCATCTGAGCTAGCGATTGATCTTGAAACTGGTCTTACAAAACACCCCGCGATTTCTCCCGACTCAGGGGGCGAAGGCGAGCTTGACAAATGTCTTTTCCTGGAAACATGGCTTAAAAATCATGGCGTCACAAACCTAAAAAGATATGACTGTCCGGATATCAGAGCGAAAGGAGGAGCGCGTCCTAATTTGATCGCGGTTATCGAAGGCGAAGAATCAGACTCTAAAGGATGCTTTTGGATTTTAAGCCACATGGATGTAGTCCCGCCCGGCGAAATAAAATTATGGCATAGCGATCCGTGGACATGCGTAAAAACCACCGACGGGAAGGGAACGTGTTTAACAGGGAGAGGGGTTGAGGATAATCAGCAGGGAATGGTCTCATCCGCGCTGGCCGCGCTAGCGTTTGTCAAGCTTGGAATTAAACCAAAGCGCTCGATAAAACTTTTATTCGCGTCCGATGAGGAAGTGGGTTCTGTTTACGGAATTGAATGGCTTGTAAAAAATCACAGGCAATTGTTTGATCCAAAAGATATGGTATTGGTTCCGGACGGAGGCGATGTAAAAGGTGAATGTATTGAAATCGCCGAAAAAAATATTATGTGGATGCGCTTTAATACAAGGGGCAGGCAGGCGCACGCTTCAATGCCGGAGTTAGGTGTAAACGCTTTTATCGCGGCGAGCGATCTAGTAACGCGCTTACACAATGATTTATCGCTAAAATTTAACAAGCGCGACCCTCTTTTTGATCCTGACTACTCTACTTTTATGCCGACAAAAAAAGAAGCGAATGTCCCGAATATTAACACAATACCTGGCGATGATGTTTTTTATGTCGATATGCGCGTGCTTCCTGTTTACCCGCCCGCGCTGATACTCGCGGAAGTTGACAAAATTAAATCAGAAATTGAGGAGAAGTATCGCGTAACAGTTGAATACTCGATGTCTCAGATGATGGAATCAAAACCCACCCGCGCTGACTCTCCTATAGTAAAATTATTATCAAGCGCCGCGGGCGAAGTATATAAAGTAAAGCCGCGCCTTATAGGCATCGGAGGCGGCACGATGGCGGCAAGCCTTCGCAATATCGGAATTGACTGCGCGGTCTGGACCAAAACCGATGAAACACTTCATCAGCCCAATGAGTATGTATTAATCGATAATATTATAGGAGACGCCAAGGTTATGGCTTTAATCGCTATAAGTAATTAGATTAAAAGCCAGATAAAAAAAGGGGAATAAATTATCTCTACAAAAAAAATTGACAGTCAAAAAATAATTTCTTCTCTTTTAGAAGGCGGAAATGTAGCGGAGAAACTCTCTCATTACGAGCTTAGGCAGTCTCAGCTTGATCTTCTTGAATTAATCATCAGAGGTTTTAATGAAGACGCGATTGTAATGGCGGAAGCGGGAACAGGCGTGGGAAAGTCATTCGCGTATCTGCTTCCCGCGATTCATTTCGCGCTGTCGAATAAAGAAAAATCATCTGATAAACCTGTAGTAATATCCACAGCGACAATTACGCTGCAGCAGCAGTTATATGAAAAAGATATTCCGTTAGTCGCTTCCGCGATAGAAGAAAAAAACGCGCGCGAACCTCAAAAAATAAAAGCGGTTTTAATGAAAGGAAGGGCGAATTATATCTGCCTTCGCCGTCTTAACGAAACGCTTTCTGAACCTCCTGTATTTGATTTTGATTATGAGGAATTAAAACAAGTCGCGATCTGGGCGCGGTCAGCGAAAACCGGCGAAAGATCCGAGTACAGCGTAAAAATTTCCGATACGCTTTGGTCATCGATTTGCTCGGAAGCGGATCTTTGTCTTGGCAATCACTGCCAGTTTAGATACGCGTCTTTGGATAAAAAAAACGCTTCCGCGAACTGTTTTGTGCTGGCGGTCAGAAAAGAGGCGAATAGCGCGCATATAATAGTTGTAAACCATCATCTATTATTCGCGGATCTCGCCGCGAGGTATCAGGGAGCCGGCTATGAAAACGCTGTAATACTCCCGCCGTTTTCAAGGTTAATAATTGACGAAGCCCATACAATCGAAAACGCGGCGACATCGTTTTTTTCAAGCAGTTTCAGCCGCCCTGTGATATTTCGTCAGCTCGCGAGACTCTACTCAAGGCGGCGCGCGAACCGTCACGGGCTTTTTGTAAAGCTGCGCGCGGCATCCGCGGATAACGACGACATACTTGACGCGCTTTCAGACGCGATTGATAAAATCCGCGCTTCCGCGGATGAGCTTGATGACCGCGCGATGGAGCTTTGCGCCTTAAAAAACGGCAATGACAATATTTACAGGCTTTCTCCTTCCGTTGATGAATCGTTTTTAAAGAAATCGTTTTTTCCATTTTTAAAAACGCTGAGAAAAAACATTCTCGAGCTTACAAATATTATCCGCGATGTTACAGAAAACATGGACGATGAAAAATCATCAGACCCTGTTGTCTGGGAAATAAAAGCGATAACGCGAAGGCTTGAAAACACAGCTGTTATCTGTGAAAATTTTTGTAAATATACCAAACACGCGAATGATGTGATGTGGATTGAAAAAGTCAGATCTTTAAAAAATTCCGACAAAACATACTGCGTGTTCACTAAAACGCCTTTGGATATGGCGCCGGTCTTAAAAGACAGCGTGTTTTCACCTAACAAAACGGTTGTCTGCGTATCCGCGACTTTGGCAATAAATAATGATTTTTCGTACTGGGCCTCAAGATGCGGAATCCATCTTTTGGAAAAAAGGGAGGCGCTTTCAGGATGCTTCCCCTCTCCGTTTCCGTATTCCAACGCTGTATTGCTCGCCTCCCCTAATGACGCTCCACTTCCTGATGAAAGCGGTTATCAGGATTTTGTTAATAACGCCGTATCATCGTTATCCGCGATCGCGGGAGGCTCGGCTTTAATACTTTTTACATCATATCAATCGCTTAACCTGACCGTAACAGCCGCGAGGGCGGAGCTTGAGCCGCTTGCCATCCGGTGTTTAAAACAGGGGGATGATGACAGATCGCGCCTCTTACAAAGTTTTCTCTCAGATGAAAGCTCGTGCCTTTTCGCGACAGATTCGTTCTGGGAAGGCGTTGACGCTCCGGGGGATACTCTTCGCCTTGTAATAATTTGCCGCCTCCCTTTTAAATCGCCTGGTGACCCGATTTTAGAAGCGAGGCGCGAGGCTTTGGAAAAATCAGGCGGAAATCCTTTTATGGATTTATCGCTTCCTCAGGCTGTAATGAAATTTAAGCAGGGGTTCGGAAGGCTCATGCGGCGAAGCGCGGACAGAGGCGTTGTCGCGGTTTTAGACAGCCGTCTTTTAAAAAAGAATTACGGGCAGCTTTTTTTAAACTCGCTTCCGGAAACCAAAACAAATTTCAGCGATTTGTCAAATATTTTAAAAGATATAGAAAATTTTTTGTTCTGATGATATAATGACAGGCATGGCGTTGACATGTTATCGAACTTAATTAACAAATTTATATATAAATGAAGCCGGTAAAATATTTTCTAATAATATTATTTTTCACTCTTAGTGTTTTTCCTCTTTTTTCGCGCGAGATAACAGTGATAGTAATGGACGCTGACCTTGATTACCCGCTTGAAGGAGCGCTAATCAGAACAAGGGAAGGTCTTGAATTTGAGTGCGACGATAACGGCTTAGCGGTAATACAAATCGCTGACGGAAGGCAGGTAATTTTAAACGCGTTCTATCCTGGTTATGAACCGGGCGTTATAACAGTTCCTGTTACAGGGAATATATTTACAATAAGAATGCGTCTTTCAGGAATTCTTCACGGAAACGAGCTTGTAATTGAGGCGCAGATGCCCGGATCTAGCGAAACAAGAACCGGAAGAAGCGTCGCGGTAACATCAAGGGAAATATCCCAAACCGGTGAAATCGGCATAATTGAAGATGTAATGAGCACAATAAAACTTTTACCCGGCGTTAATTACACAGGGATGTTCAGCTCTCAGCCCAGTATCAGAGGCGGTTACCCCGGAGACATGAGCGCCTCAATGGACGGTTTTACAATCAACAATCCGTATTTTTGGGGAGGCGGTTTTTCTATTTTTGATCCGCGCATGGTCCAAAGCGCGCAGCTTTCCCACGGCGTGTTCCCGGCGCGTTTTGGCCATTCAATTTCCGGGCTTCTTGAGATAACCACCAAAAAACCATCGCCTACGCAGACTCTTTTTGAGCTTGGCGTTAACACAAGCGCGGCTAACTTAAGCCTTTCTGTCCCTTTACAAAAAGGCGGAATAAATATAATGGGACGCGTAACTTATTACGATCCTGTAATATGGCTCGCGCGTGAGCTTTCAAAAGAAATTGAGATACTGGAAGCTGTTAACTATATCAGGCAGGCGCCTTATATCAGGACCGCGACTATCAACGGAAACTACAGGTTTACAAACAGTCTTGAGTTATCAGCGACCGCGTTCTGGGGAATGGACGGAGTCGGCGTACTGTTTGAGAATTCAAGCGATACGGATATGCTGGCCAGCATTTCGTCTGTAAATTTTGATTACACAAATTATCAGGGATTTTTAACAGCCTCTCTTTTATGGAATCCAAGAAACAATATGTTATTTAAATTTACAGCCGGAACAGGCTATGAAAAAAATGATATTAAAGGCGATATAAATTATGAAATCGCGCAAATTTATTATTCGGAATCTTTTTTAAGCGCGTATTCATATCTATTTCCGGTTTTTCAGCAGGATTGGATTAAATACTCATATTATGAGCATAACAAAATAGATCAAAGCGATTTTGGCGTTAACGCGCAAGGACGCGTTGATTACGATTTTGAAATTTCAAGAAATTTTTTAATCTCGGCGGGCGTTCAGGAAATATACTCATTTTCCGCGTCTGAGGGAACTCAGCAGATGTTATACGACACATGGTTTAATAATATAAAGGACAATGAGGTAAAAGAGGGTATAAGCGCTCTTTTTGTTCCTTTCCCTGTTCCGAATAATTTGATAGTCGGAATGCCTTTAATTTATTCGCCCGATTCGCGAAATCATTTATTGACATCATCGGGATATATTTTAAGCGAGTTTATTTCAGATAACAGCCGGATACAAGCGGAACTTGGCGTTCGTATCGATCATTTTATTTTATTCGGAAACGGCTTTACATTAAAAAGCGATCCTGTTGTAAACCCGCGTTTTAATATAGATTTTAATATATTTAAAAATATTTCTTTTATTAATTCTTTTGACATATCAGCAGGTACCGGTCTTTTTTCTTCCGTTAACAGCGCTGTTTTTGACGTGGAAAAAGAATATAACCTCGATTATATGAAGCCAAACCGTTCGTGGACATCAATACTTGGATTGAGATTAGAGTTCCCGTCTGATTTAAGCTTGAATATCGAAGGATATTTTAAATATGTATTTGACAGAATGTACACCCAAGTGGACACCAGTTCCATAACCCCGGTTGTTAATCCGTATTTTGACGGCATTGGGCATATATGGGGAATCGATGTTATGCTTCATAAACTTCAATCGCGTTTTTGGGACGGCTGGATTTCATACTCGTATAACTGGTCCAAATATCTTGATCCTAACGGCGTGACAGGTGGAACAGGATTATCAGGCGGCAACAGGGGCGATGACTGGTATTTTCCTCACTATCACAGATTTCATAACTTAAATCTTGTCCTAAATTATAAACCTGTTCAAAGCGTAAATATATATCTTCGTTTTGGAGTAGCTTCGGGTATACCTCTTTCGCGGCGCGATGATGAAGGTCCAAAAAGTTATCCAGTACTGGTTTATAATAATGAAAATCCTGGTGAAAGTTACTTTATAGAAAAATACCGCTGGCAATCCTATCTTGATCCCGATCGCCGCACTACCCCGTCACTGCCGATGGATTTAAAAATCTCTTTTTTTGGAGGAAATCCATCAGGAAAAACAAAATGGGAAATTTATATAGCGGCGGAAAATTTGCTCGCGCTGGTTTATACAGCGCGGGGGAATACAAGATTTAATCAGTATACAGGGCAGGTCGATACAGGCAACACTTCAGCCAGTTATGAAATGCCTATCCCAATACCGTCTTTTGGATTTAAAATAAGTTATTAATTACCGGGAATTTTATGAAAAGATTTGTTATTAAAATAAAATATTTTACTCAGGTTTTATTAATTTTATTTTTTTGCGGCTGCGTTGGGTTTGTGGAAACCGCGGGACAGGTTATTGACGGATCGGCGTTTTCCGGCAAAGTAATTTCGCGTTATAGATCATATACTAAATATAACGCTCCCTTTGATATTATTATAGAAATTATAGAAAATATGAACAAGGAAAAATCTCTTTTAATTACCATAGAGCAGTTTCCTATGATAAAACTAAGAGGATCGTTTCCGGAAAACGACGGCGCGTTTTTTTTCACATCCCTTGAATACCTTGCCGGAAACGCGCATGGATTTAATGAATATACAGCGGAGCTTTACGGATCGGGACAGCTTGTTTTAAAAGAAATTTCCACCATAGAAATTTTTGAGCCTGTTTTTCAGGTGCGGATAACAGACGCGAGGATTCACCGATATGACACGCGCATTACAGGAAGCGACGCTGTTAACGCCATGATAAACAGGCATGACCGCGTAATGTCTCTTACGGAGTGGATGCGGGCGAGAACCGGCATTAATTGGCGGACAATTAAGAATTTTGAAAGCTACTGGAAACCTGTTCTTTTTCCTGAAATGACCGCTAACAGCAAAAGGCCAAAAGACTGGCGGCAAAATGGCGATGTTTTTCAAAACGCGCAGGATATTAACTGGAACATAAATTACACAGAGCGCGTTTTCCCCGCTGAACTAACGCCGGTTCGAAACTCCGGCACGCTTCTTCGCGACTTTGAGGAAGCTCTGCCGCTTATATATCTAGAATATGAATGGAACAATATAATAAATTTATTATCAAAAAAAATTATTTTATATAAAATAAAGTGAGGTCTTTATGGGAAACGCGTCATTTTCAATCGCGGAGCTTTTTGTGCTGGGCGGCGTTATTATGTGGCCGCTTTTGGTTTTTTCTATCGTTGTCGTCGCGATTTCCATTGAGCGCGCGATTTATCTTTCATATCATAAGCTTGATATTGATGAAATGGCGGCGAAAACATCGGAATTTATCACTAATAATGATTATAACGGAGCGTCCGCTTATCTTGGCGAATTTCCAAAAAAATATATGGGAGCCCGTATACTTCTCTCTCTTATAAAGCAGAAAAAACCGGGAAAAATTTTTAATGTGCGTAACGCGGAGCGCGCCGCTGAAACAGAAGCGATGAACTGCGTTAACTCATTGGAAAACGGTTTTAATTTTCTTACCGCCCTTGGCTCGCTTTCTCCTCTTACAGGTTTTTTGGGAACGGTAACAGGAATGATCGGAGCTTTCCGTTCAATCGCCGAGGCTACCGAAGTTAACGCGCAAATAGTCGCGAACGGCATTTACGAAGCTCTTATCACAACTGTATTCGGCTTAATTATCGCGATTATGGCAATGATCGCTCATTCTCTTTTCAGCAACAAAGTTGACAAGTTCGCGTCCCGCGTTGAGGGAGCCTGCTCAGGATTAATTTCTCTGATGGATGAAACAGCTGACGCGTCGGCGGTATCTGCTCTGGATAATAACTATGATAAATCAGCTGAACAAAACGCTGAAAACAGCGGAGCTTTTTCAGAATGAAAATAAAACGGCAAAAAAAAACAGGTTTTCTTGAAACCTGCGCGGCAAGCGATCTCGCTTTTTTACTGATTATCTATTTTCTTGTTATCGCGGGTTTTAATATTACAAGCGGTTTTATAATAACGCTGCCCGCGAAAAACTCTGTAAGAATTATACACAGCGAAGATCTATTGCGCTTTGAAATGAACTCATCCGGAAACATAATATATTCTGGCGGCGTTATAAATCTTTCATCAGCCAGAAATATTATAACAGCTTCCCGCGCGAATAATCCTGATATCGCTGTAATTCTTTCTATTGATTCAAGAGCAAGCTGGCAGAATGTTGTCTCTTTTATCGAGCTTGCCCACGATCTTAATATCGAGGCTTTTTCGTTTTCCATGATTAATCATCCGCGTGAAATTTCGGAGGCTCAGTGAAAATAACGCGCAGAAGAAAAGCGTTTTTCATTCCTCTTTTTTCAATGTCTGACATAGCGTTTTTATTGTTAATTTTTATAATGCTTGTTTCATTGATAAACTACAGAAAGGAAGTAAACATAGAATTTCCTGTAGCGGACGCGGCGCCAAAAACGACCGCGGAAAAAAACCTTGACGTATGGATAGATGTTGACGGCGGAATCTATCTTGACGGCGATTTATCGGACAGACCTTCGCTTGAATGGAAAATAGCGGATCTAGCGGCTAACGCTCCTGATACAAGGGTGCATATTATAGCGGATAAAAACGCTCCTTATATGAGCGTGAATAATGTAATTGAGGTTCTTCAGATACTCCAATACCGTGTCGTAAGCTTTGCGGTAAAAACAAATGAATGAGCCAAATCTCCGTTTCGCCGTAGTTGTAATTACGATTTTTATACATCTTGTAGTATTAGTGTTTGTCGTATTTGAAACGGAAATAATAACGCAGGAAAGAACAGAGGAGCCGAGGATTATAAGCCTTCATGATATTAATGAGCTAATACACATTAATATTCCCGTGCAGCCGCGGATACAAAGCGTTCAAATACCGGATACTGATATTCCGCGGGTAGAAGCGATCGCCGAGGCGATGATCGAAAGCGACGATGTCCCCGAGCAGGAAATTGTGGAAGGCGGAACTTTAAGGGAGCACACAGAAGCGGTCCATTATGTAACAACCCCCTCTCCGGCGGCTGAAGAGATTTATCTTCCGATAGTGCGCGTAACAGTATCGCCTGATCTTGATAATGAGATTGTAAGAATCAGCGGCGATATAAATTACCCGCAGATCGCGCTGCGTTCGGGCATGGAAGGAAGAGTTATCCTTGAATTATTCATCGATCGAACAGGCATTATAAGAAGCGTTGATATACGCCTGGAAGATCCTCAGGGCAACGGGTTTGGCGAAGCCGCCGCCGCCGCGTTCAGAAACAAAAGAGTAACGCCAGCGACATCAAACGGCGAGCCGGTTTCTTTTAGAATGAATTTTCCATTCAGGTTTCAGATCAGAAGATGAACTTAATAAATCAGCATAGCGTCGCCGTAACTGAAAAAGCGATAACCTTCCCTGACAGCTTCTTTATAACAGTCCAGAATTAAATCCTTTCCAGCGAACGCGCACACAAGCATCAGCAATGTGGAAAGCGGCGTATGAAAATTAGTAAAAAGCGCGTCAACAATTTTAAACTTATATCCGGGATATATATAAATAGAAGTCTTCTGCCATCCTCGTTTTAAATAAATACCCGAACTTTTTTCATGATCATTTAAATCCATAATCGCTGCGCTGTTTTCTTTTATATTTACCGCGCTTTCCAAAGAACGAAGCGAAGTTGTCCCGATCGCTATAATTTTTCTTTTTTGTCTTGCCGCGTTTTCGATTATATCAGCGTTATTGTCAGTAATAATAAATTGCTCCTCGTGCATTATATGATCTTCGATATTTTCGCTTCGCACAGGCAAAAATGTGCCAAGTCCCACATGCAATGTGACAAAAGCGCTTTCTACGCCGTTTTCATTTAAACTTTCCAGAATCTCCTTAGTAAAATGAAGGCCCGCTGTGGGAGCCGCGGCTGATCCAGCGTTCCGCGCGTAAATCGTCTGATAACGCTCAGCGTCAAACGCGTTATCTGATCTTTTTATGTAAGAAGGAAGAGGAACATGTCCGTAATTTTCAAAGAAATCTTCATCAACCGGTTTTTCAAAAATTATAAGTAAATAAATATCAACGCGGCCTGATATTATCGCTCTGTTAATCTCATTATTTTTGTTGTCATAAAAAATAAATATATCTCCCCTCTTCCTTCGTCCGGTATGTTTTGTAATAACCTTCCATTCATTTCCCGCCCAGCGCGCGTCAAATCCTGTTTCCTCTCCCCTGCTCCCTACACCGCTTTCAATTTTTTCTGTTAATAAAAATTCTATTAACGCTCCTGATTTACAGGACTTGCCGATAAGACGGGCTTTTCTTACTTTCGTGTCATTGAATATTAATAGGGGCTTCTGCCCTTCATCATTTAGAAAATTTTTTCCGCATAAAATTTCGCTTAAATCAAGAATTTTCGCGCGCGCGGTTTTTCCGCTGGAACGATCCACCAGCATTAAACGGCTGCTTCCGCGTTCCATTGGCGGCGTTTGCGCGATTAAATATCCCGGAAGATCAAAATCAAAATCGCTTGTTTTCATTTAAAAAAGAGAGCCCTCGGCGCTTACATCGTTTTTTGGCGTTAGTCCAAGATGGCCATAGGCGAAATTGGTAACTATCCTCCCGCGGGCTGTGCGCTGTAAAAGTCCCGCTTGAATTAAAAACGGCTCGTAGTAGTCTTCAAGAGTTTCTACGGATTCGCCGATTGAAATCGCCAGTGTTTCAGCTCCAACAGGACCGCCTTTATACCGATCGATAATTATTCCTAAAATTTCGCGATCCTGTTTTTCAAGCCCAAGCTCGTCAATTTCAAGGCGCGACAATCCTGTCATTACAACTTGTTTTGTGATAGAAGCCTCTCCCGCGTGCTGAGCGAAATCTCTCATCCTTTTTAAAAGCTGATTAACAACGCGGGGAGTTCCTCTTGAGGATCTCGCTAGAAGAGAAGCCGCGTCTTTCTCGATTTTAATTTTTAACAGCCCCGCGGATCTGCGTACTATCGCTTCAAGGTCGGCAAGCTCATAAAAAGAAAACCGGCACGTTATGCCAAACCTGCTGATAAGAGGGCTTGATACAACGCCCGCTTTTGTCGTAGCGCCGATTAATGTAAAAGGCTTAATCGATATCCGCATTGTTCTTGCCATCGGTCCCTGCCCTACTACCCAGTCAATGCCGTAATCTTCCATCGCGATGTAAAGTAGCTCCTCTATCGCGGGTTTTAAACTGTGAATTTCGTCGATAAAAAACACATCGCTCTTTTTTAAATTGGTCAAAAATCCGACAAGGTCTTTTGGTTTTTCAAGCGCGGGAGCGGTCGTCTGAATAAAACCAGCGCCAAGCTCGTTTGAAACAACCTGCGCCATTGTGGTTTTTCCAAGTCCCGCCGGTCCAATTAAAAAAAGATGATCAAGCGAATCGCCTCGCTCCTTTGCCGCGTTAATAAAAACGGACAGATTTTCTTTCATCATCTTCTGCCCTAAAAAATCTTTCAGATAACGCGGGCGCAGGGCGGTATCATGAATATCTTCCTCAATTGTATCAGGCCGCACGGGGCTGGCTTCTTTTTTACCCATTAATTACTCCAAAATTAACCCGCGCTTAAATAAACTATCGCTTCCTGAAAAATTCGTTTTTCTTTTTCTTTCTCGGATAATTCTCTGCTTACAGCGCTTTGCGCTTTTTCCAAGGCGTCCTGCGCCTGCCTTCTGTCGTATCCCATTCCCACAAGTGCCTCAACAAGATCGTTATAAGGAGATAGCGAAGCGCCGCCTGCCGCGGATTGAACCAGTTTTCCTTTTAATGAAAGCAGCATTTTTTGCGCTGTTTTTTTTCCAAGCCCGGGTACAGCTTCAAGGCGCGCTAAATCGCCGGCTTCAAGCGCTTTTTCAAGATCATCCTGGTTTATTCCACTCATTATCTTTACAGCGCCTTTAGGACCAATGCCTTCAACTTTTAAAAGCTCCAAAAATGTGTTTCGCCTTCTTTCACCGGAAAATCCAAAAAGCTTCATTTGATCTTCCCTGTGATAAAGCCATGTCAAAACCCTGTATTCGCCTTTAAGGGCAAGCTCATTAATATCATTTAAAGGCATTGAGATATCCCATTCAATGTCATTACAAAGAAGCGTTATTGATTCAGAACTCTTCGTTGTAATAATTCCAGAAATACTGTTAAACATTAAAAAAGCATATCAAAAAAATAAAAAAAAAAAAAGAAATTACTTTAGGCTTTTTAAAATCTGTCTAATCGCGATTTCGCGTTTACTAAGAGCGCGCTTGACTAATAATATGAAGCATTATATAGTCTGACTAGTTAGACTATTTTTGGAAATTTATATGTCACTTAAAAAAAATTCAAAAAGAAAAACGTCATATAACGATGATTCATACAAACAATGGCAGTTACAGGAAGCGAAAGCGATGTTAAGCGAAGTTGTCCAGTCAGCGGCGAAAAAACCGCAGGTAATCACAGTTCATGGCAAAAAAAGCGCTGTAATAATTTCTTATAATGAGTATCAAAAATTAAAAGAACCAAAGCAAAATCTATATGATTTTTTTAAAAGTTCTCCATTTTACGGCGCAGAACTGGAAACGCCGCGAAGAATCCCGTGAGACGCGAGAGAGGTAAAATTTTGAAATTTTTATTAGACACTAATGTGATTTTAGAAGCCATAAAACCTGAATGCGATCAGGGGGTTAAGTCATTTCTTGAAACAGCGCGCTGGGAGGACATGTATTTGTCTTCGGTCACATTGGGCGAAATCTCTTACGGCATCGAAAAATTATCTGACAGTAAAAAAAAGCGCGAACTATCAATATGGTTTTACGCGAAAATCCCCGGCTGGTTTGAAAAACGGATTATCGCCGGCGACGCGGAAATATTAATGGAATGCGGACGGCTCCGCGCCAGAACAAAAAGGACACTGCCTGCAATTGATTCATTAATAGCGGCTACAGCGATATGTCATAATATGCTTTTGGTTACGCGAAACACAAAGGATTTTGACGATATCGAAGGGATAAATTTATTAAACCCCTGGGAATTAATAACGTGATCAGTTTAAAATAGTTGAGGCGCGCGGTTATTGATTGATTCATTATCTTATTGTAATATATACGCATGAAATTTTCATTCAAAGTTTTTTTTATACCGTTGATTTTTCTCTGTTCGCAGAATTTACATTCACTGGATATTCATATATCAGAAGCGAATGTTAAAACTGTCCTGGGAGGAATTTACTCAAGAGGGTCTCATTTTTCAGGCGAGATTTCAGGAATTGGCTCAATCGATTTAAATAACGCGCTTGGATTCACAGCCGGTTTTTCTTTTGGCAGGACATTAGTCGATACTGAAATTAATGTAATCGCCGGTGTAAATTATTCGCCTTTTAAAATTTTTCCTTTAAGTTTCTCAGCCAGATATTATTACAATTTATTTCCGGAATATCGCGCTCAATTAAATTCTATAGTTCCAGTTATTTCTTTTAACGGGAGAATTTTTGGCGTATCACTTGGCATGAATTTCAGATTTTCTTCGCATTTCAGGGAACCGGCGCAATTTGAGTCCATTGTTTCATTCTACGGATATTTAAATTTCATTAACAATGACAGAATACTTGTTGGAGCCGGAGCTGGAAATCTAAGGGATTTTCACGCGAATAATATGGGAGCGATATCGTTTAATGTATACGCCCAGATACCTGTCGCGGATAACCTTACAATAATTAATGACATTGAGTATTCCCAAAGCGGCATGGACGGATTAACGGCGACTTTATTCAAGATGGCGTTTAAAACAGGAGTTAAAATATTATGGTAAAAAAATTATTTAAATTTCTTTTAATTTTTCTAATTATATCCGCGATTTGCTTTTTTTCAGGCTGTAATATAGACCTGCCCGGGCTTTTTATATCAAACGATTTGGATGAACGCCTTAAAGACAGGGATAATTTTATATTTTTAGCGGATATCAGCAGAAACTGGAAAGACCCGGCGCGAACGCTTGGTTATTCATATAAATTTATCGTGTTATCTGACACTCATTTTGAAAACGGCAAAGCGCTTTCCAAGAATAAAAAAACCGATTTAAAAATTCATTTAAAAGATATTGTAGATAAAGAGGATATTAAATTTGTAGTGATTACAGGCGATATAACGCAGGACACGACAGCGAAAGATATTGATAAATTTATCGAGATCGCTGATTACATTGGAGTTCCATGTTATCCTGTCGCGGGAAATCATGATATTTATTACCGCGATGACGCTGGCAAAAAAGGCAAAGCTGGCTGGTCTATCTGGAGGGAGAAAATTGGCTCTACAAGTTATAGAATTGACTTTGACACCACATCTCTTTTTATTTTAGACTCCGCTAACGCGTTTTTAGGAAAAGATCAGCTTGACTGGCTTGAAAGGGAAATAAATAACAAGGAAACAAAAGATAAAGATTATGTTTTTGTTTTTACGCACGCTACGCTTTTTGTTACAGGACCCGCGGACATGCAGCAGATGACAGACACAAAAGAACGCGCGCGTATTCTTTCAATATTGAGAAATAAATGTAATATAATGTTTATGGGACATTTGCATAAACACATGGAAAACACAGCCGGCGGCGTTTTATATTTAAGCCTTGAATCTTTCATTGATGACAGCGCGTATTACATTGTTTCTGTAAGCCCTGACAATGTCAAACCGGAGAAAAAACATTTCTAAAAAATATGGCAGCTTATATCGAACCAAAAATTCTTAAGGGTTTCAGGGATTTTCTGCCTGACGCGGAAATTATAAAAAGGAACCTGACAGAGAATATCGAAAACACTTTCCGCTTATTCGGTTTTGTCCCGATAGATACTCCCGCGATAGAGTATTCAGAGATTCTTTTGGGTAAAGGCGGAGGGGAAACTGAAAAGCAAATCTACCGTTTTAAAGATAACGGCGATCGCGATGTCGCGCTTAGATTTGATCTGACAGTTCCGTTCGCACGCTATGTCGCGCTTCATAAAAATGAACTGGTATTTCCATTTAAGCGCTATCATATAGGAAAAGTATGGAGGGGCGAAAACACCCAGAGGGGAAGATACCGCGAGTTTACTCAGTGCGATTTTGATATTATCGGAAACGACAGCGCTTCCTCGGATTTTGAGATTCTTTATTTAATTAAAAACGTTTTATTAAATTTAGGGCTGGACGCGGCGATTCATGTTAACCACCGCGGAATATTTAATAACTTTCTTATTTCTATCGGCTTATTAAAAAAATCAGCGGATATTCTGCGCGCTGTAGACAAACTCTCAAAAACAGGCGAGGAAGAAACGCGAAAAACGCTTACAGAAATAGCGGGACAAGACAACGCAATAAAAATACTCGAATATGTCAGCGCTAAAGGAAGTTTTAAGGAAGTTTTAAATCACATAACAGAGCTTTCAGGCGGACAATCGCCTCAATCGCGGAGGTTATCGGATATTGAGCGATACGCGCGGGACGCTTTAGGCGATGAAACTGATTACTTTATTCTTAACCCCTCAATAACAAGAGGCTTGGATTATTACACAGGCGTTGTTTTTGAGACATTCTTAAATGATATGCCGGATATAGGATCAATTTGTTCAGGCGGAAGATATGATAATCTCGCCGGATTATACTCAAAAGATAATGATTTAATAAGCGGCGTTGGATCTTCAGTCGGCCTTGATCGTTTGCTCGCGGCTCTTGAGTCCCTTAAAAAATTACCTCGCGCGAATACCAGCGCTATCGCTATCGCGTGCGTTAACCCTGAAAATTCAGGGTATTATCAGAAGATGGCGCTAAAATTAAGAAAAAACGGCGTCGCGTGCGAAGTTTTCCCGGACAACGGCGGAGAAAACCTTGTTAAACAATTTATACTCGCGGAGAAAAAAGGTACGCGTTATGTGCTAATCCCCGGTGATGATCCGTTAAGCGAAAATATAACATTGCGCGATCTTAGCGCCAGAAAAAATACCGGTATGACTTTAGATGAAGTTATACAAAAGTTGAAGTAATTATGGATAAGATAATATTAAAAATCGGCGGAATGGGATGCGCCGCCTGCAGCGCCAGAATCGAAAAAACGCTTAACGCTCTTGGCGGAATTGAAACCGCGTCTGTGAATTTAACGGCGGAAACCGCGTCTGTTTCTTTTAATCCGCGTATCTTAAAACTACAGGATATTAAAAACGCGGTTATAAGCGCTGGTTATGAAGTTATAGATGATTTAATTGACGCGGATGACGCTGATAACCAAAAAAAAAAGAGCTTATAACTCTTAAAAGAAAATTTTTTATCGCTTTAATATTTACAATTCCTCTGTTTTACATCGCGATGGCGCCAATGGTTCCATTTGTTCCCTTTCCGTCAGCGCTTGATCCCGCGCGGTTTCCTCTTTTATACGCGTTAATTCAGCTCATTCTCACGCTGCCTGTTATAAGCGCAGGCTTCCGTTTTTATTCCAGCGGTTTTAAGAATCTGTCGCGTAAAAGCCCGAACATGGATTCCCTAATCGCGATCGGAACTAGCGCCGCGTTTCTTTACAGCGTATATAATTTATTTATTATAATATCAGGTAATCCTCACGCGGTCCATTCGCTTTACTTTGAGACAACAGCGGTAATAATCACATTAATTCTTTTAGGAAAAACATTAGAAACAATTTCCAAAGGACGCGCGGGAGAAGCGATAAGAAAACTTATGTCACTTTCTCCTAAGACAGCGGTTGTATTAGTAAATGGCCTTGAAAAAGAAATCCCTGTTAAAAAGCTGGCGGCAGGCGATATAATTATTATCAAACCGGGAGATAAAATCCCTGTGGACGGAGTTGTTACAGAAGGACAAAGCGCGGTTGATGAATCCATGCTGACCGGCGAAAGCGTCCCTGTCGATAAAAAAGAAGGCGACAGCGTTATCGGAGGAACTGTTAATCACGGCGGTTACTTTAAATTTAAAGCCGTAAAAACAGGAGATAAGACGACTCTGGCGGAAATTATTAGGCTTGTGGAACAGGCGCAAGGCTCAAAAGCTCCGATAGCACGGCTAGCGGATATTGTGTCTTCTTATTTTGTGCCTGTTGTCATTATTATCGCGATAGCTTGTGGCGCTTTATGGTTTATATTAATTTCAACTAACACAATTACCGATAACCAAAGCGGGAAATCCGCTGTTGAGTTCGCGATGACGATTTTTATCTCTATTTTAGTAATTGCCTGTCCGTGCGCGCTTGGTCTCGCTACTCCGACCGCCGTAATGGTAGGGACAGGACTGGGCGCGCGCAATGGAATACTAATAAAAAACGGTTTCGCCCTTGAAACAGCGGGAAAAGCCGGAGTTGTCGTTTTTGACAAAACAGGAACAATTACAGAAGGAAAACTTGAAATAACTGACATAATGGAAATTAATAATGAAACTGGTAAAAACAGCGATTTATTATTACAGCTTGTGGCGTCCGCCGAGAAAGGAAGCGAGCATCCTATAGGAAAAGCCATTGTTAAAGAAGCGGAAAAAAAAAATTTAACTCTTTTCGCTATAAAGGATTTTACTGCTTTTCCCGGGCTTGGTATTAAAACAAATATTTTAATTAATGAATCAGACAAACAATATTTTTCTGTCCAAATTGGCAATTTAAAATTTTTTAAGGATCGAAATATCAGCCTCGCGGAAACAGAGAAAATTTCAAGTCAGCTTTTCGCGGAAGGCAAAACCTGCGTATTTATCGCGGTTAACGAAAAAGCGTCTGGAGTTATCGCTATAGCCGATGTAATAAAAAAGAACAGTAAAACGGCTGTAGAAAAACTCTTAAAAGCCGGAATTGAAGTTGTCATGATTACAGGCGATAACGCGAAAACAGCGTCCGCGATAGCGCAAGAAGCCGGAATTAAAACAGTTTTTTCTGAAGCGCTTCCTGATGATAAACAAAATATTATTAAAAAAATTCAGGAGCAGGGTAAAATAACAGCGATGGTGGGAGACGGCATAAACGACGCTCCGGCTCTCGCGCGGGCGGATATCGGCATCGCGATCGGCAGCGGAACGGATGTCGCCTTAGAAGCAGCGGACATTATTCTTACGCGAAACGATCCTTTAAATGTAATGTCCGCCATTGACTTAAGCAGAAAAACAATCCGCGCGATAAAGCAAAATTTATTTTTCTCGTTCGCGTATAACGCGCTTTGTATTCCAATCGCCGCTGGCGCGCTTTATTTTTTAAACGGGCTGCTTTTAAACCCGATGTTAGCGGCTGGCGCGATGAGTTTAAGCTCGGTATCGGTGCTATTAAACGCGTTAAGGCTTAGAAACGCGAAAATTAATTAATATTAATTCGCTAGCCGTTTTTGCCTATTATCTGTTATAATATCCGCATGAGTAAAATAAACATGAAAACTCCGCTTGTCGAAATCGACGGAGACGAAATGACGCGGGTTCTTTGGGGCGTAATAAAAGAAAAATTACTAACGCCTTTTATCGATCTTAAAACCGAGTACTACGATCTTGGCTTGAAAAACCGCGATGACACAAATGATGATGTTACGGTTAAATCAGCGCAGGCGATAAAAAAGCTTGGTGTAGGCGTAAAATGCGCGACAATTACATCTAACAGCGCGAGGCAGAAGGAATATAATTTAAAGCAGCTGCTTCCAAGCCCTAACGCGACAATCAGATCGATTCTTGATGGAACTGTTTTTAGAAAGCCAATATCTGTTAACCGCGTTAAACCGTCGGTTAACACATGGAAAGCTCCTATTGTAATAGGCCGTCACGCTTATGGCGATGTTTATAAAGCCGCTGAAATGGAAATTGAAGGACCGGGAAAAGTGGAGCTTGTTTATACAAAAGCGGACGGAACGGAACGCAGGGAAAAAGTGGCAGATTTTTCAGGCAGAGGGATTGTTCAGGGAATGCATAACTACGATGAATCGATAAAAAGTTTCGCCCGCGCGTGTTTTATTTACGCGATTTCAGAAAAAATCCCTGTATGGTTCGCGACAAAAGACACTATCTCAAAAATCTACGACGGGCGGTTTAAAACAATTTTTAATGAAATATACACGGGCGAATTCAAGGAAAAATGCGAAAAAGCCGGCATTGAGTATTTTTACACATTGATAGATGACGCTGTCGCGCGCGTTGTAAAAAGCGAAGGCGGTTTTTTATGGGCGTGTAAAAATTATGACGGCGATGTTCAAAGCGACATGATAGCGAGCGCCGCGGGAAGCCTCGCGATGATGACAAGCGTTCTTGTATCGCCTTCCGGGGTTTATGAATACGAGGCGGCGCACGGCACTGTCCAGCAGCACTACTATCGTTACCAAAAAGGCGAGAAAACAAGCACGAATCCGGCGGCATTAATTTTCGCGTGGACAGGAGCTCTGGCAAAGCGCGCGCAGCTTGACGGCGCCAGTGATCTTTTAGATTTTTCTAATCGTCTTGAAAAAGCGGTTCTTGATACAATCGAAAACGGAATAATGACAGGAGACCTCGGAAGACTTTCAGATCCGCCTCCTGTAAAAATTCTTAACTCGTGGGAATTTATTGACGTCATCGCGGAAAGGCTGTAAAAGCTTGTGACAAAACAACCGGTATTTGAACAAGCTTTGATATTAAGTTTTTCTTAATAGTTCCATTGGTTTTAATTTTCCGGCTCTGCGCGCCGGTATCCATGAAGCTAAGGTTGAGCAGATAACAGTGAAAAGACCGATTAAAGACACCATGTTCCAGTCAATGATAATCGGAATTGTCTCAAGATAAAAACCGGGATCAAGTATTTTAACCTCGTCTCCGTTAAAAATACCAGAAAAAAAGCTTAGTATTGCTTCTAATGTTCGAATGATAATATTAATATTGCTTCCGATTAATAGTCCAAGCAGTATGCCGATAACAGAACCGAAAAGCCCTGTAAGAAATCCTCCAAAAACAAAAATATCCCTTATACCCGCGACACTTGATCCTGTTACTTTTAAAACGGCTATATCTTTCTGACGTTCAAGCGCGAGCATGCTTGTAGCCGACGACACATTAACAGCCGCGACAATTACGATAAGCGCCATGATAAACAGCAAAAGCTGCCTTGTCGTTTCGTATGAACTGTACTGAGAGCGCAGAATTTCCATCCATGTATAAACGCTGTAGCCGCTGCCCAGTTTTAAAAACAGTTCGAAACGGACTAAAGTCGCGTTTTTATACGGATCGTCTATCTTGACGATAATATTAGATGGTGAATTATCGCTTAAAACGCGCGCGCCGCCTTCAATGCTGATATTGCACCAGATTTCATCAAGCTCATTGTACCCGCATGTTACAATCCCGCTGACAGTAAAAGGCGCGGCGCGCGGGGACATGCGGCCTTCTTCGTTATAACGCAGCGTCATAAGCCTGACCGTATCTCCCATTTTGGCGCCGATCGCGTCCGCTAAAGCTTCACCTAACACAATATCCCGATCGGACTGCGGTTTATGGCTGCCTTCAATTACATTTAACAATCTTACGCTTTGTTCATAATCCCAGAAAGACGGCTCAATCGCGCGCACCGCGACGCCTGTTCTTCCTGTTCTGCCAGCCAGCACTCCGGTTCCGCGCTGTTCAAACCACGCGCCTTTTACCTTATCGGTTTCCAGAATGTTATTAATCACCAGCGAAAGATCGCTTTCATCTGACAAATTTAAAATTGTCAAATGACCTGTTCCAAGTTCAAGATACCTGTCAAGTATCCCTCTTATCATTCCGTCAGCGACAATTAATGTTACAATAATTGGTATTAAGCTTACGGCTATTCCGGCCGCGGCTCCCCTAAGATAACGCCCGCCTTCGCGCGCTCTTGCCCATAAATACCTGATCGCGATAAAAAAGGATGTTTGTTTTTTCAAAATCAACTTCCTTTAATTTCTTCTGATTCATTAATTCCAACGCGATTATCGCGGCTTGGAACAAGCAGACCGTTTTCAAGCACAAATCGCGCTGACGCTTTAGCGGCGACGCTTTTGTCGTGAGTTACCACTATTAATGTCTTTTCCCATTTTCGCGCGTTTGTGTATAAAAGCTCAGTTACAAGCTGACCGTTATCAGGATCAAGATTTCCTGTCGGCTCGTCGGCGAGAATTAACTCAGGATTATTTACCATTGACCTCGCGACCGCAACTCTCTGCCTCTCTCCCCCTGACAGCTGAGAAGGAAAATGCCCTATTCTGTCTTCAAGTTTTACATCAGCTAACAGCGCTCTCGCTTTGTCAATTGCTTCTTTTTTTTTCATGCCTGCCATATAAGCCGGAAGCATGACATTTTCTAAGGCTGTAAAATCCTTTAAAAGATAATGAAACTGAAATATAAAGCCGACTTTTTTTGATCTGTATAAAGACAATTCTTTTTCCGAAAGCGATGTGATTTCATCGCTTCCGATAAAAACTTTTCCGTTATCGCAGCGATCAAGGCCTCCAATTATATTTAAAAGAGTGCTTTTACCGCAGCCTGAGATGCCGGTTATCGCGGCGGTCATGCCCTTTTGTATTTCCAAATCAATGCCTTTTAGTATATGAAGAGTTTCAGCGGCGGATGTATAATTTTTTATTATATTAATTACCCTGACCAGTATATTATTTTCTTCATTACTCATAGCGCATTACCTCCGCGGGCTGTATTTTTGTAACTTTTCGCGACGCGAACCACGCGGCGACAAGAGAAGAGAGAAAACCAAATACGAAAATTAAAACGACTTCGTAAACAATAATCCTGGATGTAATTTCCTTAACATAAAAAACAGTAGGAGAAAATATTATAAAATCCCCGGACGCTCCCTCGGCGAAATTTCCGGCAACGCTGTTAAACAGATAAATCACTCCATTTACAATATTTTCTATTAAAGTAAAAAACTGTTGAATATTTACAGCGATTAAAAGCCCGAACACAAGTCCGGCGCACGCGCCTGTTAACCCGATAACAGCTCCGTCAATGATAAACACTAACTGAACGGACTTTTCATTGCCGCCGACAGCGCGCAACAGCCCAATTTCCTCGCGGCGCTGAAGCACTGATCTCCTTTGAGCCTGATAAATATTAAGGCCTACGACAATAAAAATAAGTCCTACAAGTATAAACATAAAAAGTTTTTCTGTCCTTAGCGCTCCAAAAAATGAACGGTTATAATCTCTCCAGCTTGAAATTTTATAATCATGATAACCTTCGCTAGTTAATATTCTTATTGCCTGATTCATGGAATTTCTGTCCATAAAACGGTTCGCGAGTTTTACCCCGATCTTTAAGTCATTATCCGTATCAAGGAGCGAAACGCTTTCAATATTTATAAAAGCCCAGCTATTATCGTAATCATAATAACCTGATCTGAATATACCTGTAATAATAAAATTATCAGAGCCTGTTTCTTCTTCCGCGGATAAAATTCCTGTAATTGAATAAAGGGTTATAACGTCTCCTATTCCGGCGCCAATCCTGTAAGATAGTTCGGCTCCGATCAGAATATTGTTTTTTCCTGATAAATCAAAAGAACCTTCCTCAAATTCCAATATACGTTTCATTTCGCTGTCAAAAGACAAAGTATCTTCTTTAAGTCCTCTGACAAGCACGGCGTATTGAGTCGATCTCCATCCTCTGGCTAAAACTTGTAATTCCTTAAACTGAACCGCCGCCTGTACGCCCGGAACGGATCGCGCGAGTCTTTGTAACGCGTCCGCTTCTTGTTCAGGGAATGATTCAAGGCGGATATGATATGACGATATTTCTAAAATACTTTCGATTAAGCCAAGCTGAAAACCGTTCATTACAGCGATTATTACAATTAGGGCGAGCACGCCGATGCCGATTCCTAAAACCGCCAAAACAGGAGAGCTGCTTCTGCCTTTAAAAATATATCGCGACGCTACAAATAATATCCATATTTTTTTCAATTAATTTTCCTGTCTTACTCTTGATTCTGAGATTTTTCTTCCATTTTCCCAGACTGCTGTCATTACCATGATATCATTTATATATAATTCTTCAATATCCTGAAAACCTTCCCTGCGCACAATACGTTCAAGAACGCCGTTTTTATAATTTCTTTCCAGTACCTTTTCCCCGCCGGAACTATATTCATATTCGGTTAGATAATTCATGTCTGCCTCAATTTTTTCTGATGATATAATCCGGTTATTTTCCCAAATATTTTGTATAAACCAGATAATATTATCTTCTTCATCATACAGCGTTTCAATTAAAATTCTTCCCCTTGTATCGGTATCATAAATTATTTTATTTTCTTCTAAAATAATCCCGCCAAAATATTCAGGGTATAAATTAATTCTTCCGCTAATAAAAGCGCCGTCATTAGCGCTGTCCATTACTCTTCTTGGAAAACTGATCATAATTGATTCATCATCATTTCGCGTAGCGGAGTAAAATATTCTTTCTATTGATCTTAATGACATAGAACGGTTATACCGGTAAAAATCCGCGTATAATCTTTTATATTCGTTTTCGCTTTCATAAATGGAAAAAACGGAACTTATTAAAAGATTATTATTATACTCATTTTCAATTCTTGTTATTATACCGTCGCTGAAAAACCTGTATTCTTCGGTTAAAAGCGAATCCATGTTAAATATTTCTATAAAGCCTGTTTTACCTTCCATGTTATCGACAGTATCAATCAAAACAACATTTTCTATTCCTCTGGAAGTTTCGTCAAATATTTCTTCTATAAATTTTTCAGGCTCTGAAAAAGAAGCGTTTAATCTTGTAATTCCGTTTATGTCTTTTAATATCCATTGTGTTCTTACTATTTCTCCGTCTTTATATAAAACCCGAATCTCAGAGTAAAAGTCCACATCCATGTACCGCGACAGAAAAACAGGCGTATCACTTGGACGCGCGAATGAAATTGAAAGCGCGTACTCGTTTCGCAGCGCGACAATACGCGAACTTATTTCCTCAAGCGCCATACCCCCCTGATTTGAGCGAAACCACACAGGAGGTCTTGCCCAATTTAAGGAAATATTATTCGCCTCAGAAACGGAAGAAATATTAAAAAAAGTCTCCTGAGTAATAGCGATAATAACCGCGAAGAGAATTAAAACAATAAAAATTAATAAAGTTATTTTTTTATCCAATTCCGGTAAATTCCTTCGCGAACTTTTCTTCGTTAAAAACCTCAATGTCAGTATATTTCTCGCCGGTACAGACGTAAATAACAGGAAGCGCGAGCTGCGACGCCAGCGAAAACACAACGCCTCCCTTGGCTGTCGAATCGTATTTAGTAAGAATTACTCCGTCAAGCGCGACAGCGCTGTGGAAAATTTCCGCCTGTGAAAACGCGTTTCTGCCTGTCGTAGCGTCAAGCGTTAAAAATTTCAAATAACGTATTTTAAAAGCCTCGCCGATCGAAGCTGTTTTTTGCTCCACCACCCTGTCGATTTTTTTTAGCTCTTCCACTAGAGCTGATTTTGTATGCATTCTGCCGGCGGTATCGGCGATCACAAAATTAAAGCCGCCTGAGACAGCCGCGTCAAGAGCGTCATACACAACAGCTGCTGAGTCTCCTCCCTGTTTATGAGCCACAACGCGGGTATCAAGCCTCTCTCCGTGAATCTTTAGCTGATCAACAGCGGCTGCCCTGAATGTATCAGCGGCGGCGAGTATAACTTTTTTATCGCGGGTATTTTTATACATATACGCGAGCTTCGCGGCTGTTGTGGTTTTGCCGACTCCGTTTACACCTAACAAAAGAATGACAGAAAGCTTTTCATCAATAAAGGAATAATCGCGCTTTTTCGCTTTTGACAATTCCTCGATTAAAAGTCCGCTTAACCTTTCCGGCAATGATAAATTATCGTTTTTTTTGCATCGTTCCTTTAAAAGATCAGTGATTTTATAAGCTTCAGCCGCGCCAAAATCGCCTTCTATTAATAAATCGCGTAATTCTTCAATGTCATCCTGATTAACGGCGTTTTTGCCCAAAAAGAATTTTTTTAAACGTTCTCCAAATTTCATTTACTTCCTTCCCGTTCTTACGCTGACCGCCGCTGTTCTGTCCGCTGTAATAATATACCTTACAAGCCTGTATACGCCATATGAAGCCACAGCGCCAAAGGCGATCGCTGTTCCCATTGTCGCGTAATACATTGACTGATTATATTTATTAAAATTATTATTAAAGGTTCCGCTGCTTGAATAATTATAAAATATCGCGTAATTGCTGCTCATATAGGTATTATAAACAATCCATGTAGCGATTCCTGTTATCCATGTGCCGCCGTATATCCAGTAATAAAAATTCCGGTCATTGTTTATATTTCCTGTTCTTAAAGGCCTTATTGTATCGAAAGAAAGCGATTGAATTGCTTCGCCTGAAGCGGGCATTTGAAAAACCGCCGCTGTTTTATTTATATCCGCCGATTCCATTTCGATATATTCCATGCTTCCCAAAGGAAGGCGTAAAGTTAACGGAGTCTCGCCCAAATATAAAGCGCCCTGATAAATACTTGAGGGAATTTCGGATGAAACTTCCAGAAAACCGTATAAAACAGGATTTAAAACCAGGTTGATATCAAGCGTCTGACCTTCAGTTACAACTGTCTGGTATGTCAGACTTTCATATTCAGCTCTTGACGCGTCAATAATAAAGGCGCCGGGAGGATAAACGCCCGTAATTTCCCCGCCTCTTCCCGCGAAAGAACTGTTAATAAGTATCAAAGCGTCCCGCGGCAGCGATCTTACAGCGACGGTCACGCTGCGGTTTCCGGTAAGCGCGATCAACAGCCTTTGGATAATTTCATCTAACGCTTCGTCCATATCGTTATGAGAAAATAAAGTACTATCCCGCCATGAGAAAGAATTCGTATAAATTGTATAAAGTCTCATATCCAGCAAAAACCTTCCGTGAAACTCCGTAATTGACAAAGCCAAAAACGCGTCGATTCCCTGCTCCGAGCAAAAACGGCGTTCCCTTCCGTCAGATGGAGCTGAAGGGAAAATATTATTAAGATTAACGGAAGCTAACTTAAACAAAGGCTCTTTGTTTATAAGCGGCGGATCATTTTCAATTCGCGCGAGATTAGCGCGTAACTTTTCAATTTCCGCGTCAATCGCCGCGATGTTTCTTTTGTATCTCCAATCAGGCTCTCCCCTGTAAATATAAGCTGACCTTTCATTTTGCTTGTCGGATAACGCTTTGGCGGCGGCTGCCTTATCCCGCGTCCATGTAACTTCTTCATAATACGCGTATTCAGGCGATACGCGCGCGCGGAAATTTATGTTATTAAGCCTCGCGCTAAGAGCGCTTAAAATTAAATCGCCTGCCTGCCTTCTTTGCGCGCTAAGAGCGCTTGTGTCGATATTTGTTATACATAAAATCCATTCATCCCTTGAAACAGCGGCTTCCTTTTCTTCCTGCCTTGCGGACGCCGGGAGCCGCGCCGCCGAAAAAACGAGAAGAAATAATAAAACAGCGTATATTTTACTCAATATCACTCCCGGTTATTAGCTGTCATTTGTTCGCTGTTTCTCCAGCTGAACTTCAGGTATTCTTCGATAAAAAGATCGATATCTCCGTCCATTACAGCCTGAATGTTCCCTTTCTCCGCTTTGGTTCTGTAATCCTTTACCATTGTATACGGCTGGAACACATAAGAGCGTATTTGGTGCCCCCATGAAATATCTTTTTTCTCCTGAGAAAATTTCTCGTTTTCTTTTTCTTTCTCTTGCCTGTAATACTCATAAAGGCGCGCTTTTAAAATGCTCATCGCGATCGCGCGGTTTTTGATCTGGGAACGCTCGTTCTGGCACGCCACGACAATTCCTGTAGGCAAATGCGTAAAGCGGACCGCGCTGTCAGTTTTATTAACATGCTGCCCTCCGGCTCCGCCTGATCGGTAAGTGTCAACGCGTAAATCCTCAGGCTTTATATCCACTTCTATTGTATCATCAATAACCGGAAAAATATAAACCGACGCGAAAGAAGTGTGCCGCCTCGCGTTGGAATCAAACGGACTGATTCTCACAAGCCTGTGAATGCCTGATTCTCCTTTCAGATAACCAAAAGCGAAATCGCCTTCTATCCGGCAGGTAGCGGATTTTATCCCGCCTTCTGCTTCCTGCCTGTCAACTTCGTCGCAGCTAAACCCTTTCTGCTCAGCCCAGCGAAGATACATGCGGTAAAGCATCTGCGACCAGTCACAGGCTTCCGTTCCTCCGGCTCCCGAGTGAACAGTTAAAAAGCAGGCGTTTTTATCCATCTCGCCTGACATCAGTTCCAGGATATTTAATTTCTCATAACGGCCTGTAAGCTTGTTTAAAGTTGTTTCTATGCCGGCGCTTTCGCTTTCGTCTTTGGCTTCGCTCGCGAGATCAAAAAGCGTTTGCAGATCGGACATTTCATCATGGAGAGCCTTCCACGGCTCATAACGGTTCTTTAAGCTTTTTAATGAGGCGACAGTTTTTTCTACATTTTCCTGATCGTTCCAAAAACCGGGTTCAGCGGTCTTGGCTTCTATATCGGCTATACGCCGCGCGAAGGACGCGTCTTCAAAGACGCCTCCATGTTTCGTTAATTTTCTTAAAAAGATCGTCAATAGATGAAGCTAATTCGGAAAGCAGCATATATTATCTCCTGTTTAATAAAAATTTAACAGAAAATAAAGGTAAATACAAGACAGCGCACAACTCTAATACAAATTTTTATTTAAAAATAAACATGTTAACATATGATTAGTAGTACTAGGCATTTAAAATATTTTCTGATAAAATCAAATTATTATGGACAAATTAATCATCAAGGGAGCGCGTGAACATAACCTGAAAAACATCGACCTTGAACTGCCTCGCGATAAGTTAATCGTTATATCGGGGCTTTCAGGTTCAGGAAAGAGTTCGCTTGCTTTTGACACAATTTTCGCTGAAGGGCAAAGACGCTATGTTGAGAGCCTTTCAGCTTACGCGCGGCAGTTTTTAGGCCGCATGGATAAACCCGATATAGATTATATCGAAGGGCTTTCACCGGCGATTTCTATCGAGCAGAAAACAACTCACCGCAATCCGCGCTCGACTGTGGGAACTGTAACGGAGATTTACGATTATTATCGTCTTCTGTTCGCGAGAATCGGAATACCTCACTGCCCTGTCTGCGGCAAAGTTATACGCGAGCAGCCGATCGATTCTATAATCGATACAATTCTGCTCTACAAAGAGGGAACAAAAATTCAATTATTGGCGCCTGTTATCCGCGGCAAAAAAGGAGAACATCAAAAAATAATTGAAGACGCGAAAAAAGCCGGGTTCGCGCGCGCGAGAATTGACGGAGTGCCTGTCAGCCTTGATGAAAACATAAAGCTCGATAAACAAAAAAAACATTCAATCGAAATCATCGTAGACAGGCTCGCGATTGGAAAAGATATCAGGTCCCGTTTATCTGAATCCGTTGAAACCGCGATGCAGACGGCGGACGGCCTTATGGTTGTATTGATTAATGAGGACGGAAAAAACTCGGAGCAGATTTTTTCGCAGAAAAACGCGTGCCCTGACTGCGGCGTCTCCATCCCAGAACTTCAGCCGCGCCTTTTTTCCTTTAACAATCCCTACGGCGCGTGCCCTGGCTGCACAGGTCTTGGAGTCAAACTTGATTTTGATCCGGACCTTGTGGTTCCTGATAAAACTCTTTCGTATAACGAAGGCGCGGTCATTCCGTACAATCCTGACAGCGCGTGGCACTCAAGCCGTTTTAAAGCGCTTTCAAAACATTATGACTTTAGCCTGGATACGCCGTTTAATAAGCTGCCTAAGAGAATTTTGAATATAATCTTTTACGGCACAGAAGAGGAAGTTAAAGTAAAATATGTTAACCGCGAGGGAACTAGCAATTTTCAGTACAATACGCAGTTCGCGGGGATTTTGGAAGAACTCAAGCGCCGCTACATGGAAACGCAGTCTCAGGGAGTAAAAGACTGGCTGGAAAAATTCATGAGCCAAAAACCGTGCGATGAATGCGAAGGCAAAAGATTAAAGCCTGAAGTGTTAGCTGTCACTATAGCGGATAAAAACATCTGGGAGCTGTCAAAGCTTTCAGTCACTGATTCGCTTAAATTTTTTCAGACTGTAAAGTTAAATAAAAATGAGAATAAAATAGCGTATCAGATACTAAAAGAAATTAATTCCCGCCTTGGCTTTATGCAGAATGTCGGGCTTGATTATTTAAGCCTTGAGCGAAAGGCTTCTACTCTTTCGGGAGGGGAAGCGCAGAGAATCAGGCTAGCGACTCAAATAGGATCAAGCCTTGTCGGCGTTTTATATATTCTGGACGAGCCTTCAATCGGTCTTCATCAAAGAGATAATCAAAGGCTTATCGACACGCTTTTATACCTTCGAGACCTTGGCAACACTTTAATCGTAGTTGAGCATGACGAGCAGACATTAAGGACAGCGGATCACATTGTGGATTTAGGACCGGGAGCCGGCGTTCACGGCGGCAATGTCGTGGCTCAGGGCAGCCCGCAAAGTGTAATGAAAGTAAAAGAAAGCCTTACAGGGCAGTACCTCGCGGGCAATATCCGTATTGAAATACCTGACGCGAGACGCGAAGGAAACGGAGCTTTTTTAAAACTTAAGGGAGTAAGCGAACATAATCTAAAGAATATCAATGTGGAAATACCCCTTGGAATTTTTACATGTATCACAGGCGTATCAGGTTCCGGAAAATCAACTTTGTTATCTGACGTTTTATACCCCGCTTTGGCGAATATTATTTACGGCTCAAACCGGCATGAAGGCGCGTATAAAAAACTTGAAGGCGCGAAAAACATCGACAAAGTAATTGATATCGATCAAAGCCCGATAGGAAGAACTCCGCGCTCAAACCCGATTACATATGTAGAAGGATTTACCGCGATAAGGGATTTATTCGCGAATCTGCCTGACGCGAAAATAAGAGGATACAAGCCGGGCCGTTTCTCATTTAATGTCAAAGGCGGAAGATGCGAGAACTGCGAAGGAGACGGCACGATCAAGATCGAGATGAATTTTCTGCCTGATGTTTACATCGTATGCGATGTATGTCAGGGCAAAAGATTTAACAGGGAAACGCTTGATATACACTACAAAGGAAAAAATATCCGCGATGTTCTTGATATGACAATTGAGGAAGCCTCGGATTTTTTCGCGGCGATTCCGCAGATCGCGAGAAAAATGCAGACCCTTTTATCAGTCGGCCTTGGTTATGTGAAACTCGGGCAGTCAGCGCTCACATTATCAGGAGGAGAGGCGCAAAGGGTAAAGCTGGCGCATGAGCTTTCTAAAAGATCGACAGGAAGCACTTTATATATTCTGGACGAGCCTACTACAGGCCTTCATTTCGCTGATGTCAAGCAATTAATGGAGGTTATCCAGCGGTTGGTAGATCAGGGAAATACTGTTATAATGATCGAACACAATCTTGATGTGCTTTTACAGGCGGATCACATAATTGATCTTGGACCTGAAGGCGGCGAAAGAGGGGGGCAAGTTATCGCGACAGGCGCGCCGGAACAAGTAGCGAAAGTTAAAAATTCTTATACAGGTTTTTTTCTCGCGGAAATTTTAAAGCGCGGCGCCTCCCGTAAAAACAGGAGAAGATGAAAGAAAAGGCTGACAGCGTAAAAAAGAATTTTTTAGCCGCGAACGCGCGAATGCGCGCGCGAATGCGCGAGAGAGGTTTTAAAAACACGGATATATTATATCGCTTACGCGCTTTTTTTATTGTTTTTTTATGTCTTTTCATTTTTTTTACGCCTTTTTTACATTCACAGGATGAATCATTTTTAGAGGAAGCTGAGTACTTAGGCGATCAGGCTGCAAATAATTACGAAGAAGATCAAACTTCCGCTGACGCGTCCTCCCCGCCTGAAAGACAGCGCCTTGAGATGGAGATAAGAACATCGACCTTAAGCGAGCTCGCGGTCTGGTGCAGAACTTTGGGGCTTTCAGAAAGCGGGACAAGATCGGATCTAGCGGGCCGTTTAAGAGATTATTTTTCGCTTCCGGAGCCTGATCGAAATAATGACAGAAGAATCATCACAATTGAGTCAGCCCAGGTTACGGAGTATTTTACAATCGGCGTAATTGACGAGGAATACGCGAGGCTCCAGGGGAATGTATCTTTGAGCATGATTGACGGAAATACAACTCATAAAATCAAAGCGGATGAGATTTTATTTAACCGTACAAGAAATATAATTACAGCCCGCGGGAATGTAGCGTATGAAAGACACGATAATAATACAACAGAAACATTCAAAGGCGAAAATATAACTGTTAACCTTGATTCCTTCGCGAGTATATTTTTAGACGGCAGTTCCGCGCGCGAGCTGGATGGAGACCAGACGACTTATCTTTTCGCGGGCTCTGTGATATCGCGAAGCGATGATGATGTAACAGTTATGACAGGAGCCAAAATCACAAACGCGAATAACGAGGAAGCTTTGTGGTCATTAAACGCGTCAAGATTATGGATTCTCCCGGGTTCGGATTTCGCGTTTTTAAACGCGGTCTTAAAAGTTGGTGAAATTCCGGTTTTATATATTCCGTTTTTTTATTACCCGGGCGACAAACTGTTTTTTAACCCTGTACTCGGATACCGGTCAAGAGAAGGCGCTTTTATTCAGACGACAACTTACATACTTGGACAGCCGGAAGCGGAAGCCGCGCAGACAGGCTCTATCAGCAGAATCCTGAGTTCTTCAGGTGGCGCTGAACTAGAACGCGAAGGACTTTTTCTTCGCAGCACAGGAAGAATGTTATCTGATCCGAACAAATTATCCTTAAAAATTCTCGCCGACTATTATGTAAATTTAGGTTTTTACATAGGACTTGATTTATCTGTTCCAAAAACCGGAATATTGAATCCGCTTGATTTTTCTTTTGGATTGGGTTTTACAAGAACAGTCTTCTTAATAGGCAATCTTTATACTCCGTATGTTACAGATAACGATAATAATTTCGACGGATCTTTAGACTGGAATCATTCAAATCTTTTTTCATTGCCTGTTCCGTTCCGTTACAGAATGAAATTAAACAGTTCCATCGCGGGACAATACGCGGGCGTTTCGTGGGATTTTCCGTTTTATTCTGATCCGTTTGTAAACAGAGATTTGCTGGATCGGGCGGAAAACATGGATTTAATCAGCATGTTTCAGCAGGGAGCCTCGTTTGACAGCGCGAGCAGCGCTCAAAATGAAGTAAGAGCGTATCAATGGCATATAACCTCAAATATTAGCCCTTCCTTCCGATCATTATCGCCGTATATTTCAAGAATCAATATATCCAATTTATCCACGTCGCTGTCATTCAATACAATAAGAGACGATTATATATTTTCGAATAACGCGTATTCGCCTGAACGCTTTTTCTTCGCTCCCGATAAATATACAATTTACAATCTTTCTCTCTCAGTGTCCGGAACGCCTCTGTCATTAGGAGGAGAGGTAAAAACTAGCGCGGCGAGGACAGAAGAAACAGACGATCCTCTTCGCGGTATCGGAACCCCTGTTACGCCGTGGGGGAATAATGAAACTGATAACGCGTCTTCTGACAGCCAGACAAAAAACAACGGTTTTTACGCGGACGCTCTGGTTCCTCCTGTATTAAACCAAAGCTTCAGCCTCCCGGGAAACGGGAATACAACATTCGCTATAGATTATCAGATAACGCCGGCTAGTTCCACGGAACTTCAATTTATGTCATCAGCCTGGGATTCTTACAGTCAGGTAGACTGGAGCGATGTACAATCGATCCTGACCAGTATAGGCGGCAGCGGTAATTTAAATTTCAGGTTAAATCATACAAGCGGATTATTTTCTAATACATTAACATTCGCGGGAAACGGAACATGGCGCCACTTTGGCTATTTGAACGAGGAAGCGTTCCTTGACGCTGACGGCAATGTAGATGAAAAAAAAATCAATAACGCGAGAGGGCAGATATTTGGACAGACAAATTATTTATCATCTTACGCGTACACAGGAACCGTAAGGCCGTTTTACCAAAACCCTGTTTTTGGGCAGACAAATTTTCAATATAATTTGAGGGGCGCGTTAGTCAGATCAAAAAGATGGACGGAAAACACAAGCCCAAACGGTCCTGAATTAGAGCCTTTATGGGGCGCGTGGGCAAAGGATCAACGAACAGCGGGACAGGATATCGCGGGTCTTACAGGCAACCGCTTTACGGCGAATGTAGCGGCTAACATCAGGGACTACAGCCAGAGTCTGTCATTAAGCGTTGATTTTCCCCCTTTGGATTTTCAACTTTCGACAAACGCCGTGTTCAGATTCTGGATATCAGAAACTAACATAAATTTCCGCGCGGAGAAACCTGTCTTAGAAAACCAGGAGAGCGCGTGGAAATTCCATCCGATAAATATAACAGAAACTTTAAGGTTCGCGGAATCAGGATCATTCTCATTTAATATAATCATAAACCCGCAGGATAACGCGGGAGTAACCAATATTACTACATCAATTTCCATGTGGAATATCAGACTCGCGTTTTCCGCCGATAAATCGCGAAAATATATATTCGATACTGATAAATGGCTGCAGGAAGGGGAACCGGTTTTAAATCCTAGGCAGGTTTCATTATCTTACAGAAATTCATTCGCGGAAACAGAGCTTGTAAAAGATATTCTTTTATTAGCAGTCGACGTAAACACATCTTTAACATATGATCTTCAAAGATACACAAACTCAAATTTTCAATTAACGCTTGGATTCAAATTAAGAATACCAAAGCTTTTGGAATTAAGCCTTTCATCAACTTCCACTAATGTGGTGATTTGGCGCTATTTTAAAAATATTCCCGCGATGGAACAGCATACTTCCATGTACCCTCAAGGACCTCAGAATAATATTTTTATCGATTTATTGGATTCATTTAATTTTTTTGACGAATCCAAACGCCGAAGGTCCGGCTTTAATATTCAAAAACTTGATCTTTCATTAATTCATTATCTTGGAGACTGGCACGCGGAATTCGGAGTATCGATGTATCCTTTCCGCGATATGGCGCAGAATAATCAAAGTTTTCATATAGCGACTGATATCCGCTTTATTGTTCAATGGAGACCAATCTCAGAAATTAAATCGGATATCGCGTTTGACGGCAGACAGAGAATATGGGAGTTTAAGTAATTTTATCCGGCTACTTGACCATATCAATTTATAATATATACAATAGAATCAGAGGTTTACTTGGAAGAAGGAATCACAATTGCTTTTGACAACAGAGAATTACTTTCCGGCATTTGCGGCGCGAATGACGGAAATCTCAGAATAATTGAAAATTCCATAGGCGGATACATTACCGCGAGAGGTAATGAAATTCATTTTGAAAGTCAGGATAAATCCAATGTCAAACGCTTTAGAAAAATGCTGGATAATTTAATCGCCGCTGTCGAAGAAGGGGATCATTTGTCGCCGGATTATATCCGCGCGCTCGCGCGGGATTTTATTCCAATGGATGATGAGGAAAATACAGACAAAAGCCCGCTGTCCGCGGATGAGGAAAAAGGATTTCTCCGGGATTCAATGATACAAATCCCGCACGGCTTTAACCGGGTTTATCCGCGCAGTAAAAATCAGGCTTTTTACATACAGGGAATGAGGGAAAACGAGATTTGTTTTTGCGTAGGTCCCGCGGGAACCGGAAAAACATATCTCGCGATCGCTTACGCTCTATCCATGCTGCTGTCAAAAAAAATCCGGAAGCTTGTTCTTACGCGCCCGGTAGTTGAAGCGGGCGAGAATCTTGGTTTTCTCCCGGGAGATCTCGCTCAAAAAATCGATCCGTATTTAAAGCCTTTATACGACGCGATGGAATCGATTGTGCCTTATGATGTAATCAGCAGAATGGAAGAGACAAGATCAATTGAGATCGCTCCTTTAGCGTACATGAGGGGCCGAAGCCTTAACGATTGCATGGTAATCCTTGATGAAGCCCAGAACACGACAAAAGAACAGATGAAAATGTTCCTTACAAGAATAGGATTGGGGGCGAGAGCAGTAATTACAGGAGATTCAACGCAGATAGACCTTCCGAGAAAAACAGATTCAGGGCTGCTGCAGGCTCTTGAAATTTTAAGAGATATTGAGGGATTGCGTTTCTCTTTTCTGCATACAGCCGATGTCGCGCGTAATCCTTTAATAAAAAAAATCATACAGGCGTACAATGAAGATAAATCTAAGTAATTTTTTTAGACCGCTTTTATCAGCGGGAAAACATTTCCGTTCAGGTCCCGGCATTTACAGCGTCGCGCTGTACGCCGTTACTGTCTTTCTAGTTGTACTAGGCTCAAGCGATGAATCCATAAGCGACATTCGCTCAATATTTGGCATTATTTTTCTTATATTAATTTTTTATATAATCTACATAATCTTGCAGGGAAAAACAGTAGCGCGAAAAGAACTTTTAAACAGCGAACGCTATCTTCTCACAACTTTGATCGGCTTGTATATAATCGGCTCAATACTAATTAATAACCTTTCAGCGGGCCGTCTTGGCATCCCTGTTTCACTTACTCTTCCGACAGCTCTTTTTATAATGCTGATATCCGTGTTTATGGGGAAACGGCTCGCGATTATTATGGCGATAGCGCTTCCTTTAGGAGCGTATTTCGCTGAAGCTTTTAATAACCATTCCTATATTATCGCGCTTGTATCAGGAACCGCTTCCTCATTAGTGCTTCATAAAGCCCAAAACAGGATGAGTTTAATAAAAGCCGGCCTAATAATCGCGGCGGCAAATTGTTTCGCGGTTATTGTCGTTCTTTTAATATCCAGGGCTCCTCTGTACACTTACCTTGTTCCGCTTTTTTGGGCGGCGATAAACGGCATCGCCTGCGGCATGCTTCTTTTGGGATTTCTGCCGCCGCTGGAACACGCGCTAAACGCTGTGACATCGTTTCGGCTTATGGAACTTTCTGACCTTAACGCTCCCACTTTACGAAAGCTTTTTACAACGGCTCCCGGAACTTACAGTCATTCTCTAATGGTCGCGAACCTCGCGGAGCAGGCGTGTCAGGATATATGTACCCTGGGCGGCGCGGCTAACGCGATGCTCGCTCGCGTAGGCGCCTATTATCATGATATCGGTAAAATGGAAAATCCCGATTATTTTGTGGAAAACCAGACAGATCACAACCGTCACGATGAGCTCGCTCCGCGTCTTTCCGCGACAATAATAAGAAGCCATGTAAAACTTGGCGTAGAAAAAGCGCTAAGCCTCGGGCTTCCAAAAGACGTGGTCTCAATAATCGCGGAACATCACGGAAACTCGATTATTTCATGGTTTTACAATAAAGCGACAGAAAATGAAGTAACGGTTAATTCCGAGGACTTTTCATACCCGGGAAGCCCTCCCCGATCCAAGGAATCCGCGATTGTGATGCTAGCGGATATTACCGAAGCCGCCGTAAGAACTTTAACAAAGCCTACCGCGAATAAAATGGAAAAATTTATTCAGCAGCTCTTTCAGTCAAAGATCGATCACGGACAGCTAGCGCAATCCGATCTTTCGTTTAACGAACTTGAGACAATAAAAAAAGCGTTTGTCAGGGTGCTGGCCGGTTATTACCATTCAAGGATTGAATATCCCAAGCAAAAGAGCGAAGAAAATGAATAGCGTTACTGTCAAAAATATGTGTGACATTCCCGCGGACAGCGGCCGCGCTGTTTCGTGGAACAATAACGCGCGGCTTTTCGCGCTTAAAGTTTTAAAAGAGATAAAACATAATAACTGGGAGTTTACCCTGTTATTCTGCGATGATAAAAAAATCGCGGAGCTTAATAATCAGTACAGAAATAAAAATGAACCCACTGACATTTTAACCTTTAAGATAGATGAATCAAAAGGTTTTTTTCCCGCTCGCGATAATAACGCGTCTTTTTATAATCCGGGGGATATTGTGATATCTCTTGACACATTAAAGGAAAACGCTTCTTTTTATAATGTGCCTTTAGATGAGGAGTTACGCAGGCTGATAATTCATGGTATCCTGCATTTAGACGGAATGAATCATAAAACAAATAATAAAAATGAGCCAATGCTTGAATTTCAAGAGACAATCTTAGGCAGGCTCGGAAATGAAAAAATAATTATTGACGCCGCTTTAAGCGCCACTTTAAGTGCCGCTTCCAGCGCGGCTTCCCGCGGTACATCCAGCGCCGCTTCCAGCGCGGCTTCCCGCGGTACATCCAGTGCCGCTTCTAGCGCCGCTCCCCGCGGAGGAAAAAAGTGAAAACCCCGTTTAAAATAAATTCTCAGGCGATTAAAGAACTTGAAGATGATCAAAAAGAAATGATCAGAGGGGTTGTGGAATTATCTGAAACCACCGTTAAAGAAGTAATGGTGCCAAGAACAGACACAGTCTTTTTGTCCGCCGATGACACTAAAGAAGAACTGCTCTGCCGCATAAGCGAAAGCGATCATTCGCGCTTTCCTGTTTACAAAGACACAGTAGATAATGTAATCGGAATTCTTCATATAAAAGACGTAATAAACGCCCTGATAAAAGATATAGATTTTGATATAAATCATCTTGTAAGAAAACCATTTTTTGTGCCGGTATCAAAACATATCGATGATCTTTTAAAAGAATTCCGGCGGAAAAAAATTCATATCGCGGTTGTTGTGGACGAATACGGCGGAGTATCGGGTATTGTGTCTATGGAAGATATAATCGAGGAAATAATCGGCGATATTCAGGATGAGTTTGACCATGAAACAGACGATGTTGTAGACCTTGGCAAGGGAACATGGCTTTGCGACGCCAGGGTAAATCTTGAGTTCCTTTCTGAAGAAACAAATCTTGAGCTTCCGGTTGACGATTTTGATACGCTTGGCGGTTTTGTCTTTGATCTGTTCGGAAAAATCCCCGTAAAAAACGAAAAGATATCTTACAAGGATTATGATTTTATTATTCAGGAAATGGACGGTTATAAAATAAATACAATAAGAATTGTTACAAATAAAAGAGAATGATTGTTTAACTCATGGGGGGGACAATGAATTTAATATTAAATACCTCTCGCGAAGGCGCGAAGGCGCGAAGATCAGCGCGCCCCTTCAACATAAATAAAAAAATATTTATATTTTTATGCGCGCTAATTTTGTTAGCCTCGTCTTTGGAAGCGCAGACGCTGAACGCGGCGTTCTATTACGAGCGCGGAAAAACCCAAATGGCTAACGAAGACTGGTACTCCGCAATTGAGTCTTTTCTTGAATGTTTGCGTCAAAATCCGGCGCACGCCGAAGGAACAGCTTCCCTCGCGGAGTGCTACTACGAGCTATCTGAGTTTGACGAAGCCCTCAGCTGGGTAAGGCGCGCGAGGAACCTCGCGCGGACAAACATGTCAATCGCTAATTTGGAAGTCTTCATCCTAATCGCGATGGGTCATTTAAATGACGCTTCCGCGCTTGTAAATGAAGTGCTGACAAGGGAGCCTTATAACAGAGAAGCCTTATTCGCCGCGGGAGAGCTTGATATAGCCATGAACAGGCCCTCTGAGGCGATGCTCCGCTACCGGGAGGCGGTGCGCCGCTTCCCTGATGATCGAAGGCTTTTAACGTCGCTGGCTTTGGTGACTCTTTCACTTGGCGATAATGATTCGGCGATATCTTATATTAACAGCGCGATTTTACATCACCCTGATGATTACAGGGTTTTTTATTACGCTTCCTATATATACTCAATGAACAACAGGATTCAGGAAGCCATCCGTTACGCGCAGCGCGCTCTTGATTTCAGGCCGGGTAACGCGGCGGCGCTGTCATTAATGGCGTCCCTGCGCTACAGAAACGGAGAATATGAGGAAGCCAGCCGGCTGTGCGACAACGCGATCGCGAACAACAGGCTTGATATGAGCGCGTGGTATTTAAAAGGGCTCTCTCTTATCAGAATGGGAAGGAATCAGGAAGCGATAACAAATCTTTCCACCGCTGTTTCAATAAATGAAAACGATGAATTTATACGCGCGATTTTGGAAGAAACAATTATCTCTTCCACAAATCTTGAAGACCCCCGCCGCGCCAGATTAGCCTCATGGCATTTTAACAGAGCAAGAAGCCTTCGCCGGAGTAATTTGATCGAGCAATCCCTGTTTGAATACAGAAGGGGCTTAAGGCTAAATCCGTTCGCTCAAGACAGGCGCGAATACGCGGAGCTATTAAGGCTTCAGGGGTACCCCGCGCGCTACCTTGAGGAACTTCGTTTTCTTCAGGATTTAGGGTTCGCGGACCGCGGCGTTAACGACGCCGTGGAAGCGTATAACTCGCTTTTATCAAACGCGCTTTTCAGAAGGTGGCAGGTAAATCCCGTTAATCTCGCGGAACGCCACTGGAAGGTCGCGGTATTCGCGCTATCCGGCCAGTCAAGTTTTTACCACGCTGACGCTGGCTCAGTAGCGGCGGGCGTTATCCGCGAACTGTTGATTCACGACAGAAATATTACTCCTATGAATTTAAATTTAAGGCAGGCGACATTCTCCGAAGGTTTCAGGCAGGCAAGGGAAAACGGAGCAGATTATTTTATTTTAATCTCTGTCACAGAAAACGAAAGGGATATTTCGCTAAAAGCGGAAGCTTTTGTAGGAAGAACAGGATCGCCAGCGGGAACTTTTTACGCGTACCGCACAGGAAACGACAGGCTCCGCGACGCGTCCCGCGGGATAATTTCGCAGTTTAATTCGCTGCTGCCTCAGCGCGGAAGGCTTTTAATCCGCAATCAGGGGCAGGCGCTAATCAATAAAGGAAGAGCTGACGGCGTGCAGATGGGCGCTGTATATGATGTTGTAAAAAGAGGCAGAGCGCAGACAGCGAATGAAGGCGTCGCTCTGATATACCCAAACGAAGATCTTGTCGGAAGATTAACAATAACAAATGTGGACGAGGAAATAGCGATAGGAACGCTCGCCAGAAACGGCTTTTTCGATCGTATAGAAGCCGGAGACGAGATAATTCTACAGGAAAACAGATCAGCGCGGCCTGTTATCGAATCCGCGGCGAATCCCGAACTTCGCGCGCTTCTAAGGTCAATACGCTAAAAATTTTTCTTTTTTGAATATCTTTAATGACGGCATGACTATATAATTTTATTGTTTACCGCGCAGATAGCGGCGGCAAGAGCGTCCGCGCTGTGATCGGGTTTTGGCGCTTTATCAAGACCCAGAATAATCTGCACCATTTGTTGAACCTGTTTTTTATCCGCGGACGCGCTGCCCGCTACTCCCATTTTTATCGCGTTAGGTGTAAACTCATGAAGGCATATGCCTTTTTCCGCGATCGCGGCGGAAATTACACCCCTTGACTCCGCGACAGGAATCGCGCTGGATACATTTCTTCCAAAGTACAATGTCTCGATCGCGGCGTCAGAGGGCGCGTATTTCTCAATAATTGAACGAATGCTCTGCAAGATAATAAAAAGGCGATCCGCCCTGCGGCAGTCCGCCTTTGTGGTTATAATTCCATGATCGATATACTTAACGCTTCCGTTTTTTTCGGACAGAACTCCCCAGCCGGTGCTTGCCAGCCCGGGATCAACGCCTAAAATAATCCTTGAAAGTTTACGCGGCATCAGCCGGGATAATCATCAGGAACCGCGAGGTTTGTATAAACATGCTGGACATCTTCGTTTTCCTCAAGCTTGTCTATAAGTTTAAGCGCTTTCGCAGTAGCCTCATTATCAAGAGTTACCTCAACATCGGCGACCATGTTAATCTCAGCGCTCATTGTCTCAAACTCTTTGGCTTGAAGCGCGTTTACTACGCTTTCAAAATCCTCAGGGGCGCTTGTTACCTCGACGATGCCGTCAGACGCCGCTACATCCTCAGCGCCGCCTTCAATCGCCACTTCCATCACAGCGTCTTCTGTGTATTTTTCGCCGTCAAGGGTAATTACGCCCATGCGCTTAAAAAGCCTTGAGACAGAACCCGTTGTCGCGAGCTGACCGCCAGAGCGCGTAAGTATATTACGGATATCAGCGGCGGCGCGGTTTTTGTTATCAGTCAGAACCTCGATAAAAATCGCGATTCCTCCCGGAGCGAACGCTTCGTAAACAAGTTCCTCGTAATTTACGCCCTCAAGCTCCCCCGTCCCTTTTTTGATTGCCCTGTCGATATTGTCTTTGGGCATATTCGCGGCTCTCGCTTTAATCACAGCAGTACGCAGACGCGGATTACCATCCATGCTTCCGCCGCCCATTCTCGCGGCGATTGAGATTTCTTTGATTAATTTGGTGAACATCTGACCACGTTTCGCGTCCGCGGCGCCCTTCGCGTGCTTGATTGTCGCCCATTTACTGTGGCCCGACATGTTAACTCCTTAGTTTATGAATAATTATCTTTGTATAAAGAAAAATTTACGCGTATTAGATTTTGCCTTTTTGAATTGCCTTGGAAATTTGGTCATCGATATATTTTTCATACCATTCTGTAGCGTATGGATCCTTTTCTCTGAGAGTGGTTTTTACCTGTAACTCCAAACTGTCTTTGCATGCTTCGCATATACTATGAGTGGCGTAATAATGAAATGAACGGCCGGTTAACGGGTTATCGATTTTTTTCTTGCAGATATCACATGTCGTAGTTACCATAAAAGCCTCCTGATTTTTCAAAAACCTCAAACAACGAGGTTTCTTCATTTTTCTATATTGATCATAGTATACAAAACCTTTTAAAATATGTCGAGTACCTATGTATAAAAATGATAAAAAAACCATATCAATTGACGGTATTGAACGTAATTCTAAAAATCCTCTGATAATCGCTGAGCTTGGAACATCACATAATGGAGATATTTACAAAGCGAGGGAAATGATTCTGGCGGCCGCGGAAGCGGGAGCTTCCTGCGTAAAAACCCAAATGGTTTTCGCCGATGAAATCCTTCATCCAAATACGGGAATCGTTCCGCTTCCGGGCGGACAAATCAGGCTTTATGATAAATTTAAATCATTGGAAAGCCCAAAGGAATTTTATGAAAGCATTAAGGAATTTACTGAATCGAATAAACTTTTATTCCTGTGCACTCCATTTGGCTATAAAAGCGCGAAATTATTAAAGGAAATGAAACCAAAAGTTGTTAAAATCGCATCTCCAGAATTAAATTATACTGGTTTATTGGAAGAAATCGCTGGCTGGGGCGCGCCAATTCTTCTTTCAAGCGGGGTTTCAAGGCTTACAGATATTGAAAACGCTGTTAATTTAATAATAAAAAGAAAATTAGCTAATGATAAAGAAAAAAAATCTCAAAATTCCGGGGATTCATCATTTATTCGCGCTGATATATGCCTTTTACATTGCGTTACCAGCTACCCTGCTCCGGAAATTGAGTATAATCTGCGGCTGCTTCCTAATTTAAGCGCTATTTTTGGCGTTTCTACCGGAATAAGCGATCATTCAAGTGATCCACGCGTTATCCCCTCTCTTTCTGTGTGCATGGGAGCGTCGGTGATTGAGAAGCATTTCTGCCTGTCAAAAACGGATCCAGGTCTTGACGACCCTATCGCGCTTGCTCCGGATGAATTCTCTAAAATGGTAAAAGCCGTTAAAACCGCCGCCGACAGCGAGCCAGAAAAAATAATCGCCCAGTATAAAAATGAGAGAGGATGTGATTATATCGAGCAGGTTCTTGGCAGCGGCGTTAAAGAACTCGCTGACTCAGAAAAAGCGAATTACAGCCTTTCAAACAGGTCAATTCACGCGCTAAGAGATATCAATAAGGGAGAAATCATAAAAAAAGAAGATTACGCCGCGCTCAGGACTGAAAAAGTCCTTCGCCCGGGCTTGGAGCCGTATTGGGAAAATGAAATCGAAGGAAGAACAGCCAGAAATTTTATTCCCGCAGGCGAAGGGATTAGATTTGAGGATATTTAAAAGCGAATCTTAATAACTTTTAAGCGATTAAAAAAATTATTTCTTATTTCCATGTTATAATCAATTAAGTTAAATTTTATTATTGGAGGTTGACATGACAGATAAAAACCTGATAGAAAATACATTGACAAAAGGCGAAGGCGTTTTCCGCTTAAACCCTAATTTTATTCCGCGCCCTTTTGGCGTTGAGGGAAGAAGATTAAGGCTCCATCCCGATGATTACTTCGCTTACGGGCTGGAACGCGGCTCAATTAAAGAGAGATGGATGGCTTCCACAAATATCGCGCAAAACGGACCGTTAGCGGGTCCTGCAGAGGGTTTAAGTTTTGTGGCGGTAGATTACTCAAGCGATGAAAAGTTCAGCTTAAAAGAAGCGATAGAAATATTAAATGATAAAATTATCGGAAGAGAGCTGATGGATAAATACGGCGGCTTCCCGGTTTTCTCCAAATTCTACGATTTAAAAACGCCGCTTTTTCATCATCTGCATCTTGATATGGAAGCCGCTGCCCGCGTCGGCAAGCTTGGCAAGCCTGAGTGTTATTATTTTCCGCGTCAGTTCGCGAGCCACACAGGAGAAATGAACGCGACCTATTTTGGCTACGACCCTGACACAACCCCGGAGGAAGTTAAAAACCGCCTTCGCGATTATAATAAAGGCGATACCCGCGTAACGGAACTTTCCCGCGCGTGGCGGATTGAACTGGGATCGGGCTGGTACTCTCCCGCCGGCGTAATTCACGCTCCGGGCTCAGTAATGACTTATGAGCTAAACTGGAACGGGGATGTTAACTCTGTTCACGAAAATGTAGTCTCAGGCGTCACGTATCCCAAAGAATTTTTAAACGGCGAGTGCCCCAAAGATAAAAAGGATGACATTGATTATATTTTCAGCCTGCTTGACTGGGATAAAAACACTGACCCTCATTTTAAAAAGCGTTTTGGCCGCCCTCCTGTAAACATTGAAAAAAATTCCGATTACGAGGAAAAATGGATTTCTTACGCGAACGACGGATACTTTAGCGCGAAAGAACTGTCTGTAAATCCCGGAAAAAGCGCGGTAATAAAAGAGCCCGCGGCATACAGCGTAATTATTATACAAGGGCACGGCAAGTTTGGCGCGCACGCCTGCGAAGCTCCGGGGATGCTGCGTTTCGGTCAGCAAAGCGCGGATGAGTTTTTTGTCTCGCGGGACGCGGCGCTAAAGGGAATAGCGATATTTAACGCGAGCCCCGCGGAACCATTAGTGATGATTAAAGGCTTTGGTCCCGATCACCCTGACGCGCCAACAAGTGTTTAATTAAATCTTTATTTCGATTAAATCTTTCTTCCCGTCAAGTTCAAAGGCGGCGGATTTGCCATCGCATACAATTTCATACCCGCCCTTAAAACCTTCAATATTCGCGATGCCGTTTTCATCGGTACGCGCGGTAATTGTTGTGCGCCATTCTTTGTTTATTTTATTTACAATTGACTTGTACGCCGGTTTTTCGCTGTTATCGGCGCGCAGAAAACCCGCCGGCGCGTGAAGCCACGCGTCATCGCCGCCTGACCATGTTGTAATCGCTTCTACTTTTGGATGAGAAAAAAGAATTTCATACATCTCGGTGATTTCTCTCTCCTGCCTCTCCTCGCCTTCGGGGGTAGTCGGCCAATTTTCCACCTGCCAGTCGTTAAGATCAACGATGTCAGGCGGCATAAGCTCGCCTGAAATAAGCGTGTTCTCCGTAAAATGAAGAGGAAGGCCAAATCGCGAAAACCTTGAAAGAACATCCCGCGTTTTTTCAGCTCCCCAATAACCCTGATGCTGATGCGATTGAATGCCGATTACATCCACAAGAATACCCGCGTTTAATACCTTTTCTATTAATATTTCATAATCAACTGACGTGTCAAAATCATTTAACAATAACACGGCGTTTGGGTTAGCGCGTTTCGCGGCTTCAAATACTTCTTTTACAATTCTAACCTGTCCGTATTCCTTGCAAATTCTTGTAATCGCGTTGTCGTATTTATCAAAAACAGGCATGATTACAACTTCGTTTATAACATCCCATATATCTATAAGCCCGGCGTAAGCGGATACATCACGTTCAATTCTCGCGATCGCCTTTTTAAGAATTTCCGCGTTTGAATAATTCATAAGCCAGGGGGCGCAGACAGTGTGCCAGCAAAGCGGATGCCCTTTTGTAATAATATTTTTTTCTTTGTAATAACGCGCGGCCGCTTTTACGCGCCTTTCATCGGGTTTGCCTTCTTCTGGCTCATATCTGCCAAGATAAAAAGGAAGAGTCGCAAAATTATTAAACGCGAAAAGTTTGTCGATTTTTTCCTGTAAAAAATTTCTCCGCTTGTCATCTATATTCTGCCGCGCGCCGTCAGGCGTTCCGCCTTTAAGCTCAACTGCTTCAAAGCCGCCGACGCCGAACAAGAACTGATGGCTTTTTTGTATTATTTTTAAATCCTGTTTCGCTTTTGCTTTTCCGCTGACATCCTGTACGCTGATTTTACACGCGGCTTTACGGTGGCTTAATTTATCCATTTCCTGCTCCGATATTTTTTATTTTGATTTAATTTTATCGCAGTAATATTCATAAGCCTCTTTGTCGTTAAATTTGTTATGCACAATTTTTCCGATAGAGTCCGCCATAGCGGCCGGGTTTTTGCTCTGGAAAATATTTCTGCCCATATCAAGTCCTTTAGCTCCCCCCTGCATTGAGTTATACGCCATGGTCAGAGCGTCTTTTTCCGAAAGTTTTTTGCCGCCAGCGACAACAATCGGCACAGGGCACGCCGCTGTTATTTCATCAAAATTATCGCAATAGTAAGTCTTGATAATATTAGCGCCTAACTCGGCTACAATGCGGGTGGCGAGCTTAAAATACTGGGGAGTTCTTTCCATGTTTTTGCCGACAGCGATAACGCCGAGCGTAGGAATACTGAATCTGTTTCCGGCGTTGATGATCCTGGAAAGATTATTTACGCTCGCCAGCTGACCCGCGGCTCCGATAAAAACCTGAACCGCCATGCAGTCCGCGTTCATCCTGATAGAATCTTCTATATCGACAGAGATTAGCTCATTGCTTAAATCGTCATTTAACATTGACGAGCCCGCGGATACCCTAAGCGCGATGCCTTTTTTAAAATTCGGCTTTACACATGTTCTAAGCGCGCCTCTTGTCGCCATAAGCACATCGACATGATCAATCAGCTGAGGAATCAAAATATCAAGGCGCTCAAGACCTGATACAGAACCCATAAAATAGCCGTGATCAAAAGCGAACATTACAGTGTTACCGCTTTTAACGTTAAAGATATTTGAAAGGTGTTTTTTCATTCCCCAGTCAAGATTTCCGGCGCCTTTCACATGAAAATTACCATTTGTTTTAAAAGGAACATCAAGATGGTAATTTTTCTCGATTTTGTTTTCTTCATTTTTCTCAATTTCTTTATCAGCCATTTTTATTTTCCTTTTGATAAAACTGTTAGATCATGAATTGACTCGCGCAGCCTGTTTGTCTTTGACAAAATCCCCGCGTAATCATTTTTTACCATATCTGTCTGGTTTTTAAGACTGTCAAGCGAAGCGATAATTTCATTGCTTTCTAAAGTCATTTCGTTAAACGTAGCGATTAAATCGTTCATTGTCTGCGCGAAACCGTTTATTTCCTTTGACATCTCCGTTATCTGATTATTTGTATCGCCTGAACGCTTTGAAGTAATCGTTATGCCGTCGATTATGCTTTTTAATGTGACTGAAATGCTGCGGGAGTTTTGTCTTGTGCTTTCAGAGAGGCGCCGTATTTCATCCGCTACAACCGCGAAACCTCTTCCGGCGTCCCCGGCGTGCGCCGCCTCAATCGCCGCGTTCATCGATAAAAGGTTGGTGTTAGCCGCGATCGCGCTGATAATTTGAATCGCGGATCCTATTCCGTCGACAGACTGGGAAATTTCCTGAACCGACTTAATTGTCTCCTTCATTGATTCCTGACTTTTTTCAGCGTTTTCCTTTAGCTCTTTTATATCATCCTGTTTATCGCGGGAAATTTTAGAAGTGCTGCTTATTGATTTAACCATCTTTTCTGTTTTTAGCGCTGAAGAGTTGACTGCCGCGGTCTGCGCTCCAATAGTATCGTTAAGTTCATTTATTGTCCCTGAAATGCCGTCAACAAGTTCAGAAATATCAAAAATATGTTTGGTTAAAAGCTTGTTTAACTCATCTGTCTTCCTCTCGTCTTTAAGCCTGTTTAAAATATAATGCATGCAATTTTCAGGTTTATTAAGCCCGTTAAAAATCGCTACCGCCATCGCCTTGCAGGATCCGTAGCCGCACGCGACGCAATTGTAAATATCTTTACCTTCGTCTTTACGCAGGCTTTTATAGATATCGTTAAGCTGTAAATCATTTGGATACTTAATCGTAAAATTTCCTGAAAGATCCCGGTAGTCTCGGCTGTATAGCCCCCTCCTCCAGTATTTTTCCAAAGTCAGATGATATTTTTTATAAACCCATTCGCCTTTTTTTTGTGGTCTGTGGTATTCCTCATTTTTGGCTCTTCGTTTTCTTATTGGATTTTCAAGGATCGCGAGAGGCTTCTCGCTGTTTCTGGTACCGGGTCCTCCGTTACAGCCTTTTTCGCAGTTTAAACAATCAATTAACTGCGCGATTTTTACATCCGTATCAAGCAGTTCCGCCATATTCTCAAGATACGGATAAACTGAATGAACGCCTTCAATTTTTCGCGCCTGACGGCTAATCCCCGGTATAAAACGCTCGGCGGTATCCAATAAACCTCCGGGAGAGGAAAAACCAACCGCCCTTTCCGCGTGCTCCCCTTCATACTGCGCCGCCGGAAAAGAACTTAAATTAATTTTATTTTTCTCAAAATACTCGCTTAATGAAACCATTGTAATGTTATAATCCCCAAGTCTTGTCTCGTCAAATTCGCGCCTTTTGGCTACACAGGGAGACACAACCATTACTCTATGATTTCTGTACTGAGGATAGTATTCTTTTATCATTTTAATTGTATGCAGCATTGGACTGTCCGCGGGAGCCAGATACGGCAGAAGTTTCGGACAATATATTTCGATAAAATTTACAATGGCGGGACACGGCTGAGCTATAACAGACCGCGGATTTTTTTGTTTTATATGATCAAGATAAGAAACTACTGTAAGCTCAGCCCCAAAACTTACGTCAAAAATCGCCTGAACGCCGATAGATTTAAGCCAGCCGTTAAGGTTTAAATATTGATCAGGAAAATAAGATACGACCGCCGGCGCCGCGATCGCGATCATTTTATCGCCTCTTTTTAAATCAGCGAAAAAAGCGGATGTGTCATCAATCAGCTTGCGCGCGAAGTGACCTCTGTGATGGCATACATTGATGCAATTTCCGCAGCCGATACATAAATCATGGTTTATTGTCAGTTTCTCACCAGATCCGTCCATACAAAATTTAACAGGACAATCGGCGACGCAGGCGTAACAATTAATACACTTTTCATAATCAATGCCAATTACCGGAGTAAGTGACGCTTTTCCCATAACAGCCCCCTGATTTTTAAATACAAATACATTATATAGAATTAAAAACTATTGTCAAATAAAATAAGATCGAAAAAAAATTACCAGCTTTCCATCGCTTTTTTAAAAGCGTGAGCTGAATTTTTAATGATCTTCTCATCGACACAGTACGCGAAACGCAGCCAGCCCGGTTTGCCAAATCCGCTGCCCGGCACTCCAAGTATTAAATGCTTCTTTAAATGTGAAATAAATTCAATATCCATGTTATTCGCGTTATTCGCCTGATCTGATATTTTTTTTGGAGGCGCTTTACAAAACATGTAAAAGGCTCCCTGCGGAAGAGCGTACTCGATTCCCGCGTTATCCAGCGTTTTCATAAAAGCGTCCCGCCTTCGCGAATAAATTGAAACATCTACTTTTTCTTCTGTGAGAGAGCCTACAATCCTCTGCATTAAAGCAGGAGCGTTAACAAAACCTAAAATTCTGGTTGTATAAATAAGCGAGTTAATAACATCTTCTTTACAGGAAATAGCGGGGTTTACCGCGATATAACCGATGCGCTCGCCCGGCAGCGAAAGACTTTTTGAATATGAATACACGACAATTGATTCAGGATAACTGCTTAAAACAGGCGGCACATCATATCCGTAAGCGATCTCGCGGTACGGCTCATCCGATACAAGATACGGATACTTTCCGGTTTTTTCTCCATGTTTTTTTAAAATTGAAGAAAGAGAGGCAAGGTCTTCTTTAGGGTAAATTTTTCCTGTCGGATTGTTAGGTGAATTTATTAATACAGCGGCGGTCTTTTCATTTAAAGCGGCGGCTATCGCTGTTAAATCAAGATCAAAGTTTTCCTTAGCGTCAATTTCGATTAACCTCGCGTTATGGTTCGCAGTATACGCTCGGTACTCCATAAAAAAAGGACGGCTGACAATAATTTCATCGCCCGGATTACATATCGCTTTTATTACCGCGTTAAGGCCCCCCGCGGCGCCTGAAGCCATTATTATACAAGAGCTGTCAGCGCTAACATTCTGCTCTCTTGATACTTTTTTAGCAAGCGCTTCTCTTACTTTTGGAAAACCAGCGTTAGGCATATAGCCATGAGAGCCTTTTTCATCTTCAGCGGCAAGCTTAACAAAAAGCTCATGGAAAGCGGGCGGCGGATCCACATCGGGATTCCCAAGAGAGAAATCAAAAACTTTATCCTCGCCATGTTGTTTCTTTAAGCTTAGACCTTCCTCAAACATCCTTCGAATCATCGAAGAAGACTCTAGCGAGTTTTTAATATAATCCGCTATTGGCATAAATATCTCCTAAAATTTTACACTAAAGTTCTCGCCGTTCTAACAATGTCGGCGAATACTCCTCCCGCTGTCACCTGAGCCCCCGCGCCGGGGCCTTTAATCACCATCGGGAGTTTTGAGTAACGGTTTGTGGTAATGACTACCATGTTATCGCTGTCAACTAACGTTCTAAACGGGCTTCCCTCCCCTTCCGCCCTCAAGGAAAGTTTCGCTTTTCCTTCTTCTATTACCGCTATGTAACGAAGCTGCCTGCCGTCTTTCGCCGCCTCTGATCTTCTTTTCTCGTAATCGGCGTCTGAGTTTTTAAGCTCTGTATAGAAAGCCTCAATATCTTTCGCTTTAAAGCAGCTTTGCGGCAGAATCGGCTCTATTGTTACATTGTTAAATTCGATGTTAAGACCGCACTCGCGCGCGAGGATTAAAATTTTTCTGGCCGCGTCCATCGCGTTAAGATCGTCCCTTGGATCCGGCTCAGTGTATCCTTTTTCTTTAGCCTGTTTTACAAGGGCGGAAAACGGGATTGAGCCGTTAAAATTATTGAAAATATAGCTTAGGGTTCCCGAAAGCACAGCTTCGATTCTTGTTACCTTATCCCCTGACATGGTTAAATCGCGTAACGTGGAAATAACAGGAAGCCCGGCTCCCACGGCACATTCGTATAAATAAGGAATTCCCCTTCTTCTTGAATACTGCGTAAGGCGCTTATAATAATCAAGGGCGCCTGAGTTCGCTTTTTTGTTAGGTGTAATAATAGGTATTGAGTAATGAAGAATTTTCTCATATAAAGAAGCGATATCTTCGCTCGCGGTACAATCGCAAAAGCATGAGTTGGGAAGATTAAATGAAGCCATCTTTTCTATGAATGTGTCAGCTCCTTTTTTATCCGGTTCTATTGATTCAGCGCCTTCCACTTTGCCTTTTGTTGTAAGGATTTTTTTAGCCTTTTTAGGATCAAGCCCGGCGGGAGAAAAAATCATTTTATCATAATTGGCTGCTCCTATCAGATTTATCTTAATCATGTTATCCGCCAGCTCATCTTTGTTTTCCGCGATTTGATCGAGCAATGTTCCTCCGATATGCCCTGTTCCGATAAGAAATAAATTAACAGAGCGCTGCTGTTCAAAAAAGAACGCGTCGTGTATCGCGTTTAACGCTTTGCTTTCATCAGCACTGGAGATAACGGCTGATATGTTTGTTTCAGATGATCCTTGCGCTATAGCCACGACATTTATGCCGTTTCTTCCAAGCGCGTGAAAAACCTTTCCGGAAATCCCCGATGTGCTTTTCATCGCGGAGCCTACAACAGCGATAATGGAAAGTTCATTTTCGGTTATCGGTTTTTCGATGGAGCCTGTTTTTATCTCATTCGCGAATTCTTCTTTTAACGCGTTATCCGCCGCCTGCGCGTCTTCAGGATGAATCGCGAAACAAATGGAATACTCACTTGAGCTCTGCGAAATTAATATAACGCTTATTTTTTTTTTGGCTAAAGCTCCGAATAAACGCGCGGAAAAACCCGCGACTCCTACCATGCCTGTGCCTTGAACCCTGACTAAACAGGCGCTGCCAATTGAGCTGATTCCCCTTATCGGGTATTTTCCAATTTCAGCGTTAGCGGAAATCCTTGTTCCCTTATTTTCAGGGTTAAAAGTATTCCTAATAATTATCGGGATTCCCTTTTCAAGCGCCGGTTTAATGGATGGCGGATATAATACCCTCGCTCCAAAATGGGATATCTCCATCGCTTCGTTGTATGAAATTTCATCAATACGGAACGCGTTTTTTACCCGCTGCGGATCTGTTGTGAGAATTCCATCAACATCGCTCCAAATCTCCAGTTTTTTCGCTCCTAACGCGGCGGCGAAAATAGCCGCGCTTAAATCAGAGCCGTCCCTCCCGATTGTCGTTGTATGACCTTCCTCTGTCGAGCCGATAAATCCCGTAACAACGGCGAGTGATTTAACGTTCTTAAAATAATTTTTAATGTTTTCTTCAGTTTCCTTTTTTAAAACTCCGGCTTTCCCGAAATTAGAGTCTGTTTTTACAAGATTTCTTGAATCAACATATTCCGCTTTTATTTTATTCGCGCAAAAGATACTGGCTATAAGGTTCGCGCTTAACCTCTCTCCGAAGCTCATGATTAAGTCAAGGCTTCGCTTTGACAGTTCACCCAAAAGATATACCCCGTCAAGAATTTGCGAAAGAAGCTCGATCGCGTTATCAATTTCTTTAGCGGCTTTTTTGCGCTCCGTTCCTTCCAAAAACCTGTTTGCGTAATCTTTGTGCCGTTTTACAAGAGTCTGAACATTTTCTTTATAAGACTCGCCCTCTACAGCTATATTCGCGGTTTTTATCAGATAATCAGTAACTCCTGATAACGCTGATACTATAACCGCCTTAACAGCTAAATTATCCTGCCGCGGGTGATCTTTGTCTTTTAAGATACCAATAATATTCTCGATGCCTTTCGGACTGCCGACAGACGAGCCGCCGAATTTTAAAACTAACATAATTTTACTCCCATTGAATATTACAGATTTTTTCTATATTTTTATAGTACCGCGGGGAGCTTCGCTGGTGGTACCGAGGGAAGCTTCGCTTTTGGCGCTTCGGAAAAAAACAAATGGTAAAAAAAGAAAATAACGAAAAAAGAATTTATTTTGACTGGGCCGCCTCAGCTCCATATAACAAAAATAAAAATTATTCTGATGATTTATTCGGGAATCCGTCCTCATCGCACGCTGAAGGCAGAATCGCTAAACAGGCTTTGGAAGACGCCCGCGATCGCGTATCCCGCGCTTTAAATGTAAGCGCGAAAACACTTTTCTTTACATCAGGCGGAACAGAGTCAAACAGCGTCGCGCTCTTTACTAATTTAACGCGCCCTGGGAAAGGGAGGATATTGTATTCAAAAGGTGAGCACGCGTCAATAAGAGAAGGAATAAATACCCTGGCTAAAATGGGAAAGCCAGTTGGCGCGATCGCGATTGATCCGCTTGGTATTGTAACTGATATAACGCTAGAGAAAACGCTGTCAAGTTATGATGACGCGCGTTTCGCGGCTATTATGTCTGTAAATAATGAAACAGGCGCTATTACAGATATTAAATCACTAAAAAAAATTATTAATAACCGCGGAGGCGCGCCTTTGTATTTCCATTGCGATATCGCGCAGGCAATCGGAAAAATTCCTGTTGATTTATCTGGCTGGGAAGTTGATTCCGCGAGTCTTAGCGCGCATAAAATCGGGGGGCCGCGCGGAATCGGCTTGTTATATTCGCGCAAACCCTTGGAAGTTTTTTATTCAGGCGGCGGACAGGAAAACGGAGTAAGAGGCGGAACGGAAAACACTCAGGGAGCCGTAATGTTAGCTGACTGCCTTGAACAGGCGTGCTCTAATACCGCGGTTAACGAAAATTTTAACAAAGCCAAAGAAAGATTTAAAAAACTTATCACTGAGCTAAAAAAAATAAAAAGATGCGCTTTGATTCCCGCGGAAAGAACCAGCGATGATGAAAGATTTTCACCGTATATTTTACAAGCCGCTTTTAAGGATATACCGGGAGAGGTGATGGCGCGCGCGTTAGATGATCTTGGCTTCGCTGTTTCAACAGGCTCCGCGTGTTCATCATCATCGCCTGAACGGCCTGTTCTAGCGGCTATGGGCATTGAAGATAATTTAAGCATTGAGGGAATCCGTATATCTCAGGGGTACTCAACAACAGATGAAGACATAGAACTTTTGCTGGCGGCGATTAATGAGGTGCTAAAGTTTTTATGACAGGTATTTGGCTTTTAAAACCCGGTGAGCTTATATTAAAAGGAGCCAACCGGAAAAGTTTTGAGGGAACGCTAAAGAATAATATTTACAGAGCAGCGGCGAAAATTGATAACACAATAAAATTTAAATTTACGCAGGGACGTTATTTTATTTACGCTCCAGAGGAAAAATCAAACGAAGTAGAAAATATGCTGTCCCGTTTAATCGGAATCTCAGGCTGGGCAAGAACAACAGAATGCGAAAAAGAACCGCGGGCGGTTTTAGACGCTTGTATTGAAGAAGGAAAAAAAATATTTAATAAGGGAATTAAAACTTTCAAAATTGACGCCCGCAGAACCGATAAAAGTTTTCCTTATTCCTCTTATGAGCTTTGCTGTAAAGCCGCGGACGCGATATCAGAAAATGTGGAAGGACTAACCGTAAGCGTTCAAAATCCGCGGGAAATTATCAGGGTAGAAATACGCGAAAAAGCCTTAATTTATTCAGGCGGCGAAAAAGGACTTGGAGGGCTTCCTGTTGGAACCGCGGGAAGAGGGCTTTTATTATTATCAGGGGGAATTGATTCTCCTGTCGCGGGATTTTTAATGGCTTCGCGCGGCATGATAATTGACGCGATTCATTTTCATTCATACCCATATACATCCCTTGAGGCGAAACAAAAGGTAATAACGCTTTCAAAATTAACAGGCGAATACGCGATGGGAATACGCCTTTATATTTTGAATTTTACTAAAGTACAAACGCGGATTAAAGAACGATCTCCACTCGCGTGGACAACAATACTTTTACGCATGGCAATGATGGAAGCCTCCGAAAAAGCGGCCGCAAAATTAAAATGCAAAGCGCTGATTACAGGAGAAAGTTTATCTCAGGTAGCGAGCCAGACAATAGAAAACCTTACCTGTACGCAAAGCAGGGTTTGTCTTCCTGTGCTTCGCCCTTTAATCGGATTAAGCAAAGAAGAAATTATTATTAAAGCGCGGAAAATCGGCACTTACGAAACGTCAATACAGCCGTATCAGGATTGCTGCGCCGTTTTCAGTCCCGTTCATCCTGAACTTTACGCGAAAAAAGAAAAAGCCAAGGCTCTTTACGAAGAACTGGAACTTGAGCCATTAATAGATGAAGCGCTTTCAAATTATGAATTATCAAAATGAATTAATCCAAGCCACCTAGAATGTTACGTGCGATATCAGCCGCTTCGTCAAATTCACTGTGAAGAAGATGTTCAAGTATATCGCTAAGCTGCTCCCTGGTAACGCGCGGCCAGGTTTTTTGTTTTAATTGATTAATCGCGTTCTTCGCGGCTTTTTTGTTATATGAAACGCACGCTTCTTCTATCGAATCTAATTTTTCGCGCAGGAAATTTTTGTTTTCTTCGCTTATAACTTCAGAATCTTCGTTTTCTGAATCATCGTAAGCCGGTTTTAATTTATCGATAACCTGATTAAGAGATGTTATAAAATCCGGAAGCATATTTAAAATTAGGCTTATATTATTATCGCGTCCGGCTTGTTCAAGATTGGAAGCGTTAGATGAAAGATCCGTTTCCCCGACATTAGCGAGAGCGCTCTTCATTGAATGAATGTTAATAATAAATGTAGAAAGATCGTCGACCCTGCGGCAGCTGTGCTTGTAAATAGAATTAAAAACATCTATGGCTTTTCTGGCGTCGCGCGCGAAGAACTCCGCGAGCTGCGAATCTACCGCGATATTATGCTTTCCGGCGGCGTACAAGGTTTGCTTTTGTTTTCTGGCTTCATCAATAGCTTCAGGCGGCTGCTTGTCGCGGATAAGTTTATTAAGCATTGAGTTAAGCTGCCTTATATCAATTGGCTTTGAGATAAAATCATCAAAACCATTTTTGAGGAACATCGCCGCCTGCCCCGCTAAAGCGTTAGCGGTAAGCGCCACAACCGGTTTATTATAACCAAGACCCCGGATTATTTTTGTGGCTTCAATCCCATCCATCTTGGGCATCATGTGATCCATAAAAACTATATCGTACTCAAGGCCATCTTTAATTCTATCAATCGCCTCAAATCCGCTTATAGCGGTATCTATAGAAATTCCGTAAGGCGCCATCAGCCCGCGCGCGACATAAAGATTTGTCTCAACATCATCTACAACAAGGACGCGTCCGTAAGGCATAAACTCCTGTGTTATCTGCGCGTTCCTCAGTTTGGCGGTGTTTTTAAGATTGAGCTTCATTAAATTTTCTGCGAGTTCTATTCCTATCGGCTGCGGGTTAACGCAGTTCTGCGGCAGGCGCACTGTAAAGACAGAACCTTTTCCGGGCGAGCTCTCAATGAATATTTCCCCGCCCATCAGCTGAATTAAATTGCGCGTAATGTTCATTCCAAGGCCTGTGCCCTCGGTTTTTCTGTTAGCTTCCATATTAAAACGGCTGAACTTGTCTCCAAGGCGTTTCACCTGATCTGATGTCATCCCCTGCCCTGTATCGCTTACGCTTATGATTAAAGTCGCTATTGAGTTATCTTCACTCATTCGCGAAGAAAGTTTCAGTTCAATTTTTCCTTCCTGAGTATATTTAAAAGCGTTGGACAAAAGATTATTAAGTATTTGCTTAATGCGCAGTTCATCGCCTGTAAACATAGAGGGAATTTCCTCGCTCACTGTTAAAATAAATTCAATAGGCTTGCTTTCATAGCGCATAATATTGAGCTTAACAGTATCATGAATAAGGCTCGCGATATCGTATAACGAAGAAACAAGCTCCAGTTTACCCGCTTCAATTTTTGAAAGATCAAGAATATCGTTGATAATGCTAAGCAAAAGATCGCCAGAATTATAAATTCTTTCCAGCGCTTCTCTTGTGATTAAAGGAAGCGTATTGTCATGAAGCTGTATCTCTGTAATTCCTAAAATCGCGTTCATAGGAGTGCGTATCTCATGGCTCATCTTCGCTAAAAAATCGCTTTTAGCGCGGCTGCTTTCTTCCGCTACTTCCGCCCTGCGCATTTCCGCGACCATCGCTTTAACTTCCCTTAAATCCCTGATATAACCCGCGATCGCGTAATCGCCTTTAAACTTAACGCGGACTAGCGTAACTTCTGTCGGGATTTGCTCGCCGTCAATTTTCTGATGCATAAGCTCAAAGCGGCAATAACCTTCGTCAAACGCTTCATAAATATGCCTGTCGATATAGTCTTTTGATAAATGCCCTGTCGGCTGATATCCGGGATAGAAATTCGAAGTATTATTTATATACTCAGATTTATCTTTTAATCCGAATAAACGCGCGATCTCCTGATTGCAATTAACCACGTTCAGATATTTATCGATCATAAAACAGCTTAAAGGAGTCGCGTCAAACATTACCTGGGCGCACTCGTCAGCTTCACGCATTTTCGCTGTCGCTTTGTTAAGCTCCCGCAAATCATGAGTATAAACGACAGCGACAGGATCCTCGCGCAGAACAAGCCGTATGCCTAAAGCGTCAAACGGTATTGACTCGCCGTCTACAGTATTATGATGCCACGTGATGTGACTGGATCCTTCCTTAAAAATCACATCGATAAAATCAGATAACACATCCTTTGACAATCTTCCGTTTGTCTGGTACTCAGGCATGGTTTCTTTAAATTTTATTCTGAATTCATCTTTATTGAAAATGCCGATAACGCGCGCGGCTTCATAATTAAAATCAAGCAGATTATGCTTTTCATCCCACATGAAAACACCTAACGGCGCGCCGTCCAGCATCAGCATATTGCGCTCATCAGCCTCGCGCAGTTTTGCCATCGCCATGTTTATTTCGCGCATGTCGCGCGTATATCCGCAGACAATATCGCCATTCCTGTGTTTAACGCGCACCAGTATGACTTCGCTTGGAATCAGCTCGCCGTTTAATTTTTGATGCATCCATTCAAAACTGGTGTAACCTTCGTCAAAAACTTCCTTTAGTTTTTTCAGAATTAAATCTGTTGATTTGCTTCCGTCGCTCTGATACTCAGGAGATAATTTAGAGAATTTTTCCTGATATTCCTTTTTGCTTGACATGTTAAAAAGATTCGCGGCTTCCTGATTGCAGTCAATTATCTCATAATTTTTATTCCACATATTGATGCAAACAGGCACAGAATCAAGCATAATTTTTGTGCGTTCTTCCGCTTTCCTTCTGCCTGAAACAACGCTTAATAAAATCGCGATTAAAATTGAGGCTAAAACAAAACCCATGAGGGAAAGAAGACCGCCGATTTCCCTTACGCTCTGGTAATAAACGTTGGCGTAAGCTATTATGCCCAAATACCAGCCGTTATGCAGTTTACGGAAAAAACCAACAGATTCATCTCCGTTATAATCCCTTACCTTGCGTTCCGATATCTCCCCGCCTTCAAGTAAAATATTTTTTATCGCGACTCCGTCATTCATAAGCTCAATGTTTCTGCCGAGAAATCTTTCAAGGACAGGATGCGCGATAACATTAAAATTTTCGTCAAATAATATTCCGTAACTGCCCTCCGTTACTGAGGAGTTAATCGCGTAATCAATGATATTGTCCAAAAGCACGTCAAGACATATAATGGCAAGCGGATTTCCCTCGTTGTCAAAAATCTGCCTAGCGAATGTAAGATTTAATGTATTTGTCGCGTAACTGTAATACGGTTCTGTTATCGCTATTTCTCCATCCGCGTCAATCGCGGCTTTATACCACGGGCGTTCCTGAGGATTATAATACTCAGGCTCATCCCATTTTATGCCTGAAATAAAAAGATCGTCAAACACATAGAAATAACCGTAAACGCCGGAGGTATTCTCTACAAGCCTTCCAAATGTCGTTATATATCTTGTAGTATCGTTAAAAAATTCCTGTATGCTTCCTGAGGGAAAACCGCGGAGGATCATATTACGGACATTTTCCGCGACCAATCCAAAAGCGATCTCAGGCTCCATCAGGTCAGCGTCTATCTGCGACTGTATATGCGCGAACGTATTATCCACATAACTTAACAAATGCCCGCGCTCAATATTGCTCATGTAATTGTAACTTAAAAAAACCATCAGCGCGAAAGCGAGAAGAACCGATAAAACCTGCACATGCGTAATTAAAGCGAAAATTTTTTTAAAGAAAGATCGCATTACATTTCCGCCTTTGCCTCATTAAACCGATCTTTTACATCATAGAAAACTTTAGCTATATTTGGATCAAAATGAGCCCCGGAGTTTTCCATGATTATTTTTACCGCTTCCTCATTTGTAAACGCTTTTTTATACGGACGTTCGGATACAAGCGCGTCATATACGTCAACAATAGCCATAATCCTGCCCTGCAGGGGAATATCATTTTGTTTAAGACCGCGCGGATAACCTTTTCCGTCCCAGCGCTCGTGGTGAGTGCCCGCGAAAAGCCTCGCGTTGCGAAGGAAATCCCCTTCGCCTGTGCGCGAAATTATCTCGTCGATAATTCTTTCACCTTCCTCGGCGTGTTTTTTCATTACTTTAAATTCTTCGTCCGTGAGCTTTCCAGGCTTATTAACGATAGTGTCGGAAATTGAAATTTTCCCAAGATCATGCATTCTCGCGGAAGAAATCATTTTATCAATATCCCATTGAGAGATTTCATCTTTGTAAAGCCCCTGAGCTTTCATTTCCTCGATTAATATTTTTATATAGATTGAAGTTCGCTCGATGTGACCGCCGGTTCCTTTATCGCGGTTTTCTACCATGTCAGCCAGAACGGAAATGATGCTGTTTTGCAGCCTTCGAAGCTGCTGCGTCCGCACGCGGATAATGTTGTCAATGTCAAGATGCGTCTGAATACGGTTTAAAAGAACAGCGGCGGAAAAAGGTTTTGTGATAAAATCAACAGCGCCAATCTCAAGCCCCTGAGCTTCTATCTCAGGATCATTTCTGCCTGTCAAAAAAATTACAGGAATTTCTGACCATTTGCTGTTGGATTTTAAATTTTTTAGCGCTCCAAAACCGTCCATGTCCGGCATTTCGATGTCCAAAAGAACCAAGTCTGGCAGGATTTTTTCCAAAAGAGCGAACATTTTTGACGCGGAAGGCATGGTCATTACGATGTATTTGTCTTCTAAAACCGCTTCAGCCATTGATAAATTAGTATCGCTGTCATCAACAACAAAGATAGTTTTCACTTCCGGCGCCCTCCTTATCGCGGACAATAGTCCGATGCTCATCAATATTTGATATTTTAAATCAATACGCGAATAACATCAAGGTTAAAATAAATATAACAAAATTTTAATCCCGCGGTAATAGCTTTATCGCCTTAATTATGATAAAAATAATAGCGGAAAAATTAATTCTTCAGGTAAAACATAAAATTATAAAGTAAAAACAGAGGTTTTCATGCCGATAAAAATACCTAGAGAACTGCCTGCTTATAACGCGCTTTCTGATGAGCGTATTATTGTAATGACAGAAGATCGGGCGCTGTCTCAGGATATAAGACCGTTAAGAGTAGGCATTGTAAATCTCATGCCCACAACCATAGATACTGAAATACAGCTTCTGCGGCTGCTTAGCAGCAGTCCGCTTCAGGTTGATATCACATTTCTAAATATGAGCAGCCACACATCCAAAAACGCGCCGCCGGGTCATCTAAAAAAATTCTATATTAGCGCGCTGGATATTATCTCCAAAAAAATCCGCTTTGACGGGCTTATCATTACAGGCGCGCCTGTTGAGACTTTAGAATTTGAAAAAGTGGATTATTGGGATGAGCTTGTAAGAATAATCGATTTTTCGGATGAGAATGTTTTTTCGAGCCTTCATATCTGCTGGGGAGCGCAGGCAGGGCTTTACCGCCGGTACGGAATAAAGAAACATCCGCTTAAGAAAAAACTTTTTGGCGTCTTTCCCAATAATGTAAATGAGCAGCGCAATATATTATTCCGCGGTTTTGACGATGAATTTTTAGCTCCCCAATCAAGGCACACAGCCAGCGACCGCGATGAAATCGCGGGCGAAAAGCGTCTTACAATTCAGTCAGAGACAGAAGAAGCGGGCGTTTTTATCGCGACAGCGCGAGAAGGCAGGGAAATTTATGTCTCCGGCCATCTTGAGTATGATCCGCTGACATTAGACCGCGAATACCGCCGCGACATCGCGAAAGGTCTCGCTATTGAGATACCAAAAAATTATTACCCGGAAAACAACCCTGAAAAAACGCCTGTAGTGCGCTGGCGCGCTCACGCGTATTTATTTTTCGATAATTGGCTAAATTATGTGTATCAGGAAACGCCCTACGATCTGAATGATTTGTGATTTAAACAACATCGCCGCGTCTTTGGAGTCAAGACTCTTAGAGTCTATAGGACTCTTGGAGTCTATAAGGTTCCCGCGCCTTCGCGAGAACCTCTACTAAATAATTTTCAATTTCACCCGCTGTGTTCATTTTTAGTACCGCGGCCGCGGCGGCTTTCGCGTCTTCTATTGTAATCCCCGCGATTACGCTTTTCGCCGCGGCTACAGAAGATGAACCCATACTGAGTTTACGCAAGCCAAGGCCGATTAAAACAGGAATCGCCGCGGGATCGCTTCCCAGCTCGCCGCAAAATGACACAGGTTTATCCGCGGTATTAAAAACTTCTATTACATTTTTAATCAGCCTGAACATCGCGGGATGATAACTTTGATAATATTTCTCAACCTCGACATTCATCCTGTCCGCGGCGCAAAGATATTGGCATAAATCATTGGAGCCGATGCTCGCGAAATCAACTTCTTTGACAGCTAAATCGGCGATAACCGCGATTGACGGAATCTCTATCATAACGCCGATTTTTACTTCGTTATAGGATACATTCTCATTGTCCAGCTCAACTTTTGTTTTGTTAATAAAATCTTTGGCTTCGCGGATATCGTCAAGGGAGGCTATCATTGGAAGCATTATCCACAAGTTTCCATAAACGGAGGCTCTAAGGCACGCGCGGATTTGCGTCCTAAAAATATCGGGATTACTAAAACAAAAACGCAGAGCGCGGTTTCCAAGAAACGGATTGTCCTCAGCGGGAAGAGGCATACTTGTCAATTTTTTATCGCCTCCGATATCAAGAGTGCGCAAAATCACAGGCCGCGGATTATAACATTCAAGCAGTTTACGGTAAACATTAAACTGCTCATCTTCTGACGGCAGCTCGTTTTTACCCATATAAATAAATTCTGTTCTGAACACGCCGACAGAATCAGTATACTCTGACGCTTCTAAATCCTTCTCATCTACCCCCGCGATGTTAAGACCGATATCAATTCTTTCGCCGCATAAAGCGCGGCATTCCTTATATTTAAAGCCTTCCGCGCGTGCTTTTTTTAAACGAAACGCTTCGCTTTTAACCTTGTAATCAGTTAAAACATTATCCGGAGGATCCAAAATCACAATTCCTTTATCAGCGTCGACCGCGGCGTTTTGTCCCTGCTTTACGGAATTTAAAAGGTCTTTAATTCCAAAAACAGCGGGGATTCCGTAACTCTTAGCGATTATCGCGGCGTGCGATGTGCTTCCGCCGGTCTGTGTTAAAATAGCGAGAACTTTAGATTTATCAAAAGCGGCTATATCGGACGGCTTTAGATCGTCACAGGCGATTATACATGGCTCGTTCATCCCGCTAAAATCATCATTTTTATTTTCGTACCATTGCCTAAGCAGCATTGTTCTGACATCATCAAAATCAGACGCGCGCTCCGCTATAAGACTATCCCCCGCGTTTTTTAAAATATTAATCACGTTTTCGTAAACACTATAAATCGCGAAATCGCCGGATCTGCGTTCCTTTAAAATTTTTGATGGTATTTCTTCGTTGATAATAATATCATCCGCGATTTCAATATGAGCGTCAAAGATTTTCGCCTTTGCGGGATCGGTTTTTTCCATTGATGTTTTTAGCTTGTATATCTCTTTGATCGCTTTTTCTTTTACGGATTTATATTTTTCAAGATTTGATTGTTCTTCGCCGGGATCAATCTTAATATCCGCGGGCGGCGGGAATTTCTCATTAGAAATAAAAACTCGGCCGACAGCCGATCCGGGAGAAGCTCCCTTTCCTGTTAATTTCATACAGTATAAACAAAAAAAGCTGTCCAACCCCGCGGGTCAGACAGCTTCTAACTGCTTCTACCAGCCGTCCTGCATGTCGTCAGGATCGCGGTGATGCTCAGAGAAAAGATCGGTTTCAGCGCGAAGGTCATCAAGATAGATATAATAACTTCCTCTGGCTTCCATAGGATCGCAATCAACTCTGAACCCTAAAATTTTTACGCCGAAATTATTCTGGTAATGATAATTCCTCTGAACTACGCCTGAGATACCATCATCCGGCGCCGGCGGAATCGCGACTACAAGCCTTTGCCAGCCCATGAAATTAAGTTTACCCATCCAGAACTCATATTTTCTTCCGAAGAAATCCTCGATTAACACAAACAAATCATGGTTAAAGTTACGTCCCGCTACCCACACGGATATAGTTTTTGTAATGCCTTCAATTGGAATTGGTCTTGTAGGATATATCATAAAAGAGCTGTAACCTCTTCTAAGAAAATCAACTCTTGTGCCTAAAACAAAAATATCCTGAATATTCAAACCTTCCTCATCCTCAAGCGGTTGTTTGCCGGCAGGCGATCCCAGGAATAATCTTGATGTGGTATAGCCTTCGTCTGAGGACATTGATGATCTCCAGAAGCCGTCATGCTCAAACTTGTCAACAGAAACTTCCCTGATCATCTGCTGCGCGGTATCAATGCCTAAACTGCTCGCGTTTGGCGTGCCAATTTGAGCGTAAGCGAAACTTCCGATACAAAGTATTAACGCTATAATAAAAAACTTTTTCATTCCAATACTCCTTAATTACCCCAAAGCTCGTTTACATAAGCCGGATCCGCCAAGTCATTGCCGTCAAAGAATGGCAAGAATGTGTCCGTTAAAATTTTGAGTTGTTTAAAATAGATATGAAAATCATTTACCCTTTCCGTCGGCTGCGTCCATATTCTGAATTTAACAAATGACAAGCCGGCGTAAGAGGGCAATGTGCTTCTCGACTGGGAAATATATGTGGGAATATTCACGCGGAGATTCTGCCAGCCCAAATAATTTATGTCGCCAAGTTTTAATGGAAAAATAACGCCGCGGTAATCTCTTACAAAAACCTCGATATAGTATCTGTAATTTGATCCCCAGACCCACATGTCCAAACTTTGAACCTTACCGGGTATGTGAATCTCGTATGGTTTCTCATCAGCGTCGTCCGCGAGAACGGGATATATATCGATCCAGTTATAGCCCTGACGATCAAACCTGCCGTGGATTCCCAGGCTTCTTTGCGTCTCCGCCGGTCTGAACCCGAACCCCGCTACAGGCCATGTATCAACATACTGCACAATCGGATACCTTCTCGCGTTACCGTTATTATCCTGTAACGCTACTCCGTTACTGTCCCTAACAGGCGAAATAAACCTGCTGGATTCAGTTTTCCATATATACGGAGCGTTGTCGCCTCCGTTAAAACTTTCCAGAATCATTGATTCCTGCGCAGTGGTTGGCTGCTGACCATACGCTGAAAAGACCGTTATACTTGCCCAAATAATCAGGCAGATAAATTTGAAACTGCTATGTTTCATCCCTAACTCCTCTTTATAAAGCCTTCACCTTAGATTATATTTGTTTAC
>JGI24695J34938_10000064_pt1 | contig 87537 bp, 71 predicted proteins | sample TergutCo191P3_FD_34938 | JGI IMG/M metagenome (IMG submission 34938)
AATCGGCTTCCAAACGCCCTGTGTCCAAACTCATGTTTGATTGTTTACTTGAATCCGAGAACATTTTGTCTGTTTTGAATATTATTGAAAATTGATTTCCTTGCCGCGTATTCATTCGTTCATTGAGTGAAAATTTTATTTCGTATATACTGACAGGCATTATCATGCAAAAAACAGAAACTGAAAAAAATATAAAGGAAGCTCCGCTGCACTGGTCTGAGCACAGGGAAGAAGCCGCAGGGTACTGGCAGTTAAAATTTCTTTTAATTTTATTCTGGAGCCTGCCTGTAGTTGTTCTGGGTATTATCGCGTTTCCTGTCGGATTTTTTTATTTTCTTTTTTCAAGAAGGGGAAGAACTGAATCAAGCCGTTTCCTGCAAAAAGCCGCCCTTCTTGTTGATGATCCAAAGCTTGAAAAAAAATGCCGTTCCAGGTTTGGGCCGTTAAGGCATATCATTTCATTTTCTCTTTCAGTGCTGGAAAAGCTTCAGGCATGGGGCGGGAAGTTTTCCTTTAATGATATTTATTTTCAGGATGATGACATAAAGGAACTTATCAGCGGACTGGAAGCGGGGAAAGGAGCCATACTTTTATTTTCCCATCTTGGAAACGCGATGCTTTTACAGGGACTTTTAAATCTCGGCCGGACCGGGGTGTCGCGAAAAATTCCTGTTACCGCGATTATGGACATGAAAGTAAATCCGAATTTCAGCCGCATACTAAACGAACTTAATCCGCGTGCAAATATGGAGCTAATTTTTCCGGAAGATATAGGCTCTCAAACGGCAGTTCTTCTTGAAGAAAGAATTGCTTCGGGGGGACTTGTGCTGAGCGCCGCGGACAGAACATCTGTGGACGGGAGAAATATAATGATACCTTTTCTTGGAAAAGAAGCGCCTTTCTCTTACGGAATTTTTTATTTGATGTCTTTATTAAAAGCGCCTGTTTATTTTGTCTTTGGACTGCGCCGCGGAGATCTGTCAATAAAACCTAAATACAATATGCATGTTCATAAAAGTCCTCTCTCTTTTGATTGTCAGCGGAGTGAAAGGATAAAAAGAACATCTCTTCTTGCTTTTTCATTTGTTGAATTACTGGAAAAATACAGCAAGGCTCATCCCTTCCAGTGGTATAATTTCCATGATTTTTGGATGGAACGCGATAATGGGGCATGAATGATCAAAAAGATATATATGTCCGCTCCCGCTCTTATTTGCTGCGCAGGGCAGAACAGGAATGAGCTGTATGAATCCTGTCTTTCCGGTTATCAGGGCGGGTTAGTAATATATGATCATAAATCTTCGATATGTGAACCATCGCACTTTGAGCCTGATGGAAATCCCTGCGGCGTTAAATCCCCTCTCGGACTTGTTACAAAGGAGTTACCCGATGTAATTCTGCCTGAACCATTGGTTTACGCAGGCGCAATAAAAATAATCCGTATTATAAACGCGGCGCTGGAACAAATGCGGCCTGTTATTGAGAAAGCCATTATAAAATACGGTCATGATAATATAGGCGTTTGTCTTGGCTCCTGCGATATAGGTTCTGAAGCCGCTTTTCTGGCGCGGAATATTGATGCCAATAATTTGAATTTTCCCAGCGCTTCATTTTCTGTTGAATTTATTACTCAAAAGTTCGGCATCCGCGGTCCCTCCTTTACTGTCGCCGCCGCCTGCGCTTCCGGGGCAAGCGCCATCGTTCGCGCCGCAGAACTGATACAATCCGGCCAATGCGAAGCGGTTATCGCGGGCGGCGCTGATGTTGTTACGAACGCTGTTATCGCGGGTTTCAGTGCGCTGGAAGCCGTTTCGGACACCCTTACCAATCCATTCAGCAAAAACCGCAAGGGAATCAATCTTGGCGAAGGAGTGGCTTTTTTTCTTCTTGAATCAGATAAAAATTCCAATGTTGAACTTTCAGGTGCAGGAGAAAGCGCTGATGCGTATCACATGACTGCGCCGGGAGCCGATGGAGCGGGTCCCGCAAAAGCAATGAACGCCGCACTCCTTGACGCCGGAATAAACAGCGGTGAAATCGGATACGTGAATCTGCACGGCACGGGAACAGCCCTGAATGACAAAGCGGAGAACAATGCCATGAGAACCGTATTTGGCGCAGGTTATCCTCCCTTCCCCCCGGTTAGTTCAACTAAACCAATCACAGGCCATACCCTTGGCGCCGCCGGAGCCATAGAAGCCGCGATTTGCTGGATGGTTTTAAATGAACAGAGAGGCCTTCCAGTGCACTGCTGGGACGGCGTAAATGACGAAGAAATGCCCTTTATCCCTGTCAGACACGGCAGCAATGAAACGCCGTCTTTCTGCATGAGTAACAACTTTGGTTTTGGCGGATGCAATGTCAGTCTGATTCTGGGACGCTGCGTTTGATCATCCCCCTAATTATTTCCCTGCCTGCTTTCCTCCCTAATTTGTCATTTACAGACAATTACGTTATATGAAATTACTGCGCTGAAAGAGTTCTGATGAATTTATTAAAACTCATTATCCCAATGATTATAAATATATTTTAACAAATACTTTAATCAGCAAAGAGAAATTCGTTACAGGAAAAGACAATGAATACATGGATAAATGGTATTCAGCGGATACTATCGAAGAAAAAGATGTTTTACTTGGGCAATCAACTGGCAGATTTGACATGATTAAATTATATAATCAAAGTAAAATATTTAACGATATTGAGCTTTTAGAATTTGCATTAAAACATGGACATAAAAATCAGTTATACCAGTTGAGTGTAAATTACTTGATTTGGAAATCAAGGATATGAGATGAATTTCATTCCCTGATTAGCATGTAACATGAATCTTCCCGCACAGAAGAATCCGCTTCAGAAAAGAAAGAGGGCTGTCTTCCTCTGCATTAAGCGAAGAAAGGGAAACAGATTGAGTTTGTGAGTTCCGTGATAAAAGAATGCCGAAAGCCGCCGGTACTGGAAATTTCGCTGTAGGCGCGGGTTTACCTGTAAAAAAAAATTCGCAATCAGGCGGTATATTCTCATCGGCATATACTAAAACAATATCTTTTGCTTTGCCGGAATGAAGGGCTGACTGCGCGGCTTTAATACATGCTAAAAATGAATTTTTAGCGGGATACATCGCTGAGTATCCTCCCTTAAGACTAAATGCGATACAGGCAAGCGCTGCAGGAGTATTAAAGCCGGACAGCGAAAATGCAGCCGGACTTAATTCTCCTTCTTCCGTGTACATTTTAAAAATCTGATACTCCCTTGCAAGCTCTCCCCGGAAAGAGAAAAAAAGTATTTTTGTATTTTCATCCACAGGCAAAAGATCATGGATAACCTGTATTGTCATTCTGGAAATCTGGCTTAAACGGCGGCGGAAAGCGGAATCGGTATATGAAAGTTCCGGCGCTTTCTGTTCATATAAAATGTTACGCTTGCCATGAGCCCATTCATCCCATTCACCGGAGGCGGTAATTCCCGGCGCCCAGGCGGAAAGCCGGGTTATGTATGTATCTCCATCCGCGTATTCATTCATGATAACCGTTTTAGTATTGCAGTTAATAATTTATGTGTCAATGTCGCAGTAACTTCCCCGGCAGGACAAAATACAGTATTTGATATAGAATAAATTTTATTATGAAATATTATAAAGATAAAAAATCAGGCAATAATTTATCAATACTTGGATTCGGCTGTATGCGGTTTCCCGGGAAAAATATCAGCCAAATTGACGCGGAAAAAACTGAACAGCTGGTATTAAAAGCCGTTCAGAACGGAGTTAATTATTTTGATACCGCTTTTACCTACGGCGGCAGCGAAGATGTTTTGGGACGGATTGTTAAAAACAACAACTTACGGGATAAAATATTTATCGCTACGAAACTTCCTTTGGTTAAATTCAGAAAATACAGGGACTTTAACACTTTTTTGAATACTCAGCTTGAACGGCTGCAAACGGATTATATTGATTATTATCTTTTACATAATCTTTCTGATACGGGATTATGGAAAACACTGTGTGATATTGGCATTGAAAAATGGATTGAGGAAAAAAAGAGATCCGGGCAAATTAAAAATGCCGGATTTTCATTTCACGGAAAACAAAATGAGTTTTTTCAGCTGCTGGAAGCGCATGACTGGGATTTTTGCCAGATACAATACAATTATATAAATATAAACTACCAGGCGGGAATGTCAGGATTAAAAAAAGCGTATGATAAAGGAATTCCTGTTTTTGTAATGGAGCCTCTGCTTGGAGGAAGACTGGCGGCAGGGCTGCCATCTGCGGTTGTTAAAGCGTTTAGATCAGCAAACAGCGCTTACACGCCGGCGGCATGGGCGTTAAGATGGCTTTGGAATCAAAAGGAAGTCGCAGTTGTGTTATCCAGCATGAATTCTTCTTCACAACTGGAAGAAAATATCAGAATTGCGGATGAATCATTCGCGGATATGTTAAGTAAAGAGGAGTCTGATGTTTATGAATCTGTTATAAAAATATTCAGCGATTCCTTTAAAATACCATGCACAGGCTGTAATTACTGCATGCCATGTCCTCATAATGTAAATATTCCCGGATGTTTCATGTCGTATAATGTATCCTATACAGCCGGGATGTACGTGGGCGTTCAGCAATATTTAACAAGCACTGGAATAAATGATCCCAGAATTAATTACGCGGCTGGTAATTGCAGGAAATGCGGCGAATGTGAGACGCGCTGCCCTCAGCATATTCAAATTATTAAATCTTTGGAAAAAGTATCAAAAAGAATGGAATCATCCATTGTGAAATTTGCGCTAAAAATACATGATAAATTAAAAAAATAACCTGTAAGGGAGTAAAAACGGGCAAATCAACAGGTATTGAAAGAAATAATTCTTTAATATACAATGAATCCATGACCAGAGGAATTTTCATCGCGGGAAATGAATCCGCTATCAGCCGGGCTGTAGAAGCTGAAACGCTGAGGCGGGTTGAACGCTTTTCGGTCGCGCTGATACCGAACAGATTCGCAGGAACGCCAAAAAATACCGCTGTGACAAATGAAAAACGCATAGCTTTGGACTGGAACCCTTCCAGCCCTATTTCCGCGCGGACTCTTGTATTGGCCGCTGAAAACCGTATGGATCATATTGATGAAGCGCTTCTTATCTGTTCGCCTCCCTCCATCCGCAGCAGCGCTGCGGAACTTCCCCTGGCAGACATTGAAATAATGATTAACGATCACATTAAAGGATGGTTCTTCCTTGTTAAGGAATTGGCGTCCATTTTTTCCAGCAGACAGCGGGGAACTCTGGCTCTTGTATACTCTGATATTTCAGGCAGCAGCGGAAGCAAGGACGATGCCCAGGACATTCTGGGGCCTTCATCGCTTGCGTCATTTCGCGCCCTTACTCATGGTCTTTTGGCCGCCGCTCACAGAGAACAGTATGTCACCGCAGGTTTTTCTTCCTCTGATACCGGAAACGAAGCCGCCTTTGCCGCGTTCATTTTTAAAAATATTGATGAAACCACCAAACGTACCAATGGTAAACTGCACAAGTTCGGCAAGTTTAGTTTCTTTAAATAGAGTCGGGATTTACATTCAATCTGTATTGTTTGTTTTACGCTGCGTTATCTTTTTTTCTTCCATCTTATATATAACAATCTGGCGGCGCTGTTTGCGCGGGGGCGTTCTTCCATTTCAAACTGCGGAATGGCGCGGAACATGTCGCCCAGTTTTTTAAAACCGTAATTGCGTGGATCAAAATCGGTGGAGCGGTTGTTGATTTTTTGTCCAACGCCGCCAAGGTAAGCCCAGCCTGATTCTTCTGCGATGTCGTCTACCGCGTCGTGTAACAGTTTCAGCAGTTTACGGTCAACCTTGAATTCCTTTTTTGGTTTAACAGACGGGCGGCTTTCTTCATCTTCAGGCTCTTCATGAGCGTCATTCAGTATTTCCGTGTAAATGAATTTATCGCAGACTGATACAAATGCCCGCGGCGTTTTTTTCTCTCCGAAACCGTAGACGATGCGGCCGCTTTCACGCAACCGCGCGGCGAGGCGCGTAAAATCGGAATCGCTTGATACTATGCAAAAGCCGTCCAGTTTTTCGCTATATAAAAGATCCATTGCGTCAATGATCATCGCCGAGTCTGTCGCGTTTTTTCCGGTTGTATACGAAAATTGCTGGATTGGCTGAATGGCATGTTCCAATAGTCTGTCCTTCCATGAACGGAGATTGGTGTTGGTCCAGTCGCCGTAGATTCGCTTAACGCTGGCTATTCCGTATTTCGCTACTTCGTTTAAAAGCCCTTCTATAATAGCCGGTTTGGTATTGTCGGCGTCAATAAGAACCGCAAGTTTTGCCTGACTTATTTCCGCCGGCTGGCTTTCCGGTGCGTTAAATGGCGTAAATGGCAGTAATGGCATTATTCCCTCCTAAGATTCACAAATGGTTTTTAAATAAATATTGATTTTTTAATCCGCCGCAAAAGGCTTATCCTGCCGAGCGGCACGCGTCTTATCATTGCTTCATGGTTTTTTTGATCCGGCGCGGGCGGCTGTTTGCTTCCCGCCGCAGTTAAATCAACGATCAGTATTAATTCTCCGCCTTCTTTTTCCAGCGCCGTCGGAACGCCGAAAAACCGTTCTTCAGTATCTCCGGTGCACGGCAGAACAATTTCAACAGGCGACTGCTGCGCTATGGCCTGTTTCGCTATGTTTTGCTTTCCCGCGTAATCCATGTGGCGGGCTTCAAGTTTCTCATAACGGAAGCTGGCGTCCTTTAATTGCGTTTCACAGAGAATCAGCCGCTTGTCAATTCTGGCGGTTAGTTCAGCCTGTTCCGTTTTACCCAGGGGTATTTTTTTCAGTACTGCGTGAAAGTTATCTGTCAGTGCGGCGGCGGCGTTCTCATTTATAACCGCTCCCCTTGTTTTAAATGAATATTTGCCTGGCGAGACTTCGCGCGAGTTAAGCGGAGGGAAATAATTGTTATACGATGTAACATTTCCTGTTTTAATCTGGCGGCGTGCGATTATTTGCACTCCCGCGCTTCGAAGGGCGCTTTCAGCCTCATTCATTGCGTTTTCAGGCAGCAGATAAAGACCCGGCGCGGCTGTTTCGAGAATTAAATTTTTCAGCGGCCTGGTTTTCGCAAGATAGCGCCAGTTCTCTGAAAGATTTAATATTACTCCCTTAACAAGCGATACTTCTTTATAAAGCTTTTCCCAGTCATTTACCGCCTGAACAATTGATTCATCAATTGCACTGCCGCAAAGATCGCTTAACATTTTAATAATGTCATCAGCGCTCATATTCTTGTCAAAAGAGCGTATAACAGATTCCTCGGTAAGTTCAAAACGAAAAATATCGCCTGCCTCCCGAATGTTCAGGAAAGCGGCAAGATTTATTGCGCTGGCCAAACCAATTTCCGGACTGACAATAACTGAAAGGCTTGAATCAATGCTGATATAACTTTTTTTAGCGTTTGTTTTTTCTTCAGCCCTGGCCATGACAGCGCCTGTTCCTTTCAGCCCGGACGGCGCTGCTGCCAAAAGGCCTGTTTTTTCCAGAGTTTCGAGTAACAGGTTGTCCGCCATGTTTACTCCAGTTTTCACCCTGAGAACCAGCAATAATCTTTTCAGCGTATTTTCCGGATAGAACAGTCCTGCGTTAAGTGAATCAAGAAAGCAGTGAATAAAACCAGCCAGCTCTTTTATCCTGCTTCTGAACAGCGGCGGTAAAATGTCCGCCATGGATTTTAATTCACCGCAGGCCAGCAGTGACGCGGCGCAGTATTCCATCCGCTCCCGCGCCTTAAGGGAAGCAAAGTCGCTGAACTGACGGTTGTCCGGAACAAGCCTTTCGCCGTCCACATAAAATAACCCGAGAACCTGCAGGCTGCCAATGACAAGTTTTAAATCAAGGCCGGGAAAACAGGTTTTCGCCGCGGCGACTACCCGTTTGCGTATAACGCCTTCCGCCCTGAAAAACGGATCCGACTGCGTTACAAAAGAAAACAGACCCGCGATAATTATGTCATTTAACAATATTTTCTGCGTATGCGGCTCCGCAGCCGTATCGTTTTTCCGCGCTTGTTCCGGTTCCATTGAGGCGGAAAACAGTGCGCTTGAATCTTCTGTAAAGGGCAGCAGTACCTGTTTCAGCGCAGGGTTAAGCGCAAGATGGCTTTCTTTCTGCGAACCCGGGGCGCCTGTTTTCTCTTCGCTGAAACGGTACAGGATAAATCTTTCTTCAAGATTAACAATTATATCCTGAAGCTGCGCGTAACTCAGTTCGCCGCTGAAAAAATTTTCAAGCACTCCGGGAACAGGTTCGCTGAACAGGGCGACCGCCGCGATAATTTTTGCGTCGTTTTTACTGATGTAGGAAGCGGTTGTTTTCTGTATATCATCGCGTAACAGGAATGTTTCAAGTTCGTTTATTAACTGTTGTTTTTGGCAGGAAGTTTTCGCTTTCCCGAATACACTTCGCAGAAGTTCATAAAATGAATTATCCGGCATTGACATTATGGCGGATTTCCAGAATTCTACTGAACGAAAAGCGTTTTCCATTTTTTATACAATCAACCTATATCTTAATAGAATAATATATAATGAGTATAATTACAAGCATAAGCCAGCTGTGAATACTGCCTTGAATTATTGTTAAACCGGAAATATACTGCTGAATATGTATAATTTGGAGCCTCAATCCAGCGAAGGTTTCCCCCTTGAAAAAATTTTCTCAAGCAAGGAATGTTCAAACAAATGCCGGAATAAAATTAAAATATCCGGATTATCCTTTAATTCAAAAAACATTAATAAAAACGAAATTTTTATCGCGGTAAAAGGATATAACACAGACGGCATTAAATATGCAAAAGAGGCTGTAAGTAAAGGCGCGAAAGCCATTGTATGCGATAAAAGGTCTGTTATTCCGGAAGATATTCATGTATTTCTGAAACAAAACAATATCCCGCTGTTTAAGGTAAACAATCCGGAAAGCGCAGCGGCGAAAACAGCGAAAATATTTTATCCAAAACAGCCGGAATTTATCTTCGCGATAACCGGTACAAACGGCAAAACAACAATCGCTGTCCTTACCATGCAATTATTGAATTTGGCAGGATACAAAGAGACAGCGGTTCTTGGGACAATGGGTTTTTTATCGGAAAATAAAAAATTCGGCAAATTAAAGAATGAAATAAATAAAATACTGGGAATAAATCCACTAACCACTCCCGATACAATAACTTTGCATAAAATATTGGATATGTCATATCACGCGGGCGTTAAATATTTGGTAATTGAAGCGTCTTCTGACGGAATATTTCGCAGCAGAATTGATGAAATAAAATTTACTTCGTGCGGTTTGTCAAATATCTGCGAAGATCATTTAATAACACACGGAACAATGAAAAATTATATTGACGCCAAATTTTCACTTTTTTCAAGATTATCATCAGGTAAAACAGCTGTTTATAATAACGATAATAAATATTCCGGAAAACTGTCTGGTTACATAAACAGGAAATTATCAGATAAAAAATTAAAAATTATAAAATATGGCATAACATCCCAAAACAATGAAATTCAGATAAAAGACATAAAGCAAAAGAAGAAAGGCTATAAAATTATAATTGAAGTTTTTGGCAGGGAATACAGCGCGGAAATTAATTTAACGGGAGAATTCCAGATATACAGCGCAATGAACGCTCTGGCTTTTGCGCTTTCTGTAATACCCAAAAAAGATATTGAACAAACAGTAAATATGTTAAAAAAACTGAAAACAGTTAACGGCAGAATGGAACTTGTAAATAAAACCAGGAAAGGCGCATCGGTATATATAGATTACGCGCATAATCCCGCATCGCTGGAAACAGCGCTGATTGAGCTAAAAAAAATCACAAAGGGAAAAATAATATCCGTTACGGGAATTAGTTCCGGAAAATCAGAATCGCGGAATGATACCGCAAGAATAGCCGGAATATACGCGGATATTGTAATATTTTCATATATTTCTCCCACATCAGAACCTGTAGATGAAATAATTGCCAGACAGCGTAAAATTTTTCCGCAGGGACTGCATGGAGGACAGACAAGATTTGAAGCCATAAAAAAAGCAATCGATATGGCGGAAGACGGCGACAGCATACTGATTAACGGCCAGGGACACGAAAGATTTATTGTCGAATACGGAAAACCAGTGCCTTTTTACGACACTGATGCTGTTAATGAAATAATTTCATCATCATAACCCGGCAGAATATTTACCGGTATATTTTTTAACATAGCCGCAGGGACGGTATGTCATTTTTGCCTGGCGCAGCCCTTCGTTTCCAAGATCCTGTTCACGGTTTATAAACGTATAAAAACCGGGTAAAAACGACGCAAACTCCTGATTCATAAACTGATAAATGCCTTTGTATTCTTCAACCGCTTTTTCAAAGTGAATTACAAACATCCTGCCTTTTGCAATGCTTTCGCCAAGACAAAAGGCCGCGGGTTTATTGTTCACAAAAAATATAGAGCCTTTTAACGAAAGCGAATCGAAAAGTTCCAGCGCTTCTCTGGCGGCGTTGTAATCATTGTCCTGTCCGCTGTTCTTTAAAAGAGAATCGCATCGCCATTGCTCCAGAATTTCCATGGCGGCGGGAACGAAAGCTGCACTCATCGGATATTGCTCATGATCCGGATAAGCACTTAAAAAATGATTTACATGATTTTTCTTTTTATGATATTTTTTCCCTGCCAGTTCCGAAAGATCGTGGCGGTAGTAAAGATAATCAAAATTGTTTCTGTCTTCCTCAAAAATAATTCCGTTCTCCTGTAATCTTTCCCTTACAGGAGCTAAAACTGATTCAGAAATATTTTTCCAGAAATCGTGGGTTGTAAACAATGAATTTAGAATCTCTTCGCCAGGCGCGCCGCACGGAGTCATAAAAAATGATTTGCCGCCGAAAGTGCCGGAAATGATAAACCTGACGTTTGATTTATCAGACGTAAAATTGGAAGAGTAACTTCCGTTAGTATGCGGGCTTGGCTGCGGTTCAAGCGAAATGCGGTAATTGTACCTTTTTCTGAAAAGATAAAGGCTTGAAAAGGTAAATTCCGAAACGCCGTCTGATGTAAGAGAAAGACGGGGATGCATGCTTTCTTTCAGATTGATATCCAAAAGCGTAAAATCGGGATAACATGGGATGCTCATTTTATGATTCTTGTTTTTCTTTCTCCAATTTTTTTACTTGAACCGATTTCCTGGATCCCAATATTATGGAAACCGGCTCCATAATCGGGATATTTTCACAAACAATTTTTATTATAACTGTCATGGGAACCGCAAGAACCATTCCGGCGAACCCCCAAATCCAGCCCCATATCGCTAGTGAAACCAGAATCATCAGGGGGGATATTCCTACATGGTCGCCTATTATTTTTGGATCGAAGATATTACAAAGGATTAAATTAACAAAAAGGATAATGGAAACGATAATGATAATCGGAGCAGGGTCGGGCCAGAACTGCAGCAATGCAAAAAATGATATGGCAACGCCTGCCGCGATACTGCCCAGATTGGGAATAAAATTAAAGAGAAACTGAATGACCCCCCAAACAAATGCGAATTCCAATCCGACAAAATAAAAACTGACCGCGAATATAATTCCATTAGCAAGGGAAATCAGGAATTTTGCTGTTAAATACCTGGTAACCTGCGACATTACATCATGGCCCATCTTGTTAATTCGTTCAGACCGGTTCTCAAACGCTGTGTCAAGTTTATCTTTGAAATGGTTCGCTTCCAATAATATAAATACGACAAAGAGAACCACTATAACCGCGTCTGAAACGAAACTAACAACAGAATTGGAAAACGAAAAAGTAAAATCACGCACCCAATTACGTATACCCAATTGACCCCAGAGGTTTGCTCCGAAAGAAATATCCTGATTATACGGAAGTTCAAATACATTGGCTATCCAGATATAAATTTCGGTTAAACGGGACTCATATTTGGGATATTGGGCTGCAACCATCTTTCCTGATGAAAAAAGCACCATTCCAAAGACATATAAACCGGTAACGATAATAATAACCACCAGGAAAATTGAAATATAACGGTGAACCTTGATTTTATCCATAATTCTTACCAATGGATACATTGCGGATGATAATAAAGCGGCAATCGTGAAAGGCAAAATTACAGATGAAGCGAATTTTAAAACTGCCGCGGCAAAAATAAAACATATAAAAAGCATCAAAAAAAAGACAGCCTGACCCGAATGAAAGGTTTTAAACACATTATTTCTCATAAATTTATTCTCCATAAGTTCCGGCGTGTCAGAAAAACCAACGCTGATGACTTAAATTGCATTAGTTTTTAAACAAGGTTATTTATTCTGGAAATTATGCCATAAATCGCCGGAATGAGCAAGAAAGCACTTGACCAGTGAGTAATAAATTATTAAATTTATAAGTAGACTGATGATACGGTTTAGATGAATTCTGCAAATATGTATTTCTAATCTCATCTACACATTTAAGCATCTCTTGTTTTATGGCTGACGTATTTCAGCAGCCTCCCGGGTTTCCTCACCTCCTTTTCCCGGGAGGTTTTTTTATTTTTAATCAGTGAAAATTTGTAGTTATTTACTCCTTCTTTCCGTCAACCTTTACTTTCTTTTTCAGCTTGTTAAAGTTAAGCCATGAACTTTAACTTTCTTTTTTAGCTTGTAAAGGTTAAGCCATTATCTTTAACTTTCTCTATTGACTTGTAAAGGTTTGTAAAGTAAAATTTATCAGGTATAGATAAATGTTTAGGGAACAACATGGAAAACTCGAAAAATCCTCAATTGTTTATGGTGAGCAATACAATGTTTATTTACCAGATGCCCTGCCGCCCATACCTCCGGTAAATATGTCGGAAATCACCGAATTGCTGGGAGAAGCCAGTCTGGCCATAGGAGAGCTAAACGGTGTTGTAGAGGCGGTTCCCGATCTCGCTGTTATTAATTATATGTATGTGCGCAAGGAAGCTGTTCTTTCTTCCCAAATAGAAGGCACTCAATCTACTCTTGACGACCTAATGCGTTATGAAGCGGGTACTACTGCCGGCGTATTTATAGATGATGTTACCGAAGTATCTTCGTATGTAGCCGCGTTAAGTCACGGTCTGAAGCGTATAAACGAAGGGTTTCCATTATCACAGAGACTTATCAAGGAAATTCATAAGATTCTTCTTACGAATTCAAGGGGCCAGCATAAGACTCCCGGAGAATTTCGCAGAACACAGAATTGGATTGGAGGCAGCAGACCGGGTAACGCCCATTTTGTTCCCCCTCCGCCTGATAGAATTTCTGATTTAATCAGCGATCTTGAAAAATTCATCCACGATAAGAATAAAATTCCGCCGCTTGTAAAAGCGGCGCTGATTCATCAGCAATTTGAAACCATTCATCCCTTCCTTGACGGTAACGGGCGTACGGGACGGCTTCTTATTACTCTTTTTTTATATGCTGAGGGATGTTTACGCTCGCCTTTCCTTTATTTAAGCCTTTTTTTTAAGCAGCACCGTGATTATTATTATGAAATGCTCTCAGAACCGCGCAAGACAGGTGATTGGGAAAAATGGATTAACTTTTTTCTTGAAGGCGCGGCTGAAACCGCAATTGACGCTAAAATGACCTTAATTCACATTAAAAATCTGTTTACAGCCGACGATGAAAAAGTAGCAGGTTTAGGCCGCGCTCGCGGTTCCGCAGAACTGGTTTTCACGATTTTCAAGCAAAAACCAATACTGGCTGTTTCGGAAATAATGAAACGGACAGGACTTTCCAAACCAACTGTTATTAGCAGCGTAAAACACCTTATAAAGCTTGGTATAATTCATAATAAAAGCAGGAAAAAATGGGGTCAAATTTACGCTTACAGCGGATATACCGGCTTATTACTTGCGAATGGATAGTTAAGGGATAATAATCACGGAAGCGGCGCTGCCGTCGCGGGAGTAAATGCGGCTGGAATTGTACGGGTCCAGATATCGCTGTCCCCGGTGGAAAAATACATATTGGTATGTTCCCGACGGTAATGGTATGTTAATGCTGTATATGCCTCCCGGTCCTTCCTTTAATTCATACATAAAGGGATCCCAACTGTTAAAATTCCCCGCCACTGTTACGGTTTCACCCGGCGGCCCTTTGAATGTAAAATCCAATCCACTGGGCAGCCCGTTTAACGGATGGGGATTTACTGCCCTGTACGGAATTGATAATACCGATAATGAAATACCAGAAACCGGATCCCTGCGGGTATTAGGGTTTGTTGGATCTATTGTCCATAAACCGTTAATGATCAGCCTGTATTCAAGTTCTCTGATGTTTTTTGGGACTTCAAATATATGAAACTGGAAACCAGCCTCAATGTATGGATCGGGTTCTTTTTTCCCCTCCGGTATTGGCGCAAACAGGCGATCCTGCGGTATTAACAGATGTCTGTACCAGTAAACATTGGTAAAATTTTCATGAGCGAATGCCACGCCTATCCTTCGCACATCGGAAGAAGCGGTAAATATTACCGCATCTTCAAAAATTACCGGAGCGCCCGGTCCGGGAAGGGTAAGCAAGCGATCAATTAGCTCATAAGTTTCCCAATCCGCTGCCCACGAGATGGCGGAAATCATGACTAAAAGAACAAACGCCTTAATCGTTTTCATACATTCTTTACAATTATCGGCCGATAATTGATTATCTTAATATGATAACCTGAACCCGCCGCGGCTGTATAACCGCGCGGTTAAATTGAACATAAAACGGAGTTTTATGCCGTCATTAAGCGCGCTCAAAGAGTTTAGAAACTCATTTAATAACATCGCAAATGAGAAAAATGATGTTTTATCCAGAGATACGCACTTTGATGAATTAACTCTCCCCGACAATGAACCTACCCCATCTGATCTTTCCGGTCAAGAAGCCCCTCCTCCTGCTGATAATTCCGCTAATAATACCGCCGATACAAGCTCCGGAGGCTTTGATTTAAATTCTTTTTTAAATTCTCTGCCTGGTAAATCTCAGCCGGATCAGCCAGCGGAAGAAGAATCCCTTCCTGATGATATAACGCCGGAACCTCCGCCGGATGAAAAGCCAATATCCGGCGCATCGTCCAATGATATAAATGAAGCGCCTTCTGATTCGTCATCGGATGATCTGTTATCTTCTGATGATTTTTCTATGGTTTCCCCTGAATCTCAGCCAGAAGGCGCTGAGTCAGGAGATTTTGGAGCGGAAGACTTTGGAACCGGAGATTTTGGCAGTGAAGATTTTGGAACCGGGGATTTTGGAACCGGAGACTTCGGCAGCGAAGACTTGGGAACAGGTGATTTAGGAGTTGATAACTTCGGCAGTGAAGACCTGGGTTCTGTTGATTTTGGAACAGGTGATTTTGGCAGCGATGTTCCAGCCGCTGCGGATGATAATCTTCTGGATGACAGCGCTTTTAATATTTCAGATGACGCGACTTTACCGAATGATGATGAGCTTCCTGATATTGACACCGGGAAAAGCGCAAGCTTTGGCGGGGAAGACAGCGGTGATTTTGAGCTTGAACCATTGGATGAAATGCCCGATTTGGGGACTCCTGAATCCGGCTCATTGGATCAGGATTTATCTATTGATGATTCACTGCCTGATTTAGGCCTTCCATCTGATTCATCTGAAGGAGATATGTCTTTTGACGGCTCACTGCCGGATCTGGGTTTACCCTCTGATGACGACTCGCTTCCCGACCTGGACTTTCCATCTGAATCATCCAATGAAGACTTTTCCTTGGATGACTCGCTTCCCGACTTGGGTTTTCCGGACTCAAATGCATCCGCAGCGGGCGCGGATAGTTCATTACAGGACATGGATTTTCCTGATTTTGATTCACCGCATGATGAAACGCCCATTGACGGTTCACTGCCCGATTTGGATTTTCCGTCATCTGACGCATCGCCTGAAGACACTCCTTTTGACGGTTCTCTGCCTGATCTGGATTTTCCGTCATCTGACTCATCGTCTGAAGAAACGCCTTTTGACGGTTCTCTGCCCGATTTGGACTTTCCGTCATCTGATTCATCGCCTGAAGAAACGCCTTTTGACGGTTCATTGCCTGATCTGGATTTTCCCGATTCTGATTCATCGTTGCCAGACCTGGATTTTCCGGAAATTGATTCTTCGCAGAATGATACTGCGCTTCCCGGCGCTGATTTTAATCTTGACGGCGAACCCGGCGAACTGCCGGAGCTTGGTGATTTGGGCGACGACTTTTCTTCCGACACAATTGATATTGACAGCGGAACTGATGACTCAGCTTCACCTGCGCCGGCGGAAGATGCCGGTAATGTTTTTGGATCGGATGATTTTTCTCTCGACGGGCTTGATGAAATATTAGATAAAAATAAAACCAAAACAGCGCCGCCGCCTGCACCCAAAAAAGGAGTGTTCGGCAAAAAGAAACCCGAAGCTCAGGAACCGGAACCTGAAGATGTAGAAGAAATCCGCTTAAGCCAGGATGATTTAGATACAATATTAAAAACACTGTCCGGTTATCCGCTCAATCTAAGGGTGGCCTGCGAAGAAATGATTGCTGAAATGGTGCTTATACCTCAGCAGTTGTCCAAAGTTATTAATCTCCTTGTGAATGGCGCATATCCAAAAGAAATGGCCGCTCTCGCAAGTGAGATTATGGGCAAAGAAATTGTCGTACCCAAAAGTTTTCAGAAAAGCACCGGCGCGGAACTGGAAGACGAGAAATCAAGATTTGCCTATATTTTTGTACATAACTTCCTGCCTGTATTGCGGTTATTCGCCGTTATCGCGGCATTGTCGGCATCTGTTATTTATCTTGCGTATACATTTATTTATATTCCGCTAAAAGCGGAATCTATTTATAAACGCGGTTATGAGCGCATCTTTGCCGGTGAGTATCAGCGCGCGAATACCCTGTTTCATGAAGCTTTTGTTACGCATCGGAAGAAAGAATGGTTCTATAAGTACGCTGAAGCTTTCAGGGACCAGCGGCGCTATCTGCCTGCTGAATCAAAATATGAAGAACTGTTGCGATACTATCCCAGGGATAAAAAAGGCGTTTTGGATTACGCTGACCTGCAGACAAATTATTTATTAAATTACGACAAGGCAAATAAAATCCTTCAGCAGCAGCTTCTTGATTACGCTCCCAACGACCCGGAAGGCCTGCTCGCGGCCGGAGATAATTTCTTTGCCTGGGCGGATTCCGATCCGGCGAGATTTTACGACAGATACGAAGACGCGCGCTATTCATACGCGAGAGTGCTTGAAAAATACGGATGGCAGCCGCCTGTTGTTGAACGCATGATGAAATATTTTATCCGCACGGATAATCTTCTGGAAACGCTAAACCTCAGAAACTGGTTTGACGCCGACGATACCAGGCGGCTTTCTCCCGAAGCAATCGCTGAACTGGGCGGGTATCTTCTGGATAAACAACTGGAAGAAGTTAAAGGCGTTCCCAATCCGTATGTTGAAAGCATAGAAAGCGTGCGCGCCATGTTGATTCAGGCAGTCAGGGAAAAGCCCAATCTGCCGGAACCTCATTATCAGCTGGCACGTTATTACAAGAGTTTAAACAACACTTATGAAGAGCGTCTGACCCTGGAAAACGCGATACGCGCGTTTGATCTTGCGGAAAGCGAACCTGTGCGCCGCCGTCTTCAGCGCGTTGATACCCATTACCGTTACGCGAACTTACTCGTCAACAACAGGGAATTTTTCCCAGCGGAAAGGGAACTGGTCAGGGGCATAGAACTTTACGAAGATTTCCTGAACAGAAATTTAATATCAGCCTCTCCCCAGCTTGGGCAGCTTTACGCGGCAAAAGGCGATTTGGAATACTTTGTCAAAGCGGGCGACATGAACGCGGCTCTCAATGATTACAGACGGGCTGAAAGATACGGTTATTCGCCGCCTGAAATTCAGTACAGAATGGGCGCCGCAAACTACCAGCTTGAAAACTGGGGCAGTGCGCTTGAATACATGTTTAAGGCTTCCGCCGATCTGCCCTTAAACTATAAACTGCTCCACGCTCTTGGAAACACCACTTATAAACGCGGTGATTATTTCGCCGCGCAGGGTTACTTTGACCGTCTGCTAAACATTCTGGAAAATCAGCGCGCAAGGCTTCCGGTGCTTCTGCCGAATGATCGTCCGGAATTCCTGGAACTTGGCGAACGCCTTATGATGGCGCGTAATAATGCCGGAGTTGTTTATGAAGCTCTCGCCGACACAACCGGCAACCGCGATTACCGTTCGCGCGCCCTGTCCCTTTACGCCGAATCCGCTCGCGCCTGGGATTCCATTACCCGTAATCCGGAATCAATGGCGCGGATGCGTCTGGGCGATACTCCAAACGCCCCAGGCGTCAATCTTGGTTTCCTTAATGTCAGCAATGCCATCCGCCCCGCATCCGGCTTTAATCCCGAAATTTTCATCCGGATAGACAAGGATGTTTTGGATCCATCCCACTGGGAAGAGCTTGCTCCATTCGGCGGACTGGTAAATTAATTCTGCAATATCCGCCTGTAATCCTCAATCGTCTGCGCATGAACAGCCTTTTCGCGTAATGCCGCGCCTCCGATGAAACCTTTTGTGTAAGCGCAGACTTGTTTCCGCATTTCAAGACATGCTGTGCGCTCTCCCGTGTCAGATGCGAGCATTTCAAGATGGCGCATAACAGTGGCGATCCGCGCGGATACCGGAGCAGGTTCCCATGCACCCGTTTCCAGAAATGAACGGGCCGCGGAAAAAATAAACGGGTTACCCTGCGCGCCTCGGGCGAACATGACAGCGGCGCAGCCTGTTTCGCTTAACATTCTTTCCGCGTCCTGCGGCGTGTAAAGATCGCCTGAGCCTGTTACGGGAACGGAAAGGCGCGATGCCAAATCCGCGATATGGGTCCAGTCGCTCTTTCCGCTGTAGTTCTGGGCGCGGGTGCGGGGGTGCAGGCTTATCATTGCGGCTCCGGCTTCAACGGCAATCCGCGCGCATTGGACGTAGTTAATGGAAGCGCTGTCCCAGCCTGAACGCATTTTTACAGTAACGGGAACGCCTCCCAGACTTTCGCGCGAAGCGCGTACAGCAGCTTCTACAACACGGCCAAGATTAGCCGGATTTTTCATCATGGCTGAACCGGCTCCGTTCTTTACAACCTTTGGCACAGGGCAGCCGCAGTTAATATCCAAAGCATCCGGCTCCAGCGGAGCGAGCAGAGCCGCCGCTTTATAAATTGATTCGCTTTCCGCTCCGAAAAGCTGTATCGCATAACGCTTTTCATTATCACCCCGTTTTACCAGATTGACAGCGGCAAGAACAGCGCTAGAAATTTTGCGGTCATTGTTTCCATCAGCTTTTTTTCTCCCGTTATTCGCTTCTTCCTGCGCGCCGTGAACCGAATACCCATCGCGCCCCTGTGAGATAAAATCCGGATCGATTAAACCGTATCTGCCGAAGTTACGGTACAGCGCTTCTGCGGAAATTAGTTCAGTAAATGAAAAGCAGGCGCCTTCTTCTGCGCACAATGAACGAAATGCGCGGTCAGTGTAACCAGCTACAGGCGCGAGGAAAAGATTCCCTGAAAGCTCAAGGGAACCTATTTTTACAGGACGGTACCGGGAACTTTGCTGCAAGCGCATTATTCATCGGATAAACCGAAGAATTTATTGGCGTTCTTCCAGAGCTGATCCGCGAGCGCTTCTTCTTCCATATCGAGCATATCCGCCATGAAACGAGCGGTAATGGGCAGGTATTTGGGCATGTTTCTTTTGCCGCGATAATCCGCCGGAACCATAAATGGGCTTTCCGATTCAATAAGTATCCGGTCAAGAGGCAGAACGCCGATTGTTTCGTGCAGGTTTTTCGCGTTTCTGTAAGTTAAATTCCCCGCGAAGGAAAAGTACAGTTTCAGATCCAGTGCTTTCTCCGCGTATGCTGCGTCTTCTGAGTAGCAGTGCAGAACCCCGCCTCTGGAAGGAAGCCTGTCGCGCAGGATATCCAATACATCATGGCCCGCGTCGCGATTGTGAATGATTACAGGCAAGTTGAGCTTATTTGCCAGGTCAAGCTGAGTTATAAAAAGTTCAATCTGGGATTTTTTATCCCCGAATTTACGGTAATAATCCAGACCGATTTCTCCAATGGCGACTACGCGCGGATATTGAACGCTTTGTTCAATATGAGAAAACCAGTCCCTGCCAGGGTTTTGCACCTCGGAAGGACTTACCCCTACGGCATGGTAGACATTCGCCGCTGATTTCAGGTTTTCATAAACCTGACCGAAGTCGTGAAGACTGTTACAAATTGAGACGATCCTGGCAACAGAAGCCTGGCGGGCTTCCTGTATAACAATGAGTTGTTCAATTGGGTCATCCACTACAAGCCCCAAATGGGCATGAGTATCAAAATACTGCATAGCTTAATCCAAAAGGTATGATATTTGGTTTTTACCAAACTGGTTACAGTAATTTTAACACCCATGTTCCCATCCGTCAATAATTAATTCTATAAAATAATCGTAAAATCCGCCTTATCACAGTGGTATGAATTTACCAAAAAATGCCGAAAATCATTAAATGTCATCATAATTTTACAAGTATTCACAGCGGGAGTCAGTTTAAGGGCGATATAATTTCATCATTAAAATGACATTTTCGAAAATTTATGTTATATTATATTTAAGGAGAAAAATATGAAGAAAATTTTTATATTCTTTATTTGTTTGATTGCGGTAATGATGTCCTGCGATATAAATTTACCGCAAAATGTAACAATTAGAGGAAATCCGGGGGTATATTTATCAATAGGTAACCCGGCAAAAGAAATTGAGGAACTTTTAAGTTTCGATGGAATCGCCGCAATGATGGGCAATTCGGAAAATAATAGCATAAGAATATACGATTACAGACCGGAAAATTCCAGTACTGTACAAAAATATTTAATTCATTATCCCATAGCGGAAATGGAACTGGAACTAGCGGATTATATGGCGGGTGTCAGCGGCGAAACTGTAAACATTCCTTCCTTTTTTAATAATCAGGGTCTTTTTTCCGGCGCAAGTAACGGAATTTGTCTAGGAGAAAATATATTGACCATGACTCCTTCTGAGCTATCGGAATATGTTGAAACACAAATAAATATAAACCATTCTTCTGGTTGTTCCTGCACCCCATTTATTTCTGTGCCTTTGGATGATATGGCAAAATTGATAGTACAGGCGACCGGCGGTCCGTTCGGCATAGAAATTGAGAATCGCCCTAATCTGGCAAATAATCTGCGTATCAAGATTCCAGGTCTCGGAATACCTAATTATATTTCAGGAACTCCAACCGCAGACAACAAGCTGCGATTCGTTAACTCAGGCTCATTTACATTTCTGCCCGGTAGTCACTTAAACGCTAATAACGAGCTGGAAATTTTTGTTAATATTACTGCGCCTTGTTCCGGACAAATAACGCCGGATATTGTTTTTGAATGGGATACAGCAATAGTTAAGGGTGATACGAGTAATTTAACAGATGATATAAATCTTGATATAAACTTAACAACTTTTTTAGGCGAGGGCACTGCATTTAACAATGTTGAAGGTTATATTTATATTAACGGAGTTAGTAATGCAAGATTGACACTTAAATTGGATAGCGAATATTTGACTTATGGAACATCGCCTATATATGACTCCACATTAACTCCGCGTAATGGACCGGATTTTCCGGCAAACATGGAACAGATTACACAGGAAATTCCATTACATAGTCTTGGTCTTGGCGTAAACCCGATTAATTTTACCAATGTAATCAATAGCAGCTCGGGTACATTAACTTATGCGATTGATATACCGCAATTTTACATAACCCGGGGTGTGGTTGGAAAAATTAAAGCTGATCTTGTTATTGTGCTTCCTTTAGAGCTAAGGGTTACCGGAGCATCATCTGTACCAGGTTATGTTAAACTTGATATGGGATTGGATGAATTATTCGGCGGAAGTGATGGAACCGGCGATTTGTTTGGGCGCACTGGTCCCAACGAGAGTGATGATATTTTTAGTCAGCTTGAATCTGTAGATATTATTATAGAAAATAGAAACATAACAATTTTTGATCAAGATAAGCTCGCTATACTGGTAAAGAATAAAGGCTTAGATCATATTTTAGATTTTTCCAGCGTAACATCACCTCATTGGGAAATTAATTCTGATGGTTTTTCTTATCCATTTTCTCCTACATTTGAAATTCTCCTGAAAAAGGATAACCAAAGTGATAGTTATGCTACATTTGCTGTTGAGAATATGGCAGGTCGCTTTGACTTTACCATTGCGGTAAAGGCAGTCGCTGATATTGAAATCGATATTTTATAGGAGGGTGGAACAAATGAAGAAAATAATTTTTATACTTTTAATTATTGCCATATCACTGCCACTCTACGCGCAGAAAAACGATCAGGAAAATGTACCTAAAAAAACATTTTCTTTTGCCCGTCAGAGTTTTGAGATTGGCATTGACGCGGGACTGGGATTTGATAATAACCTTGTTAAAGTCGGTGATTTACTGGATCCGGACAAGCAGATTGACGGTAAAGCAATTATCGATCTTAATGAGTTCGCAGGCAGGCTTGGCGACAATGGTTTAAACCTGAATGCTGCTGTTGACACAGGTTTCTATGTCAATTTATTAAACATCAATCTTTTTGGAAGCAAGTGGGAGCTTGGAATTTTCGCCGGCGCTGACGGTAATATTAATTTTAATCTGCCAAAATCACTTTTTACCCTTGTTTCGGAAGGGAATGTTAACCAGACATTATTCACGGGAAATATTAGCGCGACGGGCGGCATTTACGCTGATGTCGGTGTAAGGGCTTCCGGAAAATTCGGGAAACTGCGCATCGGCGCTACGCCTTCAGTGTTTGCTCCCCTGATTTATATTCCCAGAACCGGAATTGACTTTACATTGAATACTGATACAAACGAAGGTCTCTCGTTTGACGCGGATGGAGGCATCAGTATTTACAGCCCGTTCAGCCAGCTTTTTGATGATAACCTAAATATTCAGAATGTTAGCAGTATAAATCTTGGGTTTGATATATCCGCTCATGCTCAACTTGATTTGTTTCCCTTCCTTGACGTAGGAGGCAGCATTTCCAATATTCCCGTTATTCCCGCGAAAATGAAAGACAGGCTGGCAGTTTCTCTGGATTATGAGATTCCTCCCACAACAATTTCTACAATAATCGACGGCGGACTGGAAATCCCCGAATTCGGTGATGAAACGCTGGTTTACGGTTACAGAAGCGACTCAGAAGTATTTGTTGTACGGCCCCTTCGCTTCGATGTTTTTACCAGATATAAGCCATTCAGCAATGAGTTTATTGTTATAAGACCGAATATCGGCATGTCAATTGATATTAACAATAAAGAGCCGCTTTTTAACACAGGCATTGGCGTACAGTTGAATATTGTGGATCTTTTGATAATTAATATCGGCACCGATTATACAGAAACTATATGGACGCATCACGCCGGTCTTGCATTAAATCTCAGATTCTTTGAATTGAACCTGAGAGCGTCGCTTCGCTCCTCGGATTTTAAATCTTCTTTTGACGCGCAGGGCTTTGGTTTTAATGCAGGAGTGCGATTCGGATTCTAAAAATATCCACTGGCAGACAGAATAGAGCAGCAGCGGCGGAAAGCCGCTGCTGTTTTTTTTATGTCTTGTTTTTTGCTCTCTCATGTTAAAGATAATTTCATTTCAACAGGTTGACCTCTATGTGTTCAATCTTTATTCTATTAACATGAACATAATTAGGCAGCCGTTTAAATACCGGAATTACGGTACTGTATACTGGTTAATAGGAATAAACATTCTCGTTTACGCGGTGATGCAGATTTTTGGAGCCAATTTCCGCAATACGCTGATTATACGAATGGCCATGATACCTCTGGCCGTGACCAATGGATGGGTGTGGACATTTATTACATATATGTTTTTACACGGAAGCATAAGCCATATTCTGTTTAACATGCTGGGTCTTTTTATTTTTGGCATCCATGTTGAAAAGCAGATGGGCAGCCGTGAATTTCTTCTTTATTATTTAATGACAGGCATTCTGGCCGGAATCTTTTCATTCGGCGTTTATTACGTTACGCGCAATTATTGGGTGGCGCTTATGGGCGCGTCCGGCGCGCTCTTTGCCGTGCAGCTTGCGTATGCTGTGTTTTTCCCCAATTCCATTATTTATATTTGGGGTATACTTCCCCTGCGCGCACCTGTAATGGTGCTGGGTTTTACCGCGCTTGAACTTGTCTTTTCATTTACAGGACGCAGCAGCGGGGTAGCGCATCTGACCCATCTTGCCGGTTTTGGTTTTGGATGGCTTTATTTTCTGCTGCGCTTCGGCGTAAATCCGTGGCGGCGGCTTACTGGGCGTTAAATGAAAGATAAAAAAGTTGTCGGTATCCTTTTCGGTGGTAAATCCGCGGAGCATGAAATTTCTCTATTGTCCGCGAAAAATGTCTATGAAGCAATCGACAGGACCCTTTTTGAACCTGTTCTTTTCGGCATTGACAAACGCGGGCGCTGGCATCTTTTTGATGCCGAACAATTTTTGTTAAACGCTGATAATCCTTCCCTTGTCAGTTTAAATTCAGGCGGTAAACCTGTTATTTATAAAACAGAAAATATCGGAATGCTTTCCACAGACAGCGCGGGTAATGTTCCGCTTGATGTTGTTTTTCCAATTCTGCACGGGCCTTTCGGCGAGGACGGCACAATTCAGGGCTTGCTGAAATTGGCGGATATTCCCTTTGTCGGGCCCGGCGTTCTTGGCTCCGCAATCGGCATGGATAAGGACGCGATGAAAAGGCTGTTACGCGACAGCGGCATTCCGGCTGGTAAATTTATTTCGCTGAAAAGCCACGAAAAGACGCCTTCTTTTGAAGATATTGCAGCCGCTCTCGGAAAACCTTTTTTTATCAAGCCCGCGAACATGGGATCATCTGTCGGGATTAACAAAGTCTATAACAGGGAAGAATACTCAGATGCGTTATGTGACGCTTTTCAGTATGATACAAAAATCATCATTGAAGAATACATTCAGGGACGCGAGATTGAATGCGCCGTGCTTGGTAATGAAGAGCCGGCCGCTTCCGTACCTGGTGAAATTATTCCCTCCCATGAATTTTATTCTTATGACGCAAAGTATCTGGATGAAAAAGGCGCGTCACTTGTAATACCCGCGAAACTTGACGATAAAACAATCAGGCGTATTCAGGACATGGCTGTAAAGGTTTTTCAGACGCTCTGCTGCGAAGGTCTTTCACGCGTGGACTTTTTTCTGAAAGACTCAGGCGATCTGATTGTCAACGAGATTAACACCATGCCCGGCTTTACCAGGATAAGCATGTTTCCCAAAATGTGGGAAGCAAGCGGCGTTTCCTACACGGAACTTATTACGCGCCTGATTACTCTCGCTCTCAGCCGGTTTGAAAAAGAAAGACATTTAAAGACAAGCGTTGCAGGATAAAAAAATGAAATGCTTTTATTATTACCGTTTTCCGTTATGTAAAATCGGCATAGCTGAAGAAGACGGCGCCATTTGCAGTGTTTTTTTTGACGGCGGGAGAATATCGGATTTTTTCAGGAAGAACGGCATTGGTGAAAATGAAACTCCGCTGATTAAAAAAGCGGCGGATCAGTTAGGTGAATATTTTGACTGTAAACGAAAAACTTTTGATTTGCCTCTGGCTCCGGGGGGAACCGCGTTTCAGATGACGGTATGGAACGCGCTTCAGATGATTCCTTACGGACAGACATGCAGTTACGGACAATTGGCCGCCGTGATTGGAAACCCAAAGGCATGCCGCGCTGTCGGCATGGCGAATAACCGCAACCCGATTTCGGTTATTATCCCCTGCCACCGCGTAATCGGCAGCGACAAAAGCCTGACAGGCTACGCAGGCGGACTTGATTTAAAAGAAAAATTATTAATGCTGGAAAGGAATTAGTAAAAAAAAGCGGCGTGTATTTTATTCGTGCTGAGCGGCTAACGCTAATATAGCAACAAAAAGAATCAGCGTAATTGCAGCCAGAAAGATTATCAGAGCGGCGGTAAAACCAAAACTTAATATCAGTAAAATTCCCAGATTATTCAGAAACGCGCGGTATATGAAAACAAGTCCGTAAAAGACTACCGGTAAAATCAGAAGCAGCAGTGGAAACAGAAAACGCGGATTTGTTTTTGTGCGGAAACGCCAGCCTATTATTATTACAATGGCCGCCATGGGAAGGAAAAATAATACCGAGCCAAGGCGGTTCAATATTTCCGCTTCAAATATCTGGCTGATATATCCTGTCGCGCCGAGTATTTTGGAGGCTGTGTACAGTTCATCAATCTGAAGATTGGGCAGCCCCCGGCGCACATTTGAAAGGAGTAAAAAATCCTCGATGCTTATATCAAGAATTACTCCAGTTGGCGTTTTATCTCCTATCAGCCATTCATCCTGCCAACTGTTATTTTTGTCATACCGGCTGAGAGCGTGAGTTAAAATAATTATTTGCTGTTTTCCGTTTATTATATAGGGCAGGAGTTTCGCGTAATCGGCTCTCATGCTGACAACCGGACGCGAGAGCAGATCAAATTCCATGTACTCAAGTCCCATTCCGTAGGCAATATCAGGCGAAGTTGAAAGATTTTTAAAGCGGATAACAGCCCTTCCGCCGTGGCCTGGCAGGGAAAACAGCGCGCCTGTAAGTATCTCTCCAAGCGTTAATTCCATTTCGTCAATAAAAAACGCGTATTCTTTTGTTCTCTGCTCGCTTGCGGCAAGGAAGCGCGATACATCGGGATCATCGGGAGTCTGAGCCAGCAGCTCCTGAAAAATATAATAGGCGCTTATAAAATCGCCTGAGTTCATCGCCTGATAACCTGAAAGTTTCAGATTGAAAAGCGCGTAAAGACGCTCTTCCCTCATGTTGGGCGACTGAGAATCGATCATGTTCCACGCTTCGCTCGCGAGCCTTGCCGCGTTAGCCGCTTCAGGGCTGCCGTCCAGAGCGAGCCTTTCGCCTGTAGTGGCGAGCCAGTGCGCGTCAAAATAGCGTTTTTCGGCGAATGCTTTTTCGCTCAGCGCGATTGCTGATGTTGCGTTTAACGATTGACCGTCTCCGGACAGCGGGGTTATTTCAGCGCTTCGCCATTCCCTTGACAGCGCTTCACGCGCTTCAGATTTTTCATAAATCTCATCGTACTGTTCCCTGTCAAGACCAATCTCAATATCCAGTTTTAAATTGTTTAACTCGGGACTGTTGGGCCAGACCTGTTCGCAAATTCCTATAAACTGTGAAGCCTCCTGCCACTCGCCCGCCTTGCTTCTGATCTGTGCCTGCTCTTTTGCAAGATGATACAGTTCTCCCTTAAAGTGAATATTTTCTTCAGAATTTTTTACCAAGGGAAGAGCAAGAAAAAAAAACGCACCGTAAATTACCGCGCAGATTATCGCGGTTATCAGCGATGAAAGCAGGCGGTTAAACAGCGCCTGGGAAAAACTGGGCTGTTTGTCTTCGGTGGAATGCGAAACCAGCCCGAAAGGAATGACAAGGGCGGAAAACGCCAGTGCCGGAAACAGGTTAAAAAATTCCAGCGCGCCCTGTATCAGCCGCCATTGGCCTGAAAAAATCAATAGCGGCGGCTGCGAGCCGGGAAAAATAAAACGAAAAGTTATAATAAGTAAACCTGATATAAATATATAAATCAGGCAAATCATTTGCGGGGTGCGCAGTTTATTAAAGTTCATCATGATTACCGCGCTTTTTTGCCATATAAACCAGAATGGTGTATAAATGCACCATCAATCCAAGGACGGCGAATATTATGGGAACCACCAGAGAAGATGGAATCATGTTTTTTAAAAACGTACTGAACAGTTCCTGCATTTCAGGAGAATTAAAAAAACCTGCTGCGGCAAGAATTCCGCGGAATGCGAGGATGCCAAGAAAAAGATTCGCAAGCGGCCACACACTGAATTCTAAAATAAAACCAAGCGAACACAATAAAAAAACAAGAGAGCCGGCGTAGATTAAATATGGCGTTATTCCTTCGTTGAATCTCTGTTCAAGCTGTTGCGCGTTAAGCCTGACATCAATTGCGAGATTTTTTATATACCACGGCGAGTTATCTGTAAATGGAATGGGAGGAAAATTTATCTGTGCGTTGGCGGTTGATTCCTGAAAAAATAATGGCCGGTCTGGCATTGCAGTTACCCGCGGTCCGAGCGGCTGCGCGGATCCATTCAGTAAAATTACCGCTGTTTCATTTCTGTTTATTGAATTGGACAGGATCAATCCGCTTTCACCCAACTGCCTGCCTGTAATCTGCGCGGGCGGCACATGTCTCCAGTGATACAGGGCGAATGAAACGCCAAAGTTAAAACCGATTGACAGGATCATCATACATAATACTGTTACCGGAGCGAAGCACCGGTTCCTTGCGGCGTAACATAAAGTTATAACGACAGACAAATACATCGCAAGCGATAATGCCCAGTGCGCGGCGTTTATCAGTATTGTCAGGAATGTCTCGGGTTTTTGCGGCAGAACCCGTATCCAATCGACTCTCAGAGTCAGGTACCGGAAACCAGTGGCCGCAAGGAAAACCAGAACAAAACTGAGACTAAAAAAAAGCGCCAGCCTGGCAAGATTCCTCACTCTTTCAGATTAACATAAAAAAAACCTGCGCGCAATAGCATGAATGTTATTAGTGAGCCCTCTATCCACTGCCTGTTAATTAAGTTATTATAAATTCATGGATTCCCAAATTAAGCAGTCAATTGAATCGCTGATAAATAATATCAGGCGGCTGATATCAGTTGATGAAAAAAAACTGGAATATATTATCGCATCTCAGATAGCGGGCGGTCATGTGATCCTGGCGGATTCTCACGGGGTTGGAAAAACCTCTCTTGCGCGCGCGCTGGCTCAGTCCATACGCTGGCGTCCTGAGGATCTGGCGGCGATTGCCGGCGCTGGTTCAGGAGACGGCGGCATCGCTTCAGGCGAAGCTAAAATGGAAGGTTTTAGCCGCATTCAGTGCACTGTTGATCTTCTGCCGCAGGATATTCTGGGCTATAACCGTTTTATCGGCCATTCCGGCGAATTGATTTTTAACAAGGGACCCATCTTCGCGCATTTTGTGTTATGCGACGAGATTAACCTGCTAACTCCCAAAACCCAGGGAAGTTTTTTCCAGGTGATGGAAGAGCAGAGCGTAACCATCGAAGGCAAGCTTTACCGTTTAAAAGATCCTTTTTTTATTATTGCCACTATGAATTTAAAGGGCGTTCACCTGTTTCCGCTTCCCGTGCCGCAGCTTGATCGTTTTATGATTCGCATCTCCCTTGGTTATCCGTCCGAAAAAGATGAAACAGAAATTATTAACCGGCACGGCAGGATAGACGCGTGGGACAGTTTTCAGAGCGTTATTGACAGCGCCGATTTGATCCGCTGGAGAAAAATGGTTGACGATGTGCAGATGCATGATGATGTAACCGCGTATATTGTAAACTGTGTCAGGCAAACAAGAACGCATCCGGATATTGAAACTCCCGCGAGTCCGAGAGCCGGCGTGCGCATTTCGCGTCTGGCAAAGTCATTGGCTCTCTGCCGCGGCATGGATTATGCAGGCGTTGACATAATAAAAGAAATTTTTATACACGCCATGGCTCACCGCATTGTCACCCGCGATCCTTCCATACCGCCGGAAGCGCCGCTTAAAAGTATTTTAAATTCGGTTCCTGTTGAACCGAAACGCGCTGATCAATTGAACAAATGATCGGACAGGGAAAAGCTTCGGATAAAACCATATCCCGGACATGGCGGATTAAGCCTGTATTCACGCCGGCAGGCGCTGCTGTTCTGGTTACTGCTCTGGTTATTTTAATCCGCTCCCTTTCCGCGCGCAACTCATACGAAATTGTAATCTCATGCGCCGTCCTGCTTTTGCTTTTTTTTACGGGTATCTTCGGCGCGTGGAAGTCTCGGAAATTTGAATCCTTTGAAACCGGCTGGAAACCGCCGTTTCCCATGACAGCTAACGCGCGCGAAGATTCCATTGTATCAGGCCTTGACGCGCCTGTTCCGCTTTTTTTCCGTCTGCATTTTATTATCCGCGGGCGTTTTTTCCCATCGGGCACAGGCAGCGGCTGCCCTGTGCTGGCCGAAACTTCGGTTCCGCGCGGACAGACTCACGCGCGCCTTCTCCTTGATTTTCCGATGTCTGGCGTATTTCACGGAGAAGGCTTTTGTATGTTACGCGACATTTTCGGTTTCTATTCCTTTTCCTGCGGAATAACCCGGCGCAGAACTGTGAAGATAAGAAGCGCTCCGTGCTTCAGGAAAAGTTACAGTATAAACGCGCAGTCGGGCGCGGAAGACAAACGCAATAAACAAACAACCAGCGAAGAGCGTTATTACATGAGGGAATATACTCCAGGCGACCGTTTCCGGGATATAAACTGGAAAAGCTCAGAAAAGATTGATGCATTAATTACGCGCATATCGCCTGACAATCAGGAAAAGGTAAGCCGGATAGAGGTTTATTTCCGCAATTACGGACCTGCCAGTATTAATACCGGAAAACAAAGGAAAAAGAACAGGGAGCGCAGTGAGTCTATTCAGGCTCTTTGGCTTCTGGATCGGGCGAAGGCGCGGCTTTCGCATTTTTTAAGAAGCGTTATGGAGCAGAATTCATCCTTTGTTTTCAGCGTTCGTACTGCGCAAGGCGTCCGGGAAATTGAGGATCAGGATGACCTTGACGAGTTTCTGGAAGAGCTTTCCGGTATCGCTTTTTCTCCGCCGAAAAATGAAGGAGCGGCGCCTGCAGTTTCACAAGGTGATCTTTACGTTTTTTCAACTGCATGTGATTTTGGATTGTACAGTTTTCTGGTTGCGTGTAACCCGCGTCCAGTTTCCCTTTACATGATTCAGCCCGCAGAGAAGAGAATAAAGGGCAGCAATATAAGCGTAAACACTGATATGGAAACTTTATATATCAGGGATTTTATTCAGAAAGGCTGCGTTCCATTTCCGGCGTACTTTAAAAGGAAAACAGTTAAACCGTCGGGAGCTCACGCCAACAGGACAGAGATAATGTACGCGGAGACGAGAATATGAATAAGCTCGGGAAGAAGGCGATCATTCTTTTTATCCTGCGGTTGTTTTTTTATTTCAGCGTAACGGGGCTTGTGCTTATACATCCGGGTATTTCCGTTTCCTTTGACCGAATCGGTACATTGCAGTGGTTTATTATTGTCCCAATTCAGATTTTAATAGCATTTCTTCCGTCATTCAGTTTTCGCAGCAGATGCATTGTCGCATTGCTTACGCTGGCTTTGCTTTCGGTATTAGCTGGAGGATTCAGCTCCGGAGCTTTGGAGCCGTTTCTTTCCGGCCTTGCCGCTTTTATACTTACATATCTTTTATTTCATCATCCGCGCTGGGCGAAAATCGCGGCGCTGGAGCCGTTTTTTCTGGCATGGATATGCCTGCGCCTGCTTTCGCTGTCACGCTCCGGCGAAGACGCCGCAGGGCAGAGCATTGAGTTAACACAATTTATTTTAATCTGGACAATAGTAGTTTTTCTTTTACACAGCGTTGTGGTATATTTTTGCCTTTACCCGCAAAGTTCAGGCGCGGCATGGAAGGAAGGAACGCTTTTCGCTCTTGTCTCTGCTCTCGCGCTGGCTTTAGTGCTTTTTGTTTTACCCGCCGATTTTGTGCGAAATACCGTGATTGAAAATCTTATCCCTGAGCGGATACCGGAAAGAATTCGATCCGATTCTGAACATGGTATGCCGCAGGAAACAGAAGGAAGGAGAAACGGACGCAGAACCATTCCGCTTGACGGTAAGGGAGGCCAGCCTGGATTGCGCGGTATTTCGGAACACAGCTGGCAAAATAAAACAGGACGCGGCAGCGGAAACGGAAACTCGGAAGATAACCGGCAGTATATGGTGATGATAGTAGCATCGGACAGGGAACCTGTGTATATGGGCAGTTCCTTTAACGGCCAGCTTGATCCTGTAAAAGGATTTCTTGCAAGCGATGATGAACCGCTGAACCGTCTTGCCTATCAGCGTTTTTTTGTTACATGGTTTAACAATGAGCCGAACTTTGACACGGGCAGGCGGCGGCAGGAAGTTTTTTCCCTTTCTACATTATCTCAAAAATATCTGCCGTACCGCCCCTTGTCAATTGATCCTACAATACTCAGCGAAGGTTCCGGACCTCTCCGCTACATTCATCAGGTTGTTTCAGGCACTCATTACGGAGATCCCCTCAGGCTCATTGGCACTGTTACGCGTCATTTAAGCGATACCGAAAAAAGCGCTCTTGCTCCCTATCTGGAACTTTCCCTGGAAAAGGGCGACATGGATGCCTTTGACGCTTACCTGAACAGCGCCATAAATTATTGGCAGGTAAACCGTGAAGAGATTATCCTGAACGACGATTATCTAAAAGGAATTTTCAGTAATTCTCCCAATGCGTATTTTGCCGGAAATTCCTATCTGGAAAAAATTCTTGCGATACTGATAAGCTTTTCAAAATATCAGTATAACCTCAGTTACAATGACGATTATTCCATCGCGTCATTAAAAGAATTTCTTTTTAAATCAGCGGAAGGTGACTGCGTGGAATTTTCCAATACTCTGGCACTGCTCGGCAGGCTTGCGGGTATCCCGTCGCGGGTTGTGACAGGTTATCTGGCGGCTGAAAACCTTCAGACTCCGGCGCATCTGCGCGGCCTTTTTACGCTCCGCAATCAGATTAAAGTTCTGCAGGAATACCCGTTTGAAAACCTGTTCATGGTTACCAATCTTCACAGTCATTCATGGACGCAGTTTTATATCCCCGGCTACGGATGGCTTGATTTTGAGGCGACATCATTTTCCATTCCGCCTGTAGGCATGGGCGATTTTAATACCTGGGATGTTGTAATTCCCATCATTGATGATGAAAAAGTTTTTTCCGCCGTTCGGAAATTTCCATGGCAGGCAGTTTTCAGGACCGCTTGCGTTCTGGCCGCTTTCCTGCTGTTAGGTGCATACGCCCTGCGCTACGGCCGCGAACTGGTTTTGTTTCTTGGAACACGAAACGGCGGAAGAGAAGGAGCCCGCTCTCTGTACCTTCTTCTCCTCGCGCGCCTTGCAGCGGACGGTAAACCAATAAAACCTGCGTCAAAAACAGCTCACGAATATCATGAATTGTTTTTTGCAAAATACGCGAAAAAATCCAAATCGGAATATTCAATAAATGAAAAAGAATGCCCCGCCCTAAAAGCTTTTGCCGGCATTTACTCGGAACTGCGCTGGCGGCAATTTACGGACGCATCTCAAATGGAAGAACGATTCCAACAGCTTACACAGGAGTATCATAACATACTTAACTCCACCCGCCGCCGCGACCCGTTACACGCCATAAAACGCGTCTTCAGTTTAAGGGGGCTCGCATACCTATGATGGAGAGAACAGGCATTATTATTAAAAAACCGCATATATTTCCGTTATTGGTAATATCTATTTTTTTTACGCTAAACGCCTGTTCGCGTAACACAGACTGGGTGCAGTTCCGCGGCGAGGGCGGGCGCGGCGTCAGCTCATCGCGCATTTCTCCGCCGCTGGGCCTGCGCTGGAAGATCAAACTTCAGGAAAGCGATGAAAAAATACGCTCTCTTAATCCGCCTGTAGTAATCGGCGACACAATCTATTTTGGTTCTGATGACGGCAACTTCTACGCGCTGGATGTGGAAAGCGGCTACATGCGCTGGGTGTTTAAAAGCGGTGCGGAGATCAATTCAATTCCCTACGCTGACAGGGATCAGGTGTACTTTGGAAGCAAAGACGGCAAACTCTACGCGCTGTCACGCGACACCGGGCAGGAGATATGGAATTTTCCAATCAGGAGCCAGATCAATTCGCAGGTGCAGCGTTACGGTGATTACATAATCTTTGTAGGAGACGCTGACGCGATTTATTTTCTTTCTCCCGAAGGCGAGGAACAATTTAGAATTGACAATCCCGGCTGGTACAACTATACATTCCTGATGGCGGATGATGTTATGTATTTCGGTACAGGTCCGGTAGTTGAGCTAATCGGCCCTTATGATATCAACAAGAGGGATTTTTTATGGTTCTTGTCATATCATGAAATCGCTGCTACCTGGTATTCCTTTTCGGCGGTTCGCGGAGATTTGATTTATTTTGGAACCGCGGATCCTTACGGAGGATTGTATCTGGGTTTCTATGCCTTTAACCGTCATACGGGAGAAATGGTATGGGAGCAAATTCACGAAGGAATTCTGGATAACCAGGATTATGAAATGATGTGGTATCTTTTTCTGCGAAATGTTGAACTGCTTGATTTCATGGCTCCCACAATATGGAAAGATTTGGTTATTTTCACCGGAGGCGACTGCGCCGCTCGCGCTTTTAACGCGGAAACAGGCGTTCTTCGCTGGGAAAAAATTTTTGATACTCCTGTAAGTTCGGCTCCAACAATCGCAGCGGGACGCGTGTACTTCGGTCTTCTTGGCGGTGATTTTACTCCGCCTAAACTGGTGTGTATTTCCGCGAAGGACGGTAGCCTGTTATGGGAAATGGAAACTGAAGGTTCAATTTTATCCGCGCCTGTTATCGCCGGTAAAAGAATTATATTTGGCACTGATGAAAGCGTATTCTATGTGCTGGAACAGGTATTTTAAGTTAGTATAAGAGGTTTTAATTAAATGAGCGATTCATTACTTTCCGTCTTTAAAAAATTAAAGGGCAATCCGCGCGCGTGCGTATATACAGAACCTTTATGGGGCCTTTCCATGAATCTTTGTATGCCGTATTTATCGGTATATATGCTGGCTTTGGGGCTGAACGATTCACGGATAGGCTTTATTACAACAATCTGCATGTTGTCTCAGTTTTTATTTTCCTTTTTGAGCGGCCCGATAACCGATAAAATAGGCAGAAGAAAAGCGACCGCGATTTTTGATGTGTTTGGATGGTGTATTCCGGCCCTTATCTGGTGGCGTGCGGAAAATTTCTGGTTTTTTCTCGTTGCGGCGATTATTAACGGCTCTAACGGAGTAACTGCGAATTCCTGGACATGCCTGTTGATCGAAGACGCGGAAAAAAAGCAGATAACAAGAATATTTTCCCTTACTACAGCATTCGGGCAGCTATCTGCCGTCTTCGCTCCCATCACTGCGGTTTTAATTTCCAGGCTGACACTTATTCCTGCGATAAAAATTTTGTTTTTAAATGGTTTTATTTTAATGGCTGTAAAAGTAATCATTCTTTATCTGGCATCCAAAGAAACTGAAATCGGAAAAATAAGGCTTGATGAAACAAAAGGAAAAAATATTTTTCAGCTTTCAGGCGGTTACGGCGAAGTAATTAAAATGATCCTTCAGTCCCGCGGCATGATTTTTTCAATTGTAATCGCGGCATTTAGCTGGATAGTCGGGGCAATTAACAATACCTTCTGGCAGATTTTGGTAACCAAAAAACTCCTTGTTTCCGAAGCGCTGCTTCCCCTTTTTAATATATTTAAATCAGTTCTGGCTATTATATTTTTATTCTTTGTTATTCCGAAACTTCTCAAGGGAATATTAAAGCTTCCCCTTGTTTTCGCCTTTACATCTTATTTCTTGGGACAGTTTCTGTTAATCATGATTCCCGCCGAAGGAATAATTAAATATCCCCTTATTTTATTGTCGCTTGTGTTTGACGGCTTTGCCGTCGGAGCCCTAACCATGCTCGGCGAATCTTTAATAAATATTCATTTGGTTCCGGGCGAACGGGCAAGAATACTGGCAATTCGTTTCATGTTTATCATGCTGGTAACATCTCCGTTTGGATGGATTGGAGGCATACTTTCCGATATATCCAGGAATCTCCCCTTTATACTGAACATCGCGATACTTGTAACAGGCATTGTGATAACAATGGTTTACTACCGCAAAAGCAACGATCATTCAGCGGAGCATACATAAATAATGTTTATTGATGTCTATCAATTTTATGTATTATTTGATATGATTAATGTATGAGAACACTATCAGAACAAAGATATTCCAAACTGGGACCAATTGTCGTTAGGGCGCTGTCAGCGCATGGTTTCGGCGCTCATTATTTTGATGAATGCGGCGATGCGGTAGAAAAGGTTTTTTCTTTAATTCCCAAAGATCACCATGTTTCATGGGGCGGCTCGCTGACGCTGGTTGACCTGGGCATTCAGGAACGGCTGGAAAAAGATGGTTATTACCTTCTGGACAGGGACAAAGGAGCCACCTCCCAGGAGCGGCATGAAATAATGCGCCGCGCTCTTTTATGCGACACTTTTCTTACAGGGACAAACGCCGTAAGCGGAGAAGGTCAGCTTGTTAATATCGACGGAAACGGCAATCGTGTAGCCGCGATAATATTCGGTCCCAAACAGGTAATTGTTGTCGCAGGCATGAATAAAGTCGTTCAGACTCATAAAGACGCAATTAACCGCGCGAAAACAATCGCGGCTCCGCTTAACATTCAACGTTTCCCCAACCTGGAAACTCCATGCAGTGAAACCGGAACCTGTACAAACTGTCTTAGCCCCGATTCAATCTGCTCACACATTGTCACAACAAGATTCTGCAAACCAGCGGGACGGATAAAGGTTATTTTGATTGGCAAAGATTTAGGTTTATAGCGGCATTTATATTTAAGGTTTGTGACTAATTCCTGGATAAATTTTTAATAATATTTCTGGCAAGATTTTCTTCAATGTCGGAGTGCCGGGGAACCTGTTCAATTTCTCCTGTTCCAGGAATTACATAAATATCATGTTTGCCGCCGTGACGGACAAAAACAGCTCCGTGTTTTCGTAATTCTTTAAGCAGGAGATTCCGTTTCATGCCGGGATTCGCAGTACACCTGATTTCTTGATTGGTTTTTTCCCGTTTCTCGCTTCTTCCTGAAAATTTATATACAAGTCCATCAGCATTTCCTCTAATTCAGGAATGTTTTTTCCCTGTGTCCAATGATCCGGATAATCATTAAGATAACCTACTAACCAGTTATCCTCTCCTTCCCAATAGGTATACGGCATTTCCATATAATTCCTCTTATCTCATTCTATCAGGAATAAGCAATGCAGTAAAGTTTTAATATTTTAGCCCGGTTCTGTGTGTAACAGAACCGGGTAATTACTGTTTAAGCCGCGTTAATTTGAATTGTTCGTTTCTGCGCTTCCGCCCGTTTTTTAATTTGCATGTTAAGAATGCCATTTTTAAAGGCGGCGCTTACCGCTTGCGGGTCCGCGTTTTCCGGCAGCTTAAAGGAGCGGCTGAAGGAGCTGATCCTCCGTTCCTTTAGTATGTAGGTTCCGTGATTCCCGGCATTAGATTTTTCTTCACCTGTGTCTTCCTGTTTGGAAGTGATTGTCAGGTTTGAGCCGTCTACATGGACATCAATGCTTTTTTCATCGAAACCGGGTAAATCCATGTCAAGAATGTACGCGTCTTCTGTTTCCCTTATGTCCATAGCGGGCGCGTAGCCAAAAAGCTGAGTTGCGGGAGCCAGTACTGAGTCTCCAAAGAATGACTCAAAGTAGCGGTCAAAATCGCTGAGAGCGTTTTGAATGGAGTTGGGGTGATACATGGTCAAAGTTTTCATAACTTTTCCTCTTTGTCCGGCGGGATACTGGAACTGTTCTGGAACTTCGTTCCTGAAACTTCGTTCTCTGCGGAATTTATAGCTCAACGAACCATCCCCCTTTTCGGCGGGTTATTCCGCTTGTCCTCGTCGACACTTATATATTAGCAAAAACCATGCCAATTATTGATGAATTTCCGCTTATTAATTAAAATGTATGTTTATTTTATTATTTTTAAGGCTTGTTAGAGGTTAAATGTACTAAATTCGCATGGTACTTTTGTCTCTGACACCTTCCAAATAAATCTTGAGTATTCATTTTCAATAATTATTTGGAATATTTGCAGATTATTTGGTTTTTTTTAATGAGTATCAGGTTAGGTTTATTAGGTTTTAGGTTATTTTGATACAACGGGAAAAAATTTGATATTTTTTGTGTCAATTTGATACAGATTTTATCTGGTGACTGGATTATTAGTTAGTTTTGATACACTTATGCTATTTAACCATTTGCGGACGTGGTTTTTACGGAATGCACTATTTTGTCACCGTGAGCGCCGGTTATTTCTTCTTTGCGGGGATTTATTGCCAGGTCCATTGCTTCAAGAGGTATAGCTCCCAGCAATGCTTCTTCCGCATTGGGCAGAACAATAGCTTCACAAATTGCGCTGCTGCGGTTCGTATTACACCCATTTTTTCCCCTATAATGATAAAATAATATTAGACTTATTTTAAGTCAAGAAAATAGAGAATCCCAATGAATAATAAAAAAAAGATTTCCATTATAAACCCCTTTAACGCTCCTGTGTATCATGAAAAAATTGTTTCCAGCACCATGGATGTTTCCAGGCGGCTCGCGGCTTCAGGTGAAACGCATGGAACAGTTATCGCCGCGGATTTTCAGGATGCGGGGCGGGGACGCGTTCCTGGAAGAACATGGGAGATGGATAGTGATACCAGCCTTCCTTTTACCATCCTGCTGCGTTATCCGCGTATCGAAGAAATTCCGCAACTGCTTACATTGCGCGCGGGATTGGCTGTATCTCTGGCGATTGAAGATTTCGCTCCTTCATTAAAGAACATAGTTTTAATAAAGTGGCCGAATGATATTATTATTAATGCCAGAAAAGCAGCGGGAATTCTTTGTGAAGCTGACGGCGGTAATGTGCATCTCGGTATTGGGGTAAATATCACGCAAAAAGAGTTTCCTTCTCATCTGGCGGAAAAAGCGGTTAGTCTCGCTATTGCCGCAGGAATTGAAATTACTGATAATGAACGTTTTTCATTGCTGGAAAAAATCCTTATGCGGCTTTACGATGAACTTGAACCTGTAGCGCCAATAATACGCGGAGATTCTTCTCTTGATAAAACGGATGACAATAAGACGTTGATATCCCGTATTGAACAACGGCTGTTTAAAAAAGACGAACAGGTTGTATTTATTAGCGGTGCGGCGGATAACGGTAAAGAAATTAAAGGCCGGCTTGCAGGTATCGGGGAGGGCGGAGAACTTTTAATTGAGCCAGCCGGCGAAGCGGGAGTGTGTTCTTTTATTACCGGTGAATTGAGGTTGTTCCAAAACCCGGCTGGTTGAGGAACAACCTCAGTTTTACAATAATTTTTTTTAGTGTATAATTTATCCAATGTTTCAAATTTTAAAAAAGTGCATCCTTCTGCTCCTGATTGCCGTTCCTGTTTTCGCTCAAAGCAATGCTGAAGAAAATGAGCCTTTCTGGCGTCAGGCTTTGGGCGGCTTTGTCCTGTCTTTGCCGGATGTTCAGGTGCAATCGGCGGTTGTCGCGCTGGACGGCGGAAATATCAGAGCGTATTCTACAGCCGGAACGCCGATGTGGAATTATTACGCACGAGGGCGCATCAGCCCTTTTGTTACGCGATCCCGGGAAGGCACTTCGTATTTTTCAAGAACAAACGGCACATTGATAGCTGTTAACCGCGCGGGAAGGGAATTGTGGCAGTATAATCTTGGCAGTCCCCTGTGCGCGAAAGTAATTCCCGGCTGGGACTCAAGAATTTTCGCGCCAACGGATAAAAAAATATTTTGTTTAACAGCTTCCGGCAATCTGCTGTGGACCAGAAATTTTGAATCATCTTTTTCTGTTGCCCCTAAACTGGATAAAACCGGAGGGATATTATTCGCTCTTGAAAATAATGACATTTATCATATTGATCCGTTCGGCAAGGTATCCAGAAGGGTTTTGCAAAAACCCCCCATAGCGCTTTTGTCTGTTGAGTCTCCGCATGAAACAGGCTCAGGCAGCGCTAGCCCTGAATACCGGATTATTACCGTGTATACAGACGGAACCATGGAATTAATTCAATATGAAAACATATCTGTATCCGCCCATGGCGGAACGTTATCAGCGCCAATACCCAGGCTGCCTTCAACTCCAGTAGCGGCAATCAGCAGGGGAAACAAGATTGCGGCTGTTTCAGATGACGGAACAATTACTTTTATATCACTGGAAGAAAACAGGATAATCTGGAGCGGCGACAGCCACATTAAGGAAGTAATTAATAAAGGCAGAAAACCGGAACTTGAAGCGGAAATGCTTTTTGATGAGAGGGGAGTATATGTGTTAAGCAAAGACGGAGCCAGCGGCTTTACGCATGACGGCAGAAGGCTTTGGTTTTCTTTTTTATATAACGCCGCGGCCATACCTGCTTTTGGAAATGACGGAGTGCTTTATTCAGGAGGGCTTGACTGGATACTGTATGCTTATAAAATTGAAGACCGTATTCTGCCGGATAATTTCAGCATTTACGGCCCTGTTCCCGAAGGCGCTTACGGAACAGGCCATTTTAACCGCAGTTATATTCCCGGCATTCCTTATTTTGAATTTGAAATAAAACCCAGGCTTGATCAAATTGAATCAGGCATAAAAGCCGGCATGGTAGGTGAAAATGAACTTGCCTGGATATCATTTTTAATGTCTGTGGCTGACAGCAAATCGCCTATTCAGCACCGTGTCAGCGCTGTGCGGCTGCTGGGACAAATCGGCTCGCAGGAAACCATTCCATGGTTTGTATACCTGTTCCGTAAGGAAGCGGATCCGGCGGTAAAAGCCACAATTGCCGCGGCTATCGGCTCAATCGGCGTTGATCCTGACGGTGTCGCGATTGATCTATTTTTTAATAGTATTGGTCCTGTCCAAGGTATGCACGATTCCCAGGTACTTACCGCGATAGCCGCCGCTACAGGCGCACTTTGCCGTTTTTCCGGTCCTCCGTTAAGCCTGACCGGCATACGAATACTTTTAATGCTTTCAACTGATATCCGGCCGATTATGGTCAGCCGTCAGGCCAAAAGAGAGTTAGCGTCTCTCAGGTGAAATTATACATATTGAGAATGTGCTCTTTTCCCGGAAGCCTGTAAACATCAAAATCTTTATCAAGACTGATAATTTTTTTTATGCCGGTTTTTTCCGCAGTTATAACTAACGTTGCGTCGGCGAAATCCATTGGAACATCAGCGTATTTTTGCGTTAATTCCATAAGACGGGGCATATCATGCTGATTAATATCGCTGATTATTACTCCTTTATACATTACCCACTCATAAAAATTCAGTTGAGCGTTAACATTAAAATCCAGCATGTGGGAGACTTCAGTAAAAACCGCAAGGGTGCTTATGTAGCGGTATTCATGTTTACTGAAGAAGTCCAGTATGCCCTTGTGATGATTATCATCACTGTCAAATAAAGCAATAAAAGGGCCTGCGTCAATAAGAATTCTGTCTGTCACGAAGCTTCTCTTTTAAGCGTTGTTTGTATGTCTCAGACAGATCGCCTTTACCTGAGCCATATTTACCAAAATAAGGCAGACCCATGGAATAGGAATCTATTTCATTTTCTTCACGGTCACAGTACATTTCCAGAGATTCTTTTATAATTTCGGACTTTGTTTTGTTTTTAATTTTGGACAGCGCGATTAATCTGTTCCTGGTTTCCGCCGGGAGCCTTACAGTGGTAATTTTTTCGTTCAATGCAAAATTATTACCTGCGAAATTATTACTTGAATAAATATTGCTTGTTCTCATATTACAGAGTGTAATACATGTTTAAAAAAATGTCAAGAAGAATTTTTTATTTATAGCACATTTTTCGCAAAACGTTAAAATTACCCGGTATTTTGCGCATTTTCATTGCTATTCACTATTCCAATAAAGTGTACTATAATTTAGTAATCAGGAGCATAGCCAAATGAAGATATCAGGATTTGCTTTATCAGGATACAGTTTAATATTAGCAGTAATGGTTCTTGCGGGAACTGCCGCTGCCGGTTATGCGCAGGTTAATCAGGATGAATTACAGCAGGATCTTCCGCCGGTTGTTTTTATTAATTATGAAGGCCCTCATGTGCGAATCGATACAAGGGAACAAATACGGCAGATTGGAGTTGTTTTAGGCAATCAGATACCCGAAATTAATTTGGGTGCTTCATCAGTTTCCGGCGGATTTACAGATCAAGAGAGGGCGCAGTATTCATCCATAATTCAAGCGGGAGCGAGAAACCGCTACTTTGTAATTCATTGTCTAACTGGTAACAGAGACGGAAAAATAGACGCTGATATTTTTGGTCTTGGAGTTGATGTAGGTGTTGATCATATACGGAACCTGCGTACCATAATTCAGGGGTACCTGCAGGCCGCCTATAACTACAGTGAAAGGGATGCTTCCCTGCTGGCGCAGTATATCACCATTTATAATGCCGTATATCGCGGTAATTGGGATTATTTTTCCAATCGTTACGCTCAAATGGTTTTGGATAATCTTATCAGCGACAGAACCGGTCTTTCCATCCGATACGATGAATGGCCGGGAAGAACATTAATGCTCATTCCCATCGGGTATGGCGGCTTAAGTTCAGTTGATACTTCCGTTATTACAGACAGCCTGGTTATTGAAGAACTCAGAAGAGAGGAAGATCGCGGTATACCTCTGCGGATGGAAATTGTAGAGCTTAAAGAACGTGAAGCGGAAGAGGCGGAGCAAGCTGCCCAGGCTGAGCGTGAAGCGATTAGGCAGGAAGAAAGGGAAATCGCTGAAGAAAGAATGGAAGCCGCTCAGGAAAGACAGGAAATTCAACAGGAAAGACAGCAGGTGCAACAGGAGCAGCAAGCGGGAACAATCACGCCGGAACAGGCCAGGGAGACAGAGCAGGAGCTTGACAGAAGAGAACAGGCAGTAGAGCAAAGAGAACAGGAAATTGAAAGACGTGAAGAAGTTGTAGAACAGCGCCGCGAAGAAGCGCAGAGGCTTGAAGAGTTCGCACAGGAAAAAGCGGAAGAAGCCCAGCAGGATCGTGAAGAAATTGCCCGCGATCAGCAGGAAGGAATTATAAATCAAAATATCGCGAGAACCGAATCAGTTCCTGAAAGCGGAATTATCGGCGTAACAATTGAAAGGCAAAGCCCGACAATTCTCGGCAGGCTCATTCTCAGTACTGCTTCGGGGAGAGAACTCAGACGCTCTGCCTCGGCTTCTATCCATGTCAGAACAATCACTTTTACCGGAGGAAGAATCATCGCAATCGCGGGTGAAAATACAGGCAGCAGCACGGTACGCCTTGTCGAAATAGACCAGAATAATCTTGAGATATTAAGACAGGGTAATGATGATATTATGACAGGCAGCCTGATTTGGGTAAACACAGGCGATCTTTACGCTATTACGGTTAACTCTGGCGACAATAGCTGCTATCTTGGCCGCTTTGACGCAAACCTAACTTTGCAGGCAAAATCCAGCGTCAGGGTGCATCCAAACGCGTCTGTATTAGTTCAGCAGGGTTATCTTATGACCCAGCGCGATAATGGCTCAGTTTTATTACTTAATCCCGCTAATTTAACGGAAAGCCGATAAGCTGTCACGACATTAAATGTTTTTTTGCAGTTCAGATAAATCTCTATTTCCCGTAGATATGATCAAAACCGTGTAATAGTTCTTCGGCTTTTTCCCGGCAGCTTCCGCAGACTGTGCCGATTTTGGTCGCCTGCTGTAATTGATCCCAGGAGCGGGCGCCGTTTTTAAACGCGTTTTCAATGTCCCTGTCTGTGATGCCCAGGCAATGACAGATAACATTTGTTTCTTCCTTTAATAAACCCTGCCTGCCGGTTTTTGCAAGATAATCGTCAATTGCGGCGCGCAGGGCTTTGTCACCTAACACAGAACAGTGAATTTTAAAACTTGGTAATCCTCCCAGCTTGGCGACAAGATCTTCCGGTTTTATTTTATAGGCGTCTTCAATCTTCATTCCCTTTATTGTTTCGGAAAGCATGCTGGTAGAAGCGATTGCGCTTGCGCAGCCGTATGTTTTCCAGCGGACATCGGTTATAACATCATCTTTTATTCTTAACAGCATCATCATTTCATCGCCGCACTTTATGTTTCCGGTCTGGCCTTTGGCGTCAGGTGCGAATTCTTTTTCATCTTCCAGAAGCGCGTTCCTCGGATTTGTAAAGTGTTCTTTAACCGTATCTGAATATAGCCAATCGGACATAATTTCCCTTATTATTTATCATGCGGACAATGTTGACATCGCCCTTAACCGCGCGATAATCGGCGGAAGCGTTTCAATTATATAATCAATATCGTATTCTGTAAGCCCCCACCCAAGGCTGAACCGGATTGAACCGTGCGCAAGCTCATGTTCAAGACCGGTTGCCAAAAGCACATGGGAAGGCTCCAGGCTTCCCGACGCACATGCCGAACCTGTGCTTGCCTCAATTCCCTGCATATCCATGGACAGGAGAATAGACTCGCCCTCTGCGCCGGGAAAGGAAATATTCAGTGTATTCGGCAGTATGTCTTTTGGGTGGCCGTTTATTTTTATGTCAGGAATATTTTTCTCAAGCCCCCGGCGCAGCCTGTCGCGAAGAGCGGTAATATAAATGCCGTATTTTTCTATATTTTCTGCGGCGGCTTCCGCAGCTTTTCCGAACCCAAATATGCCGGTATTATTGTATGTCCCTGCCCGTAAACTGTCTTCCTGATGGCCGCCGTGTATCAGCGGGAACAGCGGTGCGTCTTTTTTTTGATAAAGAGCGCCTACTCCTTTTGGACCATATATCTTGTGAGATGAAATTGTCAGGTAATCAACTCCCATCTCATTTGCATTAAGGGTTATTTTTCCGGCAGCCTGAACCGCGTCAATATGCATTAACGCGCCTGCGCTCTTTACCTGTGCGGTTATTTCCCAAATATCCTGCACTGTGCCGATTTCATTGTTAGCTGCCATTACAGAAACAAAAAGCGTTTTATCGCTTAATGCGTCTTTCAGCGCGTCCATTTTTAATTTGCCGTATTCATCAACCGGAAGAATTTTTACATTAAAGCCTTCTTTTTGCAAATACAGTGCTGAATTTAATACGCACGGATGCTCAATCGCTGTGGTTAATATCTCATTGCGCGCATTAACCTGTGAATTCTGAACGGGAGATTCGGCGAGACGGCGCATGGTATTAAAAACCATGTTATTGGCTTCCGACCCGCCCGAGGTAAAGATTATTGTTCCGTTTTCCGCGCCGATTAATTTACTGACTGCCTGGCGCGCCTGTTCCACCCTGGCGTGCGCCAGTCTGCCTCTTGCGTGCATGCTGGAAGCGTTCCCGAATACTTCCAAATCTTTAATCATCGCTGTTTTTACTTCAGGCGTCAGCGGAGTTGTCGCATTGTAATCAATATAAACTTTCCTTATTTTCTCGCTCATATTGGCTTAATTTTAGCAGATAAAAAATAAATAATGAAGAACCCGCGGACAGCGTGATCGCATGAGAAGAATTAATTATGTTTTTTCTTTTAGTTCTTTTTTTACTTCTTCCAGCCGTTTGTTTAACGCCGCTATCGTTCTTTCCAGCCTTGTTTTTTCCTTTTCCAGCATATTAAGCGGATCTTCTTCCTTTTCCTTGCCGCGCACCTGTATCTTTACCGTATCAGGACTCTTTCCCCTGATTAGCGCTGTTTCGGCTGCTTTACGCTCATCTCCGTCACGGATACCTGCAAGGAAGCGCATATTGTCGGCGCCTACTTCCGGATCGATGTCATATTCGAACATTTTAATAGCTGTATTGGCCGCAGCTCTTGGAATGCGCAGCATCCGGTCAACATAATCTTCAAAACGAACTCCTATACTTGTGCAAAGCTCATGGGCCTTCAGCAGATGTTTACCCATCTCCTTTACAAGTGCGCCGTTGTTTTTCAGGAATTTGCCGCGTATAACTTCGGTCAATTTTAATAGTTCAGGCGAAGCGGAAAAAACATCATTATAAATTTTTTTAACTTCGGCTTTTTCCAGCAGTGCGTGGAATATCGCCCAGAATTCACAATTGTGCGCGCGCGGAGAGAGAGAGCCGCCTCTGGAACACGCGTGCAAGTGGTGGGCGTATTCGTGAATGGCCGTGTAAAGCAGCAGATTCTGCCCTGTTTCATCCGGCTGGAAATTACGGTTGTGGATTATTATTTCCCTTGACTGCGGCTTGTAAAGGCCGTTTACTTTTTTGCTTTTTTTTCCTGAAAATACAAGCGAGAACTCTATAGGCGCATCTTCGATAATTAACAGTTTTTCTTTTACTTTATCCTGATTCATTTACACTCCTATATGTACTCTTCAATTTTTTCCAGGGCGAGCGCGGCGGCGGCTACGCAGGCTGTTTCCGTGCGCAGCGCCCGGCTTCCCATGGACAGCCGCAAAAAGCCCGCCTGCTCAAATAAATTCCGCTCTCTGTCAGACCAGCCTCTTTCGGGGCCAACTGCCAATACCGCAGGCCGGCTTGTCGGGCCAAGGTGAAAGAAAGAGCCTTCGGGGCGTATATTATCCAGCGCCAGCAGGAATGGAATGCGTTTATCGCCGGTTGTTTCCCACGGCCGATCTGACAGCCATTTATCCAATGAGTCATGAATGGTTATTGAAGGTATTAATGTATCGCGCGCCTGAATCGCCCCTTCGATTACTGCCGTATGAGCGCCGCCATCGCTGAATAGTTTTGTGTCACGGTAGCTTTTTTCTCCAAGATCTGTCCCGGCAAAATCTATGGCGGACACTCCAATGTTGGAGAGATCCCGCAAAAGGCGGCGTATCTGGATTGGTCGCACAAAGGCGGCCAGGATTCGAATCGGCAAACGTTTTCCGGGCGGCTCACTGACCTGCAAGGAAACAAATATTGAACCGTCGAAATTGATTTTTTCTATTTTACCTGTCCCCTTCATACCGCCGATGATTCCGGCTTCAAATGTGTCGCCGGCTTTTTTATGCAGTACTTTTATCAGGTGAATTGTTCTTTCATCGCGTCTTGAAAGATTGCGTCCCAGTTCATATTCTTCAAATAAAATAATGTTCACAGGATCAGTATATTAAAAAATTACGCGAACTGAAACCGGGTATGTGCGGATAAAAGGGACTTAATCGAAATTGAATTCTTTACTGTCAATATTAATTTTATCGCGCACATCATTGGATACAAGTGCGCGTTTTCTATATTGAGTTGTTTTTGATACAAGGATTTTCGCGCGGACAGCGGGGCGGCCGTTAACGGTAAAACCTGTTTCAGGCGACCAGGAAAAAGTACATTCGCCCGTATCCATTCCGAAACACCAATGGGAAGCTTTTTCATTGCGTAAAAGTCCCCTGATCATCGCGTAGGCTTTATTCACGGGATCATCGGCGCTGTTGTTCAGCGGAGAGCCGAAACAGGCGAAAATTGTGTCTTTCTCATACCCTGTGACAACAGCGTCGGCGTTAAAAATAAATTCTTTCGCCGCGGAGAAAAATATTTTCTGCGCGCTGCCTGCCTCGTCCGGATTTTCCTGATCTTCCTCCGTCAGCAGTTTAATGTCTTTAATCGCGACTACTGCGGCTTTCTTTACGACAACTTCAGACGGCTGCGGTTTTCCTGAACATATTAAATTCTGCAGTACATCGCCTGAAACAACCGCGCCGTAAGCGGAACGGAAAAGATGCGCCCTGCGTACAAGGCATATAAGCCTGCATAAAAAAATAACTAGGGTTCCCGCGGCCGACGCTCCAAGAACAATTACAGGATCAATCCAGTATCCATTAATTATAAAGCTCCAGCCGAAAGCAGCAGCGGCAAGCGCGCCGCAGTTAAGCCCGGAGATCAGCAGGAGAGCGGGCCTGAGCCTGAATATAATCAGTAAAATGACAAACGCCGCGGCGGCGGACCAGAATAGCGCATAACGGTCATTCGCGTGTTTTATATGGCTGCCTGTAATCAAAGCGTTTGCGAGAAGAGCCGAATATTCGGTGCTGCCCCTCGTGCCAATTATGCAGAATGATGATGAAAGTTCGTCCGCAAGTCTTGAGTGCAGGCGCACCAGTTCGCTGTGCTGTTCCCGCATCGTGTTAAAAGACGCGATAATTTTATTACGCGTTTCTGTCAGCATCGCAAGCTCTTCTTCGTTCAACGCTTCTTCATCCGCTATGACTTCCTCGTAGCCTCTTATCAGAATCATTTCCGCGGGACCGAAAAGATAATCTTCCAGGCTTCTGAAAAATATGGAACGCGCGTTTTTCCATGCGGCGCGTTTTTCATTATCCGGCGCCCTTAAAAGTTCCTGGCGGAGATCCGCCGCATAATCATCAAGGTAAAGGGGTGAATATTCAGGCAGTGTCTGTGACAGTGCGCCAAGTTCATTGGCTTCCTTCAGCAGATTGCGCATAACGCGCCACGCTTCTTCGTATTCGCGGAAAATTGTGATGTTTATTCTGCGAAAGCCGCCGCCCTGTCCTCCCGTTATGATATTGCCGTTTTTGTCCAGCGGGATTTCAATATCATTTCCGTCGTATCCGCGCAGCAGAAGAACCAGCCCTTCCTCGGCGTGATTTATTTCAGCGCCTGCGTAACGCTGTTTTATAATGCGGTATACTGGGTGTTCCAATGATGATTCAGGTTCTACCGGCTGAACGCGCCTGAGTATTCCGTCGCTGTCAAATAAAGGTTCTGTTCCCGCTTCAAGATAATTTCCGAATACGGAAATGGAACGTATCAGATCTTCATCTCTTTCGATTAAGGCGGAAAGAAGGCGTTCCTTGCTTTGTTCCGTCAGCCCAACCAGACTGTCAACATAAAACGGCGCGTCCACAGGCGATACCAATCCTGACCGGATAGCGTCGAACAGGTTGCGGATATTACCGCCTAACAGATCGTATTCATCTGAGAAACGCATGCGAATTTCGCTTTCACTTCCTGTATTGAGAGAAGAAGAGCCTGTAACTCTGGCGGTAACAATTAAATATGATGCGTCCAGTTCTGTCATGGCCATTAGTACATTAAAAATATCGCCGCTTTCAACAAATTCATCTGTATTAATTATTAAAATTTCCCGCGCTACAGACGGCGTCTGACGCTGGCTCAGGAAAAAATCGTAGATGGGCCCCAATTTAGGTCCGGAAACCAAAAAATTAATTAAAAACGCTGTTCCTATGGCGCAAAAAAAACCGCCAAGGAGGAAAATAACCGACTTTTTAAAAGAAATCATTACCGGCATCTATGATATAAATTTCGGCATAATTTTCAAAAACGGTAAGAGGTCAGTAGCCAAAGGTACTGGAAGCTTCGCTTTTCCGCGCTGAAATAATTTTTTTTTAGCTTGAGTAAAGCAAAACGGCATCTTCGCGCCATATATGGGTGGAGGTTATATTATGAAAAAATTTCGTTTTGCCCTGTTGGGCATGGTTGTCATTCTTTACCTTCTTTATTCCTGTTCACATGAAGAAAAAGATCACGCGGAACAGGCGGTAACCGGAGAAGAAGTAATGGATGATGAAGCAGCTAATGAAGAGGAAACGCCGGGAGAAGGAACGGAGGAACATTCCGGCGCAGAAAATGAGATCTCATCGCAGGAAGATGATGAGCTGGAACCGGATGATGAAGAGTATACAGAGCCATCAGATCATTCATCATCAAATGAGGGTAATCCTGGTGGCGATGGCGCTTCTTCGGATAATAAGCCGGATGAAGACAGGGATCCCTATTCAGCGGAGGAGGATACAATGATTTTGAATTTACTGATCAATGAATTGCGCATCACATACTCTAAACCAAAAGTTGAGTATATTGAATTCAAAATTATTTCTTCCGGTAATCTGGGCGGAGTGCGGGTATTCGCGGCGAGTAACCATAATAATCCCCTGCTTTATGAATTCGCTCCTGTGGATGTAAAGAAAGGCGATTATATTACGCTCCATCTTCGCACACCGGACGCGGCGCTGTGTGTTAATGAATACGGTAGTAATTTGGCCGAATCAGGCGGTGAAGACTCTTCCATAAACGCGCGGGATTTCTGGGTTCCGGGAAGCGTAAAACTTCTTCGTGATACAGATATAATTTATGCGCTGGCTCAGGATGATAGTGTATTGGACGCGGTATTAATAACGAATAAACCGGATTTAATGTGGTCTGAAATATCAAAACAGGATTATTATTCTGAAATTGTTGAATCTTTATTTAACCATGACGCGTGGAAATCCGCGGATGGAAATATGCCCGCTCCCGCGGATGCAGTTAACAGCTCAAAAACAACTTCGACTCAGACTATATGCCGTGATGAAACAATAAAAGACACCAATACCGCGTCTGACTGGTATATTGCCGCAAGAAGCAGCTCCACACCGGGGCAGAGAAACAATCCAAAAAGACTTTAATTTTTTGTGCGAACCGGAATTATTCATTTTGTATTTATTTTTTTTTATATTTATATCAAGGAGTCTGGTTAAATAAACTCAGCTCTGCCGCGCGGATACTCAATTTTTCCGGTTCGCAGCGGCTCACTGGAATTTTTCCCATTTATTCACTAAAATATCAACATGGTTAACATCGCTTTTACCGGGGGAGGGACAGGAGGGCATATTTTCCCCGGTTTGGCAGTAGCGGCGGAATTAAAAAAAATGTTAACAGATCAGGATTTCAGGCTTTTCTGGATAGGTTCCGCGTCAGGTATGGATCGCGGAATTGTAGAAGATGCGGGCATAGAGTTTTTCGGCATTCCATCGGGTAAATTAAGACGTTACTTTTCATTAAGAACCATTATGGATTTTTTCAGGGTCATCGCGGGATTTTTCGCGGCGCGTAAAATCCTTAAAAAGCAAAAGGCATTTCTGCTTTTTTCCAAAGGCGGGTTTGTCAGCGTGCCTCCGTGCGCTGCCGCATCTTCGCTTAAAATTCCTGTTTTTACCCATGAATCAGATTTTAGTCCCGGGCTTGCGACAAGGCTCAACGCGCGTTCCGCGCTGCGCTCGGGCGGCAGAATATTTACAGCATATAATGAAACGGGCGGCTTTTTTCCTGAGGCTGTCCGTGATCACATAACGGTATGCGGCAATCCTGTGCGCGCTGTTTTCCGTTCCGCTGACGCCGTGAAGGGCAGAGCTTTTCTGGGATTGGATAATGCGCATAACAGTGAAGGAGAGCGTATTCTGCTGGTTCTTGGCGGCAGTCAGGGAGCGCGTGAAATAAACGAACTCATTCGCGCCGCTTTACCGGAATTGATAAAACATTATATTGTAGCGCATCAAACCGGTCCCAATCTGTCATGGGATTTGCCTGCTTCTGAACGGTACAAACCTTTTCCGTTTTTCAGGGAGGAGATGCCCCATGTTATGGCAGCGGCGGAACTGATACTCGGCAGAAGTGGCGCGGGCATTTGGGAATGGGCTGTCGCAGGCAAACCAATGATTCTTGTGCCATTGTGCGGTTCCGGTACAAGAGGCGATCAGATTGAAAACGCAAGATTTTTTTATCAGGCGGGAGCTGCAATTGTTTTGCATCAAAGCGTACAGGCTGGCGAAGAAGCAAGTCCTCAAGCGCTGATACGGGCTGTAAATTCACTTGCGGTAGATTCAGAAAAACGGACAAAAATGGCATGTTCTTCATCAAAGATTGGGGAACGCGACGGCGCGAAGCTGATAGCCTGTGTCCTGACCGAAGCAATTAAATAATTATATCAAGAGGAGAAAAATGAATTTTGCGGTTATTGATTTTATTTTAATAGCATTGATAGGACTCTTTATTATCCGCTGTTATCTGAAAGGTTTTATCAGCGAGATTTTATCAATGGCGGCGATTGTGCTTGGCATTCTGTCGTCATTGTTCTTTTACAAAAACGGAGCGGATTTTTTAAGGGAAAGGTTCTGGCCGGAATTAAAAGCAATACCGGAAATTTTAAGCTTTGTCGCTTTATTTATTATAGTATTTGCAGTAGTAAAACTTCTTGAAATCATGCTTAAAGGAATTATTACCGGGATTAAACTTGGCGGCGCGGACCGTTTCCTTGGAATAATTTTCGGACTGGCGGAAGGGATAGCGGTTGTCAGTCTGATTCTGTTCATCCTCAGGATTCAGCCGCTTTTTGATCCATCTCCGATATTAACGGACAGTTTCTTCGCGGATTTGCTTTTACCCCTGATTACCGGAACGGAGGCTTCCGGTGTTTGAAAACATCATTGAACAGGCCGCTGCCCTTCAGTTGCAGGAAGATATTCTTTCCCGCCGGCTTGCTCCGTCAATGCTGTTCTTCGGCCCATCAGAATCGGGAAAAAGCAGCGCGGCACTGGAACTCGCGCGCATTCTTTCCTGCGAAGAAGACGCTTCCTGGAAATGTTACTGCCCTTCCTGTGAAAGCCACCGTTATCTGCAACACAGCGATTTATTAATTCTGGGTTCCCGTCCTTTTTCTGCGGAAATTTCCGCCTGCTGTTCCGCGTTTTTGCGCAGCCCGGCAAGCTCAGGCGCAAAAATACTTTTTATCCGCTCTTTGCGCAAACTCCAGATTCGCTTCTCCGCTGTTCTGCTGGAGGATGATCCAAAACTTGGAAAAGTCTCTCCTTTGCTGCAGGCGCTTGAGGAAGGATTAAACGGGTTCTGGACAGCCGGCGCAGACATAACCGGAAATGCGCTGGAAAAATTATGCGGCTCATTGGTTAAAGACGCGCTTTCCCTGGCAGATGCGGGGTTAAGCGGCAATATTCCCATTGGACACATAAGGCGCGCCGCTTACTGGTGCAGGCTTGCGCCTAACGGCAGGCGCAAAACCCTGTTAATAGAGAACGCGGAAAACATGAGGGACGACGCGTGCAATTCGCTTTTAAAATTGCTTGAAGAGCCGCCCGATACTGTTACCATTGTTCTAACATCGCAGAGGCGCGAAGCTGTTATTCCTACAATTTTATCGCGCCTGCGGCCTTATCGTTTCCTGAAAAGAAGCGCGGAAAGCGAGAAAGAAGTTCTGCGCAGGGTGTTCCAGGAAACATCAGGCGCGAATTACCCAAAAACGGAAGGCTCGTTAATCAGCGCTTACCTTGACTCCTTTATGACAGGCAGCGCGGAAAAACTGTATCCCCTTGCCGCATGGTTTATCGTTTCCATCGCGCGTATAACCGCGGCGGAGCTTAAAAAAAACGGATCTGACATTCCATGGATTATAAACTCTCTCGGAGAACGTTATGCGCAAGCCGCGCCTCCGCAGCTTATGGAATTAAAATCCATAAAGATTCAGGTTGTTGTTAAAACGGTTATTGCGGAAAGCGGTAATTTTGAAGACGGATCATTTCCGCGGTTCCTGAATATCTGTCTGGGATTAATCGCGGATGCCGCGCGTAAATCAGGAGACCCGGGGTTTATTGCGTATAACGATATATTGAAAAGGCACATAAGCGAAGCCGAAACCGCGACAGGCGTTTTAAATCAGGGCATAACACTTGCATTGGAAGCGCTTGTATATAAAATAAAAACCGCTATTCCAAAAATAACCGCGGCAGGCGCTTTTTACGCCAGGGGATGATATGGTTGATTTCTACCGGCGGGCGCTGAAAAAACTTGATAAGCTTGACACTGAACAGCGCCGCGAACTTTTGGTTTCCGCCGTTACCGAAATCAGCCTTTTTGAGAATGTGCTGGATTCCATAGACAAGGGCATTATTGTCTGCGATGTTGAATATAATCTTATAATGGCCAATAAATGCGCCCAGAGGCTTATACCCATGAACTGTACGGAGGGCATTAAATTAAACGCCGCAATCAGGGATGAACTGCTTGTAGAGACTTTCAGAGACATACTGCTGAACAGGGAAAGGGTAACAGACAGGGAAGTGGATGTCGAATATCAAGGGCGCAGCAGGCTGCTTTCCGTTAATGTGGTTCCGCTAGTTCATGATCGTCACATAACGGGTACCCTCATTTACATGGAAGATATTACAGAAAAGCGCAGGGTGGAGTCCCGCCTGCGAAGAGCCGAAAACCTCGCGAGTCTGACCACTCTAGCCGCAGGCGTTGCGCATGAAATTAAAAATCCCCTTGGTTCCATTTCCATTCATCTTCAGCTTTTGCAGAAGACTCTGGCTAAGAAAAATAAATCATCAGATAAAGCGATGGACAAGTATTTTGACGTGCTGAAGGAAGAGGTATACAGGCTTAACCGCATTGTTGTGGATTTCCTTTTTGCTGTGCGCCCGATGGCTCTTGAACTGCGCGAGGGCGACATTAATGCGCTTGTGACAAAGATAGTGGAATTTGTGCGTCTGGAAATGGAACAGTCGCATATTCTGTGCCTCCTTGAACTTGATGAAAACCTGCCGAAGGTTTTAATGGATGAACGTTATATGAAACAGGCCATTCTGAATCTTGTTACAAACGCGCGCGCCGCGATGCCTGACGGCGGCGTTTTTACAATCGCTACAAACCGCATGGAGAACGAAATACAGATTTTAATCTGCGATACCGGAATTGGAATTAGCAGGGAAAACCTTGTAAAGATATTTGATCCGTATTTTACCACAAAGGAAACGGGCACAGGGCTGGGCCTTACCCAGGTTTATAAAATAATCAGGGAACATCAGGGTGAAATATCAGTTGACGCCGCTCCGGGAGAAGGCACTGAATTTGAAATTATTCTGCCCGTGCCGCGCAGGGAAACGCGCATGATTGCGTTTAACGAAGGAGACCTAAAATGAATTTCCGCCTTCTTATAATTGATGATGAGAAAAATATCCGCGAAGGTCTGGCAGAATCGCTTAACATGGACGGTTACGATGTGGTATGCGCGGCGGACGGCGATGAGGGATGGGAACGTTTCTGCAGCGGTGATATTGATCTTGTAATTTCCGACTTGAAAATGCCGGGACTGGGCGGAGACGAGCTGATGCGCAGGATACTCGCTCAGGCGCCGGGGTTCCCTGTGATCATTCTTACCGGTCACGGTTCTGTGGAAAGCGCTGTAGCTGCGATGAGGGACGGCGCATGGGATTTCCTTACAAAACCTGTTGAGCTTGATCATCTTTCGCTCATTGTTAAGCGCGCTCTTGAAAACCGCGAACTTGTTTTTCAGCACCGCAGAATGGTAGAAGAGCTTGAAAGACAGAAACAGTTTAAATCAATTATAGGCAATTCGCGCGGCATCCGTGAAAATTTTGACATCATGAACAGGGCTGCGCCTTCAAAAGCTTCAATACTGATTACAGGCGAATCGGGGGTGGGCAAGGAACTGGTCGCGAACGCGATACATGAACTTTCTCCGCGAAAAGACAAGCCGCTTGTTAAGGTACACTGCGCCGCTTTATCCTCTACGCTTCTTGAAAGCGAACTTTTCGGCCATGAAAAGGGAGCGTTTACCGGCGCAATATCGCGCAGAAGGGGACGCTTTGAACTTGCTTCGGGCGGAACGCTTTTTTTGGACGAAATTGGAGAAATTGATCAAAACATACAAATAAAACTGCTCAGGGTGCTTCAGGAAAAAAACTTTGAAAGGGTTGGAGGAGAACAGACTGTTGAAACCGATGTGCGCATCTTAACAGCTACCAACAGGGATTTAAAAGCTGAAATTGAAAAGGGCAATTTCCGCGAAGACCTGTACTTCCGTCTGAATGTGGTTAACATACATGTTCCTCCGTTACGCGAAAGAAAAGACGATATTCCTGTTTTGGCCGCCGCTTTTATGAAGGAGTTTGCCCATGAAAACGGAAAAACAATCGAAGGCATACACGAAAAAGCGCGATCTCTTTTTTACGCCTACGACTGGCCGGGTAATATCCGCGAACTGCGCAACTGCATGGAAAGCGCAGTTGTCATGTGCCGCTCCAGCATAATTACTGTTGACGATCTGCCTCCCGCCCTTCGCAACAAAGACGGTGAAGAATGGATTTCAATCAGGCTTGGATCGAGCATGAATGAATGTGAGAAAATAATTATCCGCGACACTCTTTCGCATAACAGGGGAAACAAGAGCAAAACCGCTGAAACGCTTGAAATAGGACGCAAGACGCTGATACGAAAACTTTCAGAATATGAACTAGACATACAGGAAGAACAATAGAGGTGATTCCCGTTAAGGACACCGGAAACCATTTAGACCTCTTAAAATCCCAGAAATTATTTATTTAGGGCCAAAGACTGCCTGCGGTCCGTTCATCTGTTCTCTGCCAGTACTGGCTGCGTCCGATGCCAAGACCGATCTCACCGCGCATTTCCAGAGTGTCGGCCTGGAAGTTTCTGCTGCCTGCTCTGGTTCCTGCCTGGTGGAAAATTATTCTGCAATTGTAGTCATTGCCGTCTTCGGGATTTATAATCCTGCCGCCTGTCCATTCGCCGTTCCTGTTGTTTTTAGTAAGCCCGAAAATCCAGGGAGTTCCGGCGACCGGCATTGTGTTTACTTTGCCGGAAACAGGGAAACCTCGGTAACTTTCCCTGCATTTATCGGCTATAACACCGCGGGGTTCTGTCGCTACGGACATAATCTTTCCATAAAGCTGGCTGTTTTCCAGGTAAATATGCCAGCCAGCTGTGACTTTTCCCGTTTTTTCATCAACGCTCAGCCAGAATCCTTCTACAGGTTCTGCGGAAAAACATAAACCGCAAACGGAAACGGCAAGAAATAAAGCAATGATTATTTTCATAAAATTTCTCCAGTTTGATTTTTTCAGTAAGACTGTTCTTTACAAGTATGGTACTCTGTACCTACTTTATTGACAAGTGTATAATGTTCCCATGAAAATCGAAGAAGAAAAATTCGGGATGCTCTGTAACGGGAAAAAGGTAAAACTGTTTACGCTCAGCGCCGGCGACTTAAAAATTTCCATGATAAATTACGGCGCGACATGGACCAGCCTTGTAATACCTTCCCGCAAGGGTGGAAGGGATGATGTGCTTTTGGGATATTCAGGTTTGGACGGCTATTTAAGCGATACAAAATTTTTTGGAGTTACTGTAGGCCGCTTCGCCAACCGCATCGGAGGCGCGTCTTTTTCATTGAACGGAAAAACTTATCACCTTAACGCAAATGATAATAAAAATAATCTTCATTCAGGATGGAGAGGTTTTGACAAGCAGATATGGAAAGCTGAAACTTATAAGGAAGATGACGGCGTGTATGTGCGCTTTGAGCTTGAAAGCCCTGACGGCGACTGCGGTTTTCCCGGTAATCTGAAAGCCGTAGTCAGTTACGGACTGACTAAATCGCATGAGCTGATAGCCGATTATCATGTTCAGGTTGATGTGCCGTGTCCCGTAAACCTTACCAATCACGCGTATTTTAATTTAGCCGGAGAAGGGAAAGGCACTGTTCTCTCTCACGAAGTTACTTTGTATTCATCAACTTATGTTGAAGTTGATGATAAAGCCATTCCTACAGGCCGGTTAAATTCTGTCAAGGATACCGATTTCGATTTTCTGACAAACAGGGAAATCTGCTGCGGCGCTGTAGAAAAATTTTCAGGTTATGATCACTGTTTTGTCGTGGACGGCCAGCCGGGTAAACTGCGCAACTGCGCCGATGTTTATGAACCGGGTTCCGGCAGATCCATGAGGATTTTTACAACTCAGCCGGGTGTTCAGTTCTATACGGGAAATTTTCTTGACGGAAGCGCGGGCAAACAGGGATCACGTTATATTAAACATTCCGGTTTCTGTCTTGAGACCCAGCATTTTCCTGATACTCCAAATCAAAATGAATTTCCTTCGTGCATTTTTGGTCCGGATAAGGATTATCACGAAAAGACAGTATTTTCATTCGGGTTTTAATTGTTTCAGAACAACCTGTTAAATGCACGCATTATAAACACAGACATGCCGGCATAAATTTTATTTGGAAAAAATATAACAAAAAATTATATTACTTTAATCCCTTGTTAATGGTATTCTTCTGTAATTGTATTTATTTTAAAACGATCATTAGGAGACAATTTCCATGCTGAAGATTTTTAAATATCTTAAACCCATAGAGTGGCTTATGGCGGGCGCCGGTTTGCTTTTTATTTTAACGCAGGTCTGGCTTGATTTAAAATCGCCCGAGTACATGGAGCGCATTACAATCCTTGTGCAAACGCCCGGCAGCGCTTTAAGCGAAATATGGCTCGCCGGAGCGATGATGCTTCTTTGCACATTGGGCAGTCTGGCCGCGACAATCATCGTCGGTTATTTCGCAGCTGTCATCGGCGCGAGGTTTTCAAGACGGCTCAGAAGCATGCTTTTTAATAAAGTGGAATCATTCTCCATGGAGGAAATTAGCAATTTTTCCACTGACAGCCTTATTACGCGCTCCACAAACGATGTGGTGCAGATTCAAATGCTTGTTACAATGGGACTGCAGCTTATTGTAAAAGCGCCTGTCACTGCAGTTTGGGCGATTACCAAAATCGCGGGGAGAGGTTATGAATGGACAGCGGCAACGGGCGCAGCTGTGGCGGTTATAATTGTGATGGTCTGCTTCCTGATGATTTTCGTTATGCCAAAATTTAAAAAAATGCAGATGTTAATCGACAACATGAACCGCGTTACCCGAGAAAATCTTACAGGGCTCAGGGTTGTAAGAGCGTATAACGCCGAGAATTATCAGGAAGAAAAATTCGAGCGCGCAAACAATGATCTTACGGGGACTCAGCTTTACACCAGCCGCGCGATGGCGTTCATGATGCCTGTAATGGGATTTATCATGAGCGGAATAACGCTGGCCATTTACTGGATAGGCGCGCATCTGATTGACGCGGCGCAGGCAATGGACAGGCTGCCACTCTTTTCCAACATGGTGGTTTTTTCCAGTTACGCTGTGTATGTGATCATGTCATTTATGATGCTTGTGATGATATTTATCATGCTCCCGCGCGCAAGCGTATCCGCCAAACGCGTCTGCGAAGTGCTTGACGCCAAACCTTCCATCCTGGACGGCGTCAGATCCGAAGGACTGAGCGGAATGAAGGGCGAAGTTACATTTAAAAATGTAAGTTTTAAATACCCCAACGCCGCGGAGAATATGCTGGAAGATATAAGTTTTACGGTAAAGCAGGGACAGACTATCGCCTTTATCGGCTCCACAGGAAGCGGCAAGTCAACCCTGATAAATCTTGTTCCGCGTTTTTATGACGCGACTGACGGCGAGATTCTGGTTAACGGAGTAAATGTACGCGAGTACACGCAGGAGGCTCTTCATAACAAAATAGGTTATGTGCCGCAAAAAGCGGTGCTGTTTAAGGGTACAGTTTCGTCTAACATCGCGTACGGCGATAACGGAAGCGATGATTTTTGTGAAGAGGACATTAAAAAAGCCGCCGCTGTCGCGCAGGCCTGCGCGTTTGTGGAAGACATGGAAAACGGTTATCAGGCGCATGTCGCGCAGGGCGGCGCGAATGTTTCAGGCGGTCAGAAGCAGCGCCTGTCAATCGCCCGCGCGATCTGCCGAAAACCTGAGATTTATATATTTGACGATTCTTTTTCCGCGCTGGATTATAAAACAGACAGGATTCTGCGCAGCGAGCTGAAAAAAGAAACTGCGGGCATTACCAGCATGATTGTAGCGCAGCGCATCGGAACCATAATGGACGCCGATCAAATTATTGTGCTTGACGAGGGCAGGATTGCCGGACGCGGCCGTCACAGGGAACTTCTGCAAAGCTGCGAAGTGTACAGGCAGATCGCAATGAGCCAATTGAGCGAGGAGGAACTAGCATCATGAGCGAACAGAGACCGCGCAGAAGAATGGGCCATCCAGGCCCCATGGGCGCTTTTGAAAAACCCAGGGACTTTAAGGGAACATGGAAGAAATTAATCACGTACTGCAAAAGATATATGCCTGTGATAATTGTATCGCTCTTTCTTGCGGGCATGGGAACAGTACTGCAGATCATCGGGCCTGACATGCTGAAGGATATCACAAATGAAATAATGAAAGGCTTGCCCGCATCAGGCGCTATTGACATGAACGAGGTCGCGCGTATTGGGTTTATTCTTGCCGCCTTCTATTCAGCCGCGCTGCTTTTAAATTTTATCCAGGGTTACATGATGGCGACCGTTACGCAAAATATCGGAAGAAACATGCGCACGGGTATTTCCGCAAAAATCAACAGACTGCCCTTAAAGTATTTTGACAGGGTGAGCCACGGGGATATTTTAAGCCGCGTGACAAATGATGTGGATACGATAGGGCAGACAATGAATCAAAGCATCGGATCGCTTGTAACTTCCATAACGATGTTTCTGGGCGCCGCCGTTATGATGTTTTACAACAACTGGATAATGGCGTTAACCGCAATTGGCGCGAGCGTTATGGGATTCGCCTGCATGGCGGGCATAATGAAAAAATCACAAAAATATTTTACGCGGCAGCAGAAGGATCTGGGAGAAGCCAACGGCCATGTGGAAGAAGTATATTCAGGCCACAATGTAGTTAAAGCGTATAACGGCAGGAAGGAAGCAAGGCGCGTATTTGAAAAAGTTAACAACAGCCTTTATGATTCAGGCTGGAAAAGCCAGTTCATGTCGTCGCTCATGATGCCGCTTATGCATTTTATCGGCAACTTCGGCTATGTGGCTGTCTGCGTGGCTGGAGCGGCCCTTGCAATGAGCGGAGCGATTACATTCGGAGTGATTGTCGCGTTCATGATCTACATACGCCTGTTTACTCAACCGCTCTCGCAGCTTGCACAGGTGTTTCAGAACCTGCAAAGAACAGCCGCCGCCGGCGAGCGCGTATTTGAATTTTTTGACGAGAGCGAAATGGAAGATGAGAGTCAGAAGACAATGCGGCTTGCCAATATAAAGGGCGATATTGAGTTCCGCAATGCAAGGTTTGGGTATGTTCCTGAAAAAACCATCATTCATAATTTTTCCGCCAGCATTAAAGCCGGGCAGAAGGTCGCCATTGTAGGACCCACAGGCGCCGGTAAAACAACAATTGTTAACCTGCTAATGCGTTTTTATGAGCTTAACGGCGGCGAAATTCTGTTAGACGGCATTCCGGTCAGCCGGACGCCGAGGGAGAATGTGCATGAACAATTCTGCATGGTGCTGCAGGATACATGGCTGTTTGAAGGTACAATCAGGGAAAATGTCGTTTATTGTAAACAGGGTGTGACAGATGAACAGGTAGAGACCGCCTGCAAAGCCGTAGGGCTGCATCGTTTTATCAGAACTTTGCCGCAGGGTTATGACACGCATCTCAATGACAAGGCAAATCTTTCGCAGGGGCAGAAGCAGCTTTTGACAATTGCCCGCGCAATGATTCAAAACGCGCCGATGTTAATCCTGGACGAAGCGACAAGTTCTGTTGATACGCGCACCGAGCATCTCATTCAGAAAGCGATGGATAAGATAACCATTAGCCGCACATCATTTGTTATTGCTCACCGCCTGTCTACAATCAGAAACGCGGATTTAATTCTTGTAATGAAAGACGGAGATATTATCGAAAGCGGCAGCCACAGGGAACTGTTGAATAAGGGCGGCTTCTACCATGAACTCTACAACAGCCAGTTTGAAGGCGCAGCGTGACAATATCTAGCGGATAACAGGAATTGTGATGATAAAATTTGTTCCGTTCCCTTTTTCCGATACCGCGGAAATGGACCAGCCGTGGTAATCTACAACCCATTTGACTACCGATAAACCCAGGCCCATGCCCTGTTCCCGCCGGGAAGAAGAGCCCCTGTAGAACATCTCAAAAATATGGGGAAGATCTTCGCTTTCCAGTCCCGGCCCATTATCGCTTACGGTAAGTTCTATTGTCTTATCATAAACATCATCCGGGTCTGCCTGCGATGAGCGAAGGTTTCCTTCCTTAAAAGCGCCAATCAGGCGGATAACGGATCCATTTGGCGTATAACGTACCGCGTTGTGAATTAAATTTTCAAAAGCGCGGAAGGCGATCTTTTCGTCCATTTGAATGAAAATATTTTCAGGCAGGTTTATTTCATGTATCAGCGTATGCTGAAGAAGTTCAACGTCATTTTTTAAAATTTTTACCAGGTTATGCAGAAAGACAGACAGGCTAATGTGTTCAAGTTTTGTCCGCCATTCTCCGGTTTCCATGCGCACATAGTTGATAAGATCATTTATCATGTTCTCCAGCTGATCCGTCTTGGCGGTGATGATCTCAACAGCTTCCGCGCGGGAGGCTGCATCGGATGCGATGCCGTCTTCAATCGCTTCGGCATATCCCTTGATCAGCGCCAGGGGCGTTTTTAAATCGTGCGTAATCCCCATTATAAAACGCGAACGCCTCAGTTCATCCTCTTTCAAGGCGTCGCGCATTTTGTTTAACGATTTGGTAAGGGAAATAATTTCATTGCTGCCCTTTACTTCAATTTTATAATCCAGCTCCCCTTCGGCTATACGGCGGGTTGCTATTTCCAAAACCTTTACAGAGCGCGTAATGTTCCGAGTGATGACAATGGACATGCAGATGGAAAAGACCGTTAATAAGCCATTGAGGACAATGATAACAATGGCGGGGATAAAGATTGGAAGCAGCCTGTTTCTGTCCGGCCTGTCATATAAATTGACAAGTATGTAGCCTTCAATTTCCTCCCTGCCCAGTGAGTAAAATGAAAACTGTTTATCTCCCAATAACGGCAGTATATCTTCCCATTCCGTAATGACCCCGGAGCTGAAGGCCGGGATATCAGAATACAGAACAAGAAAATTTTCGTTAAAAATCACGACATCGCCGATGATCCTGTAACGTCTTGCGTAGTTCATCATGGAGTCCCATGTATTGGCATTAAGGTTTTCCTGAAGCAGAACTGAAATATCTTCATAAGCCGGTAAGCCCGATGTATCTTCTCCGTCAATAAACTGGCGGTGAATAGCCGATGCAAGAATTATTAGCAGCGGAACCGCCACAATGCCCGCGATTAAAAGCCTTGCCTGCGTTTGTATTTTCATGCAGCCTTCTGCTACGCGCCAGCGTTTAAGCGGTAGCCCATGCCGTGAACTGTTTCAATATATACCGGATTTACAGGATCATCTTCCATTTTCCTGCGCAGCCGCTGGATATAAACGGCTACAGTGGTAAGATCGCCGAAAGTATTTTTCCAGACGCCGTTATAAATGGTTTCCACATCCATTGGTTTACCGGGGTGTTCTGTGAGCCAGGCAAGACAGCCGTACTCCCTGGCTGACAGGGGAATCCTCTTTCCGTTTTTTTTAAGAATGCATGAATCATAATCCAAAACAAACGGACCGAACCTGAAAAACTCTTCCGCGCTTTTTTCCATGGTCTGTAAACCGGCGTATGCCGTGGCGTTTAACGTATTGACGCGGCGAAATACCGCCCTGACGCGTGCGACAAGAACTTTGGGAGAAAATGGTTTTGTTATGTATTCATCTGCGCCAATCCCAAGGCCGCTTATCTGGTCCTCATCGCTGTCCCGCGCGGAAACTATCAGTACGGGAACGTCATTTTTTTTCCTGAAACCCTGTAAAAATTCAAAACCGTCCATGCCGGGCAGATTTATATCCAGAATGACAAGTTCAGGTTTCCATCCTTCAATGACTGAAAAACCTTCTTCCGCGCTCTGTACGGCGCGCGCCTCGAAACCTTCCCTGGTCAGGTAAAGAGTAACCAGGGCGGAAAGCTCTTTTACGTCTTCTATGATTAAAATTTTCCCCTGCATGGTAAAATTATATTTTACAGTTATTTTTGCCGCAACAAAAAAAATCAAAAATAACAAAAAATTATATTTTATTAATCTCCTGTTAATGGCATTTCACTTCCGCTGTCATTATCATGTAAAATCCAGGGAGTATATTTATGAAGAAAATCAGCAAAAAGAACAGGATATGGATTATTATACCTGCCGCGCTGGCCATAATTTTTGTGTGTCTGGCGTTTTTAAACGCGGCCTCAGGCGGCAAGGCGGCGGCTGTAAGCTGTATTGAGTTATATCCTTCAGATCTAATCAACAGCATCAGCATAAAGGGAATAGTGGAAAGCGCTGAAAAAAACAATGTCTATTCCAGCCTTGGCCATCCGGTTAAAAAATTAAATGTTGAGGTTGGCGACTGGGTAGCCAGAGGCCGGATATTATGCGAGTTAAATACCGAGGATTTGGAAAATAATTTAGCGCAGCAGAAAGCGCAGCTGAACTCGTCCGTGCAGAGCATGAGGCAGCAGATTCAAATATCGGCCGTAAATCTTGAAAGCGCGCAGAAGAAATACGATGACGCGTTAAAGGATTCGGAAAACGGCACAACGCTTGATCTGGACATGAAAAAAAACGCGTACAAAAACAATCAGGAGCTGTTTGAACGGGGATTTATTTCGGGAAATGAATTATCACAGTCGGAAGTCGCATATACTAGCGCCCTGAATAATTATAACGGATTACTGGAACAGGCGAAAGACGCGCTTAAGACCGCGCAGATTAATTACAACAACGCGATTGCAGCTAACACTGATACGCAGGAACTTGTAATAAAAAATCTGGAAAAACATCTCCGAGATTCTGTCATCAGGGCGCCTGTATCAGGCACTGTTACCGCAGTTTACGCCAGGGAAGGAGCATCGGGGTCGGGTCTGTTATTTGTCATTGAGGATACGGAGAATTTGATAATAAAAACCACCATAAAGGAATATGACATAAGCAATGTCAAAACAGGCATGTATGTAATTATTAAATCCGATTCAACCGGAAGCTCTGTTTACGAAGGCATTGTCAGTAAAATAGCCCCGACCGCGGTAAAAGACATGAGCGGGGAGACGGCTTCAAAGTCCGATGTTGAATTTGAGGCACAGGTCTATATTACATCAAGAGAAACAGATCTAAAAATAGGAATGAACGCGAGATTAAATGTAATACTGGAAGAGAAGAAACATGTGTATTGTGTTCCCTATGACGCGGTTATGACAACAGCTAACGGTGAAAATTATATTTTCACAGCGCAGGATAACGGGCAGAACAAACAAACCGCGAAGCAGATAAATGTAACAACAGGGCTTGAAACGGATTTTTATGTTGAAATTTTCAGCGCAGAGCTGTTTGACGGAATGAAAGCCATAAGCGATGTTTCCTCTGTCCGTGACGGGATGCTGATAAATATTAACACGGGAGGTTCGAGCCGTGGACAGCGTAATTAATATGAAAGATATTATTAAATCCTTTTTTATCGGCACGCCCAATGAGCTTCATGCCCTGAAAAAGATCAATATAAACATAAAAAAAGGTGAATTTGTTTCCGTTGTCGGCCAATCCGGTTCGGGAAAATCAACGCTGATGAATATTATAGGAGCGCTGGACAGACCGACTTCAGGAGAGTATAAACTGGACGACGCTGATATTTGCCGGTTAGGCGACAATGAGCTCTCTGACATCCGCAATCAGAAAATCGGTTTTGTGTTTCAGACATTTAATTTGATTCCGAGGAGCAACGCGCTGAGGAATGTCGAGATTCCCATGCTTTACAACGGGGTAGGCGCATCCAAACGGGTAAAGCGCGCGAAAGAACTTTTGGATATGGTTGGAATGTGCGATAGGATGAATCATCTGCCAAATGAATTATCTGGAGGACAGAAACAGCGCGTCGCGATTGCGAGATCAATGGCCAACAATCCATCCATCATACTCGCGGATGAGCCGACAGGAGCGTTAGACTCGCAGACAGGCAGGATGGTTATGGATATTTTCCACAAGCTTCATAAGGAAGAGGGCAAAACAATTATTTTAATTACACATAACGCTGAACTGGCGGGCGAAACTGAAAGAATAATAACAATTAAAGACGGAGAGATAGTTACAGAATGCGCGTCTTCGCAGCAGGAGAGAATGTAGCATGTTTTTACTGGAAAACATTCAGCTTGCTCTTGAAGGCCTTAAAACAAATAAAATGCGCGCGTTACTCACCATGCTTGGCATTATAATCGGCATCGGCTCTGTAATAGCGATTGTAACAGTCGGCGATTCAATGACAGCTTCTGTGTCAACATCCATGCAGAGCCTTGGCGCTACGAATATCATGGTAATGCTGCAGCGAAAAGATTCTGATTCAATGCGCGGTTCCCAGATGGCAGGCGGGAATATTTCCGCGGAGGATTTAATTTCCGATGAGATGATTGAAAATTATTTAAGAAGGTATGAGCGCAGCATTACGGCGATTGGGTTATCAGGCTCCGGCGGTTCCGCAAAAGCGCAGGATAACAGGCTTTACGCCAATGTTACAATAACCGGCGCAAATGAAGGATACAGCCTTGTCAATAATATTAATGTAATTGAAGGCCGTTTCCTGCGGGAAGGCGATATAAAGTCGAACCGTTATGTGGCGGTAGTATCAGATAAACTTGTAAAAAACATGTTTCGCGCAAATGAAAGTCCGCTTGGAAAGGAAATAAAAATCAACTCCGACAACAGCATGCAGACATACACGATTGTAGGCGTTTATAAACATGAAGATTCAATTTCAATGGGGCCGATGGGAGGCGCTTCATCATCTGAAAAAGACATCAGGACAAATTTGTATATACCTATAACCACCTGCAAAATAATCAATTCAATGGAAGCAGGATATCAATCAATAACTGTTATGGCAGGAGCTGATACAGATTCGCGGAAATTTACCAATGATACAAGGAATTTTTTTAATACCTACTATGCCAATAATGCACGATATGAAATTAACGCAATCAGCATGGAAGCCATGATGTCTACCATGACAAGCATGCTTGGGACACTGAGTATCGCAGTGGCTGTTATAGCTGGCATTTCCTTATTGGTCGGAGGCGTCGGCGTTATGAATATTATGCTGGTTTCCGTAACTGAACGGACAAGGGAAATCGGGACAAGAAAAGCGTTAGGCGCAAGAAATTCCGCCATTCGCGCTCAGTTCATAGTTGAAGCTGTTATTATATGCGCCATCGGCGGTCTTATAGGAATACTTACAGGCGTAGGTCTGGGATACATTGGTTCGGTTTTGTTGGGCAGTCCGGGGCTGCCGTCAATATTTATCATTGTCGTCGCTGTTCTGTTCTCAATGGTTATCGGCGTATTTTTCGGATACTATCCCGCGAATAAGGCGTCAAAACTTGATCCCATAGAAGCGCTGCGATATGAATAGCGAAGTGAGCTAAAAGCTGTGTGTCAATCGCCTGTTTTCAGTAATTGACACCGGCAGACTTTTACATAATTTCCATTACGCGGTTTTTTCAAATGTGGGAAGATTATTATTATAAAGCACATTTCCCCTGAGTTCAAACGGCCCGTCAATTTTGCTGATAAATATCTGACCGCCTGTGACAGTATATGTCAGCGGATATTTTTTCGGCTGTGAGGTGAAAATGCAGTTTCTTTGATCCACAAATTCAACCGTAAACCGGTCGCCAAATGATTTTCTCCAGCTGGTCCATTTGGTTCCAATGAGCTGCTCGTGTTTAAAAGCCGTTTTTTCCATTGATAATTCTGTATTCATATATCCTCCGTTTAGAATTAATTTAGTATCTATTTATAATCTAAGAAGATTTGGCTTATGAGGCAAGTTTTTTTTATGTTACGGGAAGATATTGCGGCAGATAACCATGATTTAATTTATGGCTATCTGCCGCCTGAGGGTTATTTATTCATTGGGATGTCAGGGATCGACGCAAAACCGCGCTGAAGATCTGCATCGCCTGGGATCTGATCGCTCATGGTTTTGTTGTTGTATGCCTGGTAAGCTGTCATGTCGAAGAAGCCGGTTCCGCTTAAACCGAAAAGAATTACTTTTTTCTCGCCTTTCTTTTTGCATTCAAGAGCCTCGTCAATCGCGGCTTTGATTGCGTGAGATGATTCGGGCGCGGGCAGAATGCCTTCCACCTTCATGAATTGTATCGCGGCGCTGAATACATCGGTCTGTACTTCTGAACGGGCTTCCAGATAACCGTCTTTATAAAGTTTAGACAGAACGGAATTCATGCCGTGATAGCGCAGACCTCCGGCATGATTTGCGGACGGAATGAAGCCGTTGCCCAAAGTCATCATTTTTATCAGCGGAGTGGTTTTTGCAGTATCGCCGAAATCATAGGCAAAACGTCCGCGCGTAAATGACGGGCAGGAAGCTGGTTCAACAGCGATGAAGCGGGTGTTTGAATTACCGCTGAGTTTCTCTCCCATAAACGGCGCGATAAGTCCGCCCAAATTTGATCCGCCGCCCGCGCAGCCTATGATGATATCCGGTTTAACTCCGTATTTGTCCAGAGCTATCTTTGTTTCCTGTCCGATTATCGACTGATGGAGCAGTACATGATTTAATACGCTTCCAAGCACATAACGGCATTTATCAGTTTTTACCGCAGTCTCAATCGCTTCTGAAATTGCGCAGCCCAATGAGCCGCCGGTATTCGGATCGTCAGCGAGGATTTTTTTTCCTGACTCTGTTGTGTTGGAAGGAGAAGCGACAACTTTTGCGCCGTACGCTTCCATCAGCGCTTTGCGGTAAGGTTTTTGCTCCGAGCTGACTTTTACCATGTATACAATCAAATCCAGTCCGTAAAAACCGCAGGACATCGCCATAGCCGTGCCCCATTGACCCGCGCCTGTCTCTGTTGTCAGGGAAGTCAATCCCTCTTTTTTCGCATAATACCCCTGAGGTCCTGCCGAATTAAGTTTATGGGAACCGGAAGTGTTGGTTCCTTCAAACTTGTAATAAATTTCCGCGGGCGTATCCAGCATTCTTTCAAGATAATAAGCGCGGATCACTGCGGATGGTCTGTACGCGCGGTAAAAATCCTGAATATCATCCGGAATTGGAATTAAACGGGTGGTATCGTCAAGCTCCTGTTCAATTACGCCCCTGCAAAATACAGGCGCAAGATCATCGGCGGTAACAGGTTTCAGTGTTCCGGGGTGCAGTATGGGATCCGGCTTGTTTTTCATATCCGCCCTCAGGTTGTACCAAAATTTCGGCATTTCATCTTCTGTAAGGTAGATTCTTGTTGGAATTTTATTATTCATTTCTTTCTCCATTAAATTTAATTTTGACAAATTTATATTTGCCTTATGACTTAACCAAGTCTTTCTCTTAAAATGCTGTGCAGCATTGTTATAATTTATATTGATTTAGATGTTTGCCGTTGGACCGGCAATAGGTATTTATATTAGAGTTGGCCGCGCTGCGGCCATTCCCACGCCGCACGTTTACTGGAGGATGTTCCGGAATTTTTAATTTTTTTCTCTGTAAAAAATCTGATAGTCATGAATTTTCCCGTGAATAATATATTACGATTTTTAATTAAAATTGTCAAGCGGTTTTTCATTAATTTAAGATGATTCTACAATTCTTCAGATAACATTAATTTATTACCCCAAATATGCAGTGCAATTCCGAATGCTACTGAAACGTTTAATGAAGCTTTTGCGCCGTAACTGGGGATTGATACCCTGCCAAGTGAAGCGTCTGCGGCATCTAAAGCGTGCGGACTTACTCCCAGTTCTTCAGAACCGGCGATTAAAAGGCCGGAGCGGGGGAAAGGAAATTCTGAAATTGAGATGCCTCCGGTTTCCAGGGCGAAAACAGGGTATGGCAGCGTGGCGGATGACGCAGTAAAAAGTTCCTGCCGCTCCCATGGGACGGAATCCACGCAGCCCATTGCTGTCCTTTCTGCGCGTCTGTGGCGCGGGTCGGCGCAGAATGGAGACAGGATAATTTTTTCCACGCCGAAACTTTCTGCGGTGCGGAACATTGCGCCGACATTAAACGGAGAGCGTATATCTTCGAGGTATACAAACATGCCTTCGAAAACGCGCCGCTTTAAAGGATCCAGGCAGCCGCCGGCGCAGGTGAAATCCCAGTCCGCCTGATCGCGGCTTGTTTCAGATAACAGAATATGTTTTACGCTGTTTAAAGCCCGCCGAAACCTGGAAATGTCACAATTGTTATAAGATGCCGCCTGTTCAAAAACAAACACCGCATCATTAAAAACATTCCTGGCCTCGGGCTGAAAAAGCCCGTCTTCCGCAAGCAGTCTGGCGGCGTCCTTAAAAAAGCAAATTTCTGAGGCGGTAAAAATATTTACATTATGCTGCGCCGCGATGCGGTTTTCAACAAACGTAAAAAATTTCGCTATCTTTCGCAGCTTCTGTGTCCTTGGAAGCTTATCAAGTTTATAAAGGGGAATCATTTAAAAATTCATGCGCTTTTTGTGACATTTAACAATTGTTCTATTTGCTGCATGACATAATCCTGGAACTTTGGCGGCAGTTCGTTAAATAATCCAACCATACGCTGCAGTTTTTCTCCGGGAGTTCTGAAAAACATTTCGCCTTCGCCGGTTTTCAGCCATTTTTCGTTAACGCCGAATGTCAGTGATATCAAATGTATTATCCGTTCGTTTACTCTCCTGTGTTCGCATTCCAGCTCCGCGATATACCCATTGCTTATATAAATTGCTCTTGCGAATTCAACCTGTGACATATTTAAAGTCTGCCTCAAGCGCCTTATACGTTTACTGATTGTCATATTTGAATCATATTACATCGGGACTCACTATGCAAGGTTATATTTTACAATTTGAGTATGAACATTATTTTATAATATTGCGGTTATTTCAATAAATTGAAGTATTAGTAATAATGTATTTACAATTCTTATTAAAATAATATATTATACTCACATACAGAGCGGGATGCGGTGACTTCGGTTCCCTGCGGAGGAGCAGTATGATTCAGGAAGAGAAACTAAAAAAAGTATGCAGCGACTTCTCGTTACTCAGTGAGCAGCAGCAGGACTATATCCTTGGCATTATCCAGGCGCTTCTTTTTGCCAGAACTGTGAACAGTCAATCTGCGTCTGAAGAACACGAAACCATACCATCTGACGAATAAACGCCATCCAATGGCGCGGTTGCTGATTTAACTTTAATAATTTACAATAAACAACATGAGCAGGGAGAGCAGCAAAAAACCAAAACGATTATTAAAATTTTTGATAATTTTTGCTGGTGTTCTTGTATTCATAACGCTTACATGGGCTGCCCTTTCCCTGATTGGACGGGTCAGCGCGGATTCCATTATTTATAATACCGCAACTTTCCGTCTCAGCGTATCCAATCCATTGGATCTGCTGGAAAGAATTTTATCCCATGAATCTTTGCATGAAATTTCCGCCGTACCTGCGCTGGCTCAGGCTGTTTCGGTTATTGAGAATTTAAATGAAAATCCCCTCCTTAAAAACCGGCTGCTGCGCGCTGCCGCGCGGGGAAATCTGGAGTTTGCGCTTTTATCAACAGGTTCGATGCAGGCCGCTTTAGACATGGGTTTTCTCTCGCCGCTTTTGCGCATCCTGCCCGTTATTTCCGGTTTTATCAATGTTCCCAATCTGTACTATGTGAAAGCCGGTAAAAATTCCCGTTTTGAATACCGCGCGCAGGGAAAGACATTTTTCATCGGCCGCTGCCGTAATCTGCTTTATTTCACCGACAACTCCTCTATTTTTGAATTACGCGCGAATATTCAGGCAAGTACAGCCGCATTCAGAAATATCAATCCTTCAGGTTATGACGCGGTTATGACTCTTTCTCCTGATTTTATCAGGGGATTGCTGGCTGAACAGGATGAAGTAATAGCGGAGGTTTTGAACAATATCGGAATTGATTCCGCAATAGAAGCCGGTCTTTCCGTATTTCCCAAAAAACTGGAATTGCATTTAACGGCTCCCCTTTCATCGCGTCAGGCCGCATTGAAACGCCTGCTTGAACAGCGTTCCGGCGCGTCAGACATTACAGAGCGCCTTCCTTCAGAATCCCAATACGCGACAGTTCTGTCCGCAGGAACGCTGGCCGAACTTTACCAGGCTTCGCTTGTTTTTACTCCGGGTTTGGATGAAACCATAAGGCGCGCGGATGCTTCTTCCCGCAGACTGTTCGGACTTACTCTGGATGATCTGCTTTTTTCCTGGTCAGGGAAAGAATTCGCCGTCTTCGGAATGGAAGGCCGTCCCTCTCCTGTCTATGCAGTTCAAATCACGGATGAGCGAAAACGCCAGGAAGTTTTTAACCGGGCGTTCAGATCCATTTTAATTAATGAGAGCGCCGCCTTGAATCTTGACGGAGTCAGAATTCCGCGTATTGAGATTCCGGATTTCATTCAGTCACTGCTGCGCTACTGGGATCTAATTCTGCCTTCGCCCTATTACTATATTTACGGAGACTGTTTGCTTGCATCCGAATCCGCGCAAACCCTTCTTTCTGCGTTACGTGCAATCCAGAGAAATGATGTGCTGCCAAAAACCGCCGCGTGGAGGAATATCGCGGGAGGTAAAACAGACGCAAGCGCGTTCAGCCTGTACTATTCGCTGGATGTGTCCATGCCTTTCTTCCTGCGCGGAAACACAATTTTAAGCGGATTTTTGAGCGTATACAGGCAGGGACTGGCGCGTGTAAGCATTAACAGGGGCCTTGTTGAAGTTTCACTGTCTTTAATTCCAGGTTCAGGAAACGGCGTGACTCCTGTAAAGGGTTATCCCCTGGAAACCGGTGGAAGACCTTCGAATCAAATTTACGGCGGCGGCGGCCGCGTGTTTTTTACGCAGGGCAGCGCTGCAATTTCCGTTGATATGTCAGATAACTCCATTCATGAACTGACAGGTCAGGGGCAGCTTTGGATTGTTCCCGCTTTTGATGATAACGCATGGGTGGTAAGCGACCGTGGACGCGTTACGCTTGTCAGCGGAAATATGGAAGCGGCGCAGGGTTTTCCTCTGCTTACGGGCTTGAGGCTATCATCTTCTCCTGTGTCGTATAACGGCAGGCTTTACCTCTGCGATGAGGACGGAGATGTGCACATTATTGACGCGGACGGCAGGCGCAGCAAATGGGAAACCTCATTTTTTTCGGCTCTCCGCTCTCCTCCTTCCTTTATTACAATTGAAACGGGGAGAGGCGCTTCTGTATCCTACGCGGCTGTATACCCAAAGAGCTTTTTCGGCGAAATCTGGCTTCTTGACGCGGACGGCAGATCTCTGCCCGGCTGGCCCGCGCCCATTTCCGGTTTTTCGGGGCATGATGATTTAAACGCTGACTCAGGCATCGGTTTCGGCTCCCCGCTGTTATTTGCGCATAACAATCTTGTGTATGCGGCTTTTGTCAGCCAGGCGGGGGAGCTATCGGTTTATGATGTAAATGCGTTCCCCATGGCGTCGTTTCCGTTGATTATTGACGGTATATTTTACCAGCAGCCCGTATTTGACGGCGAATATCTGTGGCTTATTTCAGCTAACGGAACTCTGTTTCGCGCAAGCCTTTCGGGCGAAGTTCTGTCCCAGCAGATCGCGAATTTTTCCGTAATGGAAGAAGGTTATATTACAGTCTTTGACTGCAATGGCGATAAAATTCCGGAAATTTTTATCACAGGCGAAGGCAACACGCTGTACGCGTTTTCACGTAACTTCCGTTCGCTGGAGGGTTTTCCGCTGCCTGTATGGGGTAAACCGCTGTTTATTGAAGCGCAAAACTCAAAAAAAGCTGAAATTTTCGGCATGGGAATGGATATGCGGCTTTACCGGTGGCGGTTCAGATAGGAGTTTTCAATGATTAAAAAGCACATAACGATCCTGCTGATGTTAATTACAGCGGCAGTGATTTCATCCTGCACTACATTAAAACAGCAGCAGCAGCAGCGCGAAGATATAGTAATTGATATCGTCCATATAGAACAGGCGCAGGACAATCTTGCGGAACTGGTTGAAATGATCGTACCCCTTGAGGCTCTGGGAGGAACAGAGGCTCGCAGGAGACAGGATGAATTGTCTCAGGCAAGGCGGATGATAAGCGAACTGGAAAAAAAACCTTCCGCCGACATTAATTATTCCGGTGAACTTATGGCATGGTCAGGCAGGCTCGCCATTTTGGAAGGAAGGTACAGTGAAGCGCAGAGATTGTACCGTCAGTCTCAGGCGGCGTCTCCGCAAAATATTCCTTCTGTTATTTTGGGTATCCGTCTTGAAGGAGACCCTGAAAAAAGGCTTGAACTTGTTAATAATGAATTAGTGAAAACCGGTAATCAGGCAAGCGGATTTGGAGAGCTGCAAATTGAAAGAGGCCGCTCTCTTGCGGAATTAAACCGTTTTGCCGAGGCGGCAGGCGCTTTTGATACCGCGTTTACTTCCGGAATTGTCAGCATTTATCAGAAAAGTTATGAAACTGGCCGCAACCGCGCCTGGGAACTGCGCAATAGCACAGACGCGGCCGCGGGAACAATGGGACTTTTGGTACAGGAAGGCGTTAGCTGGAAAGACTGCATATCCATTGTAAACAATGAGACTCAGCTTCTGCGTTTCATAAGCGGCGGCAGAGACATTACCGACGCTGAATTTTTTAACCGTCTTCTTGACCGCGCTTTTATTCCCTATACGCAGAACATCAACGAAAACGAATGGCCTGCCGCGAAACCCCGCGCGGATGAAATTGTTACACGATCAGGAGCCGCCTGGTTTGCCTGGCATTTATACGCGGAATCAAGGGCGAACCGCGGCCTTCTGTCCCGTTATTCCGCGCGTTACACGACAATGACAAACCCGCGCAGCCCGATAGCGGATGTCCCGCTGCTTTCGCCTTTCTTTGATTCAATACTGGGCTGCGTAGAGACTGAGCTGATGTCTTTGCCTGACGGCAGAAATTTTAATCCTGCGCCGCCAATACACGGCGCTGAACTGCTCGCCATTTTTAGGCGAATAGCCAATTAAAACTGTTCGATTATGAGCTGAAAATAATGCCGTCCAAAGCGGCATCAGCGGTGACAGTATTGCCTTCGCGGATAATGCCGGCGATCACCTTTTTTGCCAGCGGGTTTTCCAAATCGTTCTGTATTGTTCTTTTTAACGGACGCGCGCCGAACTGCGGATCGTATCCGCGCTCTGCAAGCAGGGATTTTGCCGCATCTGTTACTGTTAGCGTGATCTTGCGTTCAGACAGAAGCCGAGTGAGCCTCGCAAGCTGAATATCAACTATTTTACCGATTTCACTTCTGCCAAGCCTGTTAAAAATTACGGTTTCATCAATGCGGTTTAAAAATTCCGGCCTGAAACTCTGTTTAAGAAGTTCAAGAAGCTTGTCGCGTAACGCTGAATGCAGCGCCGCTTCAGGCGTCTTTGCTTCCAGGATCATGTCAGATCCCAGATTACTGGTCATAATGATGATTACATTTTTAAAATCGACAACTTTTCCCTGTCCGTCTGTCAGCCGGCCGTCATCGAGTATTTGCAGAAATACATTGAATACTTCAGGATGCGCTTTTTCAATTTCATCAAAAAGGATCACGCTGTAGGGTCTGCGCCTGACAGCTTCTGTAAGCTGGCCGCCCTGTTCATAACCGACATATCCCGGAGGCGCGCCGATTAATCTGCTTACCGAATGTTTTTCTCCGTATTCGCTCATGTCGATTCTGGTAAGGGCTTTTTCGTCATTAAAAAGAAAATCAGCCAATGTTTTTGCGAGTTCTGTTTTGCCGACGCCAGTAGGTCCCAGGAAAAGAAACGATCCCAAAGGCCGCGCGGCATCGGAAAGTCCTGCCTTGTTGCGCCTGATTGCGTCGGAAACAGCCGCTAGAGCGTCATCCTGACCGACAACCCGTTTTTCAAGAACTTTTTCCAGGTCCAGGTATTTTTGCAGTTCGCCCGACAGCATTTTTGAAACGGGAATGCCTGTCCATGCTGAAACTACGCCTGCGATATCCTCTTCGCTTACCTCTTCACGTAACAGTGCGGCTCCTGATGCATTTTCTCTCTTTTTTTCCATTTGATCCGTCAGCAAGGCAAGCTGTTTTTCCGCTTCGGGAATTTTTCCGTGCTTGACTTCCGCTGCTTTTGAAAGATCTCCTTCACGTTCATAACGCGTTTCTTCAATTTTTAATTCTTCAATCTGCTGTTTAAGTTGACGGATTTTCTGAATATCAATTTTTTCGCTTTCCCATCGGGCTTTCATCGCGTCACGCTCTGCGCCAAGGTCGGCGATTTCCTTTTCAAGTTTTGTCAGGCGATCTTTTGACGCCGGATCTTCTTCGCGCGACAGAGCCTGTTTTTCAATGGAAAGCTGTAAAAGTTTTCGTTCCAGTTTATCAAGTTCTGTCGGGCGGCTATCCAGTTCCATTTTAAGGCGGCTAGCGGCTTCATCAACAAGATCAATCGCTTTGTCAGGCAGAAAGCGGCTTGTAATATAACGGCTGGATAAACTTGCGGCCGCCACAAGCGCCTCATCCTTGATTCTCACGCCGTGATGAACTTCATAACGTTCCTTAAGCCCGCGCAGAATCGCGATAGTGTCTTCTACCGAAGGTTCTGCCGTGTATACCTGCTGGAAACGCCGTTCAAGAGCCGCGTCCTTTTCAATATGCTTACGGTATTCATCCAATGTTGTCGCGCCGATACATCGAAGCTCTCCGCGCGCGAGAGCGGGTTTTAGCAGATTGGAAGCGTCAGTAGCGCCTTCTGCGGCTCCTGCTCCCACAAGCGTATGAAGTTCATCAATGAAGAGAATGATCTTTCCGTCTTCCGCCTGCACTTCATGAATCACAGCTTTCAGGCGTTCCTCAAATTCCCCCCGGAATTTCGCTCCCGCGACCAGCGCGCCCAGATCCAGCGCCAGTAATTTTTTTCCCTTTAACCCTTCCGGTACATCGCCTGCGACAATCCGCCGCGCGAGTCCTTCGACAATTGCGGTTTTTCCCACGCCGGGTTCACCGATAAGCACCGGGTTGTTCTTTGTACGGCGGGAAAGCACCTGCATACACCTGCGGATCTCTTCGTCCCGCCCGATAACCGGATCAAGTTTTTCCTGACGCGCCAGCGCTGTTAAATCGCGGCAATAGCGATCCAGAACCTGATATTTTTCCTCCGGGCTTTGATCTGTTACGCGGGAATTTCCCCTGACCTGTTTTAACGCGTCAAGAATCGCGTTCTTGCTGATGCCGTGTTTTTTTAACAGATCCGACGCTTTGCCTTCGCCTGCGGCAATGGCGATTAAAATGTGCTCTGTAGAGACATACTCGTCTTTTAACGCCGAAGCTTCTACCTCGGCTTTTGCCAGTATCTTTGACAGCGCGGGAGAAAAAAAGATCTGCGCCGCCTCGCCGTAAATTTTCAGCGCCTGTTTTACCAGCACCTTTATATCGGCGCACAGGGCGTCAACATCGCCGCCAATCCTTTCGATAATGGGCGGAACAATCCCGTTTTCCTGGCGAAGCAGCGTCAATAAAAGATGTTCGCTGTCAATTTGCGAATGATCGTTTTTCTGCGCAATGGCGGTAGCTTCACTCAGAGCTTCCTGCGCCTTAATTGTAAATTTGCTGTAATCCATTGTATTTTCCCCTGTTAATAAAGATAATAATGTTTATAAAAAATCTCAATATTTAAATAAATGCTTCACAAGTCTTTAATAATAAATATTACTTATTCTGGACTAATTGCCGGAATAATGATATATTATATCTGTTCTGAAATTTTTGCTGAACAACTCCGCTGTTGAACTCACTTTCGCGGATGTTATGGCATTTTATGGAGCTGTCGGGTTATTATATGATTAGGAGGAAAAAATGAATTACAAAAAAATAATTATGGGAATGTTATTGATAACATTTGTTTTTATTATGATATTATCCGGCTGCAGCGCAGAACCAAGCGCTCCGCCTGTATATACAATCTATTATAAAACTTTTAACTTTTCCCCTTCTGACAGCAACTTCGGATACCTGGAGGATAAATACTATCGCAGGATTTATCTTACATCATTCGGGTTTGATTGGGAAAAAACCAATAACTTTCAGGAATATACCCCGGTTGAATGGACTAATGAGCAGATATACAGTTATCTGATAGGTTTGGGTTTTGGCAGTGATGAAGCCAGTTATGAAACAGCATGGCTTACCGAGGTATCCCACGGTATGCTCGGAGTCAGAGATCAAACAAGACTTTATATCATTTTGAAATAATTAAGTTAATATGAAATTAACCATGTCAAAAGACGTTCAGGATAGGATAGAGAGGGAAGGTATTATCGCTGTTCTGGAAATTGAATCCGAGCAGAACGCGGTTCCGCTGGCGAAGGCGCTTTTGGAAGGCGGGGTTACTGTTATTGAACTGGCTTTACGCACGCAGGCAGCGCTCCCTTCAATTGTACAAATCGCGCAGGAAGTTCCGCAAATGTATATGGGGATTGGAACAATAATTGAAAAGGGGCAGGCTGAAACGGTAAAAAAACTTGGCGTCCGTTTCGGCGTATCTCCGGGACTTAATCCTGAAATTGTAAAGGAAGCTATCGCGGTGGATTTGCCGTTTGCACCGGGAATCGCGACGCCCAGCGAGCTTGATCTGGCCATAACGCTTGGATGCCGCCTTGTTAAATTTTTTCCGGCGGAAGGCATGGGCGGATTGGCGTTTTTAAAAAATATAAACGGCCCATACAATCATTTAGGCGTTAAATACATCCCCCTTGGCGGCATTACTCCGGAGAATTTGCATGGTTACGCGCGATTCAAGCCTGTGCTGGCAATCGGCGGTAGCTGGATAGCAGCCAAGGAACTTATTAACGCGCAAAATTGGAAAGAAATAACCAGAAGGGCAAAAGAGGCCAGGGGTATCTGGCAAAGTTACCGATCATAAAACCAAAATCCAATCAACAACCTCGCCTCAAGTAATATACTCGATCTGCAGGAAAATCACTCCTAAGGGGTAATTAATTTCTGAAACATTTTCTTTACGGGAAATTAACCATGAATTTGGTCTTTAATAGTGATACTTTAACTATAAAATGAATTTATAATGAATAAAGCAGGCTGCGTAAATCTCTGGCAGGGGCATTCGGCGTGGATCGCGTATAATGCCACACCAAAGTGTGCGTTGTAGACGGTCACGGCCGTTTATGACCCTGACAGTGATTTGCGCAGTCTGCGTTTAATTTTTTTTTAGATAAATGTAATAATGATATGTTTTAATTTGTACAGACTGCTTTTGCTGCTATGCAAAAAAAAGACCTGATCTCCTGAGCATTGCTCATAATCAGGCCTTTTTTATAAAATATTTTTATATAACCAAAAAACCTTATTTTATAGAACTGGTTTCTTGGGCGTAGCAGCCGGCTTCTTCACTGCTGGTTTCTTCGCGGCTGCCGGTTTCTTTGCGGCTGCGGCTTTCTTCACTGCAGGTTTCTTTGCGGCTGCTGGTTTTTTCGCTGCTGCTTTCTTAACCACAGGTTTCTTCGCAACTGGTTTTTTCGCTCCAACTGCTTTCTTTACACCGGGTTTCTTCGCTGCAGGCTTCTTCGCTGCCGCAGTTTTCTTCGCTGCGGGTTTTTTTACGGCTGCGGTTTTCTTACCTTCCGCAGTTTTCTTTGCTACGGGTTTTTTTACCGCAGGCTTTGCAGATGTTACTGCCATTTTTTTGTCCCCCTTTGCAGGTTTTTTTCCGCCATTCACCTTGGCAGAGACGGGTTGACCAGTCTTCGCAGGTTCCCCTCCCTTTTTTTTATTGACTATTTTATTTCCGGAATTGTTTATAACCGCTTGCGCGCCTGCAAGACGCGCTAACGGTACCCGAAATGGTGAACATGATACATAGCTGAGGCCCGATCTATAACAGAAATCTATAGATGCAGGATCTCCGCCGTGCTCTCCGCAGATCCCAATCTTGAGATCCGGCTTTGTTTTTCGTCCTTCTTCAATAGCGTGTTCTACTAACGCTCCGACTCCGTTTTGATCTATTGTCTGGAATGGTTCATCATCCAGAATATTTTTCTGCAGATAAATCGGCAGGAATGACGCGACATCATCCCGGCTGAAACCAAATGTCATCTGCGTAAGATCATTGGTTCCAAAACTGAAGAAGTCTGCAAACTCCGCAATGTTTCCTGCGCGAATTGCCGCACGTGGAACTTCGATCATCGTTCCTATAGATATCGGCACATTTACCCCTGCTGCTTTAAATATTCTTTCAAGAATCTTTTCTGTTCTTGGACGAAGGACTTTAAGTTCTCTCGGTGTGACAACAAGGGGGATCATTATTTCAGGATGCACCGGAATCTTTTGCTTTGCGCATTCAACTGCGGCAAGAGCGATTGCTTCAACCTGCATGTCATAAATTTCAGGATATGTAATGGCTAAACGGCAGCCGCGATGACCCAGCATCGGATTGCTTTCAATAAGAGTGCCGATTTTTGCGGTTAACTTTGCCGGATCAATATTCAGGTGAGATGCGAGTTCATCAATTTCTTCTTTTATGTGAGGTACAAATTCATGAAGCGGCGGATCCAGAAGCCTGATTGTTACAGGGCGTCCTTCCATTGCTTTGAAAATTCCCAGGAAATCTTTTTGCTGCAGGGGAAGAATTTTTTTAAGCTGTTTCTTCCGTTCTTCTTCGGTATCCGCTACAATCATTGCGCGGAAGTGAATAAGTTTTTCTTTGTCAAAAAACATGTGCTCTGTGCGGCAAAGTCCGATGCCCTGCGCGCCGAAATCAAACGCGCGTTTCGCGTCTTCCGGCTGATCCGCGTTGGTTCTGACATTAAATCCTTTAATCTTTCCGCGGACTGAAGCTGCGCGCACACTGTCGCACCACTCAAGGAAATTTTCCATATCATCGGAGAATGTCGGCGCGACAAGAGGCAGTTTTCCGTCGTATACATCGCCTGAAGAACCGTCGATGGTGATCCAGTCGCCTTCTTTATAAGTTTTACCGCCGATTTCAACATTACCGCCCGCCATTACAATTACGCTCTTCGCTCCTGCGACACACGGAGTGCCCATGCCGCGCGCGACTACTGCCGCGTGGCTTGTCATGCCGCCTTTTGATGTAAGAATACCCTGCGATACAACCATTCCGCCGATATCTTCAGGGCTTGTTTCCTTGCGAACCAGCATTACCTTCTCGCCTCTTTCGTGCCAGGCTTCCGCGTCTTTCGCGGAAAAAATAATTCTTCCTGTAGCAGCGCCCGGAGACGCGTTCAATCCTCTTGTAAGCGATTTCGCCTGTTTTCTCGCCTGCGCGTCGATCATCGGATGAAGCAGCTGATCAAGATGGCCTGGTGTTACGCGCAATATCGCGGTATTTTTATCGATTAAACCTTCGGCTACCATATCTACAGCACATTTTACCGCCGCAGTTCCGGCGCGTTTGCCGTTACGTGTCTGCAGTATGTACAGAATTCCCTGTTGTACCGTAAATTCCATGTCCTGCATGTCTCTGAAATGTTTTTCAAGTTTATTTTTAATTCCGATTAACTGTTTATAGATGACGGGATTCTTTTTTTCAAGAGTGGAAATTCTTTCCGGCGTTCTGATACCGGCGACAACATCTTCTCCCTGCGCGTTCATTAAATATTCACCGTAGAATTCATTAACGCCTGTGCTTGGATCGCGGCTGAAACAAACGCCCGTTCCGGAATCATCGCCGAAATTTCCGAACACCATTGATTGAATATTTACCGCAGTTCCTAAAAGACCGCGGATATCATTAATCTGTCTGTATTTAATCGCCCTTTCATTCATCCATGAACCAAAGACAGCGTTAATGGAACCCCAAAGCTGTTCAAGCGGTTCCTGAGGAAAATCTTTTCCGGTATGTTTTTTTACAATTACTTTGTAGTCACTGACAAGTTTTTCCAAATCCGCGGCTGAAAGAGCGGTATCAAGTTCTACTTTTTTATTTTTTTTAATTACATCAAGGGCTTCTTCAAAATGATCATGATCTACGCCCATTACAACATCACCGTACATCTGAATAAATCTTCTGTACGCATCCCACGCAAAACGCGGGTTGCCAGTTTTATTTGCAAGTCCTTTAACAGATTTATCGCTCATCCCAAGATTAAGGATTGTATCCATCATGCCAGGCATGGATACTGCCGCGCCGGATCGCACAGAAACCAAAAGCGGATCATTCGGATCGCCAAGTTTCTTTTTCATTACCGATTCAAGTTTTTTAAGACCGGCTTCCACTTCTTCTTTAATACCTGCAGGATATTTTTCCTTGTTCTCATAATAAGAAGCGCAGACGCCCGTAGAAATTGTAAAGCCCGGTGGAACAGGAATTCCAAGATTGGTCATCTCGGCAAGATTTGCGCCTTTGCCTCCCAATTCATTTTTCATTTTTGCATCTCCTTCAGCTTTTCCGTTGCCGAAGAAATATACATTTTTTTGTTTAGCCATTATTTTTCCTCCATTAGGTTTCATGAATTAATATAATATAACAACTTGGAAAATTTTTATCAAGTCGTTATGATATTATTATGAACTATATTGACCTTCCTGTCCATAGAAATCAAGAAAAAATTTTAATCGCGCTTGAAAATAATCAGGCGCTTGTAGTGGAGAGTCCTACAGGTTCAGGAAAAACAACACAACTGCCTGTAATACTTTATGAAGCCGGATACGCGCGGAGCGGAATCATCGGAGTGACGCAGCCCAGAAGAATCGCGGCGGTGTCTGTCAGTGAATTCATCGCGCGTCAAACAGAAACACGCATACCAGGATTGATCGGATACAAGATGCGCTTCGCAGATCAGACCAATCATGAAACAAAAATAAAAATTATGACCGATGGAATTCTTTTACAGGAGATGAAACTCGATCCATGGCTTTCAAAATACAGTGTATTAGTCGTTGATGAAGCGCATGAAAGGAGTCTTAACATAGATTTTGTTCTTGGTTTACTCAAACGCGTAATGGAAAACCGCCGCGATTTCAAAGTGATAATATCATCCGCGACAATTAACGCGGAAGTTTTTTCTGAATACTTCAGCGAATGTCCCATCGTAAAAATTGACGCGCAGCGTTTCCCTGTTACATTGATCTATGATCCTGTTATTGAAGCGAATAATGACGCGTTTGAGGCTATTTTGAATAAAATTGAGGCAATTATAACCCGTTTTATCAGTGAAAACAGAGAAGGCGATATACTGGTATTTTTATCAGGAGAAAAAATGATCAAGGACTGCATGAATCGCCTCGCGTTAAGTTCAGTCGGAAATTATCTGCATCTTCTTCCGTTATACGGAAGGCTTGGCAAGGAAGAACAGGAAAGAGTCTTTGAAAACGCGCCAAAAGGTAAAACAAAAGTTGTTATCTCGACAAATATCGCTGAAACATCGGTTACAATAGACGGAATCACCGCGGTAATTGATTCAGGATTGGCGAAATTAAACTGGTACAACCCGCGCACATTTACTTCTAGTCTTATTGAAGCACCGGTATCAAAAGCATCCGCCAATCAGCGCAAGGGACGAGCAGGACGCACGCGCGAAGGAACATGTTACAGGTTATATACCCGCAAGGATTTTGAGAATCGATCTCTGTTCACCACTGAAGAAATCTTCCGCACTGATTTATCAGAAGTTATTTTACGAATGGCGGATCTTGGCATAACAAATTTTGAAGACTTTGATTTCATCGCTGCTCCTGAAAAAGCAGGTCTTATCGGCGGAGTAGAAACATTAAATCTGCTTGAAGCGCTTGAACCTGATCGCAGTTTATCAAATACCGGCAAATTGATGACGGAATTTCCTCTCGCGCCGCGCCAATCGCGTATAATTGTTGAAGCAATACTGCGTTATCCCGGCGTTATACAGGAAACTATCATTGCCGCCGCGTTTTTATCAACACAGAGTCCTTATATATTGCCGCCGGGAGAAGAAACTGACGCGCGTCAGGCGCATCACCGTTTCCGCGATGACTCTGGTGATTTTGTTTCGTATCTTAAACTGTTTAAATCCTATAATGATTCAACCAATAAAATAAAATTTTGTGAAAAAAATTATCTTGATGACCGCGCGATGGCGGAAATTGTAAATGTAACGGCGCAGTTGGAAGAAATTCTCTCTTCAATGAAGATTCCGGTGTATAGAAGAGCGCAATTGATTACGGGAAGCGAAATTGATGATTATTTATGCTGCATCGGACGCGGATTGATTCAATTTGTCTGCGTTAAGGAAGGACGCGGGAAGATCGGCACATACCGTACATTAACAGCGGATAAAATTATTATTCATCCCGGATCTGTAATGTTCCGCAATGATCCGCCGTTCATTGTAGCCGGAGAAATAGTGCGCACATCAAGAATGTACGCGATGTCGGTGTCTCCGCTTTCAAGATCCGTGCTGGAGCGGATAAGACCGGGATTTTTCGCCGAGTATGACCCGCGTTCCGAAAGAACAGGCGAATCAAAACATATCAGACTGAAAAGGGCGAGAGATTTTACGAATAATATTAAAATCTCGGGCGAAGTTTTTGAAATTATCACCGCCAAAGGAAAGAAAACAGTATTGCTTCCATGGGAAAAACTTGTAAGTATTCGCGATAAAATTTCCACTGACACTGTTTACAGAGGATTAAAAGGAAAAATTATAGTAAACAATCAATACGGACTGCTCGCGGGAGAAAAACTTGAACTTATCCTTTCACTCACGCCTGTTCTGGATGTGGAAGGCGCATTTACACGAGCATGGCCCAGAAAAGGAACATTTAACATCACGGAAGATTTTGCAGCGTTATTGGATTACATGGATGATCTTGTAAAGCCTGTCGTATGGAAAAGAGGCTCAAAAGATTTGGGATTCCTAGGTCTGTTTACAGACGGCGCTGGAAATTTCTGGCTGCGGGCGTCACGCGGCTTCTATACAAGCGTAAATGAAAGCCTCTCCAGTCTTGAATCGCTGATTGATGAACTGGGCGATGAAATTGATATCATGCATAAACATATTGTAAATCAATGTTATCGCAGATTATCAGATTATTTAGGATAATAGCCGCGTCGATCAGTTAAAAAAAGTTTAAACATCCGCTTCGTAATTTATGCCTGCTACATCGAAGCCGTGCAGTTCAAGAAAATCGTGTTTAAAACCAGCGATGTCTGTTTCTGTAAATACATTTTCCGGCGTGACGATTTTCATTCTTTCCGTTACTGCTTTCTGGACATCATCGCGCATTTCAAGGTCATCAATGCGGATTCGCCCTTCGCTGTCTGTGGGAACCTGTCCGTCCGGCGTGTAGAGGCGGTCGCGGAAGAGCCTGACAATTTGTTCAATGCAGCCTTCGTGGAGATTCATCCGTTTCATCTCCTTAAAGAGGCATGAAATATAAAACGGAATGATCGGAATTACCGCGCTTGATCGCGTAACGAGCGCCTTGTTTACGGAAATCCATGCGCCGCGGATTTTTTTTTGTGCGGAAAACTTTTCATTTATTTCACGGCAGACGCGCTCAAGGTCTTCTTTTGCCCTGCCTATGGTTCCGTTTTTATATATAGCCCATGATAATTCAGGACCAATGTAGGTATACGCAATAGCGCGTGTTTGCAGCGACAGAAGCCCTTCACTGTCAAGCGCGTCCATCCACATCTGCCAGTCTTCGCCGCCCATTACCTTTACCGTATTATTAATTTCATCTTCTGTAGCCGCTCCCGCTTCCGCAATACTGAATGTTCCGTCCATCATGTTAAGCGTTTTTCCGGAATACGGAGCGCCGATCGGTTTGATAACAGATTTATACATATAACGGGTTTTAGGATCAGTTCTTACGGGAGATGCAAGCGAATAAACTAGTAAATCAATTTTTGCTGGGATTCCCGCTTTGGCTGCGGCCTGCCTGACAGCTTCAGCGGTTTTTGTTTTAACTTCATCTGAATATGCGTCGCCGTTAAGCGTTACGGATATAAGTTTTTCTTTTACAGCTTCGCGATCAAAAGTTTCGTTATTGTAAAAACCAGGAGTACCGTAGCGTTTTTCTGTTGGTTCATTTTCCAGAGACAGACCTACAGTAACGGCTTTATATCCGAAGCCCGCGCAAATACGGCTCGCAAGCCCGTAACCGTTGGAACATCCGATAACCAGCGCGAGTTTTGGCGGATTATTTTCTGGCGATAAATTTTTTTTCGCGTAATCAATCTGTTTTTGCACGCTTGCCGCACACCCGTCAGGATGAGCGTTCAGACACAGGTTATTGCGAATCATTGGTTTAACAGGCATTATAGTTTCTCCGCGATTAGACACATCCATTCGGCTTCTGCGGCAAGTTCATCGCCGACATACGCTCTGCCTCTTTGCTTGATCACTTTTTGCGTGATCTTCAGATTTTCAATTTCACTGCGCACTTCTTCGCCGGGACGAACCTGGCGGCGGAATTTTACCTTGTCAATTGTAGCGAGGAAAAACAGATTACCGCCGCCAATGATTCCCTGTTTGCGTATGCCTGCTCCGCCGGACTGAGCCATTGTTTCAATCAATACCACGCCCGGCACAACAGGGTAACCCGGAAAATGTCCCTTAAAGAAAAATTCGTTTTCAGTAAATATATGTTTCGCGGTGATTTTTTCTTCGCTTGCTTCGATAATTTCATCCACAAACAGAAAAGGTTCTCTGTGCGGCAGCAGGTTCTCAATTTCGTTACTCATTTGGTTCCTCACTGATATTTCTTCAATATTACTACGCCGTTATGTCCGCCGAAACCAAGCGAACCCGATGCCGCGATATTTATTTCGCCGTACTGCGCTTTGTTGGGAACATAATCAAGGTCGCATTCAGGATCGGGATTGTCCAGATTGATGGTTGGCGGATAAAAACCGTCTCGTATCGCGAGAATACAGGCGATGGCTTCGATTGCTCCGGCTGCGGCGATGCAGTGGCCGTGCATGCTCTTGGTGCTGGAAATCTTCATCTTGTAAGCGTGATCGCCAAAGGCGATTTTAAGCATCTTTGTTTCTGTGGGGTCGTTAATCTCCGTTGATGTGCCGTGAGCGTTATAATACTGAATGTCTTCCGGTTTAAGGCCGGCATCTTCAATTGCGAGTTTAACAGCCGCAGCGCCGCTTGCTCCTGAAGGATCGGGAGACGTTATGTGAAAAGCGTCTGCTGTCGCGCCGTATCCTGCAAGCTCCGCCAATATTTTTACGCCGCGTTTTTTCGCGTGTTCTTCGCTTTCAAGGATCAGAACGCCGGAACCTTCAGCTATCACAAAACCGTCACGGTCTGCATCAAACGGACGTGATGCCTTTTCCGGCTCTCCCGCCCGTTTTGTAGAAAGCGCTTTGAGCATTTGAAAACCCCCGACAGCGAATGGAACGATTGTCGCTTCCGTGCCGCCCGCAATGACCACATCACAGCGTCCGTTGCGGATAAGATCAAGCGCCTGTCCCAGCGCGTCAGTACCGGCCGCGCACGCAGTGATCTGGGTATAAGCGGGACCTTTTGCGCCGTAAATCATTGAGACATTGCCAGCGGCTTCGTTCGGGATCATCATGGGAACTGTAAGCGGCAGCATTCTCTTGGGACCGTCGTTAAAAAGTTTTTTATGCGATTCGCTGACAACTTCAAATCCGCCGATACCGTTACCCAGCACTATGCCTGTTTTCATCGGATCGCTTTTAACGGGCCGCTTGCCGTCCGCTGCGGCTTCGTCAATAAGACCGGCCTGGGTAAGAGCCTGCGCCGCCGCTGCTACGGCAAACTGGGTAAAGCGGCACATTTTACGCGCTTCTTTCTTGTCCATCCAGAGGCTGGGATCAAAATTTTTGATCTCTCCGGCGATCTTTACGTCAAATTCAGTTGTATCAAAAGAGGTAATAGGCCCAATTCCGCTTTTTCCGGCCTTAAGCGACGCGCAAAAATCTTCAAC